>Ga0326727_10024625_pt1 | contig 11356 bp, 7 predicted proteins | sample MB2enrmetagenome_FD_207643 | JGI IMG/M metagenome (GOLD analysis project Ga0326727, IMG submission 207643) | Lab enriched peat soil microbial communities from McLean, Ithaca, NY, United States - MB29MY | ecosystem: Environmental > Terrestrial > Soil > Wetlands > Peat | place: USA: New York... | reverse complement strand
CTGACCCGGGTCGTCAGGAAGTGACGACCGGGAAAGTTGCTCAGCCGAATTGTCAGAGGGAGGCGCAATAATACCAGCTTGGCCTGGCGCGGCCAAAGGTAACGCATTGGTCAACGCCTGCCCCGAAAGTTGCAGGTGACAGAGGCCAAACAGCGTGATAATTACTAAGTTACGAGGACGCATCCCAGAACCCAAGACCGGTGCAAGGCTCAGCATAGCAAAACCGGGCAACCTTGGATGGGACGCGCTCCACGCAGCTCTGGCAGCAGGAAAACTCGGGTTCATCTTACCGGTCACCGATCGTACGATCCGGACCGTTCCCGCGTTTTACCGCGCACTTCCTTTTTTCGATTGAAAGCCTTGTCCGCGAAGCCCTGGTTCTCTTTAAGGGCCTCAGTGCGGACTGGAACAGCGGCGTGGTGCGCAAGCCGGCCAGCAGCCGTGTTGGAAGGGATACAGGAACCTTGAGCACATTGCCAAACCAGGCCGCACTTTCACCCTCGTGGAAGCAGGAGATCAACCGGCGCATTGCCGCGCACAAATTCCGCAAGGCGTCTCCGCTGGCGGCGCCGGCGGAAGCGCTCTCTGAGGGGCACCACAGCGCCAGCAGCCGTGCCGCGGCTGCCGCGGCGCGGGTAGCCGCGCGCTATGCCAATGCACCCAGCTACAGCGAGCTGCTGGCCGGCGAGGCTCGCGCCGCCGTGCGCGCGGCTGAGGCTGCGTCCAGGGCTGCGCTTGAGGCCCAGGCCGCCGCGGAATCCGTGCTGGCCGGGCTGGAAGCGGCCTCGGCCGCCGAGCCCTCCTGGGAGCTGCAGGCAAGGCAATCGGATCCGGTGGCCGGGGCGGCCTCTCAGGATGCACTGACTGCGCTCGAGGCCCCGGAAGGCCGGACCGCTGAAAGCCAGACTTCCGGCAGGCAGTCGTTTCAGATTCGCTGGGAGCCGGATATGCCGGTGCGGCAGCCGGAGCCTGCGGGGGCCCGCACAACTTACGGTAATGACTTTTTTGAGGTGGACATGAACGACTTGAAAGAGAAAGAGCAACCTGCCTTGGATTCGCCGGGCGGCGAAGCGATTAAAGTTGTGGAACCGGCACAGCCGATTCATGCCAACCTGATCGAGTTTCCCCGTGAGCTTGTGGCTACGCGCAAGGTGCGTCCGCGGCGCGCTGAAGGACCGTTTGCGGCTTCCAGTGTTCAGTTGAGCATCTTCGAAGTTGACCCCGGCGCCATCTCCATCGGGCCCGCGGCCAGCGACGCCATGGAGGAGACTTCAGCGCCCGCCTGGACAGCTCCGGAGTGGTCGGGCATCGAGCTGGCCGCGCAACCGCAGCGTGAATTTCCTGATGAATCTACGCTTGAGTCCCGGGAAGAACCGCCGCGCACCGCCGATGCTCTGGGCGAGGTTCCGGCCATGGACCTGGCGCCGCTGAACCTGCGGCTGATGGCCGCGATGGTGAATGGCGCGCTGATCGTGGGTGCGTTTCTGGCGGCTGCCATGGTAGCCGCGGTCAACCTGAATGAACTGCCTCCGCTGCGCGAGATCGAAGTGGGCGGGGCGGTGGCGCTGCTGGTTGTCGGCGCGCTCTACCAGGCGCTCTTCGCCTTCCTGGCCAAGGGAACGCCGGGCGCCAGATACGCCTACATCTCGCTGTGCACCTTCGACGGCCAAAGTCCCACCCGGACGCAAAGGTGCGGCCGGCTGTTGGCCCTGCTCTTGTCCCTGCTGCCGGTAGGGCTGGGAATCGTCTGGGCCATCTTCGACGAAGACCGCCTCACCTGGCACGACCGCCTGTCGCGGACCTACCTGCGGAGATTCTGAGATCAGAGATCAGGGGAGCGATGGGTCGGGATACTCCCCTCCCAGGTCTCAAAATCGAGACCTTGGTCCACCCCGCTCAAGCTTGTTGCTGTTCACGGCGTCAGTGCGCGCAGTGCCGATACGCCGGCGCCGAGCAGGGCGATTTCGTCGTCCTCGGGCAGAATTTCCAGCGAGAAGCTCTGCAGTTGGGTCATCTTGACCATGGATTCGATGTGAGCGCGCAACCTCGGCAGCTCGACGAATCCCACATTGTGGCCGGTAAAGTAGAAGCGGCCGGGGCCGGCGAGGTGGATGAAGGAAGCAGTGGCGGCGGCCAGGGCGCGGTGCCAGAGGTCGACAAACTCGCGGCAGCGCTGGTCGCCCTGCTTGGCCTGGGCAAATACCTCCTCCGGCTCCAGGTCGAGGAAGCGCATGCGCATGGCCCGGTAGCCCATGATGCCTTCCAGATGGCCCACGCCGCCACAGCCGCAGTAGCGCTCTTTAGCGTCGAGTGTGACAGTGATGTGGCCGCCCTCCCAGACGCCATCCACGTAGGGCCAGCGGCCGTAACCAATCCCGTTGCCGATGGTCCAGACGCGGGTGAGCTTCTCCAGCCGGCCGTGCGTGGCGGCTACGCCGGCAGCGATGGCGTCGGCGTCGTTGGAAATGTGCACCGGCGCGGCGATGCCGCGGGCGTCGAGTTCCTTGGCCAACTGTTCCCCCAGCCGCATTCCCTTGATCTGAGTCAGGTTGGGCGAGTCTTCCACGACGCCGCGGCTGATGATGCCGGGCACGGCGACGCCGATGGCGTCCGGCGGGCGCTGTTCGCCTTTAGCCAGGAAGGCGATCTGACCGGCCATCAGCTCCACCAGTTCGTTGGCGGGGATAGCGCTGAGCGCGTCAATAGGGTCGGTGGGGTCGGCGGGGTCGCTGGGGTAGCGCAGCGGCTTGGCGATGAGGCGATTGTCCTCAAGCCTGCCGGCCACAATGTGGTCGGTAATCACGATGCCGATGGCAGTGGTCATGGTTGGCCCTCCGAGCTTTCAGCTCCCAGCTCTTTCGTTGCAGCATCCTCATGACTCAAGAGTCCGCCTGGTACTGGCGCAGGCGCCCCAGGCCGTTGAAAGCTGCTACTTTGTAACATTCCGCAAGCGTGGGGTAGTTGAAGACGGTGTCGATGAAGTAGTCCACCGTTCCGCCCAGGATCATCACCGCCTGGCCGATGTGGACCAGCTCGGTGGCGCCCTCGCCGATGATGTGCACGCCCAGCACTTTGCGGGTTTCGCGATGGAAGATGAGCTTCAACCTTCCCGTGGTATCGCCGCGAATCTGGCCGCGGGCTACTTCGCGGTAGTAGGCCATGCCTACCTCGTAGGGGACGTCCTCGCCGGTCAACTGCTCCTCTGTTTTTCCTATGAAGCTGATCTCGGGGATGGTGTAAATGCCGTAGGGATAAAAGCCGGGATTTGAAGTAGCGGCGCGGTCGTTGAAAGCGCGGGCGGCGGCGATCCGGCCCTGCTCCATTGAGACCGAGGCCAGGGAGGGAAAGCCGACCACGTCGCCGACCGCGAAGATGTGTTCGACCTTGGTCTGGTAGTGCTCGTCGACGGCGATGCGGCCGCGATTGTCGGCCTCCAGGCCGGCGGCGGCAAGATTGAGGTCGTCAACATTGCCCTGGCGCCCCACCGCGTAGAGCAGAGCGTCGCCGGAGACACGCTTCTTGCTCTCCAGGTTGGCTACCACGGTGTTGGGCGGCAACCCTTCAACGCTCGCCACCTCTTCGCCGAGGCGCAGGGTTACGCGGGCGTCGCGCAGGTGGTAGCTGAGAGCCTCGATGATCTCGCGGTCGGCGAATTCGAGCAGGCGGTCGCGCTTTTCAATGAGCGTCACGCGCACCCCGAGAACCGCGAACATGCAGGTATATTCCACCCCCACAACGCCGCCGCCGACCACGACCAGGGAGTGGGGCAGGGCCTGAAGCCCGAGAATCTGGTCGCTGTTCACGATGGTGCTGCCGTTCACCGGCACCGTGGGCGAGCTGGCGGGCTTGGTGCCGACGGCGATGATAATGCGGTCGGATTCAAGCGTGGTTTCAGTCTGCGGGCCCTTCACGTGCACCTGGCGCGGGTCGATGAAACTGGCGATGCCGTGCACTACTTCGATGCCGTTGCGTGAAAGCTGCGCCTCGGTCACGTCGACCTCGGTCTTGATCACCGCCTGGACCCGGAACGCCAGGTCCGCCATGGTGATCTTTTCTTTCACCCGGTAATTGACTCCATAGATTGAGCGGTAGTTGTAGCCGGAGAGATGAAGGACGGCCTCGCGCATGGTCTTGGAAGGGATGGTTCCGGTGTTGATGCAGACGCCGCCCACGACTGTGCGGGCCTCCACGACGGCCACGCGCTTGTTCATCTTTGACGCGGCCACGGCAGCTCGTTGACCGGCGGGCCCGGAACCGATCACGACCAGGTCATACTTGACGCTCATGCGGGTGTCTCTCCCAGGATTCGATGCGGATTTGCCGCAATGGGTATCACCGGAGTGCGGCGATGGGTCCTTAAGGCGAGGCTACCATAGCAGCGGTGATTGGACACAGCATGGGTGTGGGCAGGCGGGGGCCCCGGCGACGGAATGGAGAGTGGTCGCCGGGGCCGCAGATCTGGGCATCCGCCTGGCTTGATCTTCTGAGCGGCTTCAGATACAGCCTACGAATGCGCGGGCCGCAAAGTGCGCTGCCGCGCCGGCTGCGCGTGGCCGCCGAGTTTTACTCCCGTCTGCCGTTCTTCTTCGAGGCTGAACTGGCGAATCATGCCGTCAAGGTCGCTGGCCAGCGAGGCCAGGTTCTTCAGGGCTTCGACAGCCTCTTCGGCGCCCTGCGCGGTCTCGTTGGACAACTGCGAAATCTGCCCCGCGGACTCCGAGATTTCGCTCGAGGCGGAGGTCTGCTCGGTGGCCGCGGTGGCGATCAGGTTAATCTGGTGCTCCACCTGCGTTGAGGACTCGATAATGGCCTCCAGGCTCTGCCGTGCGCGCGAGGTCTCTTCCATGCCGCTTTCCACGGCTTCGCGGCTCTGGTGCATCACATCGAGGGTCTCGCGGGTTTCTTCCTGGATGCTGCGGATGGTGCCGGCGATCTCCTCGGTGGCGCTCTTGGTGCGCTCAGCCAGCCGCCGCACTTCGCCGGCCACCACCGCGAATCCGCGTCCATGCTCTCCGGCGCGGGCGGCTTCAATGGCCGCATTCAGGGCCAGCAGGTTGGTCTGTTCGCTGATCTCCTGAATCACGTTGACCACCTTGCCGATCTCCTCTGAGCGATGGGCCAGCGAGGTCATCTTGTCGGAGACCGAGCTGGTGGCGGCGGCAATCTTTTCCATGGTCACGGCCGCGGCCTGCATTACCGCGCCTCCCTGGTTGGCGGTTTCGGCCGAGGCGCGGCTGGCCGTGGCCGCGTTCTCGGCGTTGTGGCTGATCTCGCCGATGGTCGCCGTCATCTCCTGGGCCGCGGCGGCAATCTGGTTGGTCTTGCTGGACTGGGCGCGGGCGTTGCCGGCGCTCTCGACGGAACGGGCGCTGATCTCGGTGGTGGCCGCCGAGAGCGTGTCCGCACCCTGGGCCACCGCCTGGAGAACCTCGCGCATCGAAGCCACGCTGCTGTTGAACGCCTCGCCCAGTTGGCCGATCTCATCGGTGCCCGTTACGCGGATGCTGGCCGTCAGGTCCTTGGCCGCCATGGCTTCAACGGCGTTCTTGAGCCTGTTGAGACGCGGCGCGATCTCGCGGGTAAGAATCATGCCGGTCAGCGCGCACAGCAGCAACATCAGCAGCGTGATTCCCAGGTTGATCCAGATGGCCTGGTTGGCCGCGCCGGTGGCGCCCTCGGCGGTTTCGGTGCCGATCTTGGCGTGGAGTTGAACTCCATTGTTGGTTGCCGTCAGCGCCTCGTTCAGCCAGTCTATCGTGGCGACCGAGGAGAGCAGGTCCAGCGCATCGCCTGCCTTGCCCGCGGCCAGCAGAGCGATACCCCGGTCGCTGGAGTCCTGATACTTATTGATGGACGCCATCAAGGCCAGGTAATAATTGCGCTCGGCAGGCGCCGCCAGGGGTTCCATCTCCTTCAATGCGCTCTGGTACTCCGCGATAGCCTTCTGACGCCTGGCGGCGTGTTCCGCGGTACATGCCGGCTGGGCGCACAGCATCATCTCCAGATCCTCCCGCCGCTCGACACTGACGCCGTTGCGGATGTCGCCAATGGAGATCAGGGAAGGAAGATGGCTCCCGCTGACTTCCGCGCTCCGCGCCGCAATGCCGTGAAAGGTGAAATAGCTGTAGGCCCCCTGCACGATGCAGAGGCCGCAAACGATGCCGAAGGCGAAGATGAACTTGCGGGAGACAGGGAGATTGCGTAACCACTGCATGCCGGTAACCCTTTCTTGGGCGATCCGATGGTTTTATCGGCGGAATCCGGCTGAGCTTGAGTACTTTCGTACGGCAGGTGGAGCGGAAGACAGTTCCGTCTGCCACGGTTTTCAGGGCACGGGGCCGCCGGGCCGTAAAGCGGCTCTTGCCCAAATCGGAGTGAATCGATATTCTTGGGCCGCTTCGCTCTCCGCCTCGGGGGATGCGATGGAAATGAGGTTTTGCCATGGCGATTTTGCGGACTATGCCGCGGTTGGTTGTTCCTCTCGTTCTGCCTGCTCTGGCGCTGGCTCTTCTGGCCGGCCCGGGCAGCTCGAAACTGGCAGCGCAGGCAGCGCCCGCCGCTGCGCCGGCTCAGGCAGCTCCGGCGCGCCCTGCGCCCACTCCGGAGCAGTTGGCCATGCAGGCAGCGTCGGAAAAGGACCACCAGCGCATGATGGACCTGCTCGGCATCAAGACCCTGAGGGGCGGGGCCAGCGGAGACGCCAATTCGCCCAACGCGGCCAACTACGACGAGTCGAAGGCCGATGTCTACCCCAACCTGCCCGATCCGCTGCTGCTCAAGAATGGCGAGATGGTGACTTCGGCCCAGATCTGGTGGACCCGGCGCCGACCGGAGATTCTAGAAGATTTTGATCGCGAGATTCTGGGCCGCACGCCCGCCAACCTGCCCAAGGTCACTTGGGAGGTGGTCAGCACCACCCAGGAAAAGAACGGCGATGTGCCGGTGGTGACCAAACGGCTTCTGGGTCACGTGGACAACTCGGCCGATCCTGCCATCAAGGTGGACATCGATCTGACTCTGACCACCCCGGCCAACGCAACCGGGCCGGTTCCGGTGATCATGGAATTCGGATTCAGCCGCGAGTTTATGGCGGCAATGGCGAAGCGCTTTCCGCAGATGGCTGCCGGAGGCGCTCCAAATCAGGGGCCAACCTGGCAGCAGCAGGTGCTGGCCAAAGGCTGGGGTTATGCGGAGCTGGTGCCCACCAGCTACCAGGCAGACAACGGAGCCGGGCTCACCGAGGGCATCATCGGCCTGGCCAACAAGGGCCGGCCGCGCCAGCCGGACGACTGGGGCACGCTGAAGGCCTGGGCCTGGGGCGCGAGCCGGGCCATCGACTATTTTGAGACCGACAAGGCGGTGGACGCGCGGCAAGTGGGTCTTGAGGGGCACTCCCGCTACGGCAAGGCCACGCTGGTGGCCATGGTCTATGAACCGCGGCTGGCCATTGCCTTTGTCAGCTCCTCGGGAGAGGGTGGCGCCAAGCTCTACCGGCACATCTTCGGCGAGCAGGTGGGCAACGTGGCCGCCACCAGCGAATACCACTGGATGGCGGGCAACTTCCTCAAGTATGCGGGGCCGCTCAACGTCGGCGACATGCCCGTAGACGCGCACGAGCTCATAGCCCTCTGCGCGCCGCGGCCGGTATTCATCTCCGGCGGCGCCACCAAGGGGGACGGATGGGTAGACGCCAAGGGAATGTTCCTGGCGGCTGCGGGAGCGGGGCCGGTCTATCGGCTTTTGGGCAAGCGGGACCTGGGGACGACGGAGTTTCCGCCCATTGAAACTTCGCTGATCGACGGAGACGTGGCCTTCCGCCAGCACAGCGGCGGGCACACGCCGGCGCCGAACTGGCCCACCTTCATCGCCTTTGCCGGCCGCTACCTGCACGCGCCGGGGGCGGCGCAAGCCCCTCCCGCGCCTACGCCGGAACAGCTTGCGGCCCGCGAGGCGGCCATCAAGGACCACCAGCGGATGATGGACCTGTTGGGCATCAAGCAGTTGCGGCCCGCCGCCAGCCACGACCCCAAATCGCCCAATGCCGTCAACTACGACGAGTCCAAGGCAAATCCCTATCCCACGCTCCCTGACCCGCTGCTGCTCAAGAACGGCAAGCGCGTCACCTCGGCCAAACTCTGGTGGACCAGGCGTCGGCCCGAGATCGTCGAGGATTTCGATCGCGAGATTCTGGGCCGCGTGCCCGCGCAGGTGCCCAGGGTCACCTGGGAGGTGACCAGCACGACCAATCAAACCATCGGCGGCGTAGCGGTGATCACCAAGCGGTTGGCAGGCCGCGTGGACAACTCGGCCGACCCGCGGATCGCGGTGAATATCGACCTGGTGCTCACCACCCCGGCCAACGCCGCCGGCCCCGTTCCGGTAATCATGGAGCTGGCCTTCAGCCCGGAGTTCATGGCGGCCATCGCCACGAGCATTCCCGAGATGATGCCCGGCGGTCCCGGCAACACGGGACCGAGCTGGCAGCAGCAGGTGCTGGCCAGGGGGTGGGGTTACGCGATCCTGCTGCCCACCAGCTTTCAGGCCGACGACGGCGCAGGGCTCAACGCGGGCATCATCGGCCTGGTTAACAAAGGCCAGCCGCGCAGTCCAGAGGACTGGGGCACGCTGCGCGCCTGGGCCTGGGGCGCCAGCCGGGCGCTGGACTACTTTGAAACCGACAAGGCAGTCGACGCCAAGCAGGTGGGCGTCATGGGGCATTCGCGGTTTGGAAAGACGGCGCTGGTGGCCATGGCTTACGATCCGCGCTTCGCCGTGGCCTACATCAGCTCGGCCGGTACCGGCGGTGACAAGCTTTACCGGCACATCTACGGCGAGCAGCTTGAAAACCTGGCCGCCGCGCCGACTTTCTACTATTGGATGGCGGGAAACTTCATCAAATATGCGGGTCCGCTCACCACTGGCGACCTGCCGGTGGATGCCCATGAGCTGATTGCGCTCTGCGCGCCGCGGCCGGTTTTTATCGGCGTCGGTTCCAATACCGCCGGTGACGAATGGGCCGACTCCATGGGTGAGTTCCTGGGCGCGGTGGGGGCCGGTCCCGTCTATCGCCTTCTAGGCAAAAAGGATCTCGGGACAACCGTATTTCCGCCCATGCAGACCGGCCTCCTTCAAGGCGATCTCGCCTTCCGGCAGCATCAGTTCGGCCACACGCCGGGGCCGAACTGGCCGTTCTTCCTGGACTTTGCGGCGCGCTATCTGCATGGGCCGGCTTCGGGAGCCAGATAGCTCCGGCCCGTCTGGGGGGCGGGCCGGAGTGGCAGGAAAGCGCCAGCGCAGTGCGTCAGCGGCCAAATGAGCGGATGGCCACTCCGCCGCGCATTCCCGCCATGCGGCCGGGCGCCCTCATTGCCTGCCCGGCCCTCTGCGCCCCGCCGCCATACGCGTATCGTGCGCCTGGCGCGCCATACCCATACCGGGCGCCTGGAGCTACCCGGTAAGCATAAGGCCGGGCCAGGGGCGCACCGTATGCGTAACGCGGACCCAGCGCCACGCCGTACGAGTAACCCACAATTGGGGGCGCAACGTAACCGTAGTAAACCGGCGGTGGTGGAGCGACATACCCGTAGTAGGCCGGCGGGGGCGGGGCAACCGGCACGGGCTGTGGGTAATTCTCGGCCGCCGGTTCCGCGGCCGGGGCCTGATATTGACCCTGGTCCTGATACTGATTCGGCGGGGGCGGCACGTCATTTTCGCTGATCGGCGACCGCGGGATCAGACCGTAGGGATCACGCTGCATCGGTTCCGTCGCGGGCACCCCCAGATCGTCCATCACTTTCAGCGTCAGCCGCGTCTCTTCCTTCAGCGTGGGCCGGGGTCCGCGCATGGGCAGCATCAGCAGGTCGATGGGCCACAGAATCGGAATCGACCAGGTCACAATATCGCGCGTCTCATGGCCCTTGCCCAGGATGCGTCCCTGGTTGTCCACCTTATAGCCCGGCACATCGACCACCCGCGCATCCACCGGGATCACGGTGTCGGGCTCGATCACCATGCGGTCGAACTTCAGCTCCATCCAGCCCTTGCCCACAAAGTGGCCTGGATCCTTGTAATCCTCGAAGCGGCCCACCAGGTAGCTGTCCTGGGGCAGAACGGAGCGTCCGTAGCGTTCGGCATGACCCACCTGGCACAGCACCGGATCGCCTACGGCGGTGGTCTTTGAGGAGATTCTCGGCTCCGCAACGGTGCACTGTATAAGCGAGCCGGCCGGAATGAGATGCTCGCCCACGCTCGCAAAAAGCGGCGCGGCGAACACCAGGGAAACCAGAGCAAAAGAAGTCTTTTTCATTAAAAGTCCTCCTGGTTGGCGGGCTCGGGTTCGAGCCATTGATCTTGGAGCTTGAGGCGTAGAACTGCGCTCGATGTTCGGCTAGATAAAGGCACTGAACCGGGTTTCGAGGATTAGTTGCGCCGATCGAAAAGAATTTTGGGACTTTTGTAACCCGCGGCCCGAATAAGTCGTCGGCCTGAAATGGCGAAACTTGAGCTGTGCCGCGCACCCCTCGCCAAACTACCCTCATCCAGGCAGCCGATCCTCGGGGGCTGAAGTCCACGTCGATCTTGCCGGATGAATGGGCTAGAGCAATGACCTGCCAGCCACCGCCCGTACCCTGCAAACAAACACGCGATCCGGAATTTCTCCGCGCCTGCCCGGAATATGCTTTAGGCTCATACTATGGAATTCAAGATAAGCGAACTGGAGCGGGAGCCGATCGACTTTGACCTGGAACTGGCTCCGGGAGTGGTCGATCTTGGCGACGAAGCCGGGCAGATCGGAGTGCTGGCCACCTCCGGGCGGGCCGAGGTGCTGCACGAGCATCGCGGGCCCCGTGACATTGTGGCCGACATCCGGCTGCGGGGGAAGTTTGCGGGCAGATTCGAGGTTCCTTGCGCGCGCTGCGTTGAGCCGGTCGAGATTCCGCTCGACGCAGATTTCGACCTGATCTTCCGCCCCGCGACGGCCGATTCAGAGGCCGCGGAACGCTCGATTACGGCGCCGGAGACCGAAATCGGTTATTATCTAAAGGACAGTCTGTTGCTTGAGGATGTGCTGCGCGAGCAGGTGCTTTTGTCCCTGCCGGTCAGAACGCTTTGCAAGCCCGACTGCAAGGGACTTTGCCCGCGCTGCGGTGAGAATCGCAACAGTAAGGCGTGTACCTGCGAAGAGGGTCCGGGCGACCCCCGTTGGGAAGCGCTCTCTGGGCTCCGCGACCGGATCAAGCCCTGAAGATAACCCCAAGAGATTGAGGGTGTTCCGCCAAGCCGAAGGGCTTTCATGGCTGCTTGCGGCCTGATTGGATAAGACGCGGGCGGGATACGAAAGGAATTGCACCATGCC
>Ga0326727_10024624_pt1 | contig 11356 bp, 9 predicted proteins | sample MB2enrmetagenome_FD_207643 | JGI IMG/M metagenome (GOLD analysis project Ga0326727, IMG submission 207643) | Lab enriched peat soil microbial communities from McLean, Ithaca, NY, United States - MB29MY | ecosystem: Environmental > Terrestrial > Soil > Wetlands > Peat | place: USA: New York... | reverse complement strand
AAATACGATCAAGATGGAACAAGGTACCGTGAAGTGGTTCAATGACGCGAAGGGCTTCGGCTTTATCTCGCGTCAGAACGGCGAAGATGTCTTCGTGCATTACTCTGCAATCAACTCAAGTGGTTTCAAGAGCCTGCAGGAAGGCCAAGCCGTGCAGTTCAACGTAGTGAAGGGTCCCAAGGGCTGGCAAGCGGCAGACGTTCAACCGCTCTAATTCCCTTGCGGCCGGATTCCGGCAGAATCAAGCAAAGACGCGAACGATTCAACACAAGGGCTGGGATTCGCTCCCGGCCCTTGACGCATCTGGCGCGCGGCGGCTTTCCAGGCTGATGGCAATTCAGGGTCAGGGGAGAGCACGCAGACGGATTGTTGTGCCTGCGGGGATTCGGCTAAATCACAAAAGGCGGTCTCCAGGCGGCTCCCCTTGCTGTTCAGGACCAGTCCCGGCCAGTCGACGTCCTCAACAAGCGAATCCCTGACGATGCGCCTCTGCGGCACCCGCTCTAAACCCCGCCGGACCCGCACTCCTGACCGGAACGGGCGCGTGAATTTACGTTCCAGGTTGACTGGTAACCGAACTCCCGGGGAACCTCAATTCTGCCTATGATTTAACAGAAGAGCTATTCCCTAAAGCGCCTTTGAGCCGCTATTCTCTCCTCATCACAGCTCTCAAGACTCATGCCTGCGTCCGCCCCTACTCCTGCCAGAGCGAACCTCACGGCCGATTCATCTGAACCGGGTCCTGTTCCAGCTCCGGCCTCCGAATCCGGCGCCGGCAGGGCAATCATCGTCGGGGCGGGTCCGGCGGGGTTGACGGCCGCCATCGAACTCCTCCGCCACACCGGGATCAAGCCGATCGTTCTCGAGGCCAGTCACGAGATCGGTGGCATTTCGCGCACGGTTCGCTACAAGGGCAACCGCATGGACATCGGCGGGCACCGCTTCTTCTCAAAATCGGACCGCGTGATGAATTGGTGGCTGGATATGATGCCCGTCGCCGCCAGTGGCGGGACGAACCCCTCTGAAAAGGGGGTGTTGCAATACCAGGGTAAGCAGCGCAATGTTCCCGAGCCCGGGCAGCCTCGCGATCCTGAAACCGAAGACCTGGTTATGCTGGTGCGCCAGCGCAAGAGCCGCATCTACTTTCTGCGCCGGTTCTTCGATTACCCGATCAAGATGAGCGTCGACACCTTCAGGAACCTCGGCCTCAAGCGCACAATACGCTGCGGCTTCAGTTATCTGTGCGCGGCCATCATGCCCAGGCGCGAAGAAAAGACGCTTGAGGACTTCATCATCAACCGCTTCGGCCGCGAGCTCTACCTCACTTTCTTCAAGTCGTACACCGAAAAGGTGTGGGGCGTGCCCTGCGACCAGATCAGCGCCGAGTGGGGCGCGCAGCGAATCAAGGGGCTCTCGCTGAAAGGCGTGGTCAAGCACTTCCTCAAGAAGACCTTTGCACCGATACCTGCCGGCGACCTGGCCCAGAAGCAGACCGAGACCTCGCTTATCGAGCGGTTTCTTTATCCCAAGTTCGGGCCAGGCCAGCTTTGGGAGCACGCGGCCGAACTGGTGCGCGCGGGCGGCGGCGAAATTCACATGGGTATTCGCGCCGGACGCGTTATCGTCAACGGTAATCGGGTGGTGGCTGTTGAAGGCGTGAACGGCGCCGGCGAGCGCGTGCGTTTTGCCGGCGATTATTTCTTTTCCACCATGCCGGTGCGCGACCTGGTGAGGGCCATTGCAGCGGTCGATGGCCAGGCCGTTCCGGCCGAGGTGAATCAAGTCTCCGAGGGCCTTATGTACCGCGACTTTATTACCGTGGGCCTGCTGGCGCGAAAGCTGGCCGTGAAAGAGAGCGACGGCGCCGCGCTCAAAGACAACTGGATCTACATTCAGGAGCCTGACGTGACCGTGGGCCGGCTGCAGATCTTCAATAACTGGAGTCCCTATCTCGTCGAGGACGGGGAGAAAACGTGGATCGGGCTGGAGTACTTCTGCTACGAGACTGACCCTTTGTGGAAGCTCTCCGACGACGAGATGAAGCGCTTCGCCATCGAGGAGATCGCCAGGATCGGCATTCTGAAGGCGGAAGACGTTGAAGATGCGCACGTGGTCCGCGTACCCAAGACCTATCCTGCGTACTTCGGAAGCTACGACCGCTTCGACGCGATCCGCGGTTACGTCGACGGCTTCGAGAACCTTTTCCTGGTGGGCCGCAACGGCATGCACAAATACAACAACCAGGATCACTCGATGCTGACCGCGATGACGGCGGTTGAGAATATCGCCCAAGGCATGAAAACCAAAGACAATCTCTGGGCCATCAATACCGAAATGGAATACCACGAAGAGAAAACGGCAAAGCAGGCGCCGGGAACTGGAGTTTAAATTGGAGACCGGCGGCAAAGGCGTCACGAACAGCGACCGCATTGTTGCGCACGCGCGCATGATGCGCCTCGATCACAGCATCAAGCAGCTCTTTGTGGCCCCGGGTATCGTGCTGGCCGTCTCCATCGCCGGAGAGCATCTCTCCGCGGCGGTATGGCTTCGCATTCTCATCGGCCTTGTGTCGGCCACGCTGATTGCCTCAAGCAACTACGTGCTCAACGAGCTGCTCGATGCGCCGTTCGACCGGCTGCACCCTACCAAGAAATCCAGACCCGCGGCCAGCGGAGTAGCCCACCACGGCCTGGGCTATTTGCAGTGGATCCTGCTAATGCTTGCCGGAATGACGCTGGCCGCGCCGCTCGGCTTGCCTTTCGTTCTAAGCGCGGCCGCGCTGTGGGTCATGGGGTGCGTCTACAACATCCCGCCGGTGCGCAGCAAGGATGTGGCTTATCTCGATGTCCTTACCGAGTCCGTCAACAATCCCCTGCGCCTCTGCCTGGGTTGGTACTCGGTGGTCACCCATCTGCTTCCGCCCACGACGCTGCTCATCTCGTACTGGATGCTGGGCTGTTTTTTCATGACCCTCAAGCGCTTCTCAGAGTACCGGCAGATTGCCGACCATAAGCGGGCGGCGAGTTACCGCAGTTCCTTTGCCCATTACAGCGAGGAGACGCTACTCAACTCCGCAACCTTTTATGCGGCCGCATCCATGCTGTTCTTCGGCGCCTTCATCATGCGTTACCGCATTGAACTCATCCTTGCGTTTCCGGTCATCGCATGGCTCATGGCCGTTTACTTCAGCCTTTCCTTCCGGCATGACAGCTCAGTGCAGCACCCCGAGCTGCTCTATAAGGAGCCGGCGCTCATGATTCCGCTGACCCTCTGCACCGCGCTGATGTTGGTGCTGTTATTTGTGGACGTGCCGTGGCTTGCCTGGACCTTCACCAAGTCGGCGCGGTAGTGACCGTGCCGGCGCATTCAGCCGGGCTTGCCTGGATTCAAGCCGGGCTTGCTCAGTTCAGGCGCCAGAAACCTGCGTTGAGCGCCGAGGCAAACGTGACCCACGCCAGGTAGGGGGTCATCATCCACGCCGCAAGGGGAGAAACCCTGGCAAACGCAAGCGTGGTGACGCCGATGGCCGCCCAGAGCACCAGAACCTCAGCAAGGGCAGCGCCGATGGCGTGATTGCGGAAGAAGATCCACGACCACGCCAGATTGAGCGCGAGTTGAGCGAGAAACAGGGCCAGAGCCAGAGTCCGGGCCGGGGACGGCGCCTGGGACCAGGCCTGCCACGCCGCGACCGCCATGAGCGCATAGAGGAGCGTCCACACCGGCCCAAAGACCCAGTCAGGCGGCGCGAAAGAGGGCCGGACGAGCGTGCGATACCAGCCCGGAATCTCCCCGGCCGTCCATCTGCCGCCGATGGCCGCCACGCCAAAACACAATACCAGCCAGAACAACAAAACCGCCCAACGCATGCGTGCACTTCCTGATTGCGCAATCCGCAACCAGAGTATATCGAGCGCTCTCAGAGATGGCGCGGCCCTTGTTGATTCTGTGAACGCTCGGCTCCCGTCGCTTCAATCAGGCAAACAGGAATCGTTCTCTTCATTTGGCCGCGGTCGAATTGGACGGCTTCTCAAACAGCTCCAGGTTCTGGCTCTTCCACACCATCGCGGAGTGAATGCGATTGTAGCCGCTGGGGTGGTCGAAGAAGATGACCTCCTCGATAGGGCCGGGGTGCATCTTGCGGTATTCGCCCAGGTGGATGGCGGCCTGCGCGAAGCCGTCGGGCTGGCGCGATGCGTTGAGGCCGAACATATCGGCCTCTTTCTCATGCATGCGCGTCTCAGTGTTCATAACCGGCGTGAGGAAGAACATCAGGATGCCAAAGAGCAGCGTGACCAGTGGAAAGATGGCCGGGTCGCCGATATCGCGGATCTGCCATCGCTCGCCCCAACGGCCCAGCGCCCAGTTGAGGCCCCAGCGCAGATAGGCGAACGAAAGCACGGCGAGCACGGCGAGGAAGAAGATCGATTTGGGGATGTGGTGCATTACGTAGTGGCCCATCTCGTGGCCCATCACGGCCTGAATCTCCTCAGGTGAGCCGCGCTTGAGCAGATTGTCGTTGAGCGTGATACGGGTAGTGTTGGCAAAGCCGCTGACATTGGCGCTCATGCGCGTGGTCTGGCGGCTGGCGTCGATCTCGTACACGTCGTTGGTGGGGATGCCGTTGGCGTGCGCCATGCGCAGAATGGGCGCGGTGATCCTGGGATCGTCGAGTATTTTGACGGTGTTGAAGATAGGGACGATATAAACAGGCGCCATGGCAATGGCGATGGTGCAGAAGACGATGGTGGCGATGGAACCCCAGATCCACCAGGTGCGTTTGAGCCGTCGGACGATGGCGAAGAGGCCTACTACTGCGATAGAGCCGAGGACAAGCGTCACCAGAAAGCTTTTGAGCTCGTCGCCCATCCAGGGGCCGAAGGTCTGCGTGGCCAATCCGTACTTGTGCTCGCGCGAGAAGTTCTCGTAGTACTCCATGGGAAAGCCGAGGATGCTGGCGAGCACGAGATACTGCACCCAATAAATGAAGGTCTGCGCCCATTTGAAGCGGGAGATCTTCTCAGCCCGGTTGCGCATGCGCGCCGACCAGCGCAATTCGAGCAGCAGCAGCGCGATCGCCGAGGAAACGAGAAAATCCCACAAGATGAGCCAGTAGCCGCCTTCGAAATACGCGTTGGAACGGGCAATCGCCGCCGTCGGCATCATATCAAGGTAGGCCTGCGTGGCTGCTTCGGCATCGAAATGGTCTGAAGGTTGCGCGGCCGCGGGAACCTTGGTGATATCGACCGCAGGCTGGATGGCCGGTTGGGCATGTGCGGCGATCTGGCCGGTGGTTGCGATTGCTAACACTACAAACAGACCCGCGAAAAATCTGTGCATTGTCTTCCTCGTTTCCGATTGAAACTCTTTGCGTGGAGCGTGGCCGGCGTGACGGCGGGGCTTGGTAAACACAGCGATGCGGCCAGGGCTGAATCTCCATACGCAGGCCGCGGGAGAATAGTTCACGCGCACCGTTATATCCTAAGAGGTAACGGAAAAACAGGGATATTGTTTCCTTCCAGAACGATCGGACCGCGAAAAACTATCATGAGCACGCAAAATATCGCCGTACACCTGCCTGACGGGTCAGTGAAAGAAGTCCCGCAGGGCACGACCCCTCTCGAAATCGCCAATTCGATCTCGCCGCGCCTGGCTGCCGCGAGCGTGGTTGCGCGGATCACTCCCCTTGCCACAGAGTCAGTCCAAGGCGCTGCCCGCGACGGCCAGTCGCCCGACGAGTCGGAGGCCGGCATGTATGCCGCGCAGGATTCCGCCGCGCCGCGTTTCGTGGACCTCTCCGCTCCGCTTACGGAGAACGTGAAGCTGGAACTCATCAGGGAGAGCGACCCCGACGCGCTGAAGGTGGTGCGCCACTCGGCCGCGCACGTGCTCGCGACCGCTGTGCTGGAGCTCTTCCCTGATACCAGGCTGGGCCACGGTCCTGCCACAGACGCGGGCTTCTTCTACGATTTTTATCGCGAGAAGCCCTTCACGCCCGATGATCTGGCCACCATCGAAAAGAAGATGGCCGAGGTGGTTGCGCGCGACGAGAAGTTTGTGCGCGAGTTCGAGCCGCGCGAGCGGGCGCTGGCCGAATTCCAGAGAGACGGCGACTTCATGAAGACGCATTTTGTGACGAAGTTCACCGAGCCGGGTTCGGAGGTCAGCTTTTATCGCAACGGCAAGTTTGTGGATTTTTGCCGGGGGCCGCACGTGCCTTCGACGGGCCGCGTGAGGGCCTTCAAGGTGCTCTCGCTGGCCGGCGCGTACTGGCTGGGCGACGAGAAGAATCCGCAACTGCAGCGCATCTACGGGACCGCGTTTTTCTCGAAAAAAGAGATGGACGAGCACTTTGCCCGTCTCGAAGAGGCGGCCCGCCGCGACCACCGCGTCCTGGGCAAGCAACTGGATCTCTTCAGCATCCAGGAACTGGCCGGCGCCGGCCTCATTTTCTGGCATCCCAAAGGCGCCATGATTCGCAAGATCATGGAGGACTGGATGCGCGAGGAGTGCCTGCGCCGCGGCTATCAACTGGTGTACACGCCGCACGTGGCGCGCGTGAATCTGTGGCAGACCAGCGGACACGAAGGCTTTTACGCCAACAACATGTTCACGCCGATGGAATTGGACGATGCGATGTATCGCATGAAGCCGATGAACTGTCCGTTCCACATTCTCATCTATAAGAACTCGCCCAAGAGCTACCGGGACCTGCCGGTGCGCTACGCCGAGCTGGGCAACGTGTACCGCTACGAGCGCTCGGGAACCATGCACGGCCTGCTGCGCGTGCGCGGCTTTACGCAGGACGACGCGCACATCTTCTGCATGCCTTCGCAAATTGAAAGCGAAGTGGCGGCGTGCATCGACTTTGCCGAGGCGGTCCTCCGGACCTTTGGCTTTTCGGACTTCAAAGTGGAATTATCCACGTGGGATCCGAACGATCGCGCGCACTACGCGGGCTCGAACGAGAACTGGGACCTGGCGATTCGCTCGCTCGACAACGTGCTCAAGCAGAAGGGCATTCCGTACAAGACTATGCCCGGCGAAGCGGCTTTCTATGGCCCCAAGATCGACATCAAGCTGGTGGATGTGCTGGGCCGCCTGTGGCAGCTTTCCACCGTGCAGTTCGACTTCAATCTGCCGGCGCGCTTCGAGCTCGAGTATGTGGGCGAGGACGGCGAGCGCCATCAACCGGTGATGGTGCACCGCGCGCTCTTCGGCTCGGTGGAGCGGTTCTTCGGCGTGCTGATCGAGCACTATGCCGGAGCCTTCCCGCTGTGGCTCGCGCCGGTGCAGGTGGGCCTGGTGCCGATCAGCGAGCGGCACGCGGCCTACGCGGAAAAAGTTGAAAAGGCACTGAAGGACGCGGGCTTGCGCGTTGAGACCGACGCGCGCAACGAAAAGATGAACGCCAAGATTCGCGACTTCGCGCTGCAGAAGACTCCGTACATCCTTGTCTTCGGCGACAAGGAAGAGGGCGCAGGCGCGGTGAACGTGCGCACCCGCGGCAAAACTGAGCAAGTCTCGTTGCCGCTGGACGAGTTTATCGCGAGGGCGAAGGCGTTGGTGGCGAGCCAGTCGACGGAGCTGTAGGAGACCGGACAGTTAACAAGATTTCTTAATAGATAAGAGATGTTGTTATCATGGATCAAGGAGATGATTCATGACCACTCTCACCATCTCTCTACCCGATTCGCTCAGGGACTTCATCGAACGCGAGGTGGAGACCAAAGGCTACGGCAACGTGAGCGAGTACGTGCGCGGGTTGCTGCGCGAGGCGCAGACTCGCGAAGCCGAAGCCCGTTTGGAAACCCTGCTCATCGAGGGCCTCGCATCCGGCGACGAAGTCCCGCTCTCGGCGGAGTTCTGGACCGAACTCCGCCGCGATGCGGCTAAAATCCTTGCCAGGCACAAGCGGCCCGGAAAGGCGCGCTCGAAAAAGTAAAAGCTCTCGTTCGGCCCGCGGCAAGAGAGGATATTCTTCGCCAATACCGTTACTATCTGGTTGAAAAAGACGCCGCAACCGCCGCTGAGAGATTTCTCGACGCAGTGCAGTCGGCTACAGAAGAACTGCGCCGCCATCCCGATATGGGCGCGCCCGCGCGCATGAAATGGCCGCATCTCGCCGGGCTGCGGTCCTGGCCCATTCCAGCCTTTCCGGCGATCCGCATTTATTACATCCACTCGGCAAACGTCATTCGTATCGTGCGCGTCCTGCACGGCAAGCGCGACATCGGTTCCTTGCTCGAAGAAGATACTGATTTCGAGGAATGAATCACGACTGGGGGCGCCGCGATTTACCGCCGTCCTTACGCATTGATCGCCATTCCCTCAACCGCACCATACGCATCGAGCATCGACTCGCTCAGCGTGGGGTGGGCGTGGATGGTGAACATGAGTTCGTCGACGGTGCCTTCGAGGGTCATGACGGCGACGGCTTCGGCGATGAGCTCGGTGGCCTGCGGGCCGATGATGTGCACGCCCAGAATTTCGCCGTATTTTGCATCGGAGACGATCTTGACGAAACCGTCGTGGCTGCCCACGATGGTGGCCTTGGAGTTGCCCGCGAAGGGAAACTTGCCAATCTTAAGTTCGTAGCCTTTTTCGCGGGCCTGCGCTTCAGTGAGGCCGGCCGAGCCAATTTGCGGATCGGTGTAGGTGCAGCCTGGAATGCGGTCGCGGCGCACGGGGCGGAAGTGGCGGCCGGCAATCCTGGCCATGGCGACCATGCCGCTCATCGCGCCCACGTGGGCAAGCTGCGGCAGGCCGGCAACAATGTCGCCGATCGCGTAGATTCCGGGCTCGGCGGTCTGCTGCGCGTCATCGACCTTCACAAATCCGCGCTCCAGCTCGATGCGGGTCCTGGCTAGCCCCAAGTCGGAGGTGAGCGGCGCGCGGCCCACTGCAACGAGAACCTTCTCAGCTTCTTTCTCCTGAATCTTGCCGTTCGCCGCGGTCCACGTGACTTTCACGCCGGTTTCGGTCAGTTCAACCTTCTCAACCTTCGCGCCCACGTAACCATCGATGCCGCGCTTGCGGAAGACGCGCGACAGCTCTTTTGAAATCTCCTCGTCTTCGACGGGAACCATGCGCGGCAGAAACTCCACGATGGTGACTTCTGCGCCGAAGCTGCGGAAGATGGAGGCGAACTCCACGCCCACCGCGCCGGCGCCGATGACGATGAGCGACTTGGGCGGCTCGGGCAGCGACAGAATCTCGATATTGGTAAGAATGCGCTCGCCGGCAGTGAGGCCGGGCAGCAGCTTGGCCTCAGACCCCGTGGCGAGGATGACATTTTTGGCCTGCACGTGCGACTTTGCGCCTGCCGTGTCCACGTCCACCGTGTGAATGCCGTTGACTGCCGGCCCGGTGAGCCGTCCGTAGCCCGGGACGACGGCGATCTTGTGCTTCTTCATCAGGAACTCGAGGCCCTTGACGTGTTTGGTGATGATCGAGTTCTTGCGCGCAAGCACCGCGGCCCAGTCGAGGGCGCGCGCATCGACGTTGGCGATGCCGAACTCGGACGCGTCCTTCAGGTAGTCCCACAACTCGGCGCTGAAGAGCAGGGCCTTGGTCGGAATGCAGCCCACGTGCAGACAGGCGCCGCCGAGCCTGGGGCTGGCGTCGATGAGCGCAACCTTCAGCCCGTATTCGGCGCCGCGAATGGCGGCCGTGTAGCCGGCCGGGCCGCCGCCGATCACTGCCACGTCGTAAATGGTGTTTGAATTCGTCTCTGCCAAGGGAAGCTCCGTTCCGGGAGGTGTGAAGAAGGCGCGCCCCCTCCTTCTGCCCAGTTTAAATGGATGCGCGGGCTGCACGGTTCGACCCGGGAGCCTGACTCTGGCGCGCGTTCACTTCGGCGCCGCTGGACCGAGAAGGCGAACCTCCTGCAGGGTCCACCAGTAGCCGCCGCCTTCGGGGAGGGACTTGTAGTGTGTGTTGAGGTATCCGTTGGTGAAATTGGCGGAGTAAGAGAGCCAGGCGGTGCGGCCGTCACTGCCGATGAAGCGGGAGGAGAAATTTGCGAAGTAGCCCTGCTCGCCGAAGTTCCGCATGTAGGTGACAAGCTTCCATGGGCCGGTGATGGCGGAAGACTCGAGGATGTAGGTGCTGAACTTCGAGATGGTATTGCCGCCGTCGGTGATGACCATGAGGAACTTCCTGATCGGGGCGTCATAAGTGACGGTGACCGAGCCCATGTGGTTGTCCCACTTGAGCAGCGGCTTGATGGCGGCAAAGTTGTGGGTCCAGATGGCCCGGCCGGCGGCGTCGAGGCCGCCGTAGAACTCGTACTTTGAGGCATCGTCGATGCTGGCAGGTGAAGGCCTGACGCGGGCAAGATAGACCTCGTCGCCTGTGATCCAGCTCAAGTCAGCGTCGCGCGGCTGCGGGTCAGGGTCAGAGGCGCCATGGGCTACGAGATAGGCTTTGCCGTCAGGGGAGTACTGCATCTCGCGGCCAAAATCAACAACGTGCGGCGCGCCCATCTTCACCTTGCCGGCGAAGTGGTTGGGCTCAGGAAAGAGCGGATCGCCGCAAGAGTGGGCGGTCTGATGCCAGGTTTTGCCGCGATCAGTGGAGTAGCGAAAGCCGGCGAAGGGACCCAACACATCCCAGTTGAGATGCTTGCCGGGAGTTTCGTGGAGACAGTAGGTGCCGTAGTACCAGACGCCGCGATAGAAGAGGTTGGCGGAGGGGTATCGGCCTTCGTAGGGAGCGGGCGCAGAGGCATATGTGGCAACGTCAGCAATTTCAAGGTGCATGGGATCAGAGCCTCGCACCGTGGCGTAGCCTGTGGCCGCGTTCTGCCCGGCAGAGGAGACCTTGACGCCGTTCACTTCTCCATCGGTCCACGGCGTGTAGAGGTTGCCATCGGCGGCCCAGGACGGGTACCAGGTATCGGCGTGACCGTATTGCGCATGGCGGCCGGTAAATGCGATCCCGGTGACCTCAGCGGACTGCGGGAATGGAATACCGGCTGGCGGTTGCGAGGGCCAAATTTGCGCCTGCGTGGCGGGCACCTGCGTGAGGGCGATGGCCGGAAAGAAAACGAGGATCGACGCAGTAAGAGAGCGGACAGAGGTGCTGGAGTTCATGGGCAAAAGAATGCGCCCACGGGGGACGACAAGGCAAGCGGCGATCAGGAGTGGTTGGACCAGCGATGATGCTGCCGGACGAGAGCGGTCGCTGCCTGGATAGATTCCGGGGCATCACCGAAGGCCTCGATCCATTGCACACCGGGCTCGCGACGGAACCATGTCATCTGGCGCTTGGCGTAGTTGCGATGGCCCTGCTGCGCGGCAGCGAGCGCTTCGGGCTCAGTAACTTCGCCGTGGATGACCTGGAGGGCCTGGCGATA
>Ga0326727_10024623_pt1 | contig 11356 bp, 12 predicted proteins | sample MB2enrmetagenome_FD_207643 | JGI IMG/M metagenome (GOLD analysis project Ga0326727, IMG submission 207643) | Lab enriched peat soil microbial communities from McLean, Ithaca, NY, United States - MB29MY | ecosystem: Environmental > Terrestrial > Soil > Wetlands > Peat | place: USA: New York... | reverse complement strand
GAGCCTGGGATCGCTTCCAGATCCCAAAACCGTTTACTCGCATCGATGCGTTCTTTGGTCCTCCCTTGCGGCTGAACGATGGGGAAGATCTTGGGACGTTTCGCCAACGGATCGAGGACGCGTTAACCGAGCTTGAAGAGCAGCACGATCCGAGAGAAGCTGCGGCGGGAAAGGTTGCGGCCTCCGCCCGACGGACTCGTTTGGCCCAGGAGACGATTAAGGAGCCGCCAATCTAACGATCAGGACCCATGGCCAGTGATGCCGGGCAGGCTTCCCCCAGGTAAGCTCATTGTGTCTGTCAAGAGCCGGCTAAGGGGGAATCAAGGCTTCATGTAACAACTTCAGTGCTTGTTCAAGCAGTCTCGTAGGGTCGGGGCTCATGCCGATAGCTAGAGTTCTTCCTTGTAACTGAGTGACCGGTCATTACCCTCAAAATGCAAGTTTCTAGTGGTAACTGTTTATTTTATGCGCGGCGCCTGCTGTTGATCCCAGGGCCACAGGCCTTGTACTGAAAGAAAGATGGAACATCTTTAGCCTTCTCCACAAAAAAGATGGAGGGTTACAGATTATTGAGGCTGAAAAGCTTGGTCTTAGGAATTCACAATATGAGTTCGAGATTGTGGGTTATTACTAAGATCGAAGAGAAGTCTCGGGATAGTTTATCAAGATTATGCATTATATTATTTACGCTTCTTTGGCAACTGACAGGAATGATGGTTATCTGTCTTTGCTTGAGCCTGTGTGCACAATCTTTTCTTCAGTATTCCACCAGCCGCCGCCCAAAGCCACAAACAGCGCAACGGTATCCTGCAAACGTTGAGTCTGTGCTTGTATGTAACCAATTTTTGCTTGATGGTACAGTGCATTTGCAGCGAGGACCTGGAGGTAGTTGGCCGTACCTGCCTGGTAATTGGCCTGAATCAATCTCAATGTCTCCTCTGACACATTGAGAGCATGAAATTGGGCATCCACCAACTCAGCGTCATGTTCCAGCGCACGGAGGGTATCGGCAACCTGGGCAAATGCGCCAAGAACAGTTTGGCGGTAATTTGCCAGAGATGACTGATAGGCGTCAAGCGCAGCTTGCCGCCCGAACCACAGTGTCCCCCCTCTGAATAGAGGGGCAGTAACACTCGCACCCATGCTCCAAAACTCGCTGTTGGTGTTGAAAAGATTATTGGAAGCATTGCTGCCTAAGCCATAGGTACCATTTAGGGTGAAACTGGGAAATAATGCCGCAGTGGCCACTCCGACCTCGGCGCTGGCGCTATGGAGTTGAGCCTCGGCTGCAAGGATGTCCGGACGCTGGCGTACAAGTTGCGATGGCAGCGTTATCGGCAGTTCACCGGGCAGCGTCAGGTCCGCCAGCTCGACCGACTGCGGAGCCCACTCCGCCGGTGTATACCCTGTCAGCGTCGCGAGCAGGTGTTGGGTCTGGTTTATTTTAAGCCGTAGCGGTGGAAGTGTTGCTTCGTACAAAGCAAGCTGACTCTGCAGACTGAGCACGTTAGAGTATGGGACTGTTCCCGCTTGCGCCTGAAATTCAGTAATTTTAATTTGCTCCCGCTGCAGCTTGATCAGCTGCTCCGTGGCCGTTATCTGTTCTTGATAACCAGCCTGGGCTATCATGGCGTTAACAATATTGCCGGAAAGGCTTATATAGGTGGCCGAAACCAGGGCATGTTGAAAATCCACTTGGGCGCCGAGACTTTCCATGGCACGGCGCTCACCTCCGAATACATCCAGAGCATAGCTGACTGTAGCTGAGAGGGTGAACAGATTAAAGATGCTGCTGGGAGTAGTTCCTCCTGTGAGTGCCGGGGAGGATTTTTGTTTAGATGCTTCCAGACCCGCATCCAATTGTGGATAAAATACACCGTAGCCTGCGCGGAGGATATCCTGGCTTTGGCGCAGACTGGCCTGCGCAGCCTGCAGGTTTTGATTGTTCGCGATGGCATCTTTTACGACTTTATCAAGTTTGGGGGAGTTAAAAAGCCGCCACCAGTCTGAAACGATTTTGGCTCCCTGCGCAAAATGCTGCGCCTTTCCGTCTGCAAGTATTGTCATGGTTGGCGTTGCCCCACTGGTGTAATGATCAATGGATGGCGGTTTGGGATTTTCAAAGTTCGGCCCCACGGCACAGCTGAGTATACAGCATAGTAATATGGCGTACATTCCATTAAGTGCTAGCCTGACCGCCCTTTTAAGGTTGATAGGCTTTGCCGCTATTAAACCAATTGTCAGTTTCTGTTGATACAATGACATTGACTTTTCTCTTAATATGTTTCTCGCAGTCATTTTTTAGCACCGGTATTCTTTGTCACTTTCTCCGCTGCTCCAATATAAACATCTACCAGTTGACCTAGATAAATATTGATATCTTTCGGCTTGACAAACCTAAATACCACCGGCAGGACTCTGACATCTACTCTTTCGGTTTGTTCGCTGGAAAGTTCAATTTTGGGGGATACATATGGCTGTATCCGCACGTATTCAAGAGGGATTCTGATGTTCGTACCCCGAATAAGCATTTCGGCGCGTATTTGTGACGCTTGAGGCAGCCTGGATACAAGTATCTCATCTATATAGCATCTGACGCCGATGTAAGCTTGTGGCCCCCCCATCACAAGGATAGGTGTAAATCCTTGTGTATAAGTATTATACGAGCCTTGAGCGGATACGTAACTGCCCACCGCAACATTGATGGATAGCATCGTGCCATCTGCTGGTGCCCTCACGGTGTACTTGGATAATAGCGTCTGGGCAAGTTCATATTGTTTGTGTGCCACTTCCAAATTTGCTTCCGCTACTTTGACCGCATTTTTCGCGTTATCCAGATCGTTCTTACTCACGGATCTCGGATCCAGTTCATATGATTTCCTTTGTTTATCCAGTTGGTCCTGAGAGCTCTTGAGACTTGCGCCCGCTAACTCTATCTGCGACTTCTGCTGCTCAACAGTGGCCTTCTGGATGGCATCATCAATCCAGATTAGTGGAGTACCTTTTTTTAAAACGTCTCCCTCGGAAACGAGGATTTGTGTGACGGGTCCCGATACTTCGGGATATATATTAATATTCTGTCCATTTTTTTGATAGCTTTCAATGATGCCGTTGGCATAGATACCATTTGCATAGGGATTGGAAGCCGGAGTAAACGCCGGAGGCTGGGGCTTTTCCTCGATACCTAATACATAGGCGCACACCAGGCTTGCTAACAGCCCGACAAAAGCAAGGATGAATATAATCTTATTTCTCACGAGACTCTCCTTTTTCAATACCGGTGATCTTGCCATCCTCCATTTTCATGATCCTATCGGCGTATTCAAATATTCTGCTGTCGTGGGTAACAATAATGATGCACCGCTTCTCGTTCAGAATATTTTTTTTGACGAAATCTATGATCTTTCTTCCGGTGTCTCCATCCAGAGAAGCGGTCGGCTCGTCAAATATCATGATATCAGGACTGCTGGCGATGGCCCTTGCAATCGCCACCCTTTGTTGCTCCCCACCGCTCAATTTGACCGGTGGGAGATGTGCGCGGTTCTTAATCCCCACGACGTCAAGATACTCCATAGCTTCGCTTATGGATTTATTCCAGTCATGTCTTTTTAGAATAAGGGGGATCGCCACATTTTCGACCGTTGTTAGCCTCGGGAAAAGATGGTAATCCTGAAAAACAAATCCAATCTTGTTCAATCTAAAATCGGCAATCTGGTCGCTGGTCATGTTCCAGATATCCCTATCCTCAACCAATACTGAACCCGAATTCGGCCTCAGAATACCTGAGATCAGGCTCAACAGGGTTGTTTTTCCACTTCCTGAAGGACCCTCAATAAAAAACATTTCCCCTAGGTAAGCTTCAAAACTGACGTTGTTTACGGCATACGTCTTTACTTCTGCTTCGCCGAACCACTTGATCAGTTCATGGGCTTTTACTGCCAGACCAGACATATCATCCTCTAAAAATGTCGAATGGCTCTATCTTGAGCACTTTCCTTACGCCGATATAGCATGAGATGCCGGCAATGATCACGACCATGACAAACGCGAAACCAAGATTTCCATATGTTAGTAAAGCTGCATAGTCTGGCATCCGGAGTTTTGCACCTGTGATCATGAGAGAGGCGAGGCCAACACCCAGGCCGTAGCCCGTAAGAGACGTGAATGTCGCCTGGAACAGGATCATATAGACCAACTCCCTTCCCTTTGCTCCAATCGCTTTTAAGGCTCCAAATTTATCCAGGTTCTCCAGTATGAAGGTATAAAAGGTTTGTCCTGAAATAGATAAGCCCACGATAAAACTTACCACCGTCATGATAAGTACATTAATGCCCAGACCCGTATGGTACATGTAAAAAGTGGAAGTTCTTTCGATAAATTCGTCTTCCGTCAGTGCCAGGTATCCGAGCTTCTCTACTTGCTTCTTAATATATGGCACAACATCGCTGCTCTTCGGATCGATGAGAATATAAGCGGCGGTAAATCTCATGGAGGGAATGTAAGTAATAGCCCTGTTGTAAGTGGTGTAAAGGGTCGGCACTCCAAACAAACCGCTGGTGGTGACCTTTGCAATACCCACAATGACTCCCCGGTGATCGTTAATCTCAAATTCAGTACCGATCTTTGGATTTTCAAGCTTCTCAAATTCTGCATCCTTAACCACAATAAAAGCATTTTCTGCATAAATATCATTGATATGCCCCTCGATGAGCGCAGGCCTGCCATATAGGCTAGCATCATCCAGCCCGAGGACTGTCACCGATTGATAGTTGCCACTGCGCAGCTTCACGAGCGCCCCGCCAGAATACAATGGCACTGCGTATCTGACGCCATTAATACTCCGCACCACATCCAAGATATAATCCGGCATAGGGATGCTGTTTGCCGGGGTATTAACCGCCGGGTCCATCACCCAAAGCTTGGCACCTACATTGAGGACAGTGGCAGATGAACGATGCAGAATGCCGGCGAACATCGAGGTCATCATAATTATCAAAAAGACTGCGAACGTAATGCCGACCAGCAAGGCGGCGAATTTTCCTTTGTCGTTCACCAGGAGTTTATATGCTATTTTTAAGATCCCATTCACTGACGGTCTCTCCGTTTTGCAGCTTAACGATAAGATCTTATAAAACGAGAACCAATTTTATTTTAGACTGAAATTGCCTGCTGGATCAGGGATATGTTCGGTCATTGATCAACGCCTTATTTTGTCCTAATTTGAGATATGCCCTATCCCTGACTTGCCTATATAAATCTTTCCTGCCTTTCCGGCAAGCCTCAAAGTCTGATTCTGCTTACTCCAAAATAAAGTAGCTTGCCCACAGAATTGCCTTGACTTTGCTACAATCGTACATATAGTAAAGCGCACATCAACATCATGAAAAAGTTGATGCGTTAACTGGCAATAAGCCCGACTAATCGGGAACGAGACAAAAAGAACTGTGTCAAAATGCAGCAGGTAGAACGAATGAAGGTTGTGCCCGTTATGACCTGCCCCCGGACCATGTACCACATTCAGAGTTAGAGTTCTGCCATTTTTTTTGTCTTTCAGTATAGCCATGCCTCCGGTGCTGGGGGGCGATATTTCAATGAGCTGTGAGGCCTGAACATGTTGTATTCCAACCGCCATTCTTCAATCAGCACCTGAGCCTCCTTCAAGGTATAGAAGATCTCACCAGAAGAAGGGCAAAGTTCATGGTGCAACTGCAAACTGATGTGAACAAGCGAAGTATCGAATCACCTATTGATGTTGTCAGACTTAATAGGAATGGAATCAGTTGGCTTTTTGACGTGAAGGAGCAGAAACCTGGAAAGAATTAATTAAGTATTAACGAGAATCCATCTGAAAAGATTTCAAAACTATTCAGAATATCTATCCCGTATCCTGAGAGTAAACAGTTCCAAAAATTGCTATACTTCTTTTTTGCTTATTTGCCCTTGGGTATCGGTTAAAAAATCATGTTTATATAAAATGTACCAATCTTGATGATGTCTCATCTGACTGGTGACTTCGCGAAGGAATCAATGCCAGACTTGATACTTACAGTTAGGTTGATATCTTTTCAGGGCATTTTCCCTTTCCTATATTAGGAAGATTCATTCATTGGCAGCAATATTAATAATGTAACGTATTTCAAGGCTACTGTTGTATCTCCCAATTATTAATCGCTTTGTCCTTCCCCTCTCCCCCAGGTTGACCAGTCGGTCCAAGCGAACTCAGATCGAAATCCCCATGGACACCGGGACACACGTATACAAAATCGTTTCCCCATGGATCCTTAGGTACTTGTCCCTTTTCAAGATATCCTCCTTGACGCCAGTTCTTGGCAAGGGTGCCGACAGTTGGTGGTTCGACCAGTGCCTGTAAACCTTGCTCCGTTGTGGGATAATTGCCATTGTCCAGCTTATATAGTTTTAAGGCGGTTTCGATACTCTCAATCTGCATTCGGGCTTTGGCTATTTTGGCTTCTTCGGGCCTTCCCATAATTCTGGGGATAATTAAACCAGCTAGAATACCCAGTATTACAATTACTACCATGAGCTCAATAAGGGTAAAACCTCTCTGATCTTTTTTGTAATCTGTTCCAATCATAATTTCCTCTTTCTAAGGTAGGTTGAATAAGTCATGATTTAATCCATTTTAATAAATGGCTTACATGGATATTCGTGCAACATTTAATCGTTCTTGTAAGGCTAAGTTTCGTGTTAGAATTATACTCCAACCTTGGACAAAATCAAAGGTTTTGTAAGGATATTATAAATAAATGGCTATAAGAACTCCAAGTATGATGAAAAAAACACCAATGCAGAAATAAGAAACACCTGACAGGAACTTTATGATCAAAAGACCGACAGAGGTAAATGCAAGACCGGTCTGCATATAGGAATACATCGTTCTCTCTCTTGAGAGAAGAGTTTGTTCCTCAGCAAGGAGGAGCTTTATATCTTCAATCTTGTCCATGCCAAATTATCATCCTACCAAGAAATCTATAAGAAACAGTCTTAGTCGTCAACTTGAAACTGCTCGATTTTTTTAAAGACCTGAAACCGGCAAAAATAGCTGTACTTTACCTGCGGAAATAACCGCAGGTTCCTGCGTTTTAAGAGAAGGTTAAAGTTTACCAGCATAACATTGAAGTAAGCAGAATCGCACTTTGAGGCTTGCTGAAAAGTCTGGAAAAGTTTATATGGAGACAGAAACCCTCTCTGAATTTTTGATCCAATTCGTCCAAAATCATTTTAAAACATAAAAGAGGACTCATAATGTCGAAACCAAAATCTAAAATCCAGGAATATGCAGAAGCAATTGTGATTGCCATCGTAATCGCTTTTTTTATCAGGACCTTTGTCATCCAGGCCTATAAGATCCCCTCAGGATCCATGAAACCTACATTGCTTATTGGCGACCACATTCTGGTGAATAAATTCATCTATGGAGTAAAGATTCCTTTTATTCGCAGTACCCTTATCCCGATTCGTGAGCCCAAGAGAGAAGATATAGTCGTATTCATATATCCGGAAGACCGCTCCAAAGATTTTATCAAACGTGTTATTGGCATTGCAGGCGATACCATTGAGATAAGAGATAAGAAAATCTTTCTTAATGGACTGCCATATCGGGACAAATATGGTGTATATACAGATGAATTCATTTTCCCCGTTGCAAGCCAACCCCGGGATAATTTTGGACCGGTCACTGTCCCCAAGGGGAAAATTTTCTGCATGGGTGATAACCGTGATCAAAGTTACGATAGTCGTTTCTGGGGTTTTGTGGATCTCAAGGACGTTCTTGGCGAGGCAATGGTTATCTACTGGTCATGGGATCGTGACAATTACTCTTTGCGTTGGCGCCGAACAGGGAAAATTCTCCATTAAAATGTTTATCTTCAAACGTCATTGCCAGCAACGGCCCCCGTACTTCACAATAGGGTTGTTATTTAAAAAAATATGCTCAAAACAAAAATAAGAAGAATTGATAAATGGGAATATTATACTATGAAAAACCAGTTGATTATATAGAAGCAAAATTATGAATAGATGGGTAATCATTGTGTTAAGTCAATTGACAAGAATCCTTATTACGGTCCTTATAATTCTGTCATTTACAATTCAGACCGGTATCACCAGCATCAACAAGTATATGGAGAATTATTCGGGGGAATCTAAATTTGATGTTCGAGAGCAACAGTGGCTTCCTACACTTGATTCGAAATTGGAACCTTTGAGAAACATTGAATACAAATGCGGTGCAGAGACATTTGCAAACGGGGAAGCGGTAAAATTCAAAAATGGAATCTTTAAGAAGGATGATAATTCATTTTCCGTGATATTCAGAGGCGGAGATTACGGTGATCTGAATGGGGATGGGAAGCAAGACGGTATTGCGTATTTTGCATCGAAATATGAAAGTGGCAAAGTATGGATTACCCTGGCCATCGTTATGAATCAAAACGGCGAGTTGAAGAACACAGATTGCCTGGTCCTGGGTGATAGAGAAATTATTCAATCTATCCGTGTTAAGCCCCATGAGGTTACGCTGGAGATGCTGATGCACCTCTCGGGGGAACCTTCCTGCTGTCCCAAGACCCCATTTACATATACATTCAAGATCTCAGACGATGGACATATTACAAATTCAAAAGAATTCCTGAACATTTCCCTTGCCAGCGATGAATTGGCGTTAGGGAATACTGATTATGCGAATAATCAAATCAGCACTGATGAGATACAATAAAGCAATTCACTTATATCCAAATTATGAACAGGCGTATCTTGCACGGACATTCCTATTATCAGGAATAGATAAAACTGATCTAGCGTTGGAGGACCTCAATCAGGTCCTTGTTCTCAATCCAAAGGATGCGGATGCATATCTTGCAAGAGTGAGCATCTATATTGATATTAAGAGGTATGATCAGGCAATCGAGGACTGTACAAACGTGATTCAGTTGAAACCTTCTAATGCATACGCTTACTATTTTCGTGGAGTGGCGTATTCGAGCTTCAAGAAATACAAAGAAGCAATCAATGACTTTACTGTTAGTATCAATAAATTTCCGGCAATGGAGCAGCAACAACCCTGTGATCCAGGGCGTAACACTTATGAGAATGCGTACCTTATGAGAGCAGCCAGTTATAAAAGCTTAAAAGATTACACTCACGCCTTTCAGGATATAGAAACAGTTATCAATATGAAACCACAACAAAAAGAGCTAAATCCTCTGTGTTTTCCAGAAATGACTGAATACAACAAATCCACGAAGGGTGAAGCTTATAAATTAAGAGGTGTAATAAACGGTGAAACGAATCATATTCAACAGGGGATTAATGACTTATCTACGAACATCGGTTTAGATCCCACAAGTTCCGAGAAATATAACATTCGTGGGAGCTTATATTTTGAAGTTGGTGAGTATCAGATGGCGATTGATGATTTGAATAAAGCGCTGGATTTGACTGAATCACCATCACACAGCCTGGATCATTATATCTGTCTTGCTTCAATATATTATCAACTTGGGGACATGGAGATAGCGAAATCCTATTATATTAGAGCCTTAGAAATAGAACCAAAGTTGGCGCAAGGGACAGAAATATTGGAAACTTACATTTTATTACATCACGATTTTCATTAGCTACTATGAAATGGAAAATAAGTACCTGAATGCTTCAGGAAGGAAGCATCCGGTTTGAAACGGTCTTGAATTTTTAGAATTCGTAATCAGCAAAATTGCGGATGTCTCCGAGTCGTGCATCTGAGGTTTATTTCAAAAGTGAAGATTACTGATTGTAAGTGAGCGGAGTTACTGTCGTGTTTCTTTACAGAAATAAAAAGGCCGTCTTGCCAGAATATGTCGCAACCATAATATGCAGTGCGATGTCATCGATTATATCCATGTAAGATACACAAAAGAAAGATACAGTAAAACTCCATGTCGACTTCTTAAATGGGCTTCATACCGTTGCATCCTCTTACTTCAATGGCAGGATCATGTCAGTAAAGAGGCGGAGACTTATAAAACATGCCGATGGAGATTGCATTCTAGCATAATCGTTGAGGCAATCTCCTCCACCGACATGAATGTGACATTCAGAAACGGAATATTTTCCTCTGTGAAGAGTATCTCCGCCTGGGACAACTCTATCTGGCATTGATGGAGCGATGAATATCGGCTGTTTGGGAGGCGCTCCGAACGAATCCGGTGAAGACGTTCGGGGTTAATTGTCAGACCATAGAGTTTGTCTCGGAAGGGTTTGAGCAGTTGCGGGAAAGCTTTATTTGGCTGGAAGTTCTCTTCCGTTAACGGGTAATTCGCAGCATGAATCCCGAACTGCATGCCCATGTAAACGCACGTCGGGGTTTTGCTCGTCCTGGATACGCCCACAAGGACGATATCGGCCTGGTCATAGTTTTTCGTGGATATTCCATCATCAGTATCGAGGGCGTAGTTCATGGCGTGCATGCGCAGATCGTAGAAACCATCGTTTAACAGCCTGTGACGGTGCCCGATAGTATGAGACGATTCCTTGTGGAGTTCAGATTCTAACCTGCCGATGAATGTCTCGATCAGATCGAAGAAAATGCAATGACTGTTCTTGATCATCTGGCGGATATCAGTATCTATCAGGGTGCTGAACACGATAGGCTTGATTCCCCTCTGCTCCGTATCCCGGTTAATCTGCTGATAGACGCGGATCGCTTTCTTGTATGAGTCGATAAAAGGCAGGGTTACTTGGTCAAACTCGATCCCGTCAAACTGGGACAGGAGGCTTTGCCCCATCGTTTCAGCTGTTATTGCCGTGCTGCCCGAAACGAAGAAGATCGTCCTGCTGATTGATGCCATGTTTCCGATTCCTTCCTGAGCTTTGACTCATCGTAGCTTCTACCATGAAATTCCATGTGGCTTCAATACAGAATGCAATATGGTACCGGAATGGCCCGGCGGGCTAAATGGCGAAGGTACGCCTCAGCATGCTCTTTGCCGGGCAGATCCATCCCAGCAAGTCGCCGCAAAATCTTGTGAAGCGTTTCTATGCTGCTGGAATAGGATTCATGCTGAAGATGCTTTGAATAGGCTTCGAAAGACCCCGTCGTGGGTAATATGAATTTCTCAGACGATATACCGGTATGCTGTAAATTATTGCCTGCTATTGCCATCCCTGCCTCCTTTTCTCTAAATCAATAAGAAAAACAGACAGATGATGACCAGCCGCTTAAATACTGTCTGGACTGACCCCCATGAGCTGCACAAGTCAGGGCAGTGCAATCAGAGTATCCTGACAGGGGCTTTGGGTTAACATTACCATTTCTTCAAACTCACAAGGAGGCCTGTAGCCCAAGGAAGAGTGCAGC
>Ga0326727_10024622_pt1 | contig 11357 bp, 11 predicted proteins | sample MB2enrmetagenome_FD_207643 | JGI IMG/M metagenome (GOLD analysis project Ga0326727, IMG submission 207643) | Lab enriched peat soil microbial communities from McLean, Ithaca, NY, United States - MB29MY | ecosystem: Environmental > Terrestrial > Soil > Wetlands > Peat | place: USA: New York... | reverse complement strand
CCTCTTCCCCCCCGCGTCCATCCCCCGTACTCTTGGCTTCCATTGAAGGAATTTAACCGATGTCTCTTCCGGCTTTTGCCTTGGGCATCATTCACAAATTGACCGCCAGCGAAGACCTCTGCCTGTGCAGCGAATGCCAGTAGCCGTGTTGCCGTCCCGCCATGTCCACCGGGGCGGCGCGCAAAGCAATCCGGCTACGGAATCTGCCAGAAAATGGCCTGTCCGCTCCCGGTCGCCAGGTCCGAAGACGCATTGCGCCAGCCTGCCATTGCAGCGGGTGTGGGCGGAGTGTTTCCGGCGGGCCGAAAAAATTGCAGCAAGGAGTTAATTCCCGCATTATGCGCCCTAAAAAAATCATTCTCTGCGTAGATGACAATGAACAGGAGCTTTCCGTGCTCAAGTTCATGCTGGCGACCAACGGATACCGGGTGGTTTCGGCCACCAATGGGCAGGATGCGATCGGCATCTTTGCCGAGACTCCCGTGGATCTGGTGCTGACCGATTTTGGCCTGCCGCAGATGAATGGCTGCCAGTTAGTGGAACGGCTGAAGCAGATTGCAGGCCACGTGCCTATGATTCTGCTGGGAGACCCGCAGAGGATGAGCGGGCAGATGCACACGGCCGATGCCCTGTTGACCAAGAAAAATTGCTCCTCCCAGGATCTGCTGGAGCGCATCAAAGTGATGAGTGCCCGTAAGCGCGGTCCCCGCACGGGTGGTGTGCCGCGGATGGCGCACCTGGAGGAGTTGGCGGTGGCGTCGTAGAAACAGGGAACAGGGATTAGGGATTAGCAGCTCAGAACCGTACCGAAGAAGGAAACCCTCTCTGGTCGGCCAACCCCGGCTTCTGGCGGGGCCGAAACGGTATTTGCCGCCGGGCCGAGGGAGGGTGAGGCTTTGAGCACAATCCAGGGTCAGGTCGTTGTCCCTGACTTCTATTCCCTAATCCTTGTCCCTGCGTGCAGCACTTGACGACTTCGCGGGCGGGCGGGCATACTTGCCAACTAAACCCAGTCTGGAGGGTTACTTACCCCCAGCGGGGGCGGCCTTTTATGGACCTGATTGCGGTTCGGCTTCTTTTTGTGGTTCTTCTTGCCGGAGTCTGTTCTTACCTTCATCCCTTTGGCATGAATGGATGGGCGGGTGCGGGCGCGGGCGCCGTGGCGGCTGGCGCAGTTATCGTCTTCGAACTGAGAGTGCGGGCGCTCAGCCTGAAACGGCTGATCGGCGCCGTGGTTGGCAGTGTGCTGGGCATTGTGGGGGCGGCGCTATTCTGCTTGGTGGTGCGCAGAGCCCTCCCGTACGGCTCCACGCTTTCCGTCATCCAGATCTTCGTCTTGCTGCTGATGACCTATGTAGGGCTGCTGGTGGGAGTCAGCAAGGGCGAACTGCTGGACCTGTCCGCCCTGGGCACGGTTTTTGCGGGCGACCGGTCCGCGCGGCGCAGCGCCAAGGTGCTGGACACCAGCGTCATCATCGACGGGCGTATTGCCGACATCGCCGAGGCCGGCTTCATCGACGGCCTGATGGTGGTGCCGGAGTTCGTGCTGAGGGAACTGCAGACGGTGGCCGATTCAACCGACGCCTCCAAACGGCAGCGCGGCCGCCGCGGCCTGGACATGCTCCAGAAAATGCAGTCAAGCCCCAGCATTCAGGTGCAGATCGTCTCCGACGACTTTCCCTCCATCCGCGAGGTGGACCTGAAACTGCTTGAACTGGCCAAGAAGTGGGAGGCCAAGGTGGTCACCAACGACTTCAATCTGAACAAGGTGGCCCACCTGCACCACGTCGAGGTGCTGAACATCAACGATTTGGCCAACGCCCTGAGGCCCGTGGTGCTGCCCGGCGAGAAGATGAACGTGCTGATTCTCAAGGAGGGCAAGGAGTACAACCAGGGGGTGGGCTACCTGGACGACGGCACCATGGTGGTAGTCGATCATGCGCGCAAGCTGATCGGCCGTTCGGTGGAGATTTCCGTCACCAGCGTGCTGCAAACCGCCAGCGGCAAGATGATCTTCGGCAAGATGGAAGAGAACAGCAAGGGCGGCGAGGGGTCGCGGCCGGGGCCGGTGGAGATTTCGCACTGACCACCACCTGCGGTGGGGCCAACTGCCTTCGGCATATCGGGGGACCGCCAACTATCCCAGGTCCGAAATTCCGGACCTGGGGCACCCGCCGTGGTGTTCCGCCCGTCGCAAAATCAGGAAAACTCAGTACTTCTTCACCTTGGGGTCGATTTCGCTGGCCCAGGCGAGGATGCCGCCGGCCAGATTGAGGACGCGCGGGTAGCCGGCCTGCTTGAGCAACTCGGCGATGCGCTGCGAGCGGCCGCCGGATTTGCACTGCACGACCACCTCACGGTTGCGGTCGATCTCGGAGAGGCGCTGGGGGACTTCCTTGAGCGGAATCAGCTTGCCGCCAATGTGGGCGATCTTGTACTCCCAGGGTTCGCGGACATCAATAATGTACACGTCCTCGCCGGCGTCGATGCGCCGCTTCAAATCCTTCACGCTGAGTTGCGGAATTCCATTTTTCACCGCCGTTCCCTCATGGGTCTCCGCCGGAGCCTCGGGCGAGATGCCGCAGAACTGCTGGTAGTCGATGAGCTGGGTGACGGTGGGGTGGAGGCCGCAGACCGGGCACTCGGGGTTCTTGCGCAGCTTCAGTTCGCGGAAGCGCATGTTCAGCGCATCGACCAGGAGCATCCGGCCGATCAGCGATTCGCCCTTGCCCTGGATCAGGTTGCCCAGAATGAGCTTGATGACCTCGGTGGCCTGGATGACGCCGATCAGGCCGGGGAGAATGCCCAGCACTCCGGCCTCGGCGCAGTTGGGAACCAGGCCGGGCGGCGGCGGCTCGGGGTGGAGGCAGCGGTAGCAGGGGCCTTCGCGGGTGGCGAAGACGCTGGCCTGGCCCTCGAAGCGGAAGATAGCGCCGTAGACGTTGGGCTTGCCCGAGAGGACACAGGCGTCGTTGATCAGGTAGCGGGTGGGGAAGTTGTCGGTGCCGTCGGCCACAATGTCGTAGTCTTTGATGATTTCCAGGGCGTTCGAGCTCACCAGGCGGGTTTCGTGCTTGACGATCTTGATGGCCGGATTGAGGGCGATGAGCTTTTCCGCGGCGGAATCGAGCTTCTTGCGGCCGATGTCCTTGGTCGAATGGATGATCTGGCGCTGCAGGTTCGAGGCGTCGACCACATCGAAATCCACCAGCCCGAGAGTACCGATGCCGGCCGCGGCCAGATAAAGGGCCAGCGGCGAGCCCAGGCCGCCGGTTCCGACGCAGAGCACCCGCGCTGCCTTCAACTTTTGCTGGCCCTCGATGCCCACCTCGGACAGCGTCAGGTGGCGCGCGTAGCGGGAGAGCTCATCGGTGGTCAGTTCAGGCAGAGCGGCGGCTTCGGTCGTGGTCGTCATGCTCCAATTCTAAGGCGCGGAGTGCTCGAAGCGGCAATGGGCGGGGTCGGTCGAGCCAGACGCAGGCCGCGCTCACATTCCAGGTGCAACCTATCTAAAAGGGAAAGGGGCTCGTTCCAGACCGGATTTAGATGCGTTCGGGCTGCGTTGCGGGCGAGTTGGTCGGTTCCTCGCCGATTTGAATCGTTTCCGGCTCGAAGCGTTTATCCTCTTCACTCGATCCGGCCAGCAGAAAGGAGTTGGTTTGGGTGGCCTTGCCCCGGACGACGCTTGTGATGACAAAGGAGCAGCCGATCCAGTGGGCCTCGGCCAGATCAATCTGCGACCAGTCCGCCGGATGGTCGGGATGGGAGTGGTAAAAACCGGCAATCTCCAGGTCCAGGTGGTGCGCCTCCAGCGCGATCTTCACCAGATCGAGCGGAGGAATGCGGTAGCGGTTGTGAGGCGAATCGGTGCGGCAGTTGCCGGTTTCGACCACGGCTTCGACCTGCCAGCCCTCGGGTGTGGAATGCCCCAGCAGCGCCCCGCAGCACTCGTCTGGATAGGTCCGCTCGCCGTGGGCGCGAATCTGCTCGTAGATCGCCAGGGGCAGGCGCAGAGTGCTCATACCGGCTCCCAAAAGCCTTCGCAGAGGTATGTGTCCGCCGCATCGTGCAGCGAGGAGCCGGGTTTTGCTAGTGCGCCTGTGATTTTCATGAGAATTGCGGCCCGTGCTCCTGATGTGCGAGATTGAGTGTGCGAGATTGGGGGTGCGAGGTTGGAGCCCCAGAAAGATTCTGCCGATACCTTCTTCATCATCCTCGCAGATTGGAAGGCGGTCATGAGCCGAAAATTCTGCAATCCGAACCCTGGCAATTCGAGCCCACGCAATCCGAACCCCCACAATCCGAACTTTGATCAGACTCTGGAGACCTTGCGCGCGCATTCCTTCGAGGTGGCTCCTTATGCCGCAGTCGCCGGCGGTGTACTGGTTAGCAAGTGCGGGGCCGGAACGGTCCTGGTGGCCGCCCCGGCTTCGGTTCGGGCTCAAACCCAGGCTCAAGACCTGGCGGTTGCCTTCGTCGTTGCTCCCGGAGCGCTGGTCAGGGGCGAGGTGGCGCGACTGGTGGACCGTGGCTACCAGAAGTTCATTAAGACTTCCCAATTTGAGCTTCCTGCCACGGCCAGCCAATTGCATGCGATTCACCTGTTTACCGCGGAACTGAAGCAGCTGACCGGGGCCATCAACTTCTACAATGAGTCGCTGGGAACTACCAGCGACCTGTATGTGTATGACCGTCTGAAGGGCCGTGAAGCTGCGCAGCCCGCTTCCGAGAGCGGTTCTCCAGTTAACGTAGAGGTTCGAGAATCGTGTAAGGTGGCTTTTTCTTAAGGAAAAAGCCACTCAGCGGCAGTGGTTTCCCTCTATAGCTACCGGAGAACCGCTATAGCGACCCTGGGAGGCGGCTGGAGGTCACTGATTTTTCCGTGAATGCAGTTTTTCCGCGGATGCAGATGGAGAGCGCTATGGAGCCGACAGAAGCGATGGAATCGGCCAAAGTGGCGGAAGAGCTTGCGGCCGGGCAGAAGGACCGCCGAGCCGTTCCACGCTGCGACGTGGATGAAGATGCCCGTCTCCTGCTGGTGGAACATGGTTCCACAATCGCCTGCCGCATCGTCAATCTCGGCTTGAACGGTTGCCGTGTGCGTACCCAGGAGCGGTTTTGCGCCGGAACCAGGGTGAACATCGAGCTCAGTTTTCGGGTTCGTGGGCTGGCATTCCGTTTAAGCGGTGTGCCCCAGTGGACAGACGGCTGGCATCAGGCCGGAATCCGCTTCATGAACGTGACATCGCGGCGCAGAGACGATCTGGTCGAGGCGCTCTCCGAGGTCAAGGAAGAGAATGCCAGGAAGGCCGAGGAGCTGGCTGTGGCGAAGCTGGTTGCCGAGGAAAAGGCCGCCGTGCTGGGGACGGCTGAGACTCTGGCAGTGGAGCCGGTCGGGCAGGTCAGAAAGCGGGTTGAACAGGCTGAACAAGCTGAACAAGCGGCCCCAGAGCTGAAAACGGCGGTTTCGGGCGCGAGCGGCAGACGGGACGGTTTCGGCTTGGCGGGCCAACGCCTTGCCGCAATGTCCTCATCGGGCAGCCCGCAATCGCCCGCCAGGCCAGGAGCCGAATCCTACCCAGCCGCTTCGCCGCCACGCAAGCCCAATGGGCGCGAACGCTGGGAGCAGAGCCGGGAAGAGGTCGATACTACGGCCTTAATTTATCTCGTCAAGAGCGGGTCCAAACTGGGCGGGCGAATTCTCGACCTGAGCCTGAGCGGCTGCCGCATCCGCACCGACGAACGCTTCCCCGTGGGCATCTACACCCGCGTGGAGACTGAATTTCGCCTTGAAGGGCTGCCCTTCCGGTTCGGCGGCGTCATCCAGTCCATCCACGACCGGCACAATGTAGGCATTCGGTTTCTGGACATGAGTGATCGCAAACGGGAGCAGGTGGAGCAGTTGATCGAAGAGACTCGGGAACTGAAGGAGCGGGGAATAGGGAATAGGGAATAGGGAACAGGAGAATCGCTCTACCGCCGACGCGCCCGCTCGCGTTGCAGTTCGCGATAAAGTTCGCTCTTGGAGAGGCCCAGTTCGCGCGCAATGCGCTTGAGGGCTTCCTTTTCGTCCATCTTGGCTTCGGGGCCGGCATCGGCCTGGAGCCGTGCGATGCGGTCGGTAATCTTTACTGGAGCGCCAGCGGCCTTTTCTTCGCCTACTGCCCGCGGTCGCGCCTCCACCAGCAGGGTAATCTCGCCGCGAATGCGGTCGCGGCCGGCCAGCTCGCGCCGCGCCTCGGCTGCCGTGGTGCGCAAAAACTCCTCGTGGATCTTGGTCAGCTCGCGGGCCACGACTACGCGCAACTGCGGCCCCCAAACTGCCTCCAGATCGGCCAGAGTCTCCAGAATGCGGTGCGGAGCCTCGTAAAAAACCAGGGTGCAGGGGGCCTCGGCTCTTTGCACCTCGTCGGCCAGCGCCTCGATCCTGGTGCGCCGCGCCCCGGCCTTTTCTGGCAGAAAGCCGATGAAGTGGAACTCGCCGGAGGGCAGCCCGGAGGCCACCAGCGCGCTGAGCGCCGCATTGGCGCCGGGAATGGGAATCACCGCGACGCCAGCGGCAATGGCTTCAGCCGTCAGCCAGCTTCCAGGGTCGCTGATGCCGGGCATTCCGGCGTCGGAAACCACGGCGATGCGGCCGCCTGCCTTGAGCGCCTCGATCAATTCACTGGTGCGCTGGTGCTCGTTGTGCTGGTGGCAGCTCACGGTGGGCGTGGTGATGGCAAAGTGGTTGAGCAGTTTCTGCGTCTGGCGGGTGTCCTCGCAGGCGATGCGGTCCGCAGAACGCAGCACCGCCAGGGCGCGCAGCGTAATGTCGCCCAGGTTGCCGATGGGCGTGGCCACCAGATAAAGGCCGGGCGCCAGCGCGTTTTCAGAGGCAGATTGCGACGTTTCCTGGTCGGCGTGCGTGGGCACAGTCAGTCTCCGGTCTTTCCAGGGGGTGCTAGCGGGCCTGCTCGCGGGCTTCTTCGCGTTCGATGCGGCGCTGCTCGGCCAAAAGCGACATGGAACTCATCAGGTTCTGGACGCTGACAATGCCGACAATGCGTCCGCTGTCGGCAACCGGAATCAGCGAGAGCCCGCGGCCGGCCTGGATGTGGCGAATGGCGGTGCCCAGAGTGTCCTCGGGCCGCGCCACCTGGAAGGTTTTGGACATGGCCGCCTGCACGTAGCCGTTGCCGTTCGTGTGCAGCGCGTCCAGAATGTGCTGGCGGCTGATGATGCCCACCAGTTGCGGGCCGCGCACCACCGGAAAGTCCTCTTGAAGCGAGTGAACGCAGCGCCCCAACGCATCGGCCAGGGTGTCGGAGGGCGAGAGGGTGGCGAAATCGGTGAGCATCACCTCGCGCATGTGCACGGTGTCCACCACCGATTGGAAGAAGACGCCTTGGTCCTCGATCTGCGCCCCGATCATGATGAAGAAGCCGGCGATGATCGGCCAGTAATCGTGTAGCAGCATGCCGCTCACCATGGCAGCCAGCGCCAGCACTTGGCCCAGTCCGGCGGCCATGCGGCCGGCAGGGGCAAAACCGTGCTTGCGCGCAAAGTTGCCCCTGAGCAGCCGTCCGCCATCCAGGGGGTAGGCCGGCAGCAGGTGCAGCACACCCAGGCCCACCTGCATCCACACCATGCTGCGCAGCAGCCAGGTGGAGGAGACCAGCGGCGGGTCGAGCAGCTTAAGGCCGTCACCGCCGGCGCCCAAGAACGCCGCGGCCAGCACCAGCGCCGTCAACAGGTTCGCCACAGGGCCGGCCAGCGCAATGGCAAACTGTCCGCCACCCTGGGTCGAGTTTTCCTGGCTCTCCGGATCGGCGTAGGCGAAAAGCCCGCCGATCGGCAACAGTAGAATGGCGCGCAGCCTCAAACCCAGCCAGGCGGCCACCAGCAGTCGTGCCGTCTCCCGCACTACCACCGCCCCGACCAGCGCCAGAAACAGCCCAAGGCCGCGCATCACACCATCCGAGCCGCTTAGCCCCAGGCAAACGACCGCTAAAAGCGGGAAAAAGACGTGGACGCGCATTTCGACGCCCATCCAACGGCCCAACGGAATTGACCAGCCTCGCATACATTTCGATTGTAGAGGGTCAGCCCCTCCGATGTGCCGTGGGTTATGCTGATCAGCGTGCGCATCATTGCCGGATCGCTCCGTTCCCGAAGTCTGGAAGCCCCCGCTGGCTTTGCCACCCGGCCCACCAGCGACCGGCTGCGCGAAACCCTCTTCAATGTGCTCGCCGCCCGGACTGCGGGCGCGGCCTTTCTGGATTTGTATGCCGGCTCGGGCGCCGTGGGCATCGAGGCGCTCAGCCGCGGGGCTGCAAGGGTGGAGTTTGTCGAGCGAGCTCCGGCGGCACTGAAAATTCTGCGCGGCAACCTGGAAAGGCTGGGGCTGAGGGCGGGATTTCGCATCCACGCCGCCGCCGTGGGGGCCTTTCTGCGTCGCGCCGCCGCCGCTTCAAAGCCAGAACCTCATGAAAATCGAGAACGCTTCGAAGAGCGTGAATGCTACGAAGTAGTCTTTCTCGATCCGCCTTACGAAGCGGTCGGGGAGTACACGGCCACGCTAGGCCTGCTGGGCGGCCCCGCGTTGGGTCTGCTTGCCGCGGACGCTATGGTCATCGCCGAACATCGCCGCAAAGCTGACCCCAAGCAGCGATTAGAAGACCGCTACGGTGCGCTCGAACGCACCCGCCTGCTCGAACAGGGCGACGCGGCCCTGAGCTTCTATGCTGTTGCTTGCTCTTCCGCGCCGCAGTAAGCCGGAGCCAGCCGGGCGGGGAGCGGTTGGATCGACGGCGTCAAAGCCGGAATGCGACCACATGCCGAAGCCGAGTGGGACTCCAGCCACGCGTCGACTGACTCCGGGATCCGCCGGCATCCGAAGTTGCGTCCGCCCGGCCGCGGGTTGCCCACAGTCCTGGCAACAAATGCGCGGCCGGTGAGCGAGGCAGCTCAATTTCGTTCTCGTGGCACTTCAGTCCCGTTCGCGCCGGGTAGGGCGGGGAAAATAGCTGTTTGGGTGGTTCAAAACCTCACTAGATCGAACAAAGTGGGAAAATTTTCCCTGGGAAGGTGGAAATCGTTGACCCCGCCCTTATTTCTTGTTATGGTTAGAAAGTTCGGCAAGAACGCGGTCGTTCGTGTGTCCTAACGGCGAAAGCGTACGGGTGGCCCGGCCAGACTGAAGTTGGCGGTGCTGATCCCCAAGGCTAGGTGCATTCAACCGGCCAAGAAGTTTCCCTGAATTGCTCTTCTCTTGCAAAGGGCAGGGACAAATCGCATCGGAGTCCGCGCGTTCTTCACCTTGAAGGGCTATGCGGGCCGGAACTGGCGAAACGGAGTTGGCTTTGCCCGCTTGAAGCGGGGAAACGCCCGACCACCGTCCTGGTTCTCGTCTGAGATTGGAACGAAGGCAGACGCGAAGCAGCAAACTGGGCTTTCGTGCGTGTGCGCGCTAGAGATTGGCGTCGCTTCGCAACGGAAAAGCCTTATGGGGCTGCGCGCGGCTGATGAGTTTGAGTAGGCCAGGATTTTGCCTGGCAGGTTTTTTGACGGGGTAAGGAGTTTCAGTTTGCCTACATTCAATCAGTTGGTTCGCAAGGGGCGCACCGCCCCGCGGTACAAGACGGCATCACCGGCCCTGCAGGCCTCGCCGCAGCGGCGCGGCGTTTGCACCCGCGTGTACACGCAGACGCCCAAGAAGCCGAACTCGGCCCTCCGCAAGGTAGCCCGCGTACGGCTGACGAACGGAATTGAGGTCACTACCTATATTCCCGGCATCGGCCACAACCTGCAGGAGCACTCGATCGTGCTCATCCGCGGCGGCCGTGTGAAGGATCTGCCCGGTGTGCGCTACCACGTGGTGCGCGGCACGCTGGATTCGGTGGGCGTGGCCGACCGCAAGCAGAGCCGGTCGAAGTACGGAACCAAGCGTGCCAAGGGCGGCGCGGCTCCGGCCAAGGGCAAGAAGTAAGAAGAGTGGTCAGGTGTCAGGACGGTCTTGAATTTAAGACGGTCTCGAATCTGGCAACTGACAACTGAAAACTGGCAACAAGGTTCCGGGGCGTGGCATTTGGACCCGGACTTGGGCAGCGGTTGAAGCGCGAAAGCGCGAGGATTCTGAGGATTATGCCGAGAAAAGGGCACATTGCGAAGCGGGAAGTGGCGCCGGACCCAGTCTATGGATCCGCGCTGGTCACCAAGTTTGTCAACTCGATGATGTGGGGCGGCAAGAAGTCGACGGCCCAGGGCATCTTCTATCAGGCGATGAAGAACCTCGAGGAGAAGGGCGGCGGCGACGATGCCTTGAAGCTCTTCAAAAAAGCGGTTGAGAATTGCAAGCCGCTGCTTGAGGTGAAGACCCGCCGCGTGGGTGGCGCCAACTACCAGGTACCGATCGAGGTCAATCCCGACCGGCGCACCTCACTGGCCATCCGCTGGCTGATTACCTACGGCCGCAACCGCGGCGAAAAAGGCATGACTGACAAGCTTTCCAACGAACTGCTGGACGCGGCCAACGGGCGCGGTGCGGCCATGAAGAAGAAGGAAGACGTGCACCGCATGGCCGAGGCCAATAAGGCCTTTGCTCACTACCGCTGGTAAGCGGGCGGGAATCGAAAGAGATTATAGGGCCGGCGGGCATGAGTGCGCCGGATGGACAGGGTCCGTATCAATGGACCCGCTGAACCGATAAGAACCGCGGGCGACTGCGCCCGCAAGGAAGAAAATAGCCGTGGCTCGCACTATACCTCTGAATCGTTGCCGGAACATCGGAATCATGGCGCACATTGACGCCGGAAAGACGACAGCGACAGAGCGCGTCCTGTTTTACACGGGCATCACGCACCGCATTGGCGAAGTGCATGAAGGCACCGCGACCATGGACTACATGGAGCAGGAGCAGGAGCGCGGCATTACCATTACCTCGGCCGCTACTACCTGCATGTGGAAGGATGTCCGCATCAACATCATCGACACCCCCGGCCACGTGGACTTTACCGCCGAAGTGGAGCGCTCCCTTCGTGTTCTCGATGGTGCGGTGGCGCTGTTCGATTCGGTCTCCGGCGTACAGCCGCAGACGGAAACGGTATGGCGTCAGGGCGACAAGTACAAGGTGCCGCGCATCTGCTTTGTGAATAAGATGGACAAGGCCGGCGCTGACTTCGAGCACGTTGTGGACACCATTCGCAAGCGCCTGGGGGCACGGCCCGTCGCGTTGCAGATTCCCATCGGCGCCGAGACCAACTTCAAGGGCGTTATTGACCTGATCGAGATGCGGGCCGTGGTCTGGCACGACGAGAGCATGGGCGCCGAGTTCTCCATCGAGCCGATCCCCGCCGATCTGCAAAAGAAGGCTGAGG
>Ga0326727_10024620_pt1 | contig 11357 bp, 9 predicted proteins | sample MB2enrmetagenome_FD_207643 | JGI IMG/M metagenome (GOLD analysis project Ga0326727, IMG submission 207643) | Lab enriched peat soil microbial communities from McLean, Ithaca, NY, United States - MB29MY | ecosystem: Environmental > Terrestrial > Soil > Wetlands > Peat | place: USA: New York... | reverse complement strand
CGAATCTCCGGCTTTTCTACCACGTTAGCAAATAACCCATGGCCGGTAACTCCCTTAACTTGCACAAGGTCGCCGACCGTAAGGCCAAGGTCTTCGTCCAACGCCTCAACATAAATGCCATCCGTGGAATCCTGGACAAAAAGCACCTTATTGCCTTCTAGAGTTGTAGGCCCGTCATAAAAGGTAACCACACCGCGAACTCGCACCGGCCACCCCAGGTCGGCCTCTTTGTCCGAGAGCGCGCGAATGTCGCTAACCCGGGTTATGACGGGGAAGGAATGAGGTTTCGCAGCGGTGGAGCTCGGCTGTCCCCACATTTGCCCCAGTCCTACAGACAAGAGTAGGCAAGAGAGAATTGTAAGGCGTCTTGGCGACGACCGATTATTCATCGCAGCAGTTGCGCTTTCCTGCTTCTTGGTTCCAGATCCGCCGGAGTTTTGCAGTCGGACCGCCGCGCGGCCGCCCGTGGGCTTCCAGGCCTCTCCCAGCAGACTGCCGGCCTCATCGCAGGAACTAAAGCCTGGTGGGAGCTCTCGGGTGAAGCAGAGAAAGCCCCCCGGACAGGCGTATGAAGCCTTCCTCTATTTTTTCGGCAGATTGCGCGATAACTTGATGGGAATATTAGGACGATTTGCGCATCGGGGCGGGAAGCAGTAGGCAGCGAGCACCCGTTGCGAGTCCCGGCAAGCCGGGATAGGCCGTAGGCGGAAAGCGGGAGGTGGGCAGCTTTCTGTAGCGGCCGGATTTACAGGTTGCGGAAAAACGCTCCAATGCTGTTCCTCCGGAGCCCATCCGCTGCCTCTCAGGTAGACTTCACCTGTTCGGCCGGTCCGCGGCTTTTCGTTTCAAGAGCGGATGAACCACAGAGCTTCAAACCAGGTTTGCGCTACGCCTGCTTCCCACCATGCGCCACGCGCCTAGCGCCCAGGTTGAATCGTCATCCCAGGTTGCGCAGTGGGCGGTGGTTGCGGTGGCTTCAAAGCGTAGTTGTGGAGGGACCCGCCCACGCCCACGCCGATATGCACGATGGAAACCCAGCGCTCCAAGCTATGGTGGCCGGTGCGATGGAAGAGATAGGAAACGCCGATCGAGGCCGCCGTGCCGGCAAGTTCAATTCCCACAAAAAGCGGCCGGTTATCCACAATGGAATTGGAAAGCAGCCATTCGTCATTCCCCTGATCGCGCAAGTGCCGGGTGGAAGCGTAGTCCAGCATGCGTGCGGCGCCGACGCCGGTGAAAAGGTAGATGTTTTCGGTGTCCCAGAACTTGTGCGGCTGCGCCGGGGTTTTCGAGTTGGCTGGCGGCTTGGCCGTGGCGGGTGCGGTCGCTGGCGTCCCCGGATTCTCCTGCGCAAACAATCCCCCGCTGCCCGCCAGGACAAAAGCCAACAAGAAAAGGTTGTGGATTCTTTTCATGGGACGGATTTTAATTGCATTTGCCGACGCTGGCCATTATTTTCCGCAAGGCGCGCGCGCTTACTTTCCGGGAGCGGCGGGCAGTTCGTCCCCTATTGACAGCGAAGAACCGCGGACCTGCCGACCAGGTCCGCGCTGCGCTTGCTCACAAGCACTTCAGCAATTCATCCAAGGTTTTCTGGATACCGGCATAAGGATCGCCCGGGCCGTCGAATTCAATCGAGTAGACTCCCCGGAAGCCCGCCTTTTTGGCAATCTCCATCGCTCGGGGGAAGTCGTAGGCCGTCTCCTTTCCGTCCGCGTCGAATTCCAGGCCCTTGGCGTGGCACACGGTTTGCGCGTAGGGGAAAAGCATCTTCAATCCCTTTTCGCGCGTGGGTTCATCAGGAAAGTTGGCGAAGTCCGGCAGCGCGCCGATGCGTCCGGGGCCGACGAGCTTGAAGAGCTTCACCAATTCTTCCGGATGCTCGGTGCCGAAGCTGTCGTGATTCTCTACGATCACATGGACACCCCTGGCTTGCGCGTAAATCGCGAGCGCCTTGTAAGACTCGGCGGTGTGCGCCAGGTTCTTGGGGTCCACCTTGCCGGGACCGACACGCACCGATCTCACCCCCAGCGCGTGTGCCACGTCCACCCACGGCTTCGCGGCGTCGAGGGCCGCGATGCGCTTTCCCCGGTCCGGGTCGGAGAACGTTCCGTCGCGCCCACACTCCTTGATATCCACGGGGATATTCACGATGGTCGAACGCGTGTGCACCAGCGCGTACTTGATCTCCCGCAAATAGGCCGAATCTGTGGACCCAAAATGCGAGGTGCAAAACTCAAAGTGATGCACCTTGTACCTGTCGACGATCAATTCGGGGAAATCGAGCAGCGCCAGCATCGGGCCGGGCAGGTTGAAATCGCTGCCGCGCGTCGCGCGGAAGTAGTTGTGTAGACTCCAGGTGGAAATGGAGATTCGTTCCAGCTTGGCGGAGGCGCTGGCGGCCGCGTGCGTCTGCGCGGCAGAGGCGAACGGACTCGTACCGCGTCCGAGTCCCCCCGACGCGGCGCCCGCAGCGAGTCGCGCCAGGAAATCACGTCGCAACATCACGCCTCCCCCAGCACCGGGCAGTAGGCAGTAGGCACCAGGCACTTGGCCTTCTGCCTTGCGTTTTTCGCCCTCCACTGCATTGCAACACCGTATTTGTCTTTCTAACGAGGATCCTCGAACGCACAGGTTTTCACTCTTGCCCCTTGCCTTTCCTTTGCGGCTCCCAAGCGTTACACTGGCTGCTTCCTGCCGACTGCCTACTGCTTACTGCCTGGTGCCTTCCGCTCTCCGCGGACCACCCGGAAGCCGTAGTCCGCGTATTGAAAGTCCGGGGGGATACTGGAGCGGGCGGCGACGCGGCTCACCTTGACGTGGTGCCGCCAGGAGCCTCCCCGCGAGGCTCGGCGCTCGCCCGCCGCGGGTCCCGAGGGATTGTGACTCGCTGATTGCGCGTAGTAATCCGCCCTGTACCAATCCGCGCACCATTCATGCACGTTTTCACAGAGATCGTAAATACCATAGGGATTCGGCGCGCCGCCCCCCACGGCCAAGGGTCCCGCCACTTCCCCGCCCCAGCGCTGCTGATATTCGGCGCGCCCTTGCGGCGGGTCGTCGCCCCAGGGATAGAGCCGACCCTCTTCGCCGCCGCGCGCGGCGCGCTCCCATTCCGCCTCGGTAGGCAGGCGATACTGGCGGCCGGTCAAGCCCTCCAGCCACTGGCAGTACTTCTGCGCTTCGAACCAACTGACGGAGACCACCGGCTTGTCAGCATCGTCGAAGCCGGCCTGCTCCCAGTTGGGCGGCGCCGGATGCCCGGTGGCTTGCAGGAAGAGGGCAAAGTCCCGGTTGCGTACCTGGTAAATCGCCATCTCAAAAGCATCCACCCAAACGCGATGGACGGGGCGCTCCTCATCGCGGCCCTGCTCACAACCCATCAGAGAATCCCCGGCGGGGACCATCACGCAGGCGGGTTCGATGATTCTCTCAGAAGCTTGATTGCGGCGGGTGGCACTCCGCTCATCGGGTGGTGGAACCATGGGGCGGACTCCGCGGAAGAGGTGTCAGGTATCAGGTGTCAGTTAAACCCCAACGCCTGATACGTGACGCCCTATACCTGTCGCTTGCATCACAGAGGTGTTGGATTCCAGGTGCCAAGCGCCAACAAAACCCTGACACCTGCCACCTGGCACCTTCTCGCCGAGTTACTCCGCCTGGTAGGAGGCCAAGTACTGCTTCAGGACGGTGTCGTTGATCTTCAATTTGCCGGAGCGGAGGTACTGGTCCTTAAGGTTCTGGCGATAGATTTCAAATTGCAGGTCGCGTTTCTGGCCCAGCAACTCCTCGCGGATCTGGTCACGCTGGGCGGGGAAGTCCGCTTCATTGGCGGGTGTGTGCGAGACCACTTTGAACAACACCTGGTTGGTGCCGACGGGAATGACGCCGCTCACTTGCCCGGGGTTAAGCGTGAAGGCCTCGCTCAGTTGGGTGCCACTGCCCACCCCTTCCACGTATTCGTTCTCACTGAAGTCATTGCTCTCTTTGGAAGTTAGCCCCAGGGACTTCGCCGCCTTGTCAAAGTCCTGCGTCTTCGCCAGGTTCGCGAGTTTCTTGGCTTTGTCCTGAGCCAGCGCAATGGACTGGTCGTGGCGATAGTCTTCTTCCACTTGCGCGCGCACTTCCTCGAGCGCGGGAACGTGCTCGGGAACAATCTGGGCCAACTGGATAATCGCTTCTCCTTTAGGAACGGAGACGGGCGTGCCGACTTCGTTCAGGCGAAGCTGGAAGGCCAGGTTCTCAAACGCATCGGTTTTGCCAAGGTCGGCAATCGGCTGGTTGTATTTGAACAGCGGCGACTCCTTGGGCTCCAGTCCCGCCTTGCGGACGATGTCGTCAAACTGCTGGGGGTTCGCTTTGAGCTGCGATTCCAGGCTGCCGGCCAGTTTTTCCTGGGCGTCGGCCACCCGCTGCTTCTCCATATCCACGCGAATGGAATTCTTCACCTCGTCAAAGGACTGCAAGTGCGCAACCTGCTTGTCTTCGACTTTGAGGATATGGATGCCGTACACGGTTTTGACCAGGCCGCTCACTTCACCAGGCTTCAAAGAAAAAGCTATATTGTCGAATTCCGGCACCGTCTGCCCATGAACAAGCCAACCGAGTTCACCGCCCGCCTGGGCCGTGGTGTCTTCGGAGAATTTCTTGGCCAGGTCGCCGAAGTCGCCGCCCGCCCGGACCTGGTTCAGCACATCGGCCGCCGTCTTCTCAATCGTCGCCACTTCCGCCGGCGTCTTGCCGGTGGTCTTAAAAAGGATGTGGGCAACCTTGACGCGGTCGGGCACGCGGTAATCGGAAAGGTGCTGGGCATAGTACTCGCGCAATTCCCCCTCACCCACCTTCACTTGCGCTCGCACCTGGTCGGGATCGATCACCACATAGCGCACCTGGCGTTGCTCGGGAAGCTTGTAATGGGCAGGGTCTTTCTTGAAGAACGCTTCCAGGGCTTCCGGCGTCACCTTAACATCCTTGAGGAACTGGCTGGGATCAATGAGCACATAGTCGATCTTGGTTTTGGTGTTGCGATGGCGGAACTGCGCCAGGACCTCCGCGGGCGTCACCTGCACTCCGTCGGTGACGACGCTGCGGATTTTCTCCTCCAACAGACTGTCGCGCAACAAGCTTTCAAACTGGGCAAGGGTCTTGCCGTAGTTTTGCGCCACCAAGTCCGCGGCGCGGTCAGTGCCCACGAAGTTTCCATCCGGGTACAACCAAGGGATCTTCTGGAAGGTCTTCAGCACCTCTCCGTCGGAAACCTCCACTCCCATTTTCCCGGCCTGCTGTAGCAAGATCTGTTCGATCACCATCTGGTCAAGAACGCTAGGCGCCACCAGGGGCACCATGCGCTTGTCGAAGCCCATGGGTGAGTTCTTAAACCGGTCGCGGATGGTTTGGTCCAGCTCCGCACTGGTAATGGTGTTGCCGCCGATCGAGGCCAGCACATTGCTTTCGGGGCGAGACGTGTCGCCGCTCGGCAGGGGCGCCATCACCACCACCATGCTCAGGGAGACGATGCCCAGGAAGAAGATGAGCAGGTATTTCTTTACTGCCTCTTTGTTTTTCCGAAATAAGGCAAACATGAATGCTCCTGCAATTTGGCCGAAACCTTTTCATTATAGAAGAGATGCGTCAATCGCGGCAAGACCAGGGTATTCTCGCGTGCGAATCCTCACTTGCCGCCGCGCAGAACCGCGTCGATGGCTTGGAAGTAGGCATCGTCGGAGGGCAGTCCGACCACCATCTTTCCATTGAAGAACAAGGTGGGGGTTCGATCCACGCCCACGCGCTTAGCTTCCGCCGCATCGCGTTCCACGCGGGGGAGCGACGCTTTGGCATCGAGGCAGCCGGCCAGTTGCACGCGGTCCAGCCCCGCCTGCTCGCCCAAGCTCAGCAGCGATTCCCGGAGGTTGGCAATGTTGATGAGTTGCTGGTTGCGGAAGATGGCGGTACGCAAAGGCACGTAAGTATCATGATTAATTTCATAAGCGCACTGGCAAGCCACCGCGGCGGTCAGCGACCAGTCGTGCATGGGCAGGGGAAACTCCTTGAAAACCAGGCGCAGCTTATTGCCGTAGCGTGGCACCACCTGCGTCTCCAGGAACTCGTGCACGCGGGCACACGTGGGGCATTCCAGGTCGGCGTACTCGACGATGGTCACAGGGGCGTTGGCCGGCCCTTGCGTGGGTACGTCGCGGAGCGAAATGTTACGCAGCGCTTGCTGCCGGAGATCGACGGCCAGATCGTACGGCTCGCCGATCATCAGGTGTTTGCCATCCCGGCTGAGGAGCACGGGGAAGTCCCGCTTGTGTCCCTTACCGTCATCCACGGTAAGCGTCCCTTCCTGGAAGGCCGGGGTAAGCGAGGGCTTGAACCCTCCCACCCCAACCTTGGTACTGGCAGGAATCTTGAAGGTTTCCTGAATGCGCGATACCATCGCCGCATTGGAATCCTGCCCGAATTCAACAATGCTGCTCTGAATCACAATGAAGTAACGCGCGTCCTTGGAAAACAACACGGGTTGCGCGAACTGTTTCTTGCCGTCATCCACAGTTATGATGCCCTCCATGAAGCCAGGGGCCACAGGCGAAGCATGCAGCACGCCGAGGGAAAGTTTTACGTCATCGCGAAAGCCATTGTGCACCCGGAAGAAGGCCAGGATTTTGTCGCGTTGGGCGTCCGTGAGCGCCGCGGTTGGCGCGGGCGGCTTGCTGGGCTCGGTCGTTAGTGGCGGGTGATCTTGGGCGCATATACGCCGGACATTAACCAGCGCCAGAATGAGGATTGTCGCTAGTAACCAAACCTTATAATTTTTTCCGTTCAAGTGACCCCTACCCTCCCTCAGAAATGGCTTCACTCATAACCCTCAAATGATTCTAGTGAATTCGCCTCGCACAAAGCAAACACGAATTTTGCGGGAAGAGGGCGGAGGAGGCAGAACATTAAATCGCCCTCACCGCTAAGCTTGCGGCTTGGATTCGATCTGGCGGATTTTCAGGTACAGCCCGGCGATCGCCACGAAGATGGTAATGAGGGCGACTCCCAAGCCTTTGCGGCGGAAGTTTAATTCCTGGAGGGCGGCGACGCCTGCCTGGTTCGCTTTCTTGGCGGTATCCAAACCTGGGTCGGTCGCCTTCTGAACCACCGCATCGCGGAAGGTGTGAACGTCGACGCGCGCTTTGATCAACGCTTCGTGCGCGCTCGCCAGCTCCAGTTTGGCGTTGGACACTTCCATGCCCGCGCGCTCCGCCGTATCCAGAACCGTGTCCGCCTGGGCGATGGCGAGGTCGAGCCGCGCCAAATTCTGGGCGATGCCCTGCGCGCTCCGGAGGCCGGCATCACCGGGAGTATGGCAGGTGGAGCAAACTGAATTCGGTCCAGCTCCGACCCAGCTATCCGAGGGCTTCACGATCTCATGGTTGGAATGGCACTGGACGCAACCCGGCAGTCCCATTTTGGCGAAGGCCTCCTGGTGCGGGCTCTTCTCAAAGAGTTGGGCAAAGAAAACGTGGCACGTTCCGCAGACATTGGCGACGGACTTCACGCCCGGCGGAGTGGCGCCGTGGTTGCCATGGCAGGTGGTGCAGGTGGGAGCGGAGGTATCACCCTGAGCGAGCATCGCGGCATGCACGCTCTTCTGATAGTGCGCCACCTGGTCGGTGGGAATCTTGTATTCCTTCATATAGGCCGCGTCGGCGTGGCAGCGCCCGCACGTGGTGGCAACGTTCGAGGGGTAAACCGGCGCGCGCGTGTCAGAGACGGCGAGAATGTTGTGGACCCCGTGACAATCCACGCAAGCGGCCACCTTGGCGTCGCCTTGCTTCAGCCGCTTGCCATGCACGCTGGTGAGGTATTCACTCAACTGGTCAACGCGCAATTTGGCATTGAAGGGATGCATGTAGGTAGCGTCGGAATGGCAGCGCGCGCAGAACTCCGGCAAGGCAGATTTTTTCGGGACCCCGCGAAAACCTTTGGCCGGACTCATGGCGTCCAGGGATTCATCGTTGGGGTTGCCGCCGTGGCAGTCCGCGCAGGTCAATCCGGCTTGATGATGAATGTCGCCGTCGTAAAGCTCGGCGGGCTTCAGCAACCGGGCATCCCCCAGAAACAAATGACAGTTCACACAGGAGTTTTTGCCGGAATCCGCCCCCGCCGAGCCCAGCCCGCACATCAGTATTAGGACCGTCCCCACTGCAGTTTTCATGGCAGATTCCTATCCGGCAATTTCCCACCGCCGAGGCGCTGAGACGCAGAGAAAAGGCACGAATATGTCTTAGACAGACCCGAGTGCATTATCATTTGCGTCCTATTTCTGCGCCTCCGCGCCTCTGCGGTAAGAAGGTCTGTTACCGAAGCGCCAACCAGGAGAACACCAGCATGTACCCTATGACGAAGACTCCCGCACCCATAAAGAAGCGTGTGGTTCGTCCGAAACCGATTCGCCGGTCGAGAAACGGGACGGCGACCCAAACCAGCGCCGCCGCCGAGAATACGAATATTCCCACCAATTCACCGTCTACAAAGAGTATTTTGGACGGAAGGTATTTCAAGGTTTGGAACATAAACAAGAAATACCATTCCGGGCGGATTCCTGCCGGGGCCGCGGCGAAGGGGTCGGCCTTGGCTCCCAGTTCCCAGGGAAAGATCGCGGCCAGCGCTCCCAGGACGCCCAGGGCGGCGTACCAACCGATCATGTCGCGCAAAAGGAAATTGGGGAAGAAGGGCATGATGCGTTTGGGCTCGCGCCCCTCGGCGATGGCCCGCTCGACTCCCGGCGGCACACTCATTCCCAGTTGCTGCACCAACATGAGGTGGAGAGCCAGCAGGACCGTGGCCAGGCCGGGAAGAACCGCGACGTGGAACCCGAAGAAGCGGGTCAGCGTGGCGCCCGTCACTTCCTCGCCGCCCCGCAGAAAAACCAGGAACCACTTTCCCACGATCGGAACCGAGCCGGCCATCTCCGTCCCCACCTTGGTGGCAAAGAACGCCAGCGTGTTCCAGGGCAGCAGGTAGCCGCTGAACCCGAACCCCATGACGATAAAGAGCAGCAGCATTCCGCTCACCCAGGTGAGTTCGCGGGGTTTGCGGTAGGCCTTGAGGAAATAGACGCTGAACATGTGCACGAACGCCGTGAAGATCATGAGGTTCGCCGACCAACTGTGCACGGAGCGGATGAGCCAGCCAAAGCGCACCTGCGTCATCATGTACTGAACGCTCTCGAAGGCGTCATTGGGTGTGGGCCGGTAATAAAGCAGCAGGAGAATTCCCGTGAGCACCTGGATGATGAACAAGAACAGGGTCATGCCGCCGAAGTAGTACCACACCGAATGGCGATGGATGGGTATGATCTTGTGGCGGAGGAACTCCTCAATAGTTCCCGCGCCGAACCGTTCGTCAAGCCAAGTAAGAGCCTTTCGGGTTGGACCACTCATGGCTAAGCTTTCCGCGTCACCACCACGTCCTCGCCCTGGACATGCACCTCAAACACTTCCAGGGGCCGGGGGGGCGGGCCGCTCACGTTGCGTCCCTCCAGGTCGTAGAGTCCGTTGTGGCAAGCGCACCAGATTTGATGGAGGTCGGGGCGATATTGAACCGTGCAGTTCAAGTGCGTACAGACTGCCGTGAAGGCGCGAAACGTGCCATCCGCCATCCGCACCAACAGGGCAGGCTTAGAACCAAACTTGAAGATTTCACCCGTGTTGTTCTTGAGTTCATCCGCTTTCGCCGCTACCACCGACCGGCTGGTGGATTCCGCGATGGCCGGCGGAATGATGTAGCGAAGCGCGGGGTAAAGAAAGGAAACTACGGAGGCGGCCAAGCCGCTGCCGAGGAGGACGTTCACCCATCGACGGCCGGGTTGCCCGGCCTTTTCGGGAATCTCGGGCAGGGACATAAGAACAACCCTTCCTTTCAGTCTTGAGCAAGCCCGGGAACACCACCCCGCGCGCGCCGCGACGCATGCGCGTCGGTCAGATGATCGCTCGTGGGTAGTGTCGGCGGACTCCGCCCGCGCTCCGGGCCTCGACCCAATACTGTTCACAGCAGGGGTTTCAGGAAACCACTTCTCCCGTCGTACACGGGTGACCCCTCCGCCCCCGGCCCCTCTTGAGCGCAGGCGTCAAGATCGGAACATGCGTCTTGCTGACGAAACCCGCCTTATTGCCCCAACGTCTTCTAATTGCCCGCGGGAGCCGCGCACTTGGCTAGTGAATGATCGTTGGCTTTATAGCACTTGCCGGTATCGTTCAGGTCCGGCTTACCGGCGGCGACGTGGCAATAAGTGCATTTCTTGCCTTCCTTCTTCGCGTACGCCGGCTTGGCGGTGGAAATCGATATCATGGAGCCACTGAGAATGGCCAGTGCAATTAGGACTTGAAACAACCTCATGGAATCCTCCTTGGGGAAGAGATTATATCCCACATTTCCAATTTGAACTCTATTTCTGAATCTTCGGATCGTCGCCGTCATGATTTGTACGGGTGTGAACGCGACGAAGGCGCTCCGGAGGTCAATACCCAATGGGTGAGATGCAAACACAGCCCTTTCAGCTCTCTTGCAACGCTTCTCTCAAGGTCGAATTCCAATTGTGAAGAGGGTGGTAACGGATGGTCCAGGGGAACGTCATCGAGCCCACTCTGTAAATAATCCAAAATAGAGTCATAATACTTTGTGAACCGGTCTGCGATGAATGCCTCTTCAATTCGTAACGGAACGCCCTGAAGGTAAGATTCAGCCTGCAAAACACGGGGACCTGGCGCTGCCACCCCTGGTTCACTCATCCAGCGCGGCGCCCGAGAAGACCGGCCGGCCGGCAAGTGAGACGCGGAAGCCGTAAACCGCCAAAGCGAGAACAACCAGGACGCCCAGAATCGTTGGGGCGGCATACCAGTGGGAGAGCTGTATGCTGTGGACGAAATAAATCAAGACGGCGTAAGTCGTGAATAATACCATCAGGCAAAAAAGCCCAAAGCGCACCAGGATGAATATCGCAATTCCCCAAAATACCGCGTTGACCACGGCGTCCACGGTCGGATATCCCCCCGACAAGGCGTGTGAGGCGGTGAAGATGAGAACGAGAGCCGCAGCCGCCGCCCAGTCCTTGCGAAGCAAAAGGCGAAGCAGGACGAAGAGAAAGAAAAGGGCGAGGGCTAGGCCGAGTTCGATAGATAAAGTCTCCAGTAATTGCGCAATCATTCCGCGCGCTCCGAGCAGCGGATCGAGACTGGTCATTATCGGTTGGGGCGGGAGCCTTCCAAACCAGCCTTCGGCAAAATGTCGAAGCGTGTCCAAGAGGCACGCGCCGGCGACGCCCAGGGCGACTCCCATAAGAACGTTGCTGCCGACCAGGGGATCACGGA
>Ga0326727_10024619_pt1 | contig 11357 bp, 9 predicted proteins | sample MB2enrmetagenome_FD_207643 | JGI IMG/M metagenome (GOLD analysis project Ga0326727, IMG submission 207643) | Lab enriched peat soil microbial communities from McLean, Ithaca, NY, United States - MB29MY | ecosystem: Environmental > Terrestrial > Soil > Wetlands > Peat | place: USA: New York... | reverse complement strand
AATTTTCAGCGGGGGAACGACCGGCCCCGAATGCAGTATCTTCATCGTCCCGACTCTGGCCCTCGTCGTCCTCATCATCTTGTTTGCTCTGCCGCGTGGCCGCTATGCCGAGATGCCAGATCGCCCTTGAGCTGCCTCCATCCAATTAGTCCTAAGCAAGTGAGAGCACTCCTTGCTGTGGCCGGTTAACCGCCCAACCGTCTCTAACCCATTTTTTGGGTTGGGGAAGTATCGGCGACCAACCGCCCGGAACTGGGAACCTGGACACAGTCCGACTCGATGCGTCATCGCCTGTGAGCATCAGTCATTCTAACCGGCCTACAATGCTGGCTGGGAGTGATTCTTAGTGCTATGCGCTGTGAATCACCCAGCAGGGGTTACCCCATGAGCGACGTTGAGGTTAAGACATCCTCAATTGAGGGGTTAGGACTTTTTGCAGCCCAACCCTTCTGTACTGGGCAACGCATCCGACAGATCAACGTGGTGCGGGAGGTCACGCCCGCCTCACCATTGCGGGAAGAACTCGGCGAGCGAGCCGATCATTGCGATTACCCCAATGGCAAGGTCGTTCTACTCGGCCCTCCAGATCGGCACGTAAATCACAGCTGCGGCCCCAATGCTTATGTGCTCTACGAGGGCGACGGCTGCTACCTTGTGGCACGTCGCGACATTGCGGTGGGCGAGGAGATTACCTGCGACTACAATATCAATATTACAGGCGGCACGGAGTGGCCCTGCCATTGTGGCGCTACGCGGTGCAGAGGTACCACAGTTGGGGACTTCTTCCGGCTCCCCCTCGATATCCAAAAAGAGTATCGGCCACTACTCGCGGGGTGGTTTGTGCGTGCTCATCGTGATCGACTAAAAGCACTCGGCCTTGCATGATTGGCGAGAATCTCCGATGCGCTTAGCCAGCCATTTGGGGTGAATTCTGGGTTCCGGGAGGATTACTGGCCAACCGGAAATAACCAGTTGATCAATACCCGCGGCGAAGTGTCGTCAAACTTGAAACCTCTGGATGGGCGACGATCCAGGCACAACCACAATCCGGGACCCTGTGGCGTTTGAACTAAGCCGCTGGCGCGGCGGACGCTACACGTGCGATACTTCCGACATCGTGGTCTGCCTCGTGTCCGGAATCGCATCTCGCCTGTTTCTTCTATCTCTTTATTATTCTATTCGTTGCGGGCAGGAAATGATTCAATTCCCATAGCGCGACCGCATCCGCCGCAAACGCCACCGGCTCAGTTCAAACGATCCTATCGAAACTGCCCCGGACGAATGCACCGGGCTCAACCTCGCCTCGTCTGCCGGGGCAGTCCCGATAGGAACCTAACGTTTTTCGGTACTAACCGGGATAAGGACCGCGCCGGCTGGCTTTTCACCGCAAGCGTGCCCCTGCGACGGAGCAGGTTTTCAGTGGCCTCGATTTACGAGGAAGGCTCGGGGTCGCAAGCTCGACGGCGGAATAAATTCACGAAGTTCTTCGTCGCTCAACGCGCCTCTTCCCCCGGTGCTAGCGACGCATGTTGCCCACCGCACGTTGCTGGGAGCCAAGGAGAGGCCGACGAGTACGATCAGCTTCTGGACCACTTGGAGGTTGGCAGGTTCAGCGTCAGGGAAGGGGACCCACATTATCAGGTCGGCGCCGTGTTCATCTGCGATCTCCCCCATTCACCTAATCAGTCGCCTCCCATATCCTCGCATCCGGAAGCTGGGTCGGACGAATAGTTCTTCGATTTCTACCAGCGCCCCCCGTTCGACAGCGAAGGACCATCCAATGACCTCGCCATCTGCGGCGCGCACAAATTCACGCGCATGGAAGACCCCTCCGCCGTGTTCGTTCGAACCCCGGCGTTGCTCAATAACGCCGGTCTTCGCTTCGCCAGGCGCTGTGCTGCGTGATGCGTTGACGTACCATTCTTCTGGTATGTACCCCAGCCATCCTTCGGTCCAAGTGCTCTCAAACACGTCATAGGAAATGTGCCCGAGTCCGTGATCGCCCCACTCCTCGCCCCACGAGTTCTGAAAAGTGAACTCCTGAATCTGATCGTCATAGCCAAGCAGCAGCACGCAGTGGACGCCTACTCTTTCATCATCGGGCAATGGCGCGGGAATCCTCCCACCCGGTGCGTTGAACCATTTGTCTGTGATGTCGAGACTAACCATGATAGGTAATCGCCGGGTGCCAATCACGAGCCTGCACTCTTCAAGCGTTCGCACACGCTGGTACCGGCCACCGGGGTAGTGTTTTGCGATCGTGTCAATGTCTGGGAGCTCCGGCGGCGGCCATGAGGAGTCGTCGTATGGCCAAGCTTCTTCAGGGGGCGCACCCCATCCGCGGCTGATTCTCGCTGCTGTGATAGGCCAGGTCCCAGTGGCTGCTTCGCCCGGGAATGTTCCCTCTAGCTGGCGGCCGCGCACGAAGAGGTATTGCGCACTAAATTGAATGTCATGCCTGCGTGGCTCGCGATGGATATCGGACATAGGGCTGCCTACTGTGCGCCGCGGTCTAAGGTTAGGTATGGCGATCGAGGGCGCGCCAAGCTCTGGGCCATTCTGGAGCTCGTCGAGTGTTAATCCTGTGCCACCTGCGTTGGCAACCAAGGGTGCTCATCGGACGCCGCTGGGCTTCAACGAGAGGTCAAGCGGGGTAATTCGTTTCTGAATGAATTGGAGATTTTCGGGGGGCAGCATCGGCAAATGAGATCCAGATCTTGAGCGGTAAATGGAGCACAGCGGCAAGTTTGCGGACCTCGTGAACTAATTTAGATTCGTGGCGTCTTCCACGAAACTGGGGCCGGACGAAAAGCTTCTGTTGCTCAAGTCACACATACTCTTTCTTGCAAATCCAAGTGGCATCCAGCAGTTTCCGAAACTGCTGCAATGAAAATCGCAAAGCAGCCTTCGCCACCAACAGAATCCGCGTAAAATTCTGGATGTGGCCCCGTAGCTCAGATGGCCACCGGCCCTCCAGGTCGCCGATCTCTCTCCAGGATCTTCGAGATACGTAGTCGCTCTTCCTGGGCCTCCACTGTAATACTGACGCTTATCGCCGGCTGTTCGCGAAAGCAAGAATTGCAATGCCCGGGAGTCTGTTCCAGGCTCTCAAAACCTTGCGGACGGTGACGAGCTCATTTCCAAGCTCTGCACGGCAACATATCCAAAGCAAAATAGGAGGACAGCAAACCCGAGCGGGTCCAGGATCTCGGGCGGACTCGGGAGCCTCAGTGGAAGCGACAAGTTGCCATAAACCGCCTCCAAAGCGAAAAGAAGGATGCCTAGAGAGAGGACAGTGCGGTTGGGCAGGACGAGGAATCTCCGACAGAGTTTTGGCACAGAGACGACGATTGCCAGGACTGTGAGCGAAATGGCTGCGAGGAGATGATTGTATGGCATGATTTTGAACGAAGAGCCGGTAAATAAGAAAAGGGCAATGCCTGCCACAGCAATCGCGAGCCCCGCTACAATCGCTCCTTGAAGAAAGAGCCGCAGTTTGTCCTGGCTTAGGTCGAGAAAGGCCAGCAAAGCAATCACCACGACCGAGAACGACAAAATATTGCCCACGTATGGAAGACTGGCCAAAAGCCAATTCGGCAAAAGTCCGAGGTCAGCCAACGAACCAAACAGGTATTCGGTTCCCTCAATCGCACTCCAGATTCCGAGCCAGGTGAAGAATTTCCCCCCGCTCCGGCGCCGCATCACGGCGATGCCGCAGACACACAATCCGATAAACAGGAAAACTGTACCAAATAGAATGTATGGGATTCGATCGCGAAGTACCTCAACAACTTGATCCGTCAGAGCAACACCTCCAGAGACCGTGTTAACCTGCGCCCGCTTTCGCTGTCGGTGCGCAGCATCACGGTGAAGTCGTGAGCCAAATGCAGCCGTGTCCGTGCCGCATTGGGGAGAATGATTGCCTACCGGCCTCAAGCGTCAGCGCGTGAATTATCGTGGCCGTACTGGTCGACCTGTAGATTGTGTCGCCGCAGCTCAGTTCCCCCGGGACCCGCCAGGGCCCGAGTCGAATATTGCTCAGCAGTTTCCGAAACTGCTGCGCTGAAAATCCCTTAAAATCTCAAGTGTGGCCCCGTAGCTCAGATGGACAGAGCAGCAGTTTCCTAAGTCCAATTTATCCAATCATTTAAAGAACCTCCCCGGAAGGAAGCGAGCGCAAAAATCCTCTCTAGAACTACTTTGGAACCTTAGTGTGAGGGGAACTGTGAGGGAATGTGAACGCATCTCAGCTCCCCCGTCGGTCTCTTCGTCGCGTTCGATTAATCCCTCTAAAGCCTGACGAGCACCCTTGTCCAAGACAGCGATTTAGTAAATCCGCGCAGTTGATTTCATAGGGCATAGGCATCTTCCCCGCCTGTAGTGGCAGGTTTGGTCGATGACTCGGTCTGGATCGATTTCTATGTATTCGGTATCCTGCTGTCCAAGTAGTTGGCCTGCAAGTGCTGAGCTTCTGGTTCACCTGACTTTTATTCTTTCGCTGCTGTCCAACTCTTGACTACCACATCAGCGGCATCGGTAACTGTTCGCAGAGTTGCTTTGCGGCTGGCGGTCCTTCCAGAGGAGTGTTGAGCCATGCCCACAAGTCTCTGAAGATGAACAGCTGTTGGCGCAGCAGAGCGGCCAGATTGGAAAGCGACCAGCCGAAGCTGGATTTCATCTGCAGGTACTTCAGGATCAGCATGGCGATTAATGCCGTCCATATCTGGGTCTTGACTGCATTGGCACTGGTGCCCAGAAACGATTTCACCTTTGCAGTGTGTTTCAGTGCCTTGAAAAACAGTTCGATTTGCCAACGGTCCTTATAGATCGCGGCCACCGTCGAGGCCGCCAGGTGGAGCAGGTTGGTGAAGAAGACCAGAATCTCTAGCTTGTCCGCGTTCCAGTACTCGATTCGCCGGAACAGAACCGGCGCCTCGCCATGCTTGCCCAAAGAGGGCACAGAGACGATCTGGTCACTGAGGACGTTGCCCTGTTCTGGAACCGCGCGCACCTCAACGGTCGTGTAGACCGTGTTGGTCTTCATGCGCGTGACGAAGAAAACCCCGTCCCGCGTCAACTGCCTGAACCACACATAATCGTTGTAGCCGCGGTCAACGGCCAGGATCGTACCCGCTTTCAGGCGCAAGTCCCGCGCTACATTCAACTCGCTGTACTTTCCCTCCGTCACCACCGCGAACGAGGGCAGGTAGCCGTCGTGGTCCAGCAACAGATGCAGCTTGATCGCGCCCTTCTGTTGCGTGTATTTGGCCCAGTCAAACATGGTCGCCGACAGCTCGATGATGCTGCCGTCCAGACTCATCAGCTTATTCTTGAAACGGAACTTGCGACGGCTGTGCGCCGCCCTCTCCATCTGACACTTTTCCAACAGCTGCATGAAAATCGACTCGTAGAGTTCCCACGGACGGTTGGCGTTGGCATACGCCAAGGTCGATTTCTTCGGCGTGATACTGATTCCAAGATGCTTCAGCGGGGATTCGCAACTGGCCAGTCCCATGCATACTTCGCGCAGTGAGTTCAAATGCGCCAACTGGCAAAACAGCATGGCCCCAAATTGCTCCCAACTGCTGAACCCCTTGGCGTTGCGCTCGGCCTGGTGGTGCTTGACTGCCCGCGCGAACTGCCCGCGCGAAAACAGTTGCAAAAGCTGCGAGTACACACTGCATACTTGAAGCATGGCTGATCCTCTCTTCTCTCAATGTGGTCCTGTCAGGGAACCCACTTCAGAGTAACTGGGGATCAGCCTACTCAAACATCTCTCAGATCAAATAGATATCCGCTATTTTGGACAGCAATGCCTGACGAGATGTTACTCAACCAGTAACTGCCGTGTAGCCGGTCACTCGCCCGGAACCGGATGATTTCGCCGCATACACCACTCGATGAGTGGCGCGGCGATGATGCGTTAATTGAGATCGGAGTCTCGACAAAACCCGCGGTTGAGGTTCGTGCTATCCCACCCTTCCCGCAATGAGACTGAGGGAAAAATGGGGCGCCCCGCGCACTCACGGCTTGCGGCTAGGCGAGGAAAAGTGAACAAGGGTGGGCCGCCCCCTTTCTGCGCTGGTGCTATTGCGCAGGCGCTATAGCCAACAGCTGGGAGTGGAGTGTGCAATCTCAAGCTCTTCCTCAGTCATGTCAACTGAAACGTCGGCAAAAAGCGGAGTACTCAAATAGCGCTCCCCCGTATCCGGCAGCATGCACAGAATTGTCGATCCCTTGGGCGCTTGCGCCGCAACTCGCAACGTTCCTGAAAAGGTTGCACCCGAGGAAATGCCCACGAAGATGCCCTCCTTGCGGGCCAGTTCCTTGCTGGAGCGTATGGCGTCTGCGTTTGAAATTCGGACCACCTGGCTGATGACCTTCATATCGACGATGTCGCCCACAAGCTTGGCGATAAAGTCGGGGCTCCAGCCCTGCTGGAGGTGCGGTTTCCACACGGGGTGACTCGCGGCAGCGGATCCGTCGGGGTTGCGCGCCTGTTCGATTCCGCTCGAGAGCATAGGCGCGTCATCGGGCTCGCAGACTACGATTTTCGTTTCAGGCCGTTCATTAGCCAGCACGCGCGCGACACCCTTGAGCGTGCCGCCGGTGCCGAATCCCGTGACCCAGTAGTCGAGCCTCTCGCCTTTGAAGTCTTCAATAATCTCCCGGGCCGTTGTGCGCGAATGCGTGTCGGCATTGGCTTCGTTCTCGAACTGGCGGGTGAGGAACCAGCCATGTTTTTTGGCCAGTTCGATGGCTTTGGCCACCATGCCGATACCCTTTGCCGACGCTGGAGTGAGCACGACCTTTGCGCCGAGGAAGCGCATGAGTTTGCGCCGCTCGACGCTGAAGGACTCTGCCATGGTGACGACAAGGGGATAGCCTTTCTGCGCGCAGACCATGGCCAGACCGATGCCGGTATTGCCGCTGGTGGCCTCGATGACGGTCTGGCCAGGCTTCAGGCGTCCTGTCCGCTCGGCATCTTCAATCACGCCGAGGGCGAGACGGTCCTTAACGGAACCGAGCGGATTGAAGGCCTCCATCTTGACAAAGAGGTTTACGTCGGGCGGCGCGAGTTTGTTTATCTTTACCACCGGGGTGTTGCCGACTGTTTCAAGGATATTGGCGTATCTGTGTCCCATTGACCCCCTCCATTGGATTCGCGCAATTTTACCGCCCATGGCCGAAGAACGTACAGCAAAATGCTTGTACACTGCTTCGGATAGAATTCCGCTGAGGATTTCCATGCACAACGACGACAGCCTGAGGAATCGCGCGTCACTGCTGGCCATGAGTTCCGAGAAGTTTCGAGAGCTGGGCGTCCAGCTTATCGATCGCATCGCCGGTTTTCTTGAATCGCTTCCCAGACGGCCCGTAACTCCCGCGGAGTCTCCCGCCGACGTACGGCAGGTTCTTGCGGCCCAGCGCACGTTGCCGCAACAGGGTGCCGATCCGGCGCAGCTGCTCCATCATGCCGCTGACCTGCTCTTCGATCACTCTCTCTTCAACGGCCATCCGCGCTTCTGGGGATACATCACCTCGTCGGCTGCGCCCATTGGCGCACTGGGTGAGCTACTGGCCGCCGCGGTCAACCCCAATGTTGGAGCTTGGCTGCTTTCGCCGATGGCGAGCGAGATTGAAGGGCAGACGATTCGCTGGATTGCTGAGATGCTGAGTTATCCAGTGGATTGCGGAGGCCTGTTTGTCAGCGGCGGTAACATGGCAAACTTTGTTTGCTTTCTTGCTGCGCGGCAGGCGAAGGCGGCATGGGATGTGCGCACCAAAGGAATGGACGGGACACGTCTGCGCGCGTACTGCTCGAAAGAGACGCACACGTGGATTCAGAAGGCGGCGGACATCGCGGGAATTGGGACGGAGGCGATTCGCTGGATACCCGTGGATGACGAAATGCGGGTGGATCTGAGGGCGCTAAGGGAACAAATCCTCAAGGACATTGAAGCGGGAGACAAGCCAGCTTTGGTGGTGGGGAATGCCGGTTCCGTGAGCACGGGGGCGGTTGACCCACTGCCGGAACTGGCCGCGCTTTGCCGCGAGTTCGGCCTCTGGTTCCACGTCGATGGGGCATACGGCGGCCTGGCTGTGGTGCTACCGGATGCGCCGGATGCATTTGCCGGACTGCGCGAGGCAGACTCGGTGGCCGTGGACCCGCACAAGTGGCTCTATGCACCGCTTGAGGCGGGCTGCGCGCTGGTGCGCGACCCGGAAAAGCTGCGCGCCGCATTTGCCTATCATCCCGTCTACTATCATTTTGGCGTCGAAGCCACGAATTACTTTGACCTTGGTCCACAGAATTCACGCGGGTTTCGCGCCCTAAAAGTGTGGCTCGCTTTGCAACAGGTGGGACGCGAGGGCTACGAGCAAATGATCTCCGACGATATCCGCCTGGCGCAGGCCCTCTTCGAGCGGATTTCGCAATACACCGAGCTTGAAGCGCTGACCCAATCTCTCAGTATTACGACTTTTCGCTATGTGCCCACGGATCTCCATTCAAGTGACGAGAAGGCGGCGAGCTATCTGGACGAACTGAATCTTGAACTGCTCACTCACCTACAGGCGAGCGGCGAGGCCTATCTTTCCAACGCGGTCGTCCATGGAAAATTCGCGCTACGTGCCTGCATTGTGAACTTCCGCACATCGCTGGTAGATATTGAAGCATTGCTGCCCATCGTTGTCAGGATGGGTAAGGCCCTGGACCTGGAACTGCGGCCACACAGTCTTCAGACCGAGGCATCATAGGCGACTGTGTTGTGGTTCTAATTCTGAAACGCCCCTGCGGAGGGATCGCGGTAGGACTCTATTGGATGTCGAGCTCGAGTTGGTGTAACCAGCCCGATGTACTCATTGAGCCGACCTGTTGACTATATCTCGAGTTCCGGGTGAGCGAGCCGTCGGCCACCCTTCCGTTACTGCTCAGTAATGTCAGGGTAGCCGGTCAACCGCTCGGAACCCAGAGGTGAGGTTCTTCTTCCGCCTGCTGTGCTCGAAGAGCACATAGGCGATTTGTCACACTTTCAGAAACTGAGCCCATCAGGAACCAACCATGAATGTAGAGTGTGCGTTGATCAAGACCGGCCTGCGGCCCCTGATCGGCCTTCGCAAGAGCCCCGTGGATCTTGCAGCGTGACTGGGGCCACTGAATTTGCCGCACGCCTCTGCTAAATAGTACACGTCGTCCCCGAAGAGCCTTTCCTTTCACCTGCTGCCGGCCCTCCGCTGAATCAACCAGGAGTCTCGTCATGGCATCGCAATCAGTCGCCATTGAGTCAACCATTCCCCAGGCAGAAGACGAATGGATCCGGCAGTCCTGCGGATTCTACGCATGCCCCGTATGCAAGCAGGGTCTCGAGCCGGCGCACGACGGGCTTTCCTGCCGTGTCTGTGCGCGGACCTACCCCATCCTGGGCGGGATTCCCGACTTCGTCGTGATCAACCTCGAAGAGAGCAGGAACCGGACCCTGCGCATCCTCGGAAAGAAGGACTCTCGCCCCCTGCTGAACTTCGCGGCATCCGTCTACGAAACCTGGGTGTATCCGGCCGTGTGCAACCTGTACGGCGGATGGCGTTGCACGTCCTTAAAACAGCTGGCACAGGATATCAAAGAGATCGTAGGATCGCAGAACGGTCTCGTTCTCGACGTGGCCTGCGGCCCAGGAACCTACGGGCGCCACATCGCTTCTGCGTCAAGGACCGTTCTTGGCATTGATGCCTGCATGAGCATGATGCGGCGGGGCGCCCATTATGTCGAAAGGGGACTTATTCCCAACGTGCACTTCGCTCGTGCCACGGTCGAGGCGCTGCCGTTTCGGGCTGGCCTGTTCGACGCCGCCATCTGTGCAGGATCGTTGAACCATTTCTCCGACACAGTCCTGGCCTTGCGCGAGATCAACCGCACCATGAAAGCCGGAGCGCCGCTGGCGGTGATGTGCTTTATCGCCGGCAGCATGGGCCTCATCCGACGCAGATTTATACGCGAGCGCGCGAAGAAAGGCGGCGGTCATATCTTCGAACTTCCTGATCTCGAGCGCTACGTGGCTGAGGCAGGTTTTGAGGGCTTTTTCCCCCATGCGTATGGCTCCATCATTGTGTTCAGCGCCCGCAAAAGGCCCGCAGAGCATTAGAAGAGCGGTCTGGCTCGAGTAACCAGCAGGACGAAAGTGGACGCTTTTTCCAAACCGTCGAAGGGCGATAACAGACCAATACACGTTTCCAGCCCCAGTTCGGCCCGGTCATGTGGGTTCCGGTCGGATCGTCGCCCCCCACCACTCAGGATGTCGCTGATCCAACCCATCGGAGGCCTCCTTTCTGGTCCGCGTTGAACGGGACCTCGGTATCGAGAGCCGAACCGTCTGATTCGGTCTCGCTACTTCTTCATCGTTTTGAGTTGCTCGATTGCAACGGGTGAATGCGAGTTATTTTGCCGAAAAGACCTGCCACGTTCTTCTCAGCCAGCGATAACTGGATGTTCTCGGCCGTGGCTTGTTGCAGTTTGTGCCAAAAGCCTAGGCAAAAAACTGATGGACTCCGGGGGATGCCATTCCCTCGGCGCAGGTGCGGCCGGACCTCCGTCTTTGGCGCTAGGGGTGATTGCCGTCCAGGCTCGCCCATTCCGCCGGATTCGGTCCCCAAGATTCCGCGCGGCCGGTTATCCACGAGGAGCAGGCCTGAGAGTGCTCAAATCATCGAGTGGAAGGAATGGCGAGAGACCTCCGTTCTGCCGCGGGTAAGGAGGCGCAGGTCAAACGATTCCGCAACCCATACTTTGTATCTGCGACGTTCGAAACTCTTCAAGATTGTCGTGGAATTGCCCGAAAGATTGCCCAATGTGACGAGAGTCGGGTGGTGGCGATTGTCCGGAACAATAGACCGTCTGAAATTCCTCATGCATTGAGGCGTCACCTCATGCACTATTCCGATGAAATGTGCGAACAGCATTGGGTAAATGACCAGCTTCTGTGCCACTCATTTTGCGCATAATCGCCAAAGCGTTGTCGAAAAGCTCATTTGTGACCAATAGTCGGCTTGTGGGAAGTTGCTCCTCAAGTCCCAGTATTCCGAGCAGCGCTCACTTTCCGCGAGCTAGCGCTCGCGCAGTTGGGAGGATTGAGTCCGAGGTTGACCCTTGAATCAAACGCCAATTGGCGGCGAACCGTCATCCTTCTGCGGGAGCCACGAGGTCCCAGAGGAGGGCGGCAATTTGACGTTGTGGCTGACCTTGCCCGCGCAAAACGTATCCCTTAGCAAGCTGTTCTAATGCGAAAGGGTAGCGAAGATGACGAAGGCAACGCGGGGACGATACACGCTTGAGTTCAAGCAAGAGGCGGTTCGGCTAGTGG
>Ga0326727_10024615_pt1 | contig 11360 bp, 12 predicted proteins | sample MB2enrmetagenome_FD_207643 | JGI IMG/M metagenome (GOLD analysis project Ga0326727, IMG submission 207643) | Lab enriched peat soil microbial communities from McLean, Ithaca, NY, United States - MB29MY | ecosystem: Environmental > Terrestrial > Soil > Wetlands > Peat | place: USA: New York... | reverse complement strand
CTCTTCTCACGTGGAGTCATGCCTGCAGTGTGGGTGTGCGGGCTATGGACGACCAGCACGGCATCCTGATGGAAGCGATCAACGCACTCCGCCTGGCGCTGGTGCGCGGAGCCGGGCAGGAAAAGATCAGCGAGCTGCTGGATGAACTGATCGAATTCACCCGCATGCACTTCTGGAGCGAGGAGCAAATCATGGCGCAGACCGGCTTTGCCGGCCTTGCGGAGCATCGCGCCGAGCACCATCGCATCCTGGCCGATATTCTGCAGTCGGCGCATCGCCTGCAATACGGCGAAGGCGTCGAACTGCGCCCCCTGCTCTGCAACCTGCACCACGGATTCCTGAACCACATTGAAACCATGGACCAGAAGTACACTCCGTGGCTTCGGCAACACGGGGTCTGCTGACGCGAGACGCGTTCGCTCCCGCATGTCCAGATATGGAACACCCGCGCCGCGCGGCGGGCCCGCTCAACTTTATCGCCATTTTCCCGATAACCCATATGCCGGAGTCTTCCGGCGGGAGCCATGAGATATGTCGCTTTTAACGTGGAACGATAGCTTCTCGGTCGGCGTGAAGACCATCGATCAACAGCACTCGGGCCTGTTCGCGATTGTGAACGAGCTGCACACCGCGATGATGACGGGGAAGGCGAAAATCGTTCTCGGCGCGCTGCTGGACAAGCTGGTGAAGTACACGGTTGAGCATTTCACCTACGAAGAGCGCATGATGGAAGCGGCCAAGTATCCGAACCTTGTCACGCATCGCGCGCATCACAACGATCTCACCAAGCAAGTGGGTGACTTCATGGCCCGCTACAAGCGCGGCGACGGCGCACTGAATATTGAATTGCTGCGTTTCCTGAGTGACTGGCTTACCAAGCACATCCAGCACGAGGACAAGGAATACGGTCCCTGGCTCAACCGCAATAGCGGGAAGTAACGCTGAAAAGCGGGATCGAGCTCTCGATCCGATGCGACGACACCCGGTGAGCATTCGAGAGGAAGGGGCCCATGGCCGAGCTGAGTTGGTGCGACAAATACGCCGTTGGCGTTGAAAGCATCGACGCCGAACACAAGGAGATGTTCGACGCGGTGAGGGAACTCGGGTCGGCGATGGCCCGGAACGCGAACGCGGCAGAGACGGGCGCGCTTCTCCTGAAGCTGGTGGATGCCACCGGCAAGCACTTCGCAGATGAAGAGGCGATGATGCGCGAGGCGAAGTACCCGGGCCTGGCGCTGCACGCGGCGAACCACCAGCGCCTCAAGGAGAAGGTGGAGGCATTCGCAGCCCGCTACAGCCAGAGCGGCGCCAAGATGAACGATCATGCGCTGAATTTTCTTGGCGATTGGCTGGTGTATCACATCGAGAACGACGACCAGCGGCTCGGCGATTGGTTGAAGAATCGCGCGCGCGACCTGGCCCGCGCGCAACCCCAGCCGCAGGCCGCCGGACACAGCGGGTAGAGCGAGCCGCGCGGTCAAGGTCGCGGCCATTCTTGGGATAAGGAGGAACTGAGGAGATTCTGCCGGCGGCTTTCCCGTCGAGCGTTCATTGGCATGACCTTTCATATGGTTTCATGGATTCGATCCGGCGCACCCGAGTGGCGCCAAAAAGAGAGAGTGCGATGATTTCGATTCAAGCGAATGCGCATCCGAGCGTGGGAGTCAGACTGATGGACCGGGATCACGACGACCTGTCGGAGATTCTGGGCGAGATTCAATTCCGCGTCGCCGCTGGGCTCGGCGGCGCGAAGACCAGTGAAATGGTGCGCCAGTTGGCGCATCACATGCAGCTGCACTTTGCGCTGGAAGAAGGCATGATGGAGGCATCCCGGTTTCCCGGGATCGCCATTCACCAGCTGCAGCACAAATTACTCATCGATCAGGTGGATATGCTGGCCACGCAACGCGGCCGCAATCCGCTGAGGCGGAACGCAGAGCTGCTGAATTTCCTCGCTTCCTCGCACATCAAGCACATCGGCTATGCAGACATGCACTATGGCATCTGGCTGTATGCAAACAGTCCGTGCCGCACGGACGCAGCCCTCACAGTGAAGATCGACCTCTGAGTGAGTGGCGGGAGCTAGCCCTCGAAGGACAACTGCGGAGAAATCCACGCCGGCGCGGCAGGCTTGGGCTCCGAGGCCAGCTCGTAAACCAGCCGCTCCAGCACCAGCCGCTTGTCGGGCGGCGAGGAGCGCAGCTCAAGGTCGGCACGAGCCACCAGGCGCAAGGCGCGCGTAAGTTCGCGGCGGCTCTTGTAGCGGCGCGCCTGGCGGATCAGGTCGTCGGCGGCAAACGGCGGCATGCGGAAGCCCTGCCACAGAGCCTGCCAGATGGCGCGCGAGTCGCGCACGTTCTTCTCCAGAATCACCAGCATCTGGCGGAAGGTGCGGGCCAGCATGTAGAGATGGCCGATGGCCGCGTCCTCGCCGGCGTCGGAGCTGTTGAGCAGTCCATGCAGCAAAGCCAGCGCGCGCGCGCGATCGTGGGCGCTGATGGCGTCGGTGAGTTCGTAAAGCGATCGTTGCTTGGCGGCCAGCACCATGGTCTCCACGTCGCCTAGAGTGATGCGCCCACGGCCCGAGGCGTAGAGAAGAAGTTTTTCAAGCTCCGATGCCACCAGCATCATGTCCGCGCCCAAGGCGTCCGCCAGCTCGCGCGCCGCGTCGGGTTCCAGGCGGCTCCCGGCCTGCTGCGCCGTGGCCACCGCCCAGCGCATGGCGTCTTCCTCGCTCACCCGCGCCAACTCCACCATGCCACAATGTTCGCCCAGGGTTTCGGTCAGCCGCTCGTAGCGGTTCTTGTCGTCGAGCTCCAAGCGGCGAGCGTCGGAGGGGATGCGCAGGAAATCCGCAATGAAAAGCAGCAGCGCCTGCGGATTCGGCGACCGAAAATAGCGGTCGAGCGCGGCAAATTCATCTTTTTTGGCGCCGCGCGTGTAAAGCTGGCGCACGTTGCGCACAAAGATCACCTGAAACGGCGCCATCAGCGAGGGTGTCTGCGCGTGATCCAGCACCTCGAAGATCGATGTCGAAGCCAGATCGAGATCCGAGAGGCAAAAATCCCTGAGGTCCTGCGGAACGAAGGCCTTGAGCACGGCCGCGCGGCAGCGGTCGAGGAGGAAAACCTCGTCGCCTGCGAGCACGTAACCGGGCCGCAGCTTGCCCGTGCCCGCGTGCGCGGCCTCAATCTCGGACACAAAGCGGCCGGCCGCGGCAAATCCCGCGCCCCAACGCGCGCCGCTCACAGTTGCGGTCTCCCGGCAGTGCGGCCTTTTGTCATGCGGCTCCAGAATACCCTGCAAGGCGGCTGCGGGCCAGTACTTGCGCGGGCGGGGCCTCTTGAAAACTGGTCAGAATCTTGCAGAACTCAACCCGCTCACCATGGAAATTCCTGTTGCAACTAACCAGAATATGAGCCCGCCCGCAAAAAGCAGATCAAGGCCCATGCTGTGGCTGATACCCCGTGAAATCCATATTGGAAGTGGCCTCTTCGGAAAGAAGGCGAGTACCGGACGGTCTGGATTCTTTCTGCGCGGCTCTGCCGTCGACCCGATCGCGGAAAGCTCGGACGGCACTCTGTGCTGACGACTGAAAAAACCTGCCATTAACTCGCCATCGACCAGTCCCCAGTAGCGTCGCTCAATCTCAATGCCCCGTTGAGCAATGAGCGTAAAGAGTGCGCGGGAACGCAATTCCAGAATCCATAGGCAGATCGTCAACCAGCAAGCTAGGAAGGAGATCGCTCCGCGAGAGTACCAAGTCGTCTCAGGCCTAAACACCGCAGCGGCGATAAATCCCATTGCGGCAACGTACAGTCCTGCTACAGTGAACCTGCTATTCACTAGAGAGGTATGATAATCAACGCAAGCGCGGTGCTCCGCGCGCGCCTCTTCCGGGCCATACAATTCAGGGGGAACATTATTCATCCCAAACTCCTTCGATGAGGAAAGCGACCTGCCCGTCAGAGCCCTTCCAGGATGTCGGCCACGAGCTGGCGCGCAAACTCGCGCGAAAGCCGCTGGATGGCCGCCGGATCTTCCTGGATGAATGTGGGCAGGTCGGTGGTGGACTGGTACTGCTCGCGGTAGACGTAATTCTTGTTCTCGTAGAGCACGCGGCCGTCGTGCGCGGTGAGCGTGACGGAGGCCACGATGGTAATGACGAAGCTCGACGATTGCTGCGTGGCCGCGTTGTAGGTGAGCGGAGTAACGGTCTGCTTGAGGATGGCGCCGTGCAGCACCGCGTCGGCGTCGACGCCTGAGTCCGTCGTGACGCGGAAGCGCGTGCGTGTCATCAACTCGTGAACCACCGCTTCGGTCATTGCCGTCTCGGCGCCGTTGGCCTCGGTGCGCGTGGCGAAGACCGGCACGGCGAGCGTCTTCACATCGGGAGGCAGATGCGTAGCCGCGCCCAGCGTGTGATAGCCGCAGCCGCTTGCGAGCAGCAGAACCAGCGCAACCGTGGCGGCTGTGAGTGAGCGCATGAGGCCATTCTATCGCGCCCAATCGCGCGCTCATTTTCTCTCCAGGCGCAAGCGTATGCTAGGAGCCATGAGCTGGACCATGAGTTGGATTGGATGGGCATTGCTTTCCGCCGTATTTGCGGCCGCCACGGCGCTTCTGGCCAAGGTGGGCGTGGCGCACGTTGACTCAAACCTGGCCACGGCGCTGCGCACCACGGTGGTGGTCGTCTTTGCCTGGGGCATCGCGCTCGCGTTGGGCAAGTCCGCCGCGGCGGACGAGTTGCGCTCCCTCGACCGCCGCACCGTGCTTTTCCTCGCGCTCTCAGGAATTGCTACGGGACTGTCGTGGCTCTGCTACTTCCGCGCCCTGCAATTGGGCCCGGCCTCGCGCGTGGCGCCGCTCGACAAGCTCAGCGTTCCGCTGGTGATGGTGTTTGCGTGGCTGCTGCTGGGCGAGAAACTCAACACCGCAGCGATCATGGGCGGCGCGCTCATCACCGCCGGAGCCATCGTGATGGTGCTGGGATGAAAAAGCAGGGACCAAGGGAACGAGGGAACAAGGGAACAAGAATGCAGGGAACAGGGAACAGGGAACAGGGAACAGGAACCAGCTTTCAGCCTTCAGCCGCCAGCGATTCCGAGATGGAGAAACTGAAGACTGACAACTGTGAACTGTCAACTGCTCACCTATACTGGAACGCATGACGGCGAGTTCAGCAAGCGCAAACCCCCAAGGCGGACCCCGGCCGGGCGTGCAGCCGCGGCGCATCGTGCTCACCGGCTTCATGGGTTCGGGCAAATCGACCGTGGGACCGCTCCTGGCTGAGCGGCTGGGCTGGAAGTTTGTGGATGCGGACGACGCCATCGCAGCCGGGGCCGAATGCACCATTGCGGAGATCTTCGCGCGCGAGGGCGAAGCCGTGTTCCGCGAGCGGGAGCGCGCGACGATCGCGCGCCTTGCCGGCGAAGAAACGCTGGTGCTGGCGCTAGGGGGAGGGGCCATTGAAAGCGAAGCCACGCGCTCGCTGCTGCTCCACGCGCCGGAGACGCTGCTGATCCATCTTGATGTGGAGCTGGCCACTACCCTTGAGCGCTGCCGCGGCACCGAGCACTCGCGGCCCATCCTTGCCGACCAGGCCAATCTGGCCGGCCGCTACCTGCGCCGCTTGCCGCTTTACCGCACGGCGCATGTATCGATTGCGGTGGATACGCTCACGCCCGATCAGGTGGTCGATGCCATCGTGCATGCCGCGCGCCGCCGCTGATCCCGCTGACCACTGATCACTGACTACCGCCTTTTGACGAGAGTCGCTCTTTCGATGCAAGATGGGCAGTGGTTCGCGCACGGAGGGTGAATGCATAGCAAGGAAGTCTCAAAGCGGATAAGCGAGATTGGCATCGTGCCGTGCGCGCGCGGGAAGAACCCGGACCACGTGCGCTTTGCAGCCGAGACCTTGTACGCGGCGGGGATCCCCGTGATCGAAGTCCCGTTGACCGTGCCCAGGGCGACGGAGGCGATCGGCGAGCTCGCCAAACGCTATCCTGACCTGATCGTCGGGGCTGGAACCGTGCTCGACGAGGCTTCGGCCGAGCGCTCGATCGACGCCGGAGCCCGTTTTATCACCAGCCCCGGGCTGGTTCTGGGCGTGGTGGCCGCCGCCAAACGGGCGGACGTCTGCGTCTTTCCGGGTTCGCTGACGCCTTCCGAAATCATTGCCGCCTGGAATGCAGGCGCCGACTTTGTGAAGATCTTTCCCGCGGCCACGGCCGGCGGGCCGAACTATATTCGCGCCCTCGAAGTGCCTCTGCCGCAGATTCCGCTCATCGTGACCGGCGGCGTCAATCAGCTTACGGCCTTCGACTACATCCTCGCCGGAGCGCGGGCCATCGGCGTGGGCGGGGAACTGCTGCCCCACGAAGCCCTCGAACATCGCCAGGCCGATCGCATCCACGAGCTGGCGCGGCGCTTCCTCATCATGGTCAAGGAAGCCCGCGCGCAGCGCAATGGCGAGTGAACGCTCCTAAGAAAAATGCTCCCAGCCGCGGGGCGCGAGCGTCTGCGCGCCTCGTACCCCCTTTTGCGTCCCCTCCCCCTCTTGCACATTGACGAGCGCGACCGTCGGCCGTCCTCTGCGTTGCCGCAGGATGCGGCCGATGCGCGTGACCGGGACACCCGCGATGCGGCGCGGCACGCGCGCGGAGGGCGGAGCCGTGAACAGCAGTTCGTAGTCTTCGCCGCCATGGAGGGCCTGCGCCAGGCTTGCGCCCGAATGAATCGGTAATGCGGCCGCATCGACTTCCGCGGCGACGTGCGACTCCTCGCACAGGTGGGCGAGATCGGTGGAGAGCCCGTCGCTCAAGTCGATGGCTGCGCTCGCCAATCCACGGCCGGCCAGCCACAGACCCTGCGCGACGCGTGGCTGCGGAAACAGATGCGGCGCGAGCAGCGGCTGGAGTTTGACGGGAATGCGCGGAGGGGTGGACTGCGCCGCGCCGGAGTTCGCCGCGCGCGTTCTCGATTGGGTTTCGGCCCATTGCGCAAGCCGGGCGAGCGCCGCGGCGGCGCCGCCCAGTGCGCCGGTGGCGTAGAGCAGGTCGCCGGGCCGCGCGCCGGAGCGGAGCAGGGCTTTGCCGCGCCGCACCGCGCCGGTGAGAACGATGTCGGCCACGGCGATGGGCGATTCGGCGAGATCGCCGCCGGCCAAAGGCGTTTGAAACTCGTGCGCCAGCGCAAAAAATCCATCCAAAAACCTCTCCACCCAGTCCTTTTTCTCTTTCTCTTGGCTTTGGACGAGACTCTTGGGAAGACCCAGCGACAGAAACGCGGCGACGGGCCGCGCGCCCATGGCGGCCAGATCGCTGAGGCCGCGCGCCAGCGTGCGATGGCCGATGGACTCCGGCGAGTGCCATGCGAGGCGGAAGTGCCGGCCGTCAACAGCCAGATCGGTGGTTACGGCCATTTCTTCACCGGGGCCGATCCGCAGCAAGGCGCAGTCGTCGCCGATGCCGAGGCGCAACCCGTCACGAGCGAATGGGCCGCCGCGCGCGGCTTGTGCGGCCCGTGCGCGAATCTGCTCAAGGAGCGCAGTTTCGCCGGGCGCGAGTTCGCCGGATTTGCCGCTGCCGGAGTGCATGTTTTGAGGATAGGCCATGGGACTCAGGAGACTGCGGGACTCGGCGTGCGATCAGGCAAGCCAGCGGCGCATTCTGCCGCAGGAAGTTTTTTCCCCGATTTCGAAAGAGTTACGGAAGAGATTGGCCGGGGCAGGGCAGCGGTCCAATGGCTTCTTTCGGTGGAAAACGGCCTCCTTTTCCTGCACGGAAGGGTTATTGCGGCACCCACGTTCGCGTGATTCAATGGCTTTGATCTACGCGCGCGATTTCCCGGCCGAACGATCAGATGCCTAATTCTATGAGCGATGCGGATCGACCCGACCTGAATACAGAAGCAGCCGCCGGCGGCAGTTCATCTGGCCCTGGCGAAGACCTTCCCGTCTCCCATTTCGAGGTGGTGCCGTACCCCGAAAAGACCAACGAGAAAGATCTGTACTCGTTCCGCGAAGCCATGCCGGCGCCTGCGGAGCCGGCCGCCGAAAAAAAACCGAGCCTTCCGCTTCCTGTTGTCAAGATCTTGATTGTGGCTGCGCCGTTGGCGTTGATCGCGTTGATCGCTCTTGCCTTCCCCTCGATCTTCCGGGGCAAGCAGCCCGTTCCCTTCATCGACCTTGGCAGCCAGCGCTTCGATGCCGTGGGTTTGAGCGGCCGGCTTGTCGCCCGCTGGGAGGCGAGCGCCTCCTACCAGTTGTTCCTCGATCCCCTCGGCCCGCAGCAGGCCGCCAGCTTCGCAACCGTAGCGGCGGATCCGCCGCGCCAGATCTCGGTCACGATCCGTCTGCTGGACGCCGCGGGGCTCGTTGCCTGCCAGAAGCAGATTCTCTTTCCCCCGCCCGCGCCGCGCGCTCCGGACGACAGCGATTCTGCCCCTCTGCCCGGGCCGCAGCAGACCGCGACCGGCGACACGGTTGTGAATATGAGCGGTAAAGGCGGGAAGATTGCGGAGATCGATCTCAGTGGTCCGCTGCCTTGCGCGGCGAAGGCCTACGCAGCCTCGAAGACGTGGGATTTCGCCACCGATTTTCCCACCCCTGCCGAAGAGGACCTCTGGCTACGGGAGGAGAAAAGCAACGCGGAGAAGAGCCACGGGGGCGATCGAAATCAATGGGGGCGGGCTGCACGCCTGCCCGCGCCCATTGAAGGCGACGACGTGATCGTTGGCGACAATCCCTCGCGCGGCACGGTTGAAACCAGCGGCGGGCGCGTGTTTCAACTGGGCGCGGCCGGCATGCGCAACCGCACCGCCGAGTGGCAGGTCTTTCCTGCTTCCATTCACTTCCGCTGCGACAAAAACGGTTCCTGTGCCCTCACCCGCGCCAACACGCACGTCACGCTGCAGGCGCGGCTGCTGAAATGACAGGGAACAGAGAACGAGCTTTCAGCTATCAGCTGAGCCGGGCCGGTAGCGCTAATGGCTGAAAGCTGAGAGCTGGCAGCTTCTAGTACCATAGTTGCGATGCACGTTCTTTCCGCAGCCGAAATGCAGGCTTGCGACCGCGCCACTACGGAGCGCTTCGGCATTCCTTCGCTTGACCTGATGCGCGCGGCCTCCTCGGCCGTCGCCGCATTCGCGCGCAGGCAGTTCCCGCAGGCGCATCGCGTCTCCGTACTTTGCGGAACCGGCAACAACGGCGGCGACGGCATGATGGCTGCATGGCTGCTTGCCGAGGCCGGTCTCGACGTGACCACAATCCTGCTGGGCGCACCCGAAAAGCTGCGCGGCGACGCGGCCGTGGCCTGGAGCGAGCTGACCAGCCCCATGCGCGGCGCGGTGCATGTGGCCACGGCGGCCGGCGACCTGGAAAAGCACGACGACGCGCTTGCCGCCGACCTGATCGTCGATGCCGTGCTGGGCACGGGATTCAAGCCGCCGATGAAAGGCATGGCGCTGGCCGCGCTCGCATGGCTGCGGAAGAGCGCGGCCCCCATTCTCGCCATCGATCTGCCCTCAGGCTGGCCCGCCGATGAAACCGCCGCCACCGCTTCCGGCGCGGTCTTTCCCGCCGACGCCGTCGTCACCTTTACCGCGCCCAAGCCGGCGCACGTCTTCGGGGCTCTCACGCGGCGCTGGGATCAGCCCGTGGTCGTCGCGCCCATCGGCTCGCCCGATGCGGCGGTTGTCTCTTCACTCGGCATCGATTGGGCCGGCTCGTCGCTTGCGCTGGCACAAGCGCCGCGCGCCGCAGCGGCCAACAAGGGCAGCTTCGGACACGTGCTGGTGGTGGGCGGCTCCTTTGGCTGGGTCGGAGGCAAGGCCGGAGCGCCGGCCATGGCGGCCCTGGCTGCGTTGCGCGCCGGTGCGGGCCTCGTTACCGCCGCCGTTCCCGCGCCCGCCCTGCCGGTGATCGCGTCCTTCGCTCCCGAACTGATGACTTGGCCGCTGGCGGAGACCGAAGCAGGCCAGATCGCCGCAAAAAACCTCAATGCCACGGAGATCGCCGCGCTCACAGCGGGAAAAACCGTGCTCGCCATCGGTCCGGGACTGGGCCAGAGCGCGGAAACCGCAAAATTCACGGCCGGATTGCTGGCCGCGACAAAGATCCCCGCCGTCATCGACGCCGATGCGCTCAACATTCTCGCCGCCAAGCCGGTGCTGCTGGCAAAACTTGCCAAGGCTCGAACGCTCGTGCTCACGCCGCATCCCGGCGAGATGGCCCGCCTTGCAGGCAGCAGCATCGCCGAGGTTCAGTCCAACCGGCTTCAGACGGCGCGAAGTTTTGCCGAACGTCTCGGCGTGACGCTGGTGCTCAAAGGCGCGCGCACCCTCATCGCGCATCCCAATGGCCGCCTGGCCGTGAACACCAGCGGCAATCCCGGCATGGCCAAGGGCGGCAGCGGCGACGTGCTCACCGGCCTGATTGCCGGCCTGCTGGCGCAATACCCTGAAGACGCGGCGCGCGCCGTCGAGGCCGCCATCTATTTGCACGGTCTGGCCGCGGACCTGGCCGTGCGCGAGGCCGATGAGCACACGGTTCTGGCCACCGATTCGCTCGCGTTTCTTGCGCAGGCCTTTGGCTCGCACCGGCATCGCATTGCCGCGGACGGCGGGAACGGGTATGTTTGGTTGCAGGGCATTGCATGCGGTGAGCGAACTGCCCGCATGAATGTCGCCGAAGAGGTTCGCGCATGAGCAACGCCGCTGTGGCCGCGGAAGGCAGAATGTACGAGTTCACCACGCAAAGCGGCGCGGACACCATCGCCGTGGGGCGCAAGCTGGCCGATCTGCTTCGGCCGCCGCAGTTGCTGCTGCTCGGCGGCGACCTGGGCACCGGAAAAACTACGCTGGTCAAAGGCATTGCACAGGCCCTCGACGCCGCCGAGCCCGACGAGGTCACCAGCCCCACCTTTACGCTCATGCACGAGTTCGACGGCATGCGCCAGGGCAGGCCGGTGAAGCTCTATCACCTCGATGTCTATCGCCTGGAAAGCGAGCGTCAACTGGAAACCCTCGGCCTCGACGACCTGCTCACGCCCGACGCGCTGGTCCTGGTGGAGTGGGGCGAGAAATTCAAAAGCATCCGCAAGCGCTCAACCGGCGAGATCGTGATCGCGTCCGAAGGCGGCGACGCGCGCAAGATCACGGTGACGCTGAAGGAGTAGCGGAGTTGGCGGTGTTAGCGGTGCTGGCGGAGTTAGCTGGGCGTTCGCATCAAAACGAACTTGTCATCCTGAGCGAAGTCCGCCTCGGCGGGCGGAGTCGAAGGATCTGCGGTTGTTCTTCCATGAGCTCCGGATTTGCCATGCGAACGAGTGTGGTGTCAGCAGGATTCGACGTCTTTC
>Ga0326727_10024613_pt1 | contig 11362 bp, 10 predicted proteins | sample MB2enrmetagenome_FD_207643 | JGI IMG/M metagenome (GOLD analysis project Ga0326727, IMG submission 207643) | Lab enriched peat soil microbial communities from McLean, Ithaca, NY, United States - MB29MY | ecosystem: Environmental > Terrestrial > Soil > Wetlands > Peat | place: USA: New York... | reverse complement strand
TCCACCTCGATTACTTTGGTCTCTCCCGGGCTGATGGTCGCCGGGGGAGAGGTGACCACAAACGCAATCTTGCCCCCTACCGGGATGCCTACCGTTTCGGTGGCCGAGGTAACCGTGTCCCCTTCACGGTCTGTATACGTGACTTCAACATCGATCGGATACGTCTGCTGCTGGGCATCATTCGACACCGCCACCTTATACTGGCATGATATGGTACCGTTTTGCGGGAAATCGCCAACATAAACGTAATTATCTGTAGGGGTGATCGCGCTCTGGCCGTTTCTCAGGACCGTCACTGTCGCCTGCTTCCCGTCCTCGTACCCGGCATTCCGGATGGTGAGATTGATGTACCCCTCAGTCCCGACCGTCAGGTTTTCCGGGACTGCCCCCAGCACATCGATCTTCACCACCGGTTTTATCACGACCGTGAGAGGGATGGTATCGGTGACATTGGTATACGTGTATTGTATGGTGTCGCTGCCCGGCTGGTACACGGAGGAAAGATATTTGTACTGCACGCTGAGGGGGAGCTGATATTCACCCAACGTCGCATCGGACGTGATCTTTGCCGAGAACGACACCGTGACAAGTCCTGGGCTCAGTTGGTATTCCCCAAGGCCCACATTGGACGGAATATTTGCCGATGACGTTACCGTGCCAAGGCTTGTGCTCGCAAGATCCCCCACGTTCTGGGGATCGGTTTTGATAACGATGGGTGCGGTGCCGGACGAGAGCCCCACCGTCAGCTGTTTTGCGGTCGTCGGATTATCATCCGGTGTGATGGTCCCGATACCCGTGTTCTTTACGATATTTACACCGTTGTTCTGCAGGATTACGGTTATCGTGGCATCCTGACCAGCCCAGAACTCATTGACACCAGAGATATATGCCGTTATCCTGGGACTTCCCCCAAGGAACTGGGTCGCTCCCATCACCGGCATGCTGCAGGAGACCGCAACCAGAATGAGAAGGAGGAGCATCTTCTGAAATTTCATCTGTGACTCACTTGCTGCTGTTGATGGTACACATTTATATTGCATCATATAAAGCGATATCAGGCCGCTGACCGGATCAAGCGATGATAGAAAAGGCAGGGTGACAAGCACCCGTTCAGCCTCCTGCACACGAAGTAAAAAATGTGGGGTTCAACTCTTACGCGGGCCTCTCCAGGGCCATAACCGGATATCCGGGGCCCGCACCGGCTCCGGGATCATCAGAAAGATCCGTCCTTCAGTAATCCCGGATCTCGGCCATCTCCCGGATATCCATAAGCCCTTTCATTGCCTGTGTCTGGACCCAGCGCCCGCCTTCGCGGATGGCTGCCATGGGATTGGTACCCCCTACGGCCGCAATCGCGACGAACTGCGGGCTGACCGGGACCCCCAGAAGCGGGACATTCGGCATCCCGACCTCGAGGATCCCGGTAAAACTGCTGCCCGAAAGCTCGTCCAGCACCCTGCCGACCAGAGGTTCTGCCTCCATGTGGAACTCCCGGATGTTGGCGAGGATATTTCCGCTCCCCTTTCGCATCACGCTGTTGACAGATGTGATCTTCTGGGAGATCAGCACCTGCAGGGGATCGATCGTCGTGTGCTCGTAGAGAATGATGTGGGTAAACCGGATCGGGGCCCGGTTCTCGATCTCCACCACCCCGCCGCCGATGGGGTTCAGCGGGACACCTCTTTTGATCAGGAGGCCGTCGAGCGTGATGCTGCAGATCGTACAGATGGCCGTGCGTCCTTCCGGCACGATATAATCGGCCACCCGTTCCCCGGGAGAACTGAACTTCACGAGGCCGCTCACGGAGACCCCGGTCTTGTAGGCATCCTTTAAGATGGAGACCGCGTACTCGAAGTCCTCGTTATTGATCAGCGAGAGGTTGTAGACAACGTCACCCTTTCCCTCAACAGGATCGTATGTTACCTGCATCGCGTACTCATCGATGTGGTGGTTGACAAATTTGAGGGGGACGTTCATGATAATAATCTCCGATATGGCAATAGAAAAATTGTTCTATAAGACCATGGCAATTTATGTATGATGGAACACGATATGCGGGAAAAAGCCAAGAATGCAATGAGGCTCATTCTTGAAGCTGCGCGTTTTGAGGTCGAAGAGGTTGACGAGCCTCTTGACCTCTCAGCGGTCCGCGATGGCGCCTGCCTCCTGGTACTCTGTTCAAACGATAGCGAACTGATCAAGCAGTTCGACAAGACCAATTACAGCCTGATGGTTGATGACCATGAGATGACCTGCAAGAAACTCCTCTTCACACTTGACAAGGACATCATGACGGAAAACTGCATCCAGTGGGGGATCGACGAGTTCGTCCGTTACTCCGGGGAAGCGGTCCTCGCAGATATTGTCGACCGTGAGCTCTCTCTTGATCTCACGCCCGGCAAAGGTAAAAAAGTTGCCGGCATTGCAGGGGCACCTGCGTCAGGTGGTGCACCTGCTGCGGCCGAGCATTCCGGGATCACCCTCCAGCATTTCCCGGTCAAGGTCACGGAACAGGCGGCGATCCGCACGGCGGGAACACAGGGAACGGCAAAACTCCGGTTCATGCCGTATTATCTCTTCCATTACAAGAGCAGCGGGGAGCAGGTTTACAAGGACCGCCGCATCCCGTTCGACGCGGACGGGTGGGGCGCCATCAACGCGATCAACGGGATAAAGATCGATCTTGACGGAAAACAAGTTGAGGAGAACGAGATCCCGGGCGGGGCCGAGGTCGCAGAGCCGCATATCAGCAAGGAAGAGGCGACCGAACGGATGGTCAGCGAACTTACCGAGCGGCTCACCCAGAAGGTCCGGATCAAGCAGGAGAAAGGCGACGCCATCTTTTACGAAGAGAAGACGCTCAAACCGGACCGGAAGAATATCACCGTGGAGACAAAGCAGGTGTATATCCCGGTCTGGCAGATCCGGGGCAAGAAGATTGTCGAGGTCAACGCGTTCACCGGCGAGCTCCTCTCAGAGCCGATGGACGAGGGTGTCGAAGTCTTCTGAAAACCTATGATTGTGGTTCTCGGGGGCGGCCCGGCCGGCAGGTTCGCGTCAATACGTCTCGCAACCGCAGGAAAAAACGTAACGCTTGTTGAATCCGGGGGGATCGGGGGGCAGTGCCTCCATTTTGGCTGCATGCCGGTCTGCGCCCTCAACGATGCCGCCCGCCTTGTCCAGTCGTCCCGCACGTTCCACCGCAACGGCATTTTTGATTCTGTTCCGAAGATCGATTTCGCCCGGTTGCAGGCAGAGATGCTGGAGATCCAGAAGAAGATCGCCTCGGTGCTTGATGAGGAGACCCGATCCACCGGCGTGAATATCGTGTACGGAAAGACTGGCAGGGTGACCGGGAGAAGCATCTTTATTGGCGACGACCCGGTCGAGACGGAGGCGGCGATCATCGCCACCGGGTCCCGGCCCAATATTCCGGCAATAGAGGGGATCACCCTGCCGGGGGTCTATACGCCTCATACCCTGCCGGTGATGGAAAAGCTCCCGGATCAGCTGGTCATCATCGGCGGGAACGTGATGGCCTCGGAATATGCGTATATCTTCAGCAGTTTCGGGTGCGATGTGACCGTCCTCTCCCGGGGCACATTCCTGAAATCTCTCGACAGTCACCTCCGTACAGTGGCGGTCAGGGAACTGGCCGGGGTCCGGATCCGCGAGGGGGTGCAGGTCACCGCGATCACGGGCACTTCCCGGGTCGCGTCGGTGCAGTTCGATGCGGGGGACAGGAAGGATTCCTGCGATGCCGATGCCGTTCTGCTTGCCGCCGGGCTCAAGCCGCGTTCGGAGATGATTACCGGTATCAGGAAGGGCCCGGCCGGCGAGGTGTTGGTGGATGACCGGATGCAGACCAGCGTTCCTTCGATCTATGCGGCCGGAGACGTGACCGGGCCGCCCTATCTTACGCCAATCGCACGTTACGGCGGGATCGTCGCTGCGGACAACATTCTCGGCAGGGAGCACCGGATGGACTACCGGTACATCCCGCAGTCGCTCAATCTCGCGCGCGAACTCGCGTCCTGCGGGAGCAGTGGTGAGGGTGCTGCCTCGGTCGCCATTCCCGGCCCTGCGGGACCCGGGACGTTCTGGTCGGTTCCGGATGGTGATACCGGCCTTGCAAAGATCATGGCCGACCCGGAGACCGGTGATATCACCGGCATGTGTGCAGCTGGGCCCGGCGGGGGGATCATCGCTGGGTACCTTGCGTTTCTCATGCGCCGGCACGCGACCGTGCATGACTTCGAGGATTTTATCGAGGTGCACCCGTCAACAGATGGCGTGTACGGGCTGGCAAAATTTCTCTCTGAGGAACTGAAGAAGCGGAATCCGCCGTAATGCCGGTGTTTTCCATGGAACATATTCAGTGCCCTTTTTCAAGAAATTCCTTTAAAGCTACAGCGTTATTGTGTCCGGCGTCATGAGCTGCAAAGAGAAACGTCACCGTACCATGAGCACGTATTGAATCCCTCAGGTCTTTGATTACCGCAGGCCGTGTCCCGATTTCCTGAAAATATTTCAAGCGAAACTCTTCCCATTTTGCCGGGTCATGGCCAAACCATGTGCGGAGCTTGGAGCTTGCCCCCTGCATCCTTAATCCACAGGTTCACTTTTGCATGTTCTTTTGATATGCCCCTCGGCCAAAGCCGCTCGACAAGTATCCGGTACCCATCCGCCGGATCGGGGGGTTCGTACACCCGCTTCAACCTGATTGCTATCTTGTTTCCTCGTCCGGTTCCTTTTTTAGGTATCATATTAACGTTTGGTCATGGAAAAAACAATAAGTCAAGGTTATCCGGGCCAGTTTGGCAGTCCTATTTTAATGACCCGAAGTATAACGCACTGGCACTTTTTCCCTGTAAATGTTCATAAACGTTTGACCAGTAAAACCTGAATACGAACACAGATGCATTGAGCAGCACCCGGTGAAAATTGCTGAAGGTATTATTATGATCGATGTCGAAGTAATATGCTACAGATCAGCCTCCTGCAGGTAATATGCCCATGACCGATCCTTCCGATTCTCTCGCATTCGACCAGACCCGGCTCGACAAGGTCCGCACCCTCCGGGAGAAAGGCATCACCCTCTACCCGCATTCTTTCAACCGGCAGCATACGGTCCAGGAGATAAAGACCCGGTTTGCCGATATCAGCCATGAGAAGAGTGCCGAGGAGGTATCGACGGCCGGGCGGCTGTATGTCATCCGGGATCACGGCAAGACCCTGTTTGCGGACATCGGCGATGAGAGCGGCAGGATCCAGCTGTATATCCGCAAGGCCGATATCGGGGACGAACAGTTCGGATTTTTTAACCAGTACATCGAGCGGGGGGACTTCATCGGTGTCTCCGGTCACGTCTTCAGGACGAAGCTGGGGGAGATCACTATCTGGGTGGACGCGATCACGCTCCTCACAAAAGCGGTCTGCCAGCTCCCGGAAAAATTCCATGGGCTCAAGGACGTCGAGAAACGCTACCGGCAGCGGTATCTCGACCTGATCGTGAACGAGGAGAGCCGGCAGACGTTCCGCAACAGGAGCCGGATCATCACGCTCATCCGCCGGTACCTGAACGACCGGGGGTTCCTGGAGTTCGAGACGCCCATCCTCCAGCCGGTCTACGGCGGCGCGAACGCACGCCCGTTCACTTCCTACCACAACTTCCTTGAACAGAAGCTCTTCCTCCGGATCGCGCCAGAGCTCTACCTCAAGCGGCTCATTGTCGGTGGGTTCGAGAAGGTCTTCGAGATCGCCCGGAACTTCCGGAACGAGGATGTGGATACGCACCACAACCCCGAGTTCACGATGGTGGAGATCTACTGGGCGTACCACGATTTCCGGGACATGATGACGCTGACTGAAGAGTTCGTATCCTCGCTCGTGCACGAGATCCACGGCATGGACGAGATCCCCTTCAGCGAGGCCACCATCAGTTTCGAACTGCCGTGGAAGAAGCTCACGATGGCGGATGCGGTGAAGGAGTACACGGGCATTGATATCTTCTCGTTCTCCGTTGAGGAGCTCCGTGTGCTCGCCCAGAAGCATAAGCTTGACGATGCCGACAAGCCGCAGTCGCAGCGCGAATTCCTGGTCCTCTTCTTCGAGGGGATAGTCGAAGAAAAACTGGTCCAGCCTACCTTCATCTACGACTTCCCGGTCGAGAACTCACCGCTTGCCAAGCGTCACCGGGAGCACGAGGGTTTCACCGAGCGGTTCGAGCTCTTCGTCCACGGCATGGAAGTGGCCAACGGTTTCACCGAACTCAACGATCCGCTCGACCAGAAGGCCCGCTTCGAGGCCCAAGACGAGAAACGGCGGCTTGGGGATACCGAGGCCCAGATGATCGATTACGATTTCATCAACGCGCTCGGCTACGGTATGCCCCCGACCGGCGGGGTCGGGATCGGCATCGACCGGCTCGTGATGCTGCTGACAAACAATAATTCGATAAAGGAAGTGATCCTCTTTCCCTCGATGAAAAACGTGCAGCCGGGCGAGGAGGAGACAAAAGGAACTCCGGAAGAGAGGGAGAAGAAATAATTCCGGATTCTCCCGATCCCGTTTTTTCCGGTTTCCTGGCAGAACCGTTATCCCAGCGTCGCTCAAACCTGTTTTTATGACATCAGTCAAACAACCCGTGGAACCCCGGTGCCCTCATCACCCCCACGAAGTGTTCTCCGCCTCCCGCGCCGGGCACCTCGATTCCCGGCTGCGAAGGTTCCTCTACCACCCGGGCCGTCTCGCAGAACGGTATGTCAAACCCGGTAACCGCGTTCTCGACTTCGGCTGCGGCCCGGGTTTCTTCACCCGCGAGTTTGCAAAGAGAGTGGGCCCCAACGGCACAGTGATTGCTGTAGATGTACAGGAAGAGATGCTCCAGATCCTGAAAAAGAAACTTGAACCGGAGGGCCTGATGCCACGTATCAAAACATACCGGTGTGCGCCGGATTCGCTGGGCCTCTCACCGGACCATGACGGGACGATCGATGTTGTGTTTGCCATCTTCGTTGTCCACGAAGTGCCGGACCCGGCGAAGCTCTTCAAGGAGATCGCTGCCCTTCTCGCGCCAAGCGGCCTGCTCTTCCTTTCAGAACCCCCGTTCATCGTTTCGGGCGGGGAATTTCGGGACACCATTGCCCGGGCGGAAGAAGCGGGGCTCCGGTTGATTAAAAGGAGGTTCTTCTTTGTGAACCGGGCGGCGGTGCTGAGGAAAGAGTGAGGAAAGGAGATCTTATTTCGACAAAAGACGACATAGATTTCATAGAACTTCCCTCCGGCACGAGGCCGAAAAAGGCCCTTTTCTTCATTTCAGGTGCTCAAATGCACGTACAAAAACAGGTGGCCCTTAGAACGCTGCTATTTTGCAGGTTTTTCGTCTCCATTACAGGCCGATTTTGACCAACGGGTTGTTTAAATCAATATTTTCCGTGGGCGTGGACATCGTTTCCACTCCAGCCGGAAATCAGGATCGCCGGATTGGCGAAAGGAGCCCGATACGGGCCCGGAATAGTCCGACTCCCCGCTTCCCCGGAATACCCCCAAAATACCGCTAAAATTGGATGAGGGGGGAGATTGGAGGTGTGCCCTCTCGTCACTGCAAGCTCGACATCACTTGTGGTACGGCTCACCGCGATTGATCTTTTCCGCCCTATAGATCTGCTCGAGCAGAATAAGCCGTACCATCTGGTGGGTAAACGTCATCGGCGAGATCGAAAGCCGGAGATCGGCGCGGAAAAGCACAGCAGCCGGAAGCCCAAGGTCACCGCCAATGACAAAGACGATGCTGCTTTTTCCCGAGATCTCCCAGTCGCGAAAACGGCAAGCAAAGTCCTCGCTCGACAACAGCCGGCCCTGCACATCGAGCGCCACGATGACAGCATCCGGGGGGATCGCGGCAATGATGCGTTCGCCTTCCCGCTCCCTGACCTGTTCCCCGCCCGCGGCAGATATTCCCGCGGGCCGTTTCTCATCGGCAATCACGGTGATGAGCAGCTTCACGTACGGGCGGAGGCGTTTTTCGTACTCCGTGATCCCGTCTGCGAGGTAGCGTTCTTTGGTCTTCCCGACTGCGACAATCCGGATATGCATGGCGGTCACCGGTCACCGGGAGAAAACACAAGGACGTGGTTCATGACAGGGAGAGTCGACCCTCCAAGGGGAAATACTATCCGTTCCCCTTCTCCATGGCAGGGGCGCCGGCTAAACAACCCATATCTATCCCAAACGATAAATGTGGTATAACAGAAGAACCATTCAGGATATTGCCACGGGTGCCGTTGTGGACGAACTGATCATTATCCTTGTCGTGATGGCAGGAATTTTTCTCCTTGCCTGCAGCATCGGGCTGGTCGCTCTCGGTAAGATTGTCGACCGGTACCCGGCGGATCGTGACGAGACCCGCGAACGGAGCCTCTCGAGCCCGGCTGAAGCGACGAAACTGATGGTTGTCTTTGTCTGGATTCTCTTTGTCTGCGGTGCCGTGGCCGCACTTGAGGGAGGGAGGCTTGGGTTTATCTTCGGTATTGCCGCCATCGCTGCCGCCTGCCTCTTCGTATTCACCGGTCTCATCTTTTCTTTTGTCGTCCTTGCCATGATGAGGCGGCGGGAAAAGACCACGGGCGATACAGTTCTCCCGCTACATACCGCTGCCGGACGAAAGGAGAAGAACCCTCCGCCATCGTCCCAAAACCAGCAGGAGCCGGAGATAAAATAACCGGGACACCCCAGACCCGGAAACGAAGGGTGGCAGCACCTAACCGAATATCTTTTTTGATTGCTCGAGCGCTTCAACTGCTGGGAGCTTTTTGCCGGTCAAGAACTCGATGCACGCCCCACCACCGGTGGAGATGTGAGTGAAGTCCTGCTCGATACCGAGTTTTTCGATAACCGCCGCGGTATGCCCGCCACCGACAACTGAAAATTCCACCTGCGATGCGGCCCGTAACAGCTCGTAGGTGCCGGTGGCAAAGTCCGGATCCTCGAATACCCCGGCAGGCCCGTTGAAGACGACGGTCCCCGCCTTTTTCAGGGTCTGCTTCAGGGACATGACGGCGTCCATGCCGATATCAAGCACCGGCGCATCGGCCGGGATCCGGTTGACCGGATACTCGGCGCGGCGGTTGTCCTGCCGCACGGCCACCGAGTCCGGCATGACAACCCGGTCCCCGAATCTGGCGAGGATCGCTTTTGCCTTCCCGATCTCCGGCTGGTATTTCAGCTGCTCGATCAGCAAAGCAGAAGGTTTCCCGATGTCGTACCCGGCCGCGGCTAAAAAGACGTTCGCAACGACGCCGATCACGATCACCTGGTCGGCAATGCCATTGGCCAGCACGTGCTCGGCAACAGCAATGGAGTCGTCGACTTTCGTGCCGCCGAGCACCATGCAGACCGGGCGGGGCGCTCCCAAGAAGACCCGTGAGAGGGTGGAGACTTCCTTTTCCATGAGAAGCCCCGCCGCCGACCGCATCACCAGCGGCAGTCCTACGACCGTCGGCTGGGACCGGTGGGCGGTGCCAAACGCATCGTTCACGAAAAAATCCGCCATCGCGGAAAGTTTCCTGACGATGTGGGTCTTTTTCGCCTCTTCGGGTTTCAGGGTCAGGTTCTCTTCCGCATTGAACCGGACGTTTTCGAGCATGACGACATCGCCGGCCTTTGCCACTTGGACGGCGTCACGTGCGTGTTTCCCGAAGATGCTGTCGACATAGGTCACCGGGCTACCCAAGAGCTGCCCGAGCCTTTCTGCGTGAGCTTCGAGCGTGGTGAAATCCTTCTTGCCCGGACGGCTCTGGTGAGTGACGACAACCACCCGGCTGTCGGAAAGGGCACGGATAGTCGGCAGGTGCTCGCGGAACCGCTTGTCATCGAGAATAAGGTGGGAGGCCGGGTCGATGGGGGAGTTGAGGTCAAGACGGAGGAGGATTGTTTTTCCGATGCACCCCAGTTCCCGTATGGTACCGATCGGCATCTGCCCCACTCCTTATGCCGCACCCCGTGCTTTGATCTTTTTCAGGCGGAAGAGCTCTTCGCGCTCCATCTCGTCAAGCCGCATCTTGATGAAATCCCGGGCGGCAGTCAGTTCCGGTATCACCTTGAACTCAAGCGCGTTCACCCGCCGCTTGGTCTTCTCGATCTCGTCGAGCAGGCGCTTCATCGTGGTCTCGATCTCAGCACTTTCGATGATGGATTCGACAAGGTCTTCGAATGCTGATGCAGTCTCATCTATGACCGGTGACGTGCCCAGCACGCCGTACCCCCGGTCAACAAGGCTCTTTTTCACCTTCGAAGCCTCGATATTCGGGACGATCACGCCCATGATGTTCTTGCTCTTTAAAGTGATTTCGGGGACTTCCCCGACAGAGAATGCGGCTGACTTGACACCTATCGCCCCTTCGACCGTGTTTGCCACCGCCATCATCCCGGCCGCACGCTGGTATTTTTCCAGAAGATCGCCACGGCTGTCCTTTGCTTCTGCGAGCACCTTGAAAAATTCAAGGATGAGTCCATCGCGCTTCATCTTGAGGATCTTGTAGCCGCGCTCAGAGAGCTGGATCTTCCGTTTGAGGTTGATCAGCTCGGAGCGGGTTGGCTTGATATCACGCAGCGCCATGGACTTTTTACTCCTTCTTCGCACCGTTCCTGAACTTCGGGTGGTACTTCTGGATCAGCTCGCGGTCGATACGCACCAGCTGCTCGACCGGGAGTGACGAAAGCAGTTCCCAGCCGAGGTTCAGGGTATTCTCGATCGTCCGGTCCTCATCATAGCCCTGCCGAACAAACCGGTTCTCGAAGATATCGGCGAACTCCAGAAACATCCGGTCCCTCTCGGAAAGTGCGTCCTTGCCGACGATGGCGACGAGGCCACGGAGATCGTTTCCTTCCGCGTACGCAGCGTAGAGCTGGTCGGAGACCTTCTTGTGGTCATCGCGCGTGTGCCCCTTGCCGATACCGAGGTTCATCAGCCGCGAGAGCGAGGGCAGGACGTTGATTGGGGGATAGATACCCTTGCGGTGGAGGTCACGGGAGACCACGATCTGCCCCTCGGTGATGTAACCGGTCAGGTCCGGGATTGGGTGCGTGATGTCATCGCCGGGCATCGTCAGGATCGGGAACTGGGTGATCGACCCCTTCTTGCCTTTGATGATCCCTGCACGCTCATAGATGGTCGCAAGATCCGTGTACATGTATCCCGGGTAGCCCCTCCGCCCGGGCACCTCTTCACGGGCGGCCCCGATCTGGCGGAGCGCCTCGCAGTAGTTGGTCATGTCGGTGAGGATGACGAGCACGTGCATCCCAAGATCGAACGCGAGATACTCGGCAGTCGTCAGCGCGAGCCGGGGGGTGATAATCCGCT
>Ga0326727_10024612_pt1 | contig 11362 bp, 5 predicted proteins | sample MB2enrmetagenome_FD_207643 | JGI IMG/M metagenome (GOLD analysis project Ga0326727, IMG submission 207643) | Lab enriched peat soil microbial communities from McLean, Ithaca, NY, United States - MB29MY | ecosystem: Environmental > Terrestrial > Soil > Wetlands > Peat | place: USA: New York... | reverse complement strand
GTCGGCGGCGAGCGCGCCGAGCCGGCGCGCGATCTCCGGCGCCACCGCGCGTTCGACCGCGCCGCGCAACACGCGGTCTTCGAGCGGAGACCCGCCGCGCTCGGGCACGAAATGGGCGCCCGACAGCGTGCCGACGCGGTGGCCCTCGACCGTCACCGCGCCGTCGGCGCCGATGCCCCCCAAGATCGGTCCGGCGCGCTGGCTGAGGCTCTTCAGCAGGGTCGAGGTGCGCCGGTCGATGAAGCGCTTCATCAACTGCTCGTGCAGCGTGTCGGACAGTCGGTCCTCGAGCGCCCGGGTCTGGCCCTGCCAGAGCGCGGGGTCGGCGAGCCAGTCGCCGCGATTGGCGACATAAGCGAGCGTGCGTACGCGCGCGAGCCGGGTCGACAGCGCGTCGATGTCGCCGTCGAGCCGGTCGAGCGCGGCGAACTGGCCCTGCATCCAGTCCTCGGGCAGGCGGCGGTTGCGTTGGGTCAGGTGCTCGAACATGCCGCCGATCAGCCGCGTGTGCTCCTCCTGCGAGGTCTTGCGGAAGTCGGGCGTCTGGCAGGCTTCCCACAGCCGGACGAGGTTGGCGCGGTCGCGGCAGCGGCGCGCGATCAGCTCGTCGCCGGCGAGCTGGCGCAGCGTCGTCTCGTCCTGGCTCTCGTCGGCGAGCTCGAGGCCCGGGCTCGGGGGCGGCGCGGCGAGCGAACGCATCAGGGCGGAGAGCGACGAGAAATCGAGCCGCGCGTTGCGCCATTCGGCCGTGGTCAGCGGCGCGAAGGCGTGGCCCTCGACCGCGCCGACGACGTCGGCGTCCATTTCCGGCGCGTCGCCCGTCACGCCGAAGGTGCCGTCGCGGCGGAAGCGGCCGGCGCGGCCGGCGATCTGGCCGATTTCCTGGTGATAGAGCCAGCGCGTGCGCCGCCCGTCGAACTTGCGCAGCGAGGCGAAGGCGACGTGGTCGACGTCCATGTTGAGGCCCATGCCGATCGCGTCGGTGGCGACGAGGAAGTCGACCTCGCCCGACTGGAAGAGGGCGACCTGGGCGTTGCGGGTGCGGGGCGACAGCGAGCCCATCACCACCGCCGCGCCGCCGCGGTGGCGGCGGATCAGCTCGGCGATGGCGTAGACCGCGTCGGCGGAGAAGGCGACGACGGCGCTGCGCGCCGGCAGGCGGGTGAGCTTCTTCGAGCCGGCGTAGGCGAGCTGCGAGAAGCGGTCGCGCGACTCGATGACGAATTCGGGGCAGAGGCGGCGGATCAAGGGCGCCGCCGTCGCCGCGCCGAGCAGCATCGTCTCGGACGTCCCGCGCGCGTGCAGCAGGCGATTGGTGAAGACGTGGCCGCGCTCGGGGTCGGCGCAGAGCTGGATCTCGTCGACGGCGAGGAAGTCGACCTTGCGGTCGAGCGGCATCGCCTCGACCGTGCACACCCAGTAGCGCGGCGACAGCGGCGCGATCTTCTCTTCGCCGGTGACCAGGGCCACCGCGCGCGCCCCCTTCGCCTTGACGATGCGGTCGTAGATCTCGCGCGCCAAGAGCCTCAGCGGCAGGCCGATCATGCCGGTCGAATGGCCGAGCATGCGCTCGACGGCGAGATGGGTCTTGCCGGTGTTGGTGGGGCCGAGAACCGCGACGAGGCGCGAGGAATGTCTACCGATCGGCGAGTCGGTCATGAGCGTAAGGTGGGGGAGGACTCGGCGCAGGGCAAGCGGGGAAATTGTGCATGTGTGGCGCGCAAAACCGCTCTCCCGTTCGGGAAAGGGGCAGGGGCGAGGGTGCGGCGAAGCCTGGCGCGCCGCAGACTTGGTGAAGGCCGGCGCGGAGCGACAAAACCGTTGCGCGCGCGGGCGTTTTCAGGCGCTTAGGCGCCAAAACGCGCGCGCGCGGCGAGGGTGGGCGGCGAAATTGGGATTTGACGCGTGCGTCACCGTAATCGGGTGCGTCCGGCCGGCGAAGGCGACTACTGACGGATGTCGTAGCCGTCCTGCATGCAGATCGAGTCGACCATGGTGGGGATGTTCTCGCTCCGGGGTTACGGGGGTTACGGTGACACTTGGTTACGGTGACACTTGCATAAACGCCAGATTCGTGACCTCGCCAAGCTCCCCTCCTGGCGGCTTGGCGCCGCGTTTGCGTGGGACGCGGGTCCCGCCGATTGGCGCTCGAATAGGGTAATTATGCAAGTGTCACCGTAACCCGTAACCCCATTAGGTTAAGAAGATTACGGCGCCACGCCCGTCAATTCCCTTTGTCGTCCGCTGCCGCCGCGCCGCCTTTGGTCCGCGCCTGCGCGCCTGACGGGCGCGCTTCGTCTGGTGAAGAACTCGCCGCCTGCCTGAACCGTGCTCGGCGTCAAGGTCGAGCCGGCTTCGTCGGTTGCGCCGCCCGGACCGTGTCCGGGGGTCGCAAACCTTGACGCCTGCGCGCGGCTCAGGCGTTCCGCTGCCGTGAGTTTTGCTGAGCGGCCCGGCCCGCGGGGCCGGTCGGCTCAACAAAGCTCACGGCCGCCAATAGCCGCATCGGGCCGCCGCGGTCACCCGAAGGGCCGAAGCGAAGCGTAGGAGCCGCGTGAGCGGCTTGACGGCGGAGGTCCGATGCGGCCCGCACTTGCACAGAAAGTTCCGTGATTCCATAAGGCCGCCGACGCCAACGGCAAGCCTTTTCACTTCGTCAGGTCAATGTTTGGCGCGTCGCTCGCGGACCATGAAATTGTCGAACGAGTACTCGGCCACACTCCACCAGAGATATTCGTCCGAACGGAAGGCGAGGTACGAATCGGCGATCGTCTTGAAGCGCTCGCTTCGCTGGCTCAGCTTGGCGTAGAGATCGTTAGCGGCCAGGAAGCAGGCTTCGAGGATTCCTTGCGAGAAGAGGCGCAGCTCGGCGCCGCCGACGACGAGCCGCTTCAGCGCCGCAGGGTTCGCGGCGTCATAGCGCTCGCGGACGCAGTCGTCCGCCAGCGCCGTCGCCGACCGCAGCGCCGCCTGATAGGCTTTCGGCAGGGCGAGGAACTTTTCCTTCGAGACGACGAGATGCAGCTGCGTCTCGCCCTTCCACCAGCCGGGATAATAGTAATAGGGGGCGACGCTCGAGATCGGCGCGCGCCCATCGGCTGTCGCGCCGAGGAACTTCTCGTCGTCGTAAGGCGCCATCCATTCGAAGGCGTCCAGCTGTCCGTTCGCCAGCGCCCCGACGATTTGCTCCTTCGGCAGATTGAGCACCGTCGCGCCGCAACTCTCCAGGATCTTGCCGCCGAACGACCCGATCTGCACCTTCATGCCGGCGAGGTCTTCGGGGCTGCGCACCTCCCTGCGGAACCAGCCGGCCATCTGTCCGCCGGTGCCTCCCATCGGCAGGGCCATGAGACCGCGCTCGGCCAGGAGGGCGTCGATCATTTCGCCTCCGCCGCCGGCCCGCAGCCATGCCGCATGTTGTCGGGCGTTCATCCCGAACGGAGCGCCGGAGGCGAACAAGTAGGCGGGGTCTTCGGCGCACGAAGCCGCCAGCAACGCGTGCGCGCAATCCGCGGTTCCATTGACGACTGCGTCCAACACGTCATTTGGCGCGGCGCTTGCGTCAGGCGGTCGCACGACGATGGCGAAGCGCCCGTCGGTCGTTTCCGCCACCGCGGCGGCGCAGGCAATGGCGCCGTTGTGGACGACGTCGAGAGACGAGGGGAAGGCTGACGCCATGACCCAGCGCACATCGAGAGACGCCGCCGCAAGCGCTGGAGCGGCCAGCGCCGCGCTAGCGGCGCCAAGACAACCGCGGGCGAGCAGGCTTCGCCGTGAGACGCCGGCCTTCGCGATGGGCGTCGCTTTCATCCTTGCGCAGTCGCTCCTTGCCCTGATGATCTGCGTCGCGGCCGCAACGGACTGGGCTTCCGGACGCTAATAGCCGGCGTCGACGGTTTGGGACGGCGCGAGCGCGACGGTTACGCCGGCGGCTGCGCCGCACGCCACGGTTATGGCGACAAGCAACGCCAACAGCCTCAACGTCTCGGCCTCTGCATCGAACTCGGTCGGCCTGAATTGGGCGGCGCAGCGGCCGTCGCGACGAGGGCAACTTAGGTCCGCGCGGCTCGTGCGAACATTGGACGAGGGGACGAGCTTGCCCTGAGAAGGGAAGGGGGGCCCGATACGTTGGTAAGGGGGGATTCCGGGATTCCGGATTCCGGTGACCCGCCCGTCATTTTCCTTTATCGGCCGACACAGGAGGGTCGCGCTGCGCCGCGCCGGTTTTTGGCGCCGAAGCGCTTGATAACCCAAGGCCTGAGTAACGTTTGCGCGGCCTGGCCTCGTCGCTCGCGCGTCTGACGCGGCGGAATGCGGGCGCGCTCGGCGGCCTGGACGCACAGACTTTCCGCGCCAAGGCGGGCGGATGTGGCCCGCGGGCTGGTTTCACCAAGGTATAGGACGCCCCTTCCCTTCTCAGGGGGAGCGTTTCCGCTCGTTCAATGTTCGCCGGCGCCGCGCAAACATAAGCTGTCGTCGTCGCGACGACTTGCGCGCCGCGACCATCGCCCTCGCACCGAGACCGGCGCATGAAGAGCAATGGCTGCCGTTTCGGCCGCGCCCATTTAACGGCGTGGCTTTCCGATCCGCGGCGGGTTCGTCGCCGTCTTTATGCGCGCGCCCCTATTTATTTTGCCAACCAGCCCGACGTCGAGGGCGATCCTGACGTCGCCGCGGCGCTCCGCCCGATCGCGGACGGCGAAATCGGACATGTGTTCGGCCATCCCGACGACCGCCAGCCATGCGACGATCCGACGACGGGCATGCCGTTCGGCTCGACCCAGGAGAACCTCGCGATCGCGGCCGCCGGCGAATTCCATGAGGCGACCGAAACGGATCCCTCCATCGCGAAGGAAACGCACGCCGAAATCTTCGACGACGTCGCCGACAGGTTTGCGACGCGCGCCAAGGCCGAGCACGCGCACGCCAAACGCGACACAAGGCTCTCGCAGAGATCGCCTGAGGCGGGCGATCCTCGATCGTTCCCGCGCGACGCCGAGCCGGCCGCCGCGCTCACGGAGTCCGACAATGCTGACCCGCGAAAAACTCTACAGCCTTGAGCAATACCGTCGCATACGGCCGGACTTCCGCGCCAAGGCGATGGCGCACAAGAAGAGGCGGTTCGCGCCGCTCGGCCCGAACGCCTCGCTGCATTTCGAGGACGAGTTGACGATGCACTACCAGATGCAGGAGGTGATGCGCCTCATGCCAATGTTCGAGCCGGAGTCGATCCAGGAGGAGCTCGACGCCTGCAACGCGCTCATCCCGGACGGCGCCAATTGGAAGGCAATGTTGATGATCGAATATCCGGACGTCGAGGAGCGTAAGAACCCGCGGGAGCCGCTCATCATCTTCGAGAAGACGATGTGGATGCAGGTCGCCGACTTCGCGCGCATCGTCCCCATCCCCAACGAAGACCTCGGGCCCGCAGGCGAAGGAACGTTGGAGGTGCGCTTCTTGCGATTCGAGCTCACTCCGGAGATGGTCGCGGCGGTGAAGCGGGGCGCGCCGATCCTGGTCGGCGTCGATCACCCGCGCTGCAAGGTGGAGCAGCTCCTGCCGCAGGACACGCGCGATTCGCTCGCCGCCGACTTGGCCTGAATCGGGCGCGTCTCGGCGGCTTTCGCCGTGATCGCTGGCGCAGAGTCGGCTTGGCGGCGCCTTCCATTGGCTGGCAGTGCGGCGTAGCTTTAGCGTCTGTGTTGGCCAATCTCGGCGCCCGAGCGGCTAGCGCATGACGCGGTACGGCCTCAGCGGAGCGCGACTTGCCTAGGTGGAGGGGGAACGCCGTCTTATCGCGTGAGCCGGCGCGGCTCGCGCTCGGCATAGCTGCGATTGCAGCAGTGACAGGGGCGAGCTTTTGGCTGCATGCGACGCTCGCATCGGTGGCGTTCACATTCCTGGTCCTGATCGTTTTACTGTCCCTCGTTTGCAGTCTTCCTTCCTTGATAGCCGTATCCGTGATTGCGGTGGGCTGCCTCGATTACTTCTTTACCGATCCCGTTTTCACCTTCCGTGTCATTTATCCAGACGACGTGATCGCATTGATTTCGTTCTTCTTCACCGCCCTGGTCATCACGACTCTCATCAGACGCATGCGGGTTCAGCACGATGAACGCGTGGAGGCCTATGAACGGCTGCGCGACTCCCAGGCGCAACTCGCTCATGCGGGGCGCCTCATGGCCCTTGGCGAACTCAGCGCGTCGATAGGACACGAACTCAAGCAGCCGCTCACCGCGACAATCGCCAACGTCCAGGCGGCGTCGCACTGGATTCAGCGGCAACCGCCAGAATTGAACGAGGTGCAACAGGCGCTGGATCGTATTCTCAGGGACAACACGCGCGCAGTGCAGGTTCTCGAGCGGATCCGCGCGTTGGGTAGGAGCGAGGCCGCTCGGGCGGACCGCGTGGATATCAATTCCGCAATCCTCGAGGTCGTGGATCTGGCGCGCAGCGAGATCGTGAAGAATGAAGTCGCGGCGCGTACGGATCTCGCTGAGGGGTTGCCCTTCGTAAAAGGCGATCGGGTCGAGCTTCAGCAAGTGGTGCTCAACTTGGTCATGAACGCGATTGAGGCGATGAGCAGCGCGCAGACGCGAGAATTGACGATCACCACAAGGAAGGGCGCGGGTCGCGAGGTTTCGGTCGCCGTTCAAGATTCGGGCTGCGGACTGACGGCCGACCAACACAAATACCTGTTTCAGCCCTTTTACTCGACCAAGCCGAGTGGCTTGGGGCTGGGAATGTCCATATGCCGCGTTATTGTGGAGAAACATGGCGGACGTCTGTGGGCCGTTCCCGGAGTGTCCGAGGGCGCCATCTTTCAATTCACTGTTCCAGAATATCCAAATAGCCACGGCCCGGTTGCGGGCAAAGGACGGAACGCGTGAGCCTTTGGCCGCATCGGGCCGATGCGGCCCGCGCTTTTTCGAGGAGAGTTTCGCGACTTCCTGACGAAAGCCGACGGCCGCGTTTGCGGACTGGCGCGCCTGACGGCGCGCGCCCTCATCCGGCGCTTGCGTGTGCGGCGTTCAGCGCTATTCAAACCCGCCATGCGCGCTTTCGCCGACCCCTTGCCGATCGACGGCGTCCTGCCGCGGCTCGCCTCCGCGCTCGGCGCGGGGACGCGCGCGGCGCTGGTCGCCCCTCCCGGCGCCGGCAAGACGACGCGGGTTCCGCTCGCGCTGCTTGACGAGCCCTTCGCCGCCAAGGGCAAGATCGTCATCCTCGAGCCGCGCCGGCTCGCCGCGCGCGCCGCGGCTGAGCGGATGGCCTCGACGCTGGGCGAGACAGTCGGCGAAACGGTCGGCCTGCGCGTGCGCCTGCAGAGCCTCGTCTCTTCGCGCACCCGCATCGAGGTCGTCACCGAAGGCGTGTTCGCGCGGATGATTCTCGACGACCCGTCGCTCGCAGGCGTCGCCGCCGTGCTGTTCGACGAATTCCACGAACGCTCGCTCGACGCCGATCTCGGCCTTGCGCTGGCGCTCGACGCGCAGGAGGCCTTGCGCGAAGACCTCAGGCTCGTCGTCATGTCGGCGACGCTCGACGGCGCGCGCGTCGCCTCTCTCATGCCCGGTGCGGCGCTGATCGAGAGCGAGGGCCGCGCGTTTCCGGTCGAGACGCGCCATCTCGGCCGCGATCCGAACGCGCGGATCGAGGACGAGGTCGCGCGCGCGATTCTCAGCGCGCTCGCCGACGAGAGCGGCTCGATCCTCGCCTTCCTGCCCGGCCAAGGCGAAATCCTGCGCGTCGCCGCGCTCATCGAAGAGCGCACGCGCCGCCCGGACGTGGACATCGCCCCCCTCTACGGCGCGATGGACGCGCGCGCGCAGGACCGCGCCGTCGCGCCGGCGCCGGCGGGGCGGCGCAAGATTGTGCTGGCGACCTCGATCGCCGAGACCTCGCTGACCATCCAAGGCGTGCGCGTCGTGATCGACGGCGGCCTGATGCGGGTGCCGCGCTACGAGCCGGACGTCGGCCTGACGCGACTCGAGACCGTACGCGTCTCGCGCGCCAACGCCGACCAGCGGCGCGGCCGCGCCGGCCGCGTCGAGCCGGGCGTCTGCTACCGGCTGTGGGAAGAGGCGGCGACCGGGGGACTGACGCCGTTCGCGCCGCCGGAGATTCTCGCCGCCGACCTCTCCGGCCTCGCGCTCGACCTCGCGGTGTGGGGCGTCGCCGATCCGGCAGGGCTGAGGTTTCTCGATCCGCCGCCGCGCGCCGCGTTCAAGGAGGCGCGCGCGCTGCTGACCGCGCTCGGCGCGCTCGACGCCGACGGCAGGATCACCGACGAGGGCAAGCGGATCGCCGGCCTGGCGCTGCCGCCGCGGCTGGCGCGCATGGTCGTCGACGCGGCGCGCGCCGGCGAAGCGCGGCTCGCCGCCGAGATCGCCGTCGTTCTCACCGAGCGCGGCCTCGGCGGCGACGCGGTCGATCTGACGCGTCGGCTGGAGAGCTTCCGCCGCGATCGCTCGCCGCGCGCCGAGGACGCGCGGCGGCTGGCGCGCAATCTGGCGAGCAATGCGGCTGCGTCCTTCCCCCCTCGCGGGGGAAGGTGGCGCGGCGTAGCCGCGACGGATGAGGGGGGACGCGCGAAGCGCGGCGGCTTCGAGCGAACGCCGCATCCTTCTCAGACGACCTCGAAGGAGCGCGTCGCCGCTCCAGGCGCGCACGCGATAACTCCTCCAGCGCCCGGCGGAGACAACCCCTCATCCGTCGTCCCTGCGGGACGACACCTTCCCCCGCAAGGGGGGAAGGGGCGCGCGCCCGAAGGGCCGGATGAGGGCGCCGCGGACGTCGGCGAATGGCTCGCCGCCGCCTTTCCCGACCGCATCGCGATGGCGCGGGGAAAGCGCGGCGAGTTCCTGATGGCCAACGGCCGCGCCGCGGCGCTCGAGCCGCACGATCCGCTCGCCGGCGAAGCCTTTTTGGCGATCGGCGAGATCGTCGGCCGCGCCGCCGCCGCGCGCGTCGTCGCCGCCGCGCCGCTGACGCTCACGCAGATCGAGGCGGTCGCCGGCGGCGCGATCGAGACGCGCGAGGAGACCCTGTTCGACCGCGCCTCCGCCTCGCTGCGCGCGCGCCGGCGCCGCCGGCTCGGCGCGCTGACGCTCGTGGAAGGCAATCTCGGGCCGCCGGCCGACGAGGCGAGCGCCGCCGCGCTGGCGCGCGGAATTCTCGATCTCGGCGTTGCGCGCCTGCCGTGGACCAAGCCGCTCGCGCAATGGCGCGGGCGGGTCGATTTCCTGCGCCGCGCCGAGGGCGAGCCGTGGCCCGATCTCGCCGACGCCGCGCTCGCCGCCTCGCCCGACTGGCTCGCGCCGTTCCTCCTCGGCAAGACCCAGCTCGACGAACTGACCGGCGACGAGCTCGGCCAGGCGCTGAAGGCGCTGCTGCCCTACGACCTGCAACGGCGATTGGAGGCCGAGGCGCCGAGCCACTACGTCGCGCCGACCGGGACGGCGGCGCCGGTCGACTACGAGTCCGAGGGGGGGCCAAGCGTCGCCTTGCGGGTGCAGGAGCTGTTCGGCCTTTCCGTCCATCCGGCGCTCGCCGGCGGGCGCGTCCCGCTGACCCTGCATCTCTTGTCGCCCGCCCATCGGCCGATCCAGATCACCCGCGACCTGCCGGGCTTCTGGAAGGGCTCGTGGGCGGCGGTGCGCGCCGACCTGCGCGGCCGCTACCCCCGCCATTTCTGGCCGGAGGACCCCGCCAGTGCGGCGCCGACCAACCGGGCGAAACCGCGGGGGACCTGACGTAGTGGGCCAGTTTGAATTTCCGGAGCTGGCCGACAGCAGAAGGTCGGGTTTCGTGTGAGTAGCCCCGGACAGCCGCCGTTGGACTGGCAGTCCGGACCGGCGGCGCGTTGACCGTCGCGGTGACGCTCGCCGATTGGATTGTGCTCATCGATGAGCCTTCGCTGCTGATTATCCCGCCGAACCTGATAGCCAAAGCGAACCAGGCTGCGGGCTTTGTGCGATGTTTCCGGCCTGGACGGGCGCCGGCGGGTGCTTGGCGTCAGGATACAGCTGACGCGTTCTCCGGCTGAGAATCAACAACAGAGCAGTCGACCGAAAACGTCGAAACGGTCCGAAGCCTCGTCCGAGTCGGATATTGTTTGCAGCGTGACCTCGGCGGGCAAACCTGAAAGTCGCTCAACGAGACCGAGCAGCGGACCGCGTCATCCCTGCTCGTTCGTCCCGTCGTCGTCAGCGTCTTGGAGGAACGGCCGAGGGCGGAGGGGCGCTGCAGGCTAGCAATATAGCATGCCGCAGCGCCGTTGCCGGACCCTGATGTGAAACGATGAGGTAGCTCACTGGCACGCCATGACCCGTCGAGGCGACAGAATAAAGGGCGGCAGATAGGCTGGGATATTGCTGAAGGGCAAAACTTCCGGCTTCAGCGCGATGCCAAGCGTTTCGATCATGAATTTCCGGCGCCCCTCGATCCGACGCCAGGCTTCGGGATAGAGCTGGGCGAATGCCGCACGCAGCGGTTCATCCGCAAGCGCGACGCCATCTTCCAGGTTGGAAGAGAAATATTTGGCGCCGGTCGCGGGGATGATGTCCATCTGCACCGCCATGCCGGAACGAAATTTGGTTTCTGAGCCCGGCTTGACCGGCGAATGCATCCATTCGTCAATGTGAATGAGATGGCCCGGGTTGAGTTTCACGCCAAAGAACGGGTCGCCGATGATCGCGTGGACCGCGTCATAGAGCGCGCGCCCCGGCACGCCAATGCCGATCGTCTCGTACCAGGCGACCACAGCGCGGAAATATGGGGCGACGAGCTTGGGAACATAATCGCGGATCTCTTCGGGCAATTCCCGTTCGTCTTCGACAAGAAATCCGCCGCGGGCGTTCATCGAGCCCCAAAGACCATAGCCCATGAAGAACGGCTCGCCGCGCTGCAGCGGGCGCAGGGTCGGGCTGCCAAGGCCGACGCGGGCGCGCTCGCCTCCTGAAAGCACCGCGTAGGCGCAGCCTGGCAGGGCGTTAATCGCCATCAGCCGCGCCGCCTGCAATTCGCTCATGCCGGGCTGCACGTTGAACAGGACATTGCGCAAGCCCTGCGAGCTGAACGTACTCGAGAACTCAAAGCACGCGAGTTGCTCCACCTCGTTGATGGCGCGCAGGCCGTCGCGCGGATTCATGAACAGATGATTGGCGTTGATCACGCCTTTGGGGCCGGACAGCGCGCGCAGCGCGTCAGCAAGATAAGATGGGATTTCGAGCCAGAACGAGTCAAAGCCGATGTCGTCCGCCTCAAATCCCTTCCAGCCGACCGAGCCGATCCGCATGCCAGGCGCCAAGCCCGCTGCGCGCAACTCGGTCTCGAGCGGGCGCATGCCGTCGCGCGGCTG
>Ga0326727_10024611_pt1 | contig 11362 bp, 10 predicted proteins | sample MB2enrmetagenome_FD_207643 | JGI IMG/M metagenome (GOLD analysis project Ga0326727, IMG submission 207643) | Lab enriched peat soil microbial communities from McLean, Ithaca, NY, United States - MB29MY | ecosystem: Environmental > Terrestrial > Soil > Wetlands > Peat | place: USA: New York... | reverse complement strand
CACCGGGGAAATAGACGTTCACCAGCGAAAAAGGCGCCTGTTTTGCCCCGATTTTCACCTTTTCCTCGGAGAGTATCCAGCCATAACCCATCGCGGTCGGGGAAAACAGGAACATGCAGGGTTGATGCCGGCCTAACCGGTCGATGCTCATCACTTCGCCGCGTCCGAAAAAAAGCCCGATAACGGGAATTTTAGAAAGAATATCCCCGACTTTGGTTAATTTCAGTATTACACCGGATAAATATACAATCAGAACGGCAAGGATTATCGCCAGCACGGAGTACAGACCCTTGTTAATGACGATATTTCCCAAAATTAGCTTTCCGGCTTTTTCGGCATTACTTAAAAGAAAAATTACGATATAGATGACCAGCATCACCGGAAACCAGAAAACGAAACCATAAAGCGCAAAAGTGAATTGTTTTTTAAAAAATTCTTTCATTTTTACCTCCCGGTGGTGTTTAAAGAACGGAAATTCATGCGATTATTATACCAGTGTACAAAATTATATTCTGTCAGGGGCGGCAGGTGCAATCACGCGGATTTCATGAAGTCAATGCACACGCGGTTTTTAGCGTATATAATGTTAATTACCAACTGTGGTAACACAATGTTCTTTGTGAGAGGCGTACGCTGATGACAGGTAGGAATCCGGGTAAACCTGACAGGTTTTCCCGTCCGGCTAAATTGACGGCGGCCGGTCCGGTTGTGCAGATTCAGGGTTTATCTAAAACCTATACCGTCAACGAGCAGGAAGCGGGGGCCAAAGCGACTATCCACGGCATCTTCCACCGGAAGAAAACCGAAGTCCCGGCTGTTGATGATATTACATTCAGCATGATGCCCGGCGAAATTGTCGGGTTTCTCGGGCCAAACGGCGCCGGCAAAACCACGACGCTGAAAATGCTCTCCGGCCTGTTATATCCTACCCGGGGAAACGCCACCGTGCTGGGGCACGTTCCCTGGAAGCGGGAGAAAACATTTCTGCGGCAAATCACACTGGTCATGGGGCAGAGGAACCAGTTGGTGTGGGATATTGCCCCCATCCATTCGTTTGAGCTGAACCGCGTTATCTACCGGATTCCGCCGGCCGATTATCAGCAGGTTTTAAAAGAATTGACGGAACTGCTGGAACTGGGCCCGCTGCTGACCAAACCGGTGCGTAACCTCTCCCTCGGCGAGAGGATGAAATGTGAAATTGCCGCGGCTCTCCTGCACCGGCCGCAGGTCGTCTTTCTGGACGAACCCACTATCGGCCTGGATGTCACCATGCAGCGGCGGATTCGCTCGTTCATTGCGGAATATAACAAACGTTTCGGGGCGACCGTTTTAATGACCAGCCATTACATGGCGGATGTGGCCGCGCTTTGCCGGCGCGTGGTGGTCATTCATCACGGACACTTACTCTTCGACGGCGAACTGGCGCTTTTACTCCAGAAATTCACTTCCCACAAGACCATCAGCATCCAGTTAGGGGAATGCCAGGCGGACTTAACCGCTTACGGCGAAGTCCTCTCCTGTGAAGACGGACGCTATACCCTCCGGGTACCAAAGGCTGAAACCGCCCGTATCACGGAGCGTTTGCTGGCGAACCTGCCTGTTGTCGACCTGCTGGTGGAAGACCCGCCGATTGAGGAAGTCATTGACCGCGTCTTCACGGAATGGAACCCATGAAAAGCCTTTTTCAATTATATATCCAGCAATTCAAGACTACCTTTGCGACGATGTTCCAGTACCGTGCTTCGCTGGTCATCTGGATGATCGGTCAGGTCCTCGAACCGCTGGTTTACCTGATTGTCTGGTCCACCGTCTCCAATGGTAACGGCGGCAGCATCGGGACCTATACCACCGCCACTTTTGCCGCCTATTTCATTATCCTGATGCTGGTGAATCAGTTTACCTATACCTGGGTAATGTTTGATTATGAATACCGGATTCGGGAAGGTTATCTTTCCTTCGCCCTGCTAAAGCCGGTACACCCCATCCATTCCGATATTGCGGATAACATCATGTCCAAAACAATTACCCTGCCGATACTGACCGTTATCGCCATCGGTTTGGCGTTCGCTTTTCATGCCAGCCTGAACGTGACGCCGTGGCTCGCCGTTTTATTTATCCCCGGATTGCTGCTGGCTTTTGCGCTGCGGTTCCTGCTGGAATGGACGCTGGCGCAATGCGCCTTCTGGACCACCCGGGTCAGCGCGATTAACCAGATTTATTTTTTCCTGCTGCTGTTCCTTTCAGGCCAGATTGCCCCGCTTTCCCTTTTGCCGCGTGCGGTTCAAATTGCGGCGAAAATTTTGCCTTTTTACTGGACGATCGGTTTCCCCACGGAGCTGCTGCTCGGTAAAATCACCGTCACGGGAGCGTTAATCGGGCTCGGCGTGCAGATTGTCTGGGTGGCAATCGCCGTATTTTTAGTAAGGGTTGTCTGGCGTCTCGGAGTCAAGGCTTATGCGGCGGTGGGACAATGAGTTATTTCCGGCTGGTGCGGGTGTTTTTCCGGGTTAATTTGGTCGGTGAAGTCGCTTACCGCATTAATTTCTTTATCAATCTCTTCCAGTCCATCCTCGGATTGGGGACAGCGTTACTCGGCATGGCGATTATTTTCTCCTTCACCGGTTCGCTGGGCGGCTGGCGCCCCAATGAAATATTAGCGCTGGTGGGAGTGTATGTCCTGATTGGCGGCATCATCCGCTTCACTATCCAACCCGGCATGGAGCAGCTTATCGAATCGGTGCGTGACGGGACTTTCGATTTTACGCTGACCAAACCGGAAGACGCCCAGCTCATGACCGGCATCAGCCGTTTCGGCATCTGGGAGATAATCAATATCTGCCTGGGGTTTGCCTTGCTGGTAATTGCCCTGGTCCGCCTCGGCGGGAACATCGGCGGCCTGGCGGCCCTGGAATTTGTGGCGATGCTGCTCACCGGCGCGGTGATTATTTACAGTTTCTTCCTGATTTTGGCGACGCTGGCTTTCTGGTTGGTGCGGGTCGAAAACATCCTGACGATATTTCAGAGCATGTACGAAGCCGGACGCTGGCCGGTCAGTCTGTATCCCGCCTGGCTGCGTTACGGGTTGACCTTCGTTATTCCGGTCGCCTTTGCCACCACGGTGCCGGTGGAGGCTTTAACCAACCGTCTTAACGGAGTAACTTTACTCGTCGCTTTCGGACTGGCGGTGATTTTAGCGCTGGTTTCCCGCGCATTCTGGAAAATCGGCTTAAAACATTATTCCGGCACCTCCGCTTAGTCTGGAATTTACCTAAAACCCGATTTAACACAATTGTAGTATTCCCGTAATATGTCCGTAACATCAATTCTCTATATTTTAATTATTAAATATCAGAGGATTGCGATGTACGCTTCCGCGACAATGTCAAAACAGGAACCGTTATTACTGAATGATTTTTACATTGACCCCATTGGGTATCAGGTTAAAATGGGGAAAACGGAAATTGACTTAACTGTTAAAGAATTCGAGTTATTGTATCTGTTTGTCAGCAAAAAGGGCATGGTCGTCAGGCGGGAAGAAATCCTCCGCACCATTTCTCCCTCTGGTCAACCTAGTAAAAACGGCGCCATCAATGTCGAAATCTGCCGCCTGCGGAAGAAAATCGAATCTGACCCGCACCGGCCGAAGCGTCTGGTGTCCGTCCGCGGGATTGGCTACCGTCTTAAATAGAAAATTACTAAAAATTTAAAAAATACAGCATTTATTCGGTATGGTGAAAATTTTTTTAAAAATATTTTTACCAGTAATATTGTTTTAATCTTTCTGTAACATTTCTGTAACAATTCCCCTGTAAACTATAGACATCTTAGCATGTAAAGGAGGGCTGGATGCCTATTAATTCTGCCGATACCGCCTGGGTGCTCGTCTCCGCCGCGATGGTGATGCTGATGACCCCGGGCGTCGCCTTTTTCTACGGCGGCATGGTGCGCCGTAAGAATTTTCTCTCTACATTAATGATGTGTTTCGTCACTCTTGGACTTATCGGGTTGCTCTGGGTGGCCTACGGCTACTCCCTCAGCTTCGGCACGGACAAGGGCGGCATTATCGGCGGATTCAATTTCCTGGGCCTTATCGGGGTAGGGCAAACCCCATCCTCCGTCTATGCCACCACTATCCCGCAGCTGGCATTTGCTGCTTTTCAGATGATGTTTGCTGTGATTACGGTCGCGCTGATTGTCGGCGCGGTAGTGGAGCGGATTAAATTCAGTTCGCTGCTGGTTTTTTCGGCGCTCTGGTTTACGCTGGTTTACTGCCCGGTGACGCACTGGGTCTGGGGCGGCGGCTGGTTGCAGAAAATGGGCTTCCTCGATTTTGCCGGCGGCACGGTGGTCCACATTACAGCCGGTATTTCCGCCCTCGCGCTGGCGATTATCCTCGGCCCGCGCAAAGGGTATCACGAAGGCGAACGGATGGACCCCAGCAACATCCCGATGGTTTTGCTGGGCGCCGGTATTCTATGGTTCGGCTGGTTCGGCTTTAATGCCGGCAGCGCCCTGACCTCCGGCGGTCTGGCCTCCAGCGCCTTTATGACCACTTATATCGCCGGCGCGGCCGGCGCGGTTACCTGGATGATACTCGGCTGGTGTTACCAGCGTCCCTCGGTATTAGGCGTTGCTACCGGCGCGGTGGCCGGTCTGGCCACAGTTACCCCGGCGGCCGGTTTTGTCCAGCCGGTAATCGGTATCCCCATCGGCGTTGCGGCGTCCCTTATCGGTTTTTACATGATGGCTTTCCGCGCGAAAAAGACGCGTATTGATGAATCCCTGGATGTCTGGGCGGTGCACGGCATGGGCGGCACTTTCGGCACACTCGCCATCGGCTTCTTTGCTTCCCTGGCAGTGAATCCGGCAGGTCGTAACGGTCTGTTTTACGGGCATGCCGGCCAGGTGCTGATTCAGCTCACCGGTATCGCCGCGGTTTGGGCTTTTGCCTTCGGCATGACCTGGGTAATCGGGAAACTGGTAGACCTTACCATGGGTTTGCGGGTCAGCCCCACCGAAGAAAGCGTCGGCCTCGATATTTCGCAGCACGGCGAGCGGGCTTACGGAGGCCCTCTGCGATGAAAAAGATTGAAGCGATAATCCGCGAAGAGAAACTGGAACCGGTTAAAAGTTTGCTGGAAGCCCTGGGATACCACGGCATGACCATCACCGAAGTCAGCGGCCGCGGTCGGCAGAAAGGCGTTCCCCTGAAATGGGGCGCTAAAGAATTCCGGCTCGATTTTCTGCCGAAATTGAAAATTGAAGTAGTGGTTATGGATGAAGATGTTTCACCGGCGGTAAATGCCATCGTCCGCGGCGCCCGGACCGGGGAGATGGGTGACGGTAAAATCTTCATCATGCCGGTTGAAGACGCGGTCAGGGTCCGCACCGGCGATTCGGGCACCGGCGCGATTTAGACGTCTGTTAATATGGAATTAACATTCATGAAATATATCCGAAATAAAATAACTTTATACTTCAGTTAAATAGTTCTAAAATAGATTATTAAAATAAAAGGAGAAAAAATGGCACCTAGTTCTTACCAGGATGTCCTGAAGCTAGCAAAGGACAACAAGGTTCAGTTCATCGACCTGAAATTCATCGACCTCCCGGGCACATGGCAGCACTACACACTGCCGATTAAAGAATTAGCGGATTTATTCGAGAATGGCAACGGCTTTGACGGCTCTTCCATCCGCGGTTTCCGCGCAATTCATGAGAGCGACATGCTGCTCTACGCCGACCCGACCACCGCAATCATCGACCCGGTTCTCTCACCGGCCACCATCAGCCTGATTTGCGATGTCAAGGACCCCATGGATGGCAAAGATTACGACCACGACCCGCGTTATGTGGCCAGAAAAGCCGAGGCTTACCTCAAGACCACCGGCATTGCCGATGTCAGTTACTGGGGACCGGAACTGGAATTCTTCATCTTCAACAGTATTGCTTTCGATACCAACAGCCATGAGAGTTTCTATTCCATCGATTCTCAGGAAGGTATCTGGAATTCCGGCGATACCTCTGAACCCAACCTGGGCTACCGCCCGCGCCACAAAGAGGGTTATTTCCCGTGTCCTCCCACCGACCAGATGCATGATATCCGCACCGAAATGACCCTCAAAATGGTCGCAGCCGGCATCGATATCGAAAAGCATCATCATGAAGTAGCCACCGGCGGTCAGGTGGAATTCGGCATGCGCTTCAACACCCTGCTCAAACAGGCTGACAGCGTCATGATGTACAAATATATTGCCAAGAACGTCGCCATCCAGAACGGTTATACCGTCACCTTCATGCCCAAACCGCTTTTCCAGGATAACGGCTCCGGGATGCATGTTCATCAAAGCCTGTGGAAGGGCGATACCAACAAATTCTTCGATGCCAAGGGCTACGGCATGATCAGTCAGCTTTGCAAGTATTATATCGGCGGGCTGCTCTATCACTCCCCGTCGTTGCTGGCGCTGTGCGCCCCGACCACCAACTCCTACCGCCGCTTGGTCCCGGGCTACGAAGCCCCCATCAACCTGGTTTACTCTCAGCGGAACCGCTCTGCCTCCGTCCGCATTCCACTTTATTCTCGTAGCGCCAAGAGCAAGAGAATTGAATACCGCTGTCCGGATTCCAGCTGCAATCCTTATCTGGCCTTCCCCGCCATGATGCTGGCCGGCCTTGACGGCATCAAGAAAAAGATTGACCCGGGCACCCCCATCGATAAGGATATTTACGAACTCGAACCGGAAGAGAAAGCCAAGATTAAATCCACCCCCGGCTCCCTGGGCGAAGTACTGGAAGCCTTGAAGAAAGACCATGATTATCTGCTTCAGGGTAACGTCTTTACCGAAGAACTCATCGAGACCTGGATCAACTACAAGAAGAAGAATGAGATGGATGCCGTTGCGCTGCGGCCTCATCCCTATGAATTCCATCTCTACTACGATATCTAGACCCGAAAATATCACTGATAAAAAGAGGGTAGTCCGCCTGCGGCGGACTACCCTCTTTGTTTGTTCTCATTGTCATTGCGAGGTTACTTTAGTACCCGAAGCAATCTCAGAGAGGTGCGAATGTTCTTCAAAGGAAAGATTGGAACAATAAAAAGAAATAATAGCCTTATCAGAGTGTGTTATCTGCCGTGCATCAGTAATGCGATAATAATAATCAGCGCGACGATGGCCACAAAACCGAAGGCAATCGCCCCGGCCAGTATCCAGATCTGGCGGTTAGTGACCAATCCGGTCACTTGCTCCAGTCCCCGGGGAAATTGTGAGGTATCCAGTGTCTGATAATTGCGGATATCGGTTAAAAAGGCCTCCGCCGACTGGTAGCGTTCTTTCGGGTTTTTCCGGATGGCTTTCATTATTACCGCTTCGATGTTTGGCGGAATCTCCGGATGGGATAAATGGGGCAGGGGCGGCGTCGTGGTCAGGTGCTGATGCATTACGGCCAGGGCGTTATCCCCGTGAAACGGCACCGCGCCGGTCTTCATTTCATACAGAATCATCCCCAGCGCGTAAATGTCGGTCCGGGCATCGCCCCGCTTTCCCTGAACCTGTTCCGGCGCCATGTAATCCGGGGTTCCCAGCGCGTCGGAAAGATTTTGCCAGGTGACTCGCCGCGCCCCCTGCAGCAGCGCAATCCCGAAATCAACAATATGTACCTTGCCGGTATAGTCCACCACGATATTTTCTGGTTTTAAATCGCGATGGTAAACCCCGTGGCTGTGCAGATAAGCCAGCGCTTCCGCCAGCTGGCTGATGAAGTCCAGCGATTGGGACGGCGATAGCGGATTTTGTGCCTGTAAAATGGCACGGAGGGATTTCCCTTCGATGTATTCCAGTACCAGGCATGGTCCGGTTTTGCTTTCATTGATTGCCAGCGCTTTGGGAATTGCGGGGTGTGCCAGTTTCTGGCCGATTTTTAATTCCCGCAGAAACCGTTCGTAGGTTGCCGGGTCACCGACTAATTCCGTCGAGGGGAATTTCAAGGTGACCAGCGCCCCGTCAGCGCCGCGGGCTTTATAGTTTTGGCTGAGCCCGCCGGAACCGATGGATTCCAGTACTTCGTAGCCGCAGACCACGGCGCCCTTTTCAATCATCTCCGGTTCCTCTAAAGTTTGCCTGAATCGGATCAGTAATGCGCGTAACCATCTTGCCGGTAATATCTCGACGATTTACTATTATGTGCCTAAAGATATTTGCGAAGCAAATTTTACATATCCGGGGCATCGACCTGACTTATTTATTCAGCAAATAGGGGACGTTGACCACGGCGATATTCGGATGTTTCTTGAATGCCTGCGTCAAATGCTCAGCCGTGCGGTTGTGCAGGAACCGCTCCCACCAGTGCGCGGTGATAAATTCCGGCATCACAATTGTCAGGAAACCGCCGGGATGCTGATTATGCAGCACTTCGACATAATTTAACAACGGGCGCATGAAAGCCCGTAACGGCGATTCCACAATCACCAGTTTCAAGTCCGGGGCATACTGCTGCATCTTGGTTCTGATTTTTTCCGCCCGCGCCGGGTCGGTGGCTATGTGCAGCACGGTAATATCCTTGCAAATGGTACGGGCAAAAGACATCGCCCGCAGCGATGCGTAATTCACGTCATCGATGGGCATCAGCACAAAATGTTCGATTTTCTGCGGCGGCGTTGTCTGCAGCGGCATAAGTCGTAATTGCTCCGCAACACGGGCATAATGCCGGTGTATCATCAGGAATACCGGGATTATCGCCGGGATTAAGATAATGATAATCCACGCCCCGTACATAAACTTGGTGATAATGACGATAATCAGAATACTTGATGTCAGTATCGCATCGACGCCGTTAATGATAATGCTGGTTTTCCAGCCTTTGCCGCGAGTTTTCCACCAGTGCACAACCATCCCGGTATCGGACATGCTGAATGCCAGGAACACCCCCACGGCATAAAGGTGAATCAGACTGTCAACATTGCCTCTGAAGGCCACCAGCAATAACGCTGAAACCGTGCCCAGGAAAATAATCCCGGAAGAGAATGCCAGGCGGTCGCCGCGGTTTGAAAAAACATGCGGCATGAAATTATCACGCGCCAGTATCGAGGATAACCGGGGGAAATCGGCAAAAGCGGTATTGGCGGCCACCACCAGCACGGCCATGGTGGCAACCTGGAAGATATAATAAAACGCATTCTGTCCGAAAACTGCCAGCGCCACCTGAGAGACGATGGATTGGTTACCGGGAACCAGTCCCATGTGGTTCGAAAGGAAAGAAACCCCGACAAAAAATATCCCCAGTAAACTGGCCATCACGGTCAGGGTGATGGCGGCATTCTTCGATTCGTTCGGTTTAAAAACCGGCACGCCGTTGGAAATGGCTTCCGTACCGCTCATCGCCACCGCACCGGCGGAAAACGCGCGCAGTACCAGCCACAGGGTAATCGGCTCGGTCATCTGTAAAATTGGCGGCGGGCTGGCCGGCGTGAGCGAATGGGTCATTACTTTGATGATGCCGACGATAATCATCGCGGCAAAACTGAAGATGAACAGATAAGTCGGTATTGCGAATATCGAACCCGATTCCCGGATGCCGCGTAAATTGCCGAGTGTAATCAGCCCGATAAAAATCAGGCTCAGGATAACGTTGAGGTTCAGGAACGGCGGCAGCGCCGCCGTAATTCCGGTGATGTTAACCCCTGCGGCGTTTAGTGCCGAGGTGACCGCGAACGAACCGGCGGCAATCGAAACCGCGACCGTCATAACGTAATCGATGAGCAAAGCGGCTGCTGCGACCAGACCGGCCATTTGCCCCAGGTTCTGGCGGCTCACATTGTAAGACCCGCCGCCGTGGGGGTAGGCGTATACCGTCTGGCGGTAGGAAAAAGCCACCATCGAAAGCAGCAGCGCAACGGCAAGCGCCGTATAAAGAGAAATATGCAGCGCCCCGTTCCCGGCCACCATTAACACCACCAGCGAAGCCTCGGTGGCGTAGGCACAGGACGAGATTGCGTCCGAACCAAAGACAGCCAGCGCTTTAACTTTGGTCAGACGTTCGTGGACCTCATCTTTGGAAAAGATGGGAGTGCCGATGAATGCCGCCTTTAATCGCTGCAGTCCGCGCTGAACTCCGTTTTGACCGGCGCTGGCTTCCGGCGTCGCTACCAGATGTTCTGATGTCCCGTGGAAAAAATGATTATATTGTATTCCATCATCTTTTTCTGAAGGCGGTTCCGGAAAATCCTGTTCGGCAAAGCCGTGGTCTTTATCGTTTATCGGGTCGTCTGTCATTTATTGTACTGGTATCCTGAAATGGTGTTATTCTTTTTTGATAAAATCTTAACGCCGTCATTCGGACGTTTCTTTTTCTATTTTTATACTTGAATATTACTATATCAATCATAATACCATGTATCCGCTCTTATTTAAAAAGCGGACTAACTTTACTCGCTTAGCCGATGCGGAAAATGATGGCAGTCAGGTTATCCGGGGCGCCGGCTTTCAACACCATCGCTACCATTTGCTCCAGCGATTTTTCAATGTTGTCGTCCAGCAACGCATCCCTGATATCCAGCGGGTCGAGTTCCGACCACAGTCCGTCGCTGGCGAGCACATAAGAATCGCCGTGACTGGTTTTCTCTTTTACCAGGTCGACGCGCAAAAAAGGCGAAGAGCCGACCGACCTGGTTAATTGATGTCTCCCGGGATGTTGCGGCGCGTCCTTTTCCGAAATCAGGTGCATTCTGAGCAGTTCCGCCGCCTGCGAATGGTCTTTGGTTAATACCGCTGCCCGTCCGTTCCGCACCCGGTAAAGACGGCAGTCCCCTACATGGGCAATTGCCAGCGAGTCTCTCTCCAGGAGGACGGCTGTCGCGGTGGTTTGCATGTTGAACAGCTCCGGATGCGATTGCGACGTATTGAATACTTCCATGTTCGCAGCGTTAATCGCTTTGACAACAAACCGCTCTTTCCCTTTCCCGTTCCATTTCTCAAATTCGTTTTTAATCGTATCGATTGCCATTTCGCTGGCGATGCTCCCGCCGCGGTGCCCTCCCAGTCCGTCGGCGATGGTAAACAGGTGATAATCTGCTTTTGTTTCAACACAAAAAGCATCTTCATTGTGCAGCCGGACCAGTCCCCGGTGGGTCATCGCCCGGCACAAAACGGCATCCCCGACCGGGTTTTCCGTACCGGTCGGGGGTATCAGTAAAGGAATTCTTTCTGCGGTGGCGCTCATTTAATCCTCTTCCAGTGATTAATCGGGACTATTTAATTCTTTTTCAGTCAGCTGCGGTTTCTTCACCAGGATTTCATGGCCCTGTTTGCGGGTGTTCATTACAAACCAGACGATACCGATGGCCATCCATACCAGCACCATTCCC
>Ga0326727_10024609_pt1 | contig 11363 bp, 5 predicted proteins | sample MB2enrmetagenome_FD_207643 | JGI IMG/M metagenome (GOLD analysis project Ga0326727, IMG submission 207643) | Lab enriched peat soil microbial communities from McLean, Ithaca, NY, United States - MB29MY | ecosystem: Environmental > Terrestrial > Soil > Wetlands > Peat | place: USA: New York... | reverse complement strand
CAGCTTCCAATCCTTCTGCTCGATGCTCTCGCGGACCGCCGGCAGCGTCTTCACCCCGTAGCCCGTGTAGAAGCCCGGCGCGTAGATCTGGTGCTTGAACCAGGGCCGATTGGGCAGCCCGTCGTTCAGGGTCAGCGCCCGCTCCACCGCAATCAGCCGGGCATTCACGTCCCGCAGCATGGCGCGCGCCAGTGCCGACCCGCCATTCTCGGCCGCGTGCGTCAGCGCCCGATCGTACTGCTCCGTGGTCCGCGTCAGCGCCGCCAGCCCGTTTTCGAGCGGCGCGAAATTCAGGAACGGGGGCACCGGTTCCTCGGGCGGCGGCGTCATCTTGTGCCGCGGGTCGTCGATGGCCGCGAACACCCCATCGTCGATCTCCCGGTTGCGCTCGATGATCTGCTCGCGCTTATCCCGCGCCAGTTTCTGCACTTCGTCCACGTAGCGACGGATGGTGTCCGTGAAATCGTCGAAATCGAAAGGCAGCAACTCCGCCCCGGCCAGGCGCATCACCGTGGTCCCCGCCACCTGCGCCAGCGCCCGGCCATACACAAAATCGCTGTCCGCGAAATGCGTGTACCAGTAGAAATCGTCGTAGATCGAGTGATAAATGCCGCCGCCGTCCTCGCCGCCGAATCCCATGTCCACCGACGCGATCCCCAGGTGATCCAGGAACGCCGTGTAATCCGAGCCCGAGCCTAGCGCGCCGATTCGCAAGTCCGCACGGTTCCGCACTTCCTGCCGTTCCGCCCCGGACGAGTCCGCCAGCCGCCGCGACTGCACGCGTTTCCACAGCGATACCTTCGACTCCGGATCGTCCATCTCGCGCGCCACACCGTTGATGAACTTCTCCAGCGTGTGCGAGCCCGCGACCCCCAGGTACCCGCGCCCGTTGCCGTCCGAATTGATGTAGACCGCGGCCTTGCGCGCCAGCTCTTCCGCATGCGCCTCCGCCCATTCGGTCGACCCCAGCAGCCCCGGCTCTTCGCCGTCCCACGCGCAGAGAACGATCGTGCGCTTCGGTTTCCACCCCTGGCGCAGCAGCGCGCCGAGCCCGCGCGCCTCTTCCAGCAGCGGGGCCATCCCCGAGACCGGATCTTCGGCCCCGTTCACCCAGCCGTCGTGATGGTTGCCGCGGATGATCCACTCATCGGGATACTGGGCGCCGGGAATCCGCGCGATCACGTCGTAGAGCGGTTTCAGATCCCAGTTGAACGCCAGCTTCAGGTGCACCCTCGCCGGTCCCGGACCCACGTGGTACGTCATCGGCAAAGCGCCGCGCCAGCGCTCCGGCGCCACCGGGCCCGCGAGCGCCTCCAGCAGCGGCCGCGCGTCGCCGTACGAAATCGGCATCACAGGAATTTTGGTCAGCGTAACCGCTTCGCTCCGCGCCAGGCGCTTGGCGTCCTTAGTCGCGCCCACGCCCGGCGTCAGGGGGTCGCCCGGATAGATGGGCATGTCCATCACGCTGCCGCGCTGCACGCCGTCCTGGTTGCGGTAAGCGCCCCCCGGAAACACTTCGCCCGCGTAGTAGCCGTCCTCGTGCGGGTCGGAGTAGATCAGGCATCCCACCGCGCCGTGCTCCGCCGCCACCTTGGGCTTGATGCCGCGCCACGATGCGCCGTAGCGCGCAATCACGATGGCGCCCTTCACCGAGATTCCCAGCCGGTCCAGCGTCTCGTAGTCTTCCGGCACCCCGAAGTTCACATACACCAGCGACGCCGTCACGTCGCCGTCAATCGAATAGGCGTTGTAGGTGGGAAGCTGCTCCTGGTGTTGCGACGATGTCGGATCGCTGGCCACCGTGGGCTCCTCCAGCTTGGCCGTGAACCGCGTGGGCGCGACCAGTTCCAGCGCCCGTTCCTTGGGCGTCGGGAACAGCACGTCGAAAGTCTCGATCTGCGCGTCCAGGCCCCATTCCTTGAACCGGGAGAGAATCCACTCGGCATTGTCCTTGTCGTAGGGCGAGCCCACGTGGTGCGGCCGCGCCGCCAGCCGCTGCATGTACGAGCGCAGATTCGCCGGGTCCGGAATGGCGCGGAACTTCTGCTCCCAGTCCCGCTCGCTGCGCTCGGCATCCGCCGAGTAGCCGCGCAAGCCTCCCGCGTCCGCGGAAAACGCCGGGGGCGCGCAGAGCGAAAAGCAAAGGAAATAGACAATGAATGTTGGTCGCACGAGTATTCCTCGAATGTGTATTTTACGACGGCGCCGCACCGGGCCGAGGGTGGGGCGGAGACTTCGTCTTGGGAGGCTACCTCGCCGCAGCCTTGCCTTCGACCACCGTAATGACGTGGTTCGCCTCGACGCTCAGCCGATCGACCGTCCCGCTCGGCCAAACGATTTCCAGCTTGGCCGCCGTGTACCGGCCCAGGCCGAAGTGAACGCGGAGATCGCTTTGCGACATGTAGCTGCCTCCGCTCCGGACTTCATCCATCTGCCGATGTCCGTCCTCGGTGATGCAGTAAATCCGCGCACCTATGCCGGAACGGTTGGATTTCACTCCCATCAACTTGACCTTGACCCAGTTGGTCTTCGAGGCGTGATCGCAACGCAGCAACTGCGGCACGTCGTTCATGCAACTGACCAGCACGTCTACGTCGCCGTCATTATCGAAATCGCCGAAGGCGCAGCCGCGCCCGGCCACTTTTTCCAGAATTCCGGGACCTGCCTCGGTGGACACGTCGGCGAATTTGCGGTTGCCGAGATTCCGATAGAGCACCTTGCGCTCGCGGTACCCCGATTCCAGTTCGGTTTCGCCAACCTCGGGATAGACGTGGCCGTTGCAGACGAAAATATCGGACCAGCCGTCGTTGTCAAAATCCAGGAAGCCCACACCCCAGCCGAGAAACCGGGTGTTCTTGCCAAGCCCCGCCTGGAACGTCTGATCGTCGAAGTTCATCTTCCCGAGGTTACGATAGAGGCTCGACGTATCGCCGGCAAAGTTGGTCTTCACGATATCGAGATTGCCGTCGCCATCGTAATCGATCGCGGAGACGCCCATGCCCGCCTGCGGTTTGCCATCGGGACTGTAGGCCACGCCCGCTTCAATGGCCACGTCGGTGAATGTACCGTCGTGGTTGTTCTGATAAAGCGCTGCGGAAGTCGAGTCGTTGGCAACGTAAATGTCGGGCCAGCCGTCGTTGTCGAAATCCGAAACCAGCACCCCCAGGCCGTACGTGCCCGGCGTTTTCAGGATGCCGGCCTTCTCGGAAACGTCCGCGAAGGTCCCGTCGCCCCGATTGTGAAACAGGATATTCCTGCCCCCCTTGAGGCCCGGCGGACCGCAAGCCACCACCAGCCCCTTGTACAGGCAGGGCACGGATTCCGGCAAAGGAGCGGTCTTGGGCTCGAAATCGATGTAGTTGGCGACGAAAAGATCGAGCCGGCCGTCTTTGTCGTAATCCACGAACGCGCAACCCGTGTTCCAGCGGCGCGTGCCGTCGCCGCGATCGGTGGTGACGCCCGACTGCTTGGCCACGTCGGTAAACTTCCCGTTGCCGTCGTTGTGCCACAGGGCGCAATCGCCCCAGTACGTCACAAACAAGTCCACCCAGCCGTCGTTGTCGTAATCGCCGGCGCAGACGCCCTGGCCCCAGCCGCCGCGCGCCACCCCAGCCTCGAATGTGACATCCGTGAATGTACCGTCCCGGTTATTCTTGTACAGCCGGCTGACCGGCCCCTCGCCCGGCGCCCATTTCGCCTCAAAACGGGTGCCGTTGACCAGGAAAATATCCAGCCAGCCGTCGTTGTCGTAATCGATGAACGCGCAACCGCAGCCGGTGGTCTCCAGCAGGTAGGTGTTCTTGCGCTCGCTCCCGAAGATGGTCTTCGCGCGCAAACCCGCCTCCCGCGCCACGTTGACGAACTCCACGCCGAGCGGAAGAGCGGAGACCAGTTGATCGAAGGAGAAGACGGGAACCGCGGCGCACAAGGAGCGGACGAACGCGCGCCGCGACTGTGTTTGCCGTTGCGAAGCCGGAAAACGCATGGGATTACAACTTACCCGCCGGAGGACCGCCGGCGCTCTGAGTGGTGCCGCCTTGAAGCATTTTACCCAATTCCGCTTCCTTCTTCAGCTTGGCGCTGGCGCCTTCCGCGAAAGCCTGGCGGCTGCCTTCCACGTCGCCCTTCTGCCGCAGCACCTGCCCCAGCGTATTGTAAGGACCGGGATTATGGGGATCGAGGCGGATAGCGGCGCGCAAGGCCGCGGCGGCCCCCTCGAGGTCGCCCTTCTGCTTCAAGACGGTGCCCAGCATGAAGTGCGCATCCGCGTAATCCGGCCGGATGGAAACGGCGGCCCGCATCTCTTTCGCCGCTTCATCGAAATCCCCGTTCTGCCAGTGGATGATGCCCAGCGTGTAGTGCGCGTCCGCCAGGCCGGGATCGAGCGCCAGCGCGCGCCCCAGTTCGGCCTTCGCCGCCTCGAGTTGGTCCCGTTGTTTCAGCGCCACGGCCAGATCGTAGTGCGCGATCGCCGAGTTCGGATCGCGCCGGATCACCTCGCGGAAGTCCGTTTCCGCCTCTGCGAGCTCGGCCTTCTGCAAGTGAGCGAACCCGATGTTGACGCGCGCCATGTTGTTCGAGGGATCGGCCTTGAGAATCGCCTGGAACTGGGCCACGCCTTCGGCCGCGCGGCCGGTGTTCACCAGCATGAATCCGAAATTATTGCGCGCGTCCAGGTTGGAGGGATCCAGATTCACCGCGCGCTGGTACGCTTCCACCGCGCGCGCCGCATCGCCCGTATTCTGCCGCGCCAGCCCAAGCTGGTTCCACGCTTCCGCATGCCTGGCATTCAGCGCGGTCGCTGCCTGGAGTTGCTCCAGCGCCTCCGCGAAATGGGAGGTCGCGTTCAGAGCGTGGCCCAGGTGAAACCGGTAATCGAAATTCCGGGGCTCGATCTCGACCGCGCTCTGTAGCTGCGGAATGCTTCGGTTGGGATCCTGTTCGATCCAGTATGCAACCCCCAGATGGTAATGCGCCGGCGCCGATCGCGGGTCGAGGCGGATGGCGCTCTCGAAGTGTTGAATCGCCTCCTGGCGCCGGTTCAGCACGGCCAACAAAAACCCGATCTCGTCCTGGATACCGGCGGATTTCGGATCGAGAGCGGCCGCCCGTTCCCACGCCGCCAGCGAACCGGCGGCGTCGCCCCGCGCTCTCAGCTCGCGGGCGCGGGCTTCGAGTTGCGCCAGGGTCTCCTGCCCATGCAAAGGAAGCGGGCTTACGGCCACCAATAAACAGAGCCAGCCCACCCAGTCACAGCGCATCCCTCACCCGACCTTCAGTGTCGCATCTTTTCCCTGGTCAGTTCCAGGTTGCGCCGCGCCGAGGCGTGCGCCGGATCGAGCTTCACAGCGGCCTCGAACTGCGCGAGCGCCGAAGCCAGGTCGCCGGATCGGGCCAGCAGGATGCCGTAGTTGTTCCGGAAATCCGGATCCCGAGGCTCCAGCGCGACCACCTCGCCGTAGCATTGGGCGGCCCGTTCGAGGCGTCCGGCCGACGCGTCCGCATCGCCCAACTCCACCAGGACTTCGACCAGGTGCTCGTGCGCGCCACGATCCCCCGGATCGGCCGCCAGCAGTTCGCGGAAGCCGGCGGCGGCATCCTCGAACCGCCCTTCCGCGGCAAGCGTGTTGGCCAGGTTGTATCGCGCACTCGCGTCGTCTGGCCGCACCCGAAGCGCATGCCGGAACTGCGCGATGGCCTCGTCGAGCTTGCCTTCGGATTCCAGCGCCACACCGAACGTGTTCAGCGCGGCCGGCTGCTCGGGCTCCGCGCGCAGGGCGGCGCCAAGATGGGCGAGGGCCGACGGAATGTCCTGGCGGCTCAGATAGAGCGCGCCGAGATTGAAGTGCGCCGAAAAATCGGCCGGATATTTCTCCAGCCGGCGCTTCATCACCGCCTCCTGCAAGATCGCGCGCTGGTCCCCCGACCCGCGAGGCAGCACTTGCAGCCACAGGTGCGCCATCTCGTCGCTCGACTGGTTCCCGCCCACCACCCGCTTCGGCGGCGAATTCGGATTGCGCGGATTGGCCGCCGAGTTGTCGTAGTGATAGCGCATCGAAATCACGGTGCCCTTCGGCAGGAACACGGGCTCGCGGTATCGGTACACCGCCTGCCAGTTGAGGTCCCATTCCGGAATCCGGATGAGCCAGCGGCGCGTCCCATTGGGCAGCGTCGCGAAGCCTTCGAGCAGTCTTCCTAGATAATGCGCGTGCGGATAGACGGCCAGCACGTCGAGATCGAGCGGTAGCCGGAAGTCGTCCGCGACCGGGAAGTCGCGGACGCCGGGCGGAATATCCAGCGCGCCGTCGCGTTCCAGTTGCAGCAGCATGGGGTACTTGGACTGCGGCTCGCGCGTGAAATACAATCCCACGGAGGGCCGCACCAACTCGGTCTTGCCGGTGGGCCGCAGGTGTACGTTCAGGACCAGGTCGTTGCCCGGATCGAGCCGCCACGACATGCCGGCGGGCTCTTCCGCCGGAGTGGCGCCGGGCTTCCAGAACAGGAAGTGGCTGTCGGGATCGAAGGTGTCGGATGCGATCTCGAGGTCCATTCCCGGGAAGCCCTCGCCGCGCGCCTTCTCGCGATACCGCATGGAGCGCGAGCGGTCAACCAGCAGGTTGGCGTGGTGCACGGTGCGAGCATTGCCGGGGCGAATCTCGATCGCTTTCACCTGGTGTGTCTCGCGCACCGCCGGGGAGAGGATGAAATTCCAGAAAACGTCCGGCCCATCCGCAGGCGCCGAAAACGGCTTCTCTGCCGTGACGACGAGATCCGGCTGCCCGAGCTGCCAGCCAGGCGTAAAGACGGGCGGCGGCGGTGAATCCGACGCCAACCCTTCCGGCGTTCCCGCACTCACCCACTGCTCGATGGTCTCGATCTGCGCCTCCGTGAGCCGGCGCTCGCCCGTAAAATCGCCGAAGCCCGCGGCCGGCAGCCAGGGAGGCATATAGCGCGACCGTGTCACACGCGCGATTTCGCGCGCGTGTTTTCTCGCGTCTTCGTAAGTCAGCAACGAAAACGGCCCAGGCTCTCCCGGACGATGACACGGCGCGCATTGCGCAAACAGAATCGGCGCGATGTTTTTGTGGAACGTGGGCGGCTCGGCCGCCGCCAGGCTGATGGCAGCGGCCAGCCACGGCACGGGCCAATCCCTCAGAAATTGGCGCGCAATCCGAACTGCCATTTGCGCATCTGCGTCAAGCCCTGGATGCTGGTAATCTGTCCGGCCGTGGGCGAATCCACGGTGGCGTTGGGCTGCCCCAGATTCACGTGATTAAACGTATTGAACGATTCGGCGCGAAATTGCGCGTTCACCCTCTCCGTGATCCGGAAAGCCTTGGTCAGAGACATATCGGCATTGAAGAGATGGGGACCAAAGAACGAGTCGCGCGCCACGTTTCCGAATGTTCCGGCCTGCGGGCGGCTCCAGGGACCGCGCGTGCAACCGGTGGCGTTCAACTCCGCCGTCGCCGTGGCGGTGGCGAGGCAACCGCTTCCGCTGGTTCCGGGTGGCGCGACGGCAAACCATTCTTGCGCGCTGGGATTGGGCAGGCTGGCGTTGCCCACCAGGTTCGGACGGCAGGGGCCGGTGTCCTCGTCCTTCCCGCAATCCAGGTACGACGGCGTGAACGGGTAACCCGATTCCCACAGCCAGATACCATTGAGTTGCCAGCCGCCGAGGACAGCGTCCACGGGACGCGACGCATTCTTCAGGAATTTCTTGTTCTTGCCGAAGGGGAGCTCGTAAACCTGGTTGAAGTTGAAGACAAACCTCCGGATGCCGCCTTCGCGGCCGTAATCGATCTTGGGATTCCAGAAGAAGTAGTCGTTGGCGAAGTCGAACGCGCTCGCCCAGGTGAAGTTCCCCTGGAAGGTCAGGCCATTGGTGAAGCGCTTCTCGCCGCGAACCTGCAAAGAGTCGAACTTCACGGTGGAGTCGTCGGCGAAGTACTTGATCGATTGGGTCCAGCCGAATTCGTTGTAGAACAACCGCCGTTGATTGGTATTCAGCGTTCCGAAGCCGACAATAGACGGTTCGTTGATGTTGTAGTTGGTTCCGCCGGCGGTAACGTGATAGCCATGGTTGCCCACGTAAGCGACAGACAGGACCAGGCTGCGCGTGAACTGATGCTCCAACGTAAGATTCCACGCATCGACGGTAGGCAAACGCATGGTGTTGTTGCTGGTCAATGGCAGGACATTAGGCGCGATGCCATTGGGCAGAATCGGATTGCCATTCGGGCCCTTGGGCTGGGTCGCCAGGATGGTGGTGGGGTCCAGAGGCGTGGGGCCTTGGTTCAACGTGAAGACCGGAAGCCACGGATTGGCGGGATTGAGCGACTGGTTGGCCAGCACCGGCACGTTCTGGGTCACGTTGTGTCCGAACGATACTCCGAATACGCCGACATCGTAGGATCTTCCATAGCCGGTGCGGATCACGGTCTTCGGGTCCAACTGGTAAGACAGTCCGAAGCGGGGCGCTAAGTGGGCCAGGTCCGTCTTGACGTTGCCATTCAGGCCGACTCCGTTTTCGCCGGTGATCATGACCTCGCCCGTGGCCAGGTTCTGAAAGCCTCCGTCGTCCTTCCCGTTCACGTATTGCGGGAAGTAAATCTCCCAGCGCAAGCCGTAATTCAAGGTCAGTTTCGGCGTGATGCGCCAGGTGTCCTGAATGTAGCTGAAGAGCCGCTTCTGGCGTTCGGCGGCGTTGGTCGAGTTACTCACGTAGCGCGCGAACGATCCGACATCCCCCAGCAGGAACGAAGCCAGGCCGAGGCCGCCGCCATTGGGCCCCTCGGTGGTAGTTGCGCTGAATGTGATCTCGCCCGAGCGGTGCGAATCGCTGGGAACTCGCAGGTTCTGCTGAAACCGGACATCCACTCCGAACTTGACGGCGTGATTCCCGAACGTGTGAGTGGTGTTGCTAACCCATTGGAACTCGTTCTCCTGCTCGTTGAGCGGGCAGTTGCAGGAATTCACGTTCAGCGCGTATCCGAAATTGAAGCCGCCCGTTCCTTGCAGATAAAAGGCCGGCATGCCGGAAGTATAGAAGTTATCCAGGTTCAACCCCGGCGCACCGGCGTCCTTGGCGGGCGAAGTGCCGAGGCCGTTGGGGTTCACGAACACCCGATAGCGGAAGAAGCCGAAGCGGAAATCCGTCAGCCAGTTGGGACGGATCACGTAATCCACGCCATACGACAGGCTTTGATCGCGCAGCGCGGCCGCGCCCGAGAAGGCCGTAGTGGAATAGGTGGGGCCGCCCGCCTCGAGTCCGAATGCTCCGGGATTCGTCTGCGTGACTTGCAGGAAGCTGTAGCGTCCGAACATGTGCAACTTCTCGGTCTGGTACCGGTCGATGCGAACGTCGAAACCATTCCAGTTCGCAATGCCGGATCCCGATGCAGTGTAATTCGGATTGGCGCCGGTGGCCCCGACGATGTTCGGCAGCGGGATATAACTGAGAAGCGCCAAGGCTTGCGGAGAGAGTAGATTTGAGGGGATGATGCCGCCCACGAACTGCTGGCGCACAGAAGGATCGACGTTGCAGACCGTGGTATTCGGGCCGTTGCACGGGTTAAAGATCGGGGTGCCGAGATCGCTCAGGTCGCCCGAACGCTCGGCCGCGGTGGGAACGCGCGTCAACAGCGAGCCGCCATTTTTTTGGCCGGTGCCTTGGTAATCGCCGAAGAAGAAGGTCTTGTCCTTTTGAATCGGTCCGCCGATCGAGCCGCCGAACTGATTCCACAAGGTGGGAGGAATAAACTTGCCGCCAGTCCCCACAATGGGTTGGGCCTGCGCGAAGGGGTCGCGCGCGGCGCCATGTTGGTCGCGCCGATACCAGAATGCACCGCCATGCAGCGCGTTGGTCCCGGACTTCGTCTGCGCGGAAATCACCGCCTGGCTGGCTTGTCCGAACTCGGCGTCGTAGGCGGTGGTGGTAATTTTCAATTCCGACAGGGCATCCAGGTTCGGAGTAATGATTGGCTCGCCCAAAACGGAATCGCGGTTGTCGGTGCCATCCAACTGGAAGGAAATGCCGCCCCAGTATTGCCCGCCGATGGAGGGCCGGTAGATGTCTTGCGGCTGTTCGCTGGCGGCCGTCGTGCCGGTTGCCTGGACGCCCGGTACCAGAGCGTACAAGCGGCTTACGTCGCGGGAAAAGACCGGCAATTCCATGACGGACTTTTGCGTCATGGTGTCGGAAATATCGCTCCGCTCGGTCTTGAGCAGCGGCGCTTCCCCAGTCACATTGACCACCTCGCCTACCGAGCCGGGATGCAGTTGCGCGTTCACCTGTGTGTTCGCATCTACGTCCACGGTGACGCTTTGCTGGACGTAGGCCTCGAATCCGGGAGCCTCGACGCGGACTTCATATACGCCGACAATCAGATGCGTCTGGCTGTAGTTCCCGGTGTCATTGGTCGACGTCGTGTAGGAAACGCCTTTATTGACGTCCCGAACGATAACCTTGGCACGGGGAACGGCGGCATTCGACGAGTCCGTGACCGTGCCCACGATGCTCCCATAGACAGCTTGCCCGAAAGACGTTGCGGGCAGAAACGATAAAACGAGACAGCACAATACGGATCGGCACAAATCACCCATGGCGCTCCCCTCTCGCTGAGACTTTGAACCAACTTACCCAGTAATTGGCTTCCGGTGCTCCGGTCCCCCGAAGCTTAGGAGGGATTATACTCCGCGCCCCGGAGGAATACAAGGGCTGTAACTGAAATTTGTTGTAACCGAGGTTTTTCTACTGCGCCTTGGTTACCGTCACCGTCCCCAACTTCCGCAGCGCGTCCCCGATCTTCGACGCATCGCCCACCACCACCGCCGCGCTCTCGCCCGGCGCGATGTACTTCTTCGCCGCCGCCTGCACCTGCTCCGCCTCCACGGCCCGCACCTTGGCCGTGTAGGTCTCCAGGTAATCGTTGGGCAGGCCGCGCGCTTTCATGCTGGTCAACTCGTTGGCGAGGCCGGTCTCGGTCTCCAGTCTCAACAGAAAAATCCCCGAAATGAAATTCTTCACGTTGCTCAGTTCGCCCGCCGGCATGGGAGCGCCGGCCATCCCGTCCAACTCCGCCAGCACCGCCTTCATCGCCGGCTCGATCACGCACGAATATTCCTTTGACTGTGTATGGCACGACGGCGCCGCACCGCGCCGAGGCTGGGCGGAGATTTCGTTGTGGAGGCTGGGCGGAGACTTCGTTGTGGAGGCTGCCTGCCCGCAGCCATGGTTGCTCCAAGGCGCGGCCACGGCCTTTCCCTGCGCCAGTATAATAGTTGATCCGACTGAGGGAAACGTGCCGAAGATCTTCGACCGGCGGAAGAACGCCACAAAGCACACGGTTGTCGACAATCAA
>Ga0326727_10024608_pt1 | contig 11363 bp, 12 predicted proteins | sample MB2enrmetagenome_FD_207643 | JGI IMG/M metagenome (GOLD analysis project Ga0326727, IMG submission 207643) | Lab enriched peat soil microbial communities from McLean, Ithaca, NY, United States - MB29MY | ecosystem: Environmental > Terrestrial > Soil > Wetlands > Peat | place: USA: New York... | reverse complement strand
GGTCGGCCAGACCGCTAGGGGACCGTCCGCCATTCGCTCGCGGTTCGAACAGGCGGGCATACGCCGGCGGCGCCGCCGTGTCGCGAAGCAGCAGGCCGAAGGCGCCGCGAATGACGTTGGCGCTCTTGCCGGCGGGGAATTGCACCGCGTCGAGGGCCCGAAAATGGAAGCGCAATCGCAGGAACTCGAATGTATTCATGGCTGCCCGGACGGGTAGAAGCGGCCGCTACCGCCCTTCCCGCTCTGTTGTATAATGGTATGGCATTTGACTCTTGATTTCCGCTTCGTGAAAAGGGGGTAGCGTGAGTCCATCCGCACCCCCTTTTTCGCTTTCACGTCCGGAGTCGGGGCCGGGTGCATTTCAAGAAAAGTATTTCAGCAAAGAAGGATTAAAGGCAGATGAAAGAAAAAGGTACAGTGAAGTGGTTCAACGCAGCCAAGGGCTACGGCTTTATTCAGCGTGAGAACGGAGAGGACGTCTTCGTTCATTTCTCGGCGATTCAGACGCAGGGATACCGCACCCTGGATGAAGGCGCGCGAGTGGAGTTTGAAGTGACGAAGGGCCCCAAGGGTCTGCAGGCGACCAACGTCACAGCGGCCTGATACACGTAATGCGGGCCGGACTTCGCCATATCCGGCCCGCCTTTCCCATCCTGGAGGTTTATGAGCAAAGAGGACAGCATCGAGGTTACCGGCACGGTGTTGGAAAAGTTTCCCAGCGGCCTGTTCAGCGTGCAACTCGAGCATGACCGCGTAGTCCTGGCCCATTTGGCCGGCAGGCTCCGGCGCAATCGCATCCGCGTCTTGGCGGGCGATAAGGTCACCTTAGAGCTATCTCCTTACGATCTGACCAAGGGTAGAATCACCTTCCGTCACAGGTAAACCTTCTCCTCCTGGTTTTCACGATTCGGTGGTGAAGTTTACACACGATTTTTCGCAGGCCCGCCAAGAAACAGGAGTGTGCCGAGCATCCCCCTCGGGGGAACGTCTTTTTTGCGTTTGCCCGCCGATGCTGCTAAATTGCTGTAATCGGCATTTGATGTCGTCCAATCACACAAGGGCCCAAATCTTTATGAAAGAACCGAACCGTCCCGAAGAGAGACGGCGCAGCCGGGGGAAGAACCCCGCCCCAGCTATAATCAAGGCGGAGGGAGTGGTGGACAAACCGAGGGGCTCTCAGAACAGATCCAAAAAGGCCTCGGCCGATCCGATCGAGGACCTGACCAGCGTATTGTCGCAAAAGGTTGTCGGCCAGCCGACGGCCACCCGTGTCATCGTCCCTTATATCCAGATGTTTCAGGCCGGCTTGGCGCCCGAAGGCCGGCCCGTAGGCGTTTTCCTGTTGCTGGGACCCACCGGCACCGGCAAAACCAAGACCGTCGAGGCGCTCGCGGAAGTCCTTCACGGTACGGAAAAGAACGTGCTCAAGGTGGACTGCGGCGAGTTTCAGATGGAACACGAGGTCGCCAAGCTGATCGGCGCGCCTCCCGGCTATCTGGGTCATCGCGAAACCCAGCCCATGCTGACCCAGCAGAAGCTCAATGCCGTAACCAGCGAAAAATGCAGCCTGTCGCTGGTGCTGTTCGACGAGATCGAAAAAGCCGCGCCCTCCATGACCCGCCTGCTGCTGGGCGTGCTCGACAAGGGCATCCTGCGGCTGGGCGACAACTCCACGGTCAACTTCGAAAAGAGCCTGGTATTCCTCACCAGCAACCTCGGCGCGCGCGAGATGATGCGCGAGATCAATCCCGATTTCGGCTTTCAGTCGGTCAAAGGCGTGGATCGTTCCGATCTCGCTAGCAAGCTGCAGGCCATCGCGTTGGTCGCCGTCCGCAAGCGCTTCTCGCCCGAATTCGTCAACCGCATCGATTGCATCATCACCTATCAGCCCCTCAGCGCCGAATCCCTTTCCGCCATCCTCGACAAGCATATCTCCGATCTCCAAAACCACGTCAATACGCGCCTGGGAAATCGCTCGTTCACCCTGGAAGTGCCCCTCGACGCCCGCGAGTTCCTCCTGAAGAAGGGCACCAGTCAGGAATACGGCGCGCGGGAGCTGAACCGCACCATCCACCGCCATCTCACCCAGCCGCTGGCCACCCTGGTGGCCACCAACCAGGTCAGCCCCGGCTCGCGTGTGGTTGTGGATGTTGCTGAAGGCGGAGAAAAACTGAACATCCGGACGGTGGGATCCAGCACCACACCTATGCCCGCGAACCCCACCGTGCTGCTGGTGGACGACAATCGCGACCTGCTCCACTTCCTTGAGCGCCTGATGGCCAACGATGGCTGGACGCTGCTCACCGCCGAGTCGGCCACGGAAGCCAAACGCCTGGTGCAGGAGCACAAGCCCAATGCGGCCCTGCTCGATTACATGCTGCCCGACGGCAACGGCGTCGAGCTGGGCGTCGAATTCCTGCAAGCCGTGCCCGAGATGCTCGTCATTGTCATGACCGGGACGATTTTGCCGCCGGAAGAAGAGGCGCTCTGCGAGGAGCACAATTTCCCGGTGCTGCGCAAGCCGTTCCTGGCCTCCGATGTGATGAGCCAGATCCGCAGCCGCCTGACGCCTACCGGCGACGCCGTTCGCGTGTAGGCGCCGGTTCGGACGGCTTGCGGCCGCGGCCCGTCTTCCCATTTCGCTCGAGCGCCAGCTCCGCCACCTCTTCCATGGCCTTCACGTAGTGGATCTTCATGTCGCCGATCTGTTCGCTCTTCAGATCCTCTCGCACGTTGACCTCGTTTTCGTACGGCAGAATCACCTCGCGCACGCCGCTCCGCTTGGCGGCCAGCACCTTCTCCTTGATGCCGCCCACCGGCAGCACCTGTCCGGCCAGGGTAATCTCGCCGGTCATTGCCAGGTTGGCGCGCACTGAGCGGTCCTCGAGCATGGAAAGCAGTGCCGTCGCCATGGTGATGCCGGCGGAGGGCCCGTCTTTGGGAATCGCTCCGGCCGGCACGTGAACATGAATGTCGCTGGTCTTGAACAGGTCCGGGTCGATGCCATACCGGGTGGCGTTGGCGCGTACCCAGGTCAGCGCGGCCTGCACCGACTCCTGCATCACCGGCCCGAGCTGCCCGGTCATGATCAGCCCCTTATTGCCGCCCGGCATGCGCCCCGCCTCGATAAACAGGACGTCGCCGCCCACCGGGGTCCATGCCAGCCCGACAGCCACGCCCGGCCTGCGCGTGCGCTCGGCCACTTCCGTATCGGTGCGGAACCGCGGCGCGCCCAGATCCCGCTCCACCAGCTCGGGCGTCACCTCGAGCTTGTCTTTCTGTCCTCCGGCGATGCGCCGCGCCTGCTTGCGGCACAGCGTGCCGATCTCGCGCTCCAGGTTGCGCATGCCGGCTTCCCGGGTGTAGCGCCGGATCAGGAACCGCACCGATTCGTCTGTGAAGTGGATATCGTCCGCCTGGAGCCCGTTCTCGGTCACCTGCCGCGGGATCAGATAGCGGAACGCAATGATCGCCTTCTCCTGCTCGGTGTAGCCTTCGAGCGGAATGATCTCCATGCGGTCGCGCAGCGCGTCGGGCACGGGATCGAGCACGTTGGCGGTGGTGATGAACAGCACTTTGGAGAGATTGAACGGCACGTCCAGGTAGTTGTCCCGGAAGGACACGTTCTGCTCGGGGTCCAGCACCTCCAGCAGGGCGGACGCCGGGTCGCCGCGGAAATCGCGTCCCAGCTTGTCCACCTCGTCCAGCATGAACACCGGGTCGTTGGTTCCGGTGCGCCGCAGGCCTTGAATAATCTGCCCGGGCAACGCTCCGATATACGTCCGCCGATGGCCCCGGATCTCCGCCTCGTCGTGCATTCCGCCCATCGATATGCGTGCGAACTTCCGTCCCAGGGCCCGCGCAATCGAGCGCCCGAGCGAAGTCTTCCCCACGCCCGGAGGACCCACGAAGCACAGAATCGGTCCCTTGAGCACCGGCCGGAGCTGCAACACCGCCAGGTAATCGAGGATGCGCTCCTTGACCTTCTCGAGGTCATAGTGGTCCTCATCCAGGATCTGCGCGGCCGCCTTTACGTCCACCTGGGACCCGGAAGAGACGCTCCAGGGCAGATTTCCCATCCACTCCAGGTAGGTGCGCGCCACGCCGTACTCCGGCGAGGCGGGCGACAACCGCGTGAGCCGGCTCAATTCCCGCATCGCCTCGGTCTTTACCTCTTCCGGCATTCCCGCCGCTTCCAGCTTCTGCCGCAAGTCCTCGGTGTCGCGGGTGGATTCGTCGCCTTCTCCCAGTTCCTTCTGGATGGCCTTCAACTGCTCGCGCAGATAGAACTCGCGCTGGCTCTGCGAGAGCTGTCCCTGCACCGCCGATTGAATCCGGTTGCGCAGCTCCAGCAGCTCCAGCTCGCGCGTCAGGTGCCGGTGAATCTCGTTCAGCCGCACCTTACCGTCCGGCTGCTCCAGAAGCCGCTGGCGCTCCCCCGGGCTGAGCGACGGTGTGTTGCCCGCCACGAAGTCCGCCAGCCGGCCCGACTCGGTCATCTGCGCCGCGGTGGCCGCGAGATCCTCCGACAGGTTCGGCGATGCCGCGACGATCTGCTGGAACAAGCTCACCACGTTCCGCCGCAAGGCCTCCATTTCGGGCGTGTTCTCCGGCTCGATCTCGGGTACGCGTTCCACGCGCGCCTTGATGAACGGCTCTTTGGCGGTGAACTCCCGCGCGCGCACGCGGTCCATTCCTTCGCAGAAAAGCAACAGGTTTTCTCGCGGGACGCGCACGGCTTTGTGCATCACGCACAGGGTTCCGACCTGGTAAAGGTCCTCCGGCGTGGGCGCGTCCACCCGTGGATCGAGCTGCGACATCACCACCAGGCTGCGGTTTTCGCCTAACGACTGCACCAGCGCCACCGAGGCTGGCCGGCCCACGGTAATCGGGAGCAGGGCTCCCGGAAAGATGACGGTATCGCGCACCGTCAGCACCGGCAGTTCTTCGAGCGGCCCCGCTTCCACGGCGGGAGTCGGCGCCGCTGGTTCATCGACAACTTTGTTTTCGACAGCTTCTTCTTCGACTGGCATCGGACTATTCCCAGTGTAACGTGGCATTAACGCCCGAAACCGCGCGCTTCCGCACGGCCCCTGGCCCCTGGCCCCCGGCCCCTGGCCCCTGGCCCCCGGCGAGCGCGGGGTACCCGCTGTTTTTGCGGGTCGGCCACACAACCCCAACCCCCAACCCCCAGTCCCCAACCCCCGGTCTTATTATGCTCCCCTTGGATAACACCCCAGCACCCGCAGGGTGTCCGCGATCTCCGCCAGGTGGTTCAGGGCGTTTTTGGCGTTGGGCGTGTCGAAGCGGCCCAGAAAATCCAGGTAGAAGAGGTATTCCCACGGCTTTCCCCGCAGCGGGCGCGATTCGATCTTGGTGAGATTCAGGTCGCGCAGCGCAAACGCGCTGAGCGCCCGGAACAGCGCCCCGGGAATGTTGCGCGTGCTGAACACCAGGGTGGTCTTCCAGTGCGGGTGACGGGCCGCCGCGACCGGATGCCGCTGTACATACTCGGGCCTCCGCAGCAGAAAGAAACGCGTGAAATTCTGCCGGTCGCTCTCGATTGATTTCCGTAGAATTCGCCCGCCATAGATTTCCGCGGCCACCGCGGAGGCAATCCCGCCGGCATCGGTAAGTCCTTCATCCATAATCATCTTTACGCTGCCGGCGGTGTCATAAAACGGAATTCTTTCGATTTGCGGATTCTTCGCAAAAAAATCCAGGCATTGATTGAGCGCTACCGGATGGGAATATACCCGCTTGATATCCGTGAAATGCACGTCCTTCCGGGCAATCAGGTTGTGCACGATGCGCACGCTCGTTTCGGCCACGATGGGCAACTCGAAATTCTGCAGGTGGTCGTAATTCTCGTGGACCGACCCCGCCAAAGTGTTCTCGATGGGCACCACGGCGCCTTCCGTGCGGCCCTCCTTTAGACTGCGGAACACCTCTTCAAAGCGCTCGCACGGCAGGACTTCCACACTCTCACCCAGCAGTTTGCGCGCGGCTTCTTCGCTGAAGGCGCCGCGCGCGCCCTGGAAGGCAACGGCTCGGCCGGGCTGGCCCTGCGAGCGGCTCATTGGCCGCCTCCGTCCCACCGCCGGACCCGTTCGTCCGGCCGGCCGATCAGGTCCAGAACCCGGTCCACGCTATGATCCACGATGTCCATTACGGTCAGCGGGTGATGATAAAAACCGGGAATGGGAGGCGCAATAATCGCACCCATTTCCGCTAGAGCCGTCATCGATTTCAAATGCCCCAGATGGAAAGGGCTCTCGCGAACCATCAGAATCAATTTGCGCCTCTCTTTAAGCGTGACGTCCGCCGCGCGGATCAGCAGATTCGAGCTGATCCCCTGTGCAATGGCCGACATGGAGTGTATCGAGCATGGTGCAATCACCATAGCATCAATGGGATAAGAACCACTTGCCAGCCTGCAGGAAATGTCTTCCAGGGGATAGGAGAAATCCGAAAGACCCCGGATATCGGAAGCCAGCTTCCCGGTCTCCAGATACAACGTCTTTTCGCCCGACCTGGTCAGGATCAGGTGAATCTCCACGCTCCCCTGGCTGTGCAGCCGCTCCAGTAAGCGCAGCCCATACACCGCCCCGCTGGCGCCCGATATTCCCACGATAATTTTCACGTTTGCTCCATCGATTTCTTCTGCCTTGTTCCGATTTCGGAACGAAAATCCCGCATTTTTCTTGATAGCCCCGCGGCTGCGGGATATAATTGCCGTGCGCTTCCACCGTGGGTTTCAACCAGGCGGCGGCCACCACAATTTTGCCGCTGGGCGGTGGTCACAGCGAGGATCATAACATGGACCGTGGGGGAGACAAACTCAAGCGGGCTCGCGACCGGCTGAAGCTGACCTATCGCGATGTGGAACAGGCCAGCCAGATCGTCGCGGAGCGCCGCGGAAGCGATGAATTCGCCATTGCCTTGAGCCGCCTGGCGGACATCGAAAACAAGGGCACCCTCCCTACCGTCTACCGGCTGTACACCCTCTGTGCCATTTACCGGCTGGATTTCAGCGAGGTGCTCCGCTGGTACGGCGTCCCGCTCGACCAACTGGCCTCCGACGCCCTCGAAGTGGGCCTGGACGCCACTCATCTGATGCACTTCACCGCCGGCGATCCGGCGATCGTTCCCGCCTCCCTCGACCGCGAAATCGACCTGAACGAAACCACGCTGCTGAGCCACCTCGTGCGCAACTGGGGCCAAGCCGCGTTTAGTTTCTTAAATGGCCTGGATTTACCAAAATACCAATACGGTTTGATCGGTCTTGAAGATTGGTCGATGTATCCCATTTTGCGTCCCGGATCGTTAGTCGCCATTGATGAAAATCGAAGGAAAATCGTTCCCGGCGGCTGGACAAATGAGTTTGATCGTCCAATCTATTTCCTGGAACACCGCGGTGGAAATATTTGCAGTTGGTGCGCGATTTCAGCCGGTCGGCTCTGGATTCAGCCGCACCCCGGCTCGCAACGGGCCCCCTGTTCCTTTGCCTGGCCGGAGGAAATCGATGTCATCGGGCAGGTCACCGGCGTGGCGCTGCTCCTCGATTCGCGGAAGCCGCGCCATGGTCGAACTCCAGCAGGCCCAGCAAAGTCTCAAAATCCGCAAGATAAAGCTGGCGCTCCACATCCCGAGCCATAGGCGGAACTACGTCGCGGCGCTCCCACAACGATTGAATCCGTCCCCCGGTCTCCATCACATACCGGTCCAAATCTCGTTTCTGGTCGGACAGGCTCGAGGCGATCCACTGCGAGAAGATCTGCTGGTGGCTGTGGCACAGGGTGCGATCGGCTTCATCCGGGCCCTGAATGCGGCTCAGGGCCTCATGCCTGTACCGTCCCGTGGCATGGTCGCGCAGCGAGGCCAGATACACCAGTCGGCCAAAAACCGTGGGGATCTGGGATAGCGTCTGGCGCCATAGTTCCACGGCGGGTGCCCGGCCAGCCGACGATTTGGCTTCGAAATCCCCCACTCCCGTACTCCAACCAGGGGTTCCACCGTCCCCAGTACCATCCCTACCACCATGGTACCAGAGCACAGGCCCCAGCCTCGATTCTATACCATCTCCGCCCCAAATCGGAGCAATGTGTCCTGAAACTTTAGTCCTTTGGTCCTTTGGTCCTGAACCTTTTGTTCCAATTTCAGAAAACTTTTGGGGTGGCCACCCTATTACCGTAGGGTCCCGTATAGTATAGTACGCAGTTCACAACAGTACGTTTGGGACTGAAAGGACATTCACAATGAAAAAGCTCGTGCTTCTGGCGTTGATGGCGTTCTCCTTCCTGGCGGCTCATACTCCGCGGACGGACAACCCGCTGCCGCAGTGCGACCCCTGCGATTGGGTCCGGTAACTGGTCGTAGTACCAAAGTCACTGTATAACGGGCGGGCCAGCCGATGCTACGCTTGGCTGTGAGACCGTAAAGATGTCGGGTGGCGCGCTCGTTTTTTATTTGCAGATCGCATCGCTGTGCGGGTCCCTGTTGACAGCCGTCAAGCTGTTTCGTACGGGTCTGTGTCGGCGGTACCGTATCTTCTTCTGTTACTTCATATTCCGGGTCCTCAACGGCATCTGGCCGCTGGCGTTGAACATCCGCTCTCCAGCCTACCTTCACGTGTGGATCATCACCGAGCCGCTGACGTGGATGTTCTATGTGGGGGTAGTCCTCGAGTTGTACAAGCTGATTTTGGAGAGGCACCCTGGGCTGTACACCTTGGGAAGATGGGCCTTGTACTTGGGCATGGCCCTATCGGTCGGCGTTTCCGTTTTGACCCTCTTTCTGCACATCAAGCCGTCTCAACGGTCCAGGATCTTGCCCTACGTCTTCTCCGCCGACCGCGGCGTCACCTTGTGCCTGGCCATTTTTCTGCTCCTCATGCTTTTTCTTCTGAGCCGCTATCCGGTCCCTTTGAGCCGTAACGTGATCCTGCACTCCACCCTCTATACTGTGTTTTTCCTAAGCAATACCCTTGGCGTCATCCTCTCCAGCGTGTTTGGCGTTGGCCTCTACACCAGCATCAATACCGGGCTTATGGTGGTTTCCTGCGCTTGCGTCTACTCCTGGCTGTTCTTCCTCAGCCCCACGGGCGAAAAAGTGCGGATAAATGTCGTCCGATTCGGCCCGGAACAGGAGGATCGGCTGTTGTGCCACTTGGATTCTCTAAACACGACCCTGCTGAGAGTCTCCCGCAATAGTTAACATTAACCCTGGGTACACTAGTACCGGCATTACCCTAGCAGAACTTGAAAACTTCTGTGATTACCAGTATTCTTTGTACTGTTAGTGGAGAAAGATTGAACCGATGGAACTCATGATCGGCATCTCCGTTGCCACCTGTCTGGCTCTCCTGCTGGCCCTGCGCCTGCTCATCCGCAAGTTCGCGGTGGCGGGCGGCAGGCTGCCCGTTACCGCCGAGTGGATTGACGAGCTTTCGACCGAACGCTACCGGCCCATGTTGCGCTTGCTCGACGGTGGAGACTTGGATTTCCTCCGCTCCCAGCCCGGCTTCACGCCGCGCATGGAAAGCAAACTCCGCATCCAGCGCTGTCAGATCTTCCGTGGGTACCTGCGGTGCCTGAATGCCGATTTCGGCCGCGTCTGCGCCGCTATCAAGGTGCTCATGCTGCAATCGCGCCATGACCGCCCCGACCTGGCAGTGGCCCTGGTCCGGTATCAGTTCACGTTCGCCTGCGGCATGTTGACCGTCCAGGTGCGCCTCTTCCTGTATCGCTGGGGGTTTTGCGTGGCGGACGCTTCCAGCCTGGTAAAGATGTTTGAAGTCATGCGCATTGAGTTGCGCGCCCTGGTCCCGGCGGCCATGCCCGCGGCGGCTTGATTCATCCTCGCTCTCCAGCCGGTTCGCTCTCCAGCCAGGGCTGCCGGCGAATGCGGGCCAATCGCCCGCCCTACAGCCTTTTGAGAATTTCCTTGGCGTTCTTCAGGCCCGGAAACTTCTTCTCCGCCTCCCGAAACTCCTTCGTGTGCACCCTCCGTCGCGAGCCGTTATGGTCCACCGGATATCGCAGGTGCAGCATCTCGTGAAACATCACGTATTCCAGTGCCACCAGGGGAACCCCGGCTTGATCGAAGACGCGGTTGATGATGATGGCGTTGTGCGATGGATCGAAGTGCCCCAGCAAGCTGCGCGACGCGCGCCGGCTCCATCCGAGCAACGGCCGCCCCATGAGTCCGTCGAAGAATTGACGGTTCAGCCGTTCGAAGATCTCCTCCAGGTTGTGGTGCTCCCCGGCCGGCCCCGAAATGAACTTGCGCCCGCGGATCTGGCGCACCAACTGGGCTTGCCGGCGGACGTCGCGGCGGTTGAGATAAAGCCGGTAGCGGTAGGAATATAAGCGCGCCACCGGCTTGCGGTAGAGTTTGCCCAGCAGGATGTGCGCCAGCGCCTCCATCACCGGCGCCGGCGCGCCCTCCAGCAGGTCCGAGATGCGCACGTGGAGCCGGCCGTTCTCCAGCCGGATGAAGCTGTCCGCATTGGCAAACCGGCAGAACTCCACGCGCAAACCGGGAGTGGGCGTGCGTGGTTTCAATTCCCGGAACACGCGCGCATAGATCTCTTCGGGCGTCTCGAAAAACAGGGAACTCTGCAGCCCTTCGAAGTCGGGCGCCCACGGCAAATCCGGCATTTCTCTATTATGGTGACACACCCTTCGGGACCCTCAAGTACGGTACTCTGAATTCTTAAAGGACCAACCACTTTGCCAAAGGCGAAAATCACCGCTCTGGGGTGCTATGCTCCGCCCCGTCTGCTCACCAATCAGGACCTGGAAAAGATGGTCGACACCAACGACCAGTGGATCATGGATCGGGTGGGCATCCGCGAACGCCACATCGCGGACCCCCAAATGGCCACTTCCGACATGGCCATCGAGGCCGCTCGCTGCGCGCTGGCCCAGCGCGGCATTGAAGCCTCCGAGCTCGATACGATCATCGTCTGCACGGTCACGCCCGACATGTTTTTTCCTTCCACCGCGTGTCTCGTGCAGAACACGCTGGGAGCCCGCGGCGCTTGGGGGTTCGATCTCATTGCCGCCTGTTCCGGATTCGTCTACGGCCTGTTCACGGGCGCCTGTCTGGTGGCCTCCGGCGCGCATCGCAAAGTCCTGGTCATCGGCGCCGATACCATGAGCCGCATCATCGATTACACCGACCGCGCTACCTGCGTCCTCTTCGGCGACGGCGCCGGGGCCATGCTCATCGAGCCGGCCGAAGACGGCGACTGCGGTTTCATCGATTTCGTCGGCGAGGTGGATGGCTCCGGCGGCGACTTCCTCAACATGCCCGCCGGCGGCAGCCGTCTGCCGTCCTCCCACCAGACCGTCGACCAG
>Ga0326727_10024607_pt1 | contig 11363 bp, 7 predicted proteins | sample MB2enrmetagenome_FD_207643 | JGI IMG/M metagenome (GOLD analysis project Ga0326727, IMG submission 207643) | Lab enriched peat soil microbial communities from McLean, Ithaca, NY, United States - MB29MY | ecosystem: Environmental > Terrestrial > Soil > Wetlands > Peat | place: USA: New York... | reverse complement strand
ATTCCAGTGAGAAGCGATCCACGTCAATCGTGCCGCTCGGCTTCAGACTCAATCCCGAAGCGCGCGCGAAATCGAGGTCCACGCTTTCGCCGATCGCAAAAATCACGGAATCGCACTCATAACGGCGGATTTCGTCGGTGGGCACCGGTTTGCGCCGCCCGGAAGCGTCATAGCCGCCAAGGGTCGTCTTCACGATCTCAATGGCTTTCACATTCCCGGCCTTGTCGCCAATCACGCGGTGCGGCGCGGCCAGGAACACGAATTGCGCTCCCTCATCCTTCGCGGCCTGTGTTTCTTCCTCGATGGCAGGCATGTCCTTATGTTCGCGCCGGTAGAAGACGGTAACTTCCGCGCCGCGGCGCAATGCCGTGCGCGCCGAATCGATAGCGGCGTTTCCACCGCCGATGACGGCGACGTTTTTCCCGATGGGCACTCTCTCGCCTTTCGCCACGGCTTCCAGGAAGAGCAGCGCGGGATAGACGCCCTTCATCTCCGTGCCCGGCTGATAGACCCAGGATTCTTTCCAGGTCCCGATGGAGATGAACACGGAATCGAAACGGTCGGCCAATTCATTCAAAGGCACATCCAAGCCGACACGCGTATTGAAGATGAATTTCACGCCGAGGCGCTCGATCAGCTCGACTTCACGCCGCAGTGCCGCTTTCGGCAGGCGGTACTCCGGAAGCGCAAAGCGCAGCATGCCGCCCGCCTCCGGCTTGCTGTCATAGACCGTGACTTCATGGCCCAGCATCGCCAGGTAGAACGCTGCCGTTAGCCCCGCGGGGCCCGCGCCGCTAATCGCGATCTTCCGCCCGGTGGGTTCCAGCTTGCGCGACAGCACGCGTTTCAGAATTTCTTCATAGCGGTCCGAGAAGAAAACCGAGTCCGCGATGAAGCGGTGCACTTCGCGCATATTCACCGGTTCGTCCAACGTCTGGCGCCGGCAGCGGCTGTCACATGGATGCTGGCACACCCTGCCTGTGGAAGCCGGCAGAGGATTCTCCATGATGACCGCCACAAACGCGTCATCCAGCCGATTCTCTTTGTACAGTTGCAGGAACCGCGGAATGTTCATGTGCAGCGGGCAACTGTTCTCGCAGGGGGAGAGCGCCAGTTCTTCACAGACGCCAGCCTGGCAGCGCCTCGCAAGAATGTGGTCCTCGAATTCATGGTGAAAATGCCGCAGCGTGGTAAGCACGGGATTTGGCGCGGTTTGCCCAAGCCCGCAAAGCGAACATTCCCGGATATAGCGGCTCAACTCGTCCAGAAGCGCCAGGTGGTTCACGGTGCCGGCGCCTTCGGTTATCCGGTTCAGGATGCGCAGCGATTTGTTCAGTCCAACGCGGCACGGCAGGCATTTTCCGCAGGATTCGGAATGGGTGAACTCGATGAAGTAACGCGCTACATCCACCATGCAGTTGTCATCATCCATCACCACCATGCCGCCGGAGCCCATAATCGAGCCCAGTTGCGCCAGGCTTTCATAGTCCACGGGCGTATCGAACATTTCCGGGGGAATGCAGCCGCCGGACGGCCCGCCAGTTTGCACGGCTTTGATCTGGTGGCCGTTCACCCCGCCTTCGCCGATGTCGTAGATGAATGTCCTCAGCGGCGTCCCCAGCGGCATTTCCACCAGGCCGGTGCTGCTCACTTTTCCGACCAGCGAAAACACCTTTGTGCCGGAACTCTTCGGACTGCCGGTTTCCGTGAACCAGGCGGGACCCAGGGTCACGATGGGGGAGATGTTGTACCAGGTCTCCACATTATTAATGTTAGTGGGCTTGCCCCAGAGCCCCTTGTGCGCCGGGAATGGAGGCCGTGGCCGTGGGCGACCCGCACAACCTTCAAGCGAAGCGATCAGCGCCGTCTCTTCGCCACAGACAAAGGCGCCCGCGCCTTCCACCAATTCGATGTTGAACTTGAACCCGCGGCCCAGGATGTTGTCGCCTAGAACGCCGTGTTCCCGCGCCTGTTCGATCGCGCGGTTCAGCCGGTGGACGGCCAGGGGATACTCCGCGCGGATATAGACGATGCCCTCCGTCGCGCCCATCACGTATCCGCCGATGATCATGCCTTCGATCAGGGAGTGCGGATCGCTTTCGATCTCATTGCGATTCATGTACGCGCCGGGATCACCCTCGTCCGCGTTGCAGATGATGTACTTCTGGTCGGCCTTGGCCTTGGCCAGGAATTCCCACTTATTCCCCGTGAGATATCCCGCGCCACCGCGTCCACGCAGCTTGGAAGCCTTGATCTGTTCGAGGATGTTTTCCGGGCGGCCATCGATGAGGACCTTGTACAAGGCCTGATAGCCTCCGACGGCGATGTATTCTTCGATGTCGTCGGGATTGATGAACCCGCAATTCCGCAGAACGATTTTCTTTTGCCCCTTGAAGAAGGGCACGTCGCTCCAGAGGGGAAGCTCCGGGTAGCCCCGGCCATATTTCAATTTCGCGGTAATGTGATCCCACTCCTCGACCTTGCAATATGCCAGGTCGTTAGCGATATTCCCGCGAGAAAGCTCATGCAGGATGCGCACGGCGTCGTTCGCTTGTACATGATGCAGAATGACCAGCGGCAGTCCGGGCAGGCGGATATTCACAAGGGGTTCCTGAAAACAAGCGCCGAAACACCCGACGCTCGCCAGAACCACGTTCATCCCGCTCCGGTCAATGGTCTCGGCGAAGGCGCGGTAAAGACCTTCGGCGCCATTCCCCCGGCCGCACGTACCCATGCCAACGGCGATGCGCGGCACCTGCGGCACCAGTTTTGCCATCCCTGATTCGCGGACGGCAGTAAATGCTCCAATATCCTGAATTCGCGGCATCACTCACTCCCCCGCTCGATCGTCTGGATCTCACGCTGCAGCGTGCGCTCGTTCGCGTGGCCGCAAATGTGATGATTTACTTCCACAACCGGCGCCAGCGCACACTGCCCAAAACATGCCACGGTGCGTACCGTGAACTTCTGATCGGGCGTCGTCTGCAGGATCTTGTCGGCACCGCCGCCGTCGCCTTCATCTTCGAACGTCAAGCCGAGTTCCAAGCGCAGGCTCTCGAGGAGATTGCGCGAGCCGCGCGTGTGGCACGCCGTGCCGCGGCAGATGCAGATGGTGTTGTCGCCCTGTGGCTGGAGGTTGAACAAGGCGTAGAAGGTGGCAACGCTGTAAACGCGGGAAAGCGGCGTCTGCGTCTTCACCGCAATGTACTCCAGCGTCTCCATGGGAAGGTATTTGTGCGGGTGGTGCTCCTGAACGGCTTCCAGGATACCCAGCAGTGCGCCGGCGCGCTCATTCTTGCCGGCGATAACCTGATCGATGAAAGCGCGTTCCCCCGCGTCGAGAAGTTCCTTGGCCATTTTGTCTCCTTTCGCAGGTACTTGCGCACCCGCCTGGTGGGCCGCATCATGAACCGGTGTAGTCTTCCAGTATTGCCGCGTCACGCTCCGCCGGAGAGGAACGCGCGGATACTGTTCATACCACTTCGGCCATCGATTCTGAGCTACGAGGAGCGAGAGAAGCTGGACACTGCAAGATCGGGTAAGCCGTGCGGTTCAGGGCCTGGCAGGAAGCTTGCCCCTTCTACTAGTACCATCGGCCATTGCCCAAATCTTTTCTCACATATCCAAAGCCTCGATACTGCCTGAGCCAGCATTCTCTGTCTTTGCACACTCGTTACGGAGGACTATGTCCTCATTCGCACAAAACTACATACCTACCTTCTGGATGCTAAACGTCTGGAAGGAGCGAAACCGTGATGCGAATCACGACGGAGGGTGACTCCCGAACAGCTCGCACAGTTTCTATCCGCGCAGAGACCGTGGGCTCTTTGGCCACATTCCCATTGAATGACTCTATATTGTGGCCAATGAATCGTCTCCGCCCCGTTTGCGCGCCAAATCCGCTGGTGGCAAAATGGCCGATATCGACCATGTCACATTTGCCAGTGACAGATATCACAGACCTGTGTGTTCCGGGTTTGACAGATTGGTGAAGTCTCCCACCGAAAGGACACCATCTATGTCCACCGCCACCCGCCACAAGCTGGAAATGCTCCGTACCCTCCCTTCCGATGCCGCCCGCCAGATCCAATGGGGTTTTGCCGATCGCTACGACCTCCAAATGCTGGTCCAGTCTGTTCGAGCTGTTGCCCGGGGCACCGTTGCTCGTTTGGTAGCGCAGGGTGGCCGTAATACCCACGAGTGGACCCCCGCCAAGGCGGAGATGTTGGAAGCTTTTGACCAGTCGGGCATCACGGCCGTCTTTATGGATCCCGAACAAGGTGGGTTCATTGCGGGACCTCGGAACCTGGCACTGGCGCTTGTGGCCTTTGAATTAGCCTGGGTGGACGGAGGTGCCGCCACCGCCAGCCTCGCCGGATGTCTGGCCTTGGCTCCGATTCACGAACGCGGCACCCCGGAGCAGCAGGATCGTTACATGAAACTTGCGGCTCCCCCGCAACCCGGCGAGGATCGCAAGCCTTGGCGGGGCGCTTTTTGCCTGACCGAGCCGATTCCCTATGTCGGCGTGGACACCGGCATGCTCGACGGCAAGGTGCGCATCGTCGAGTGGAAACCCGGGCAGGAACCCATCCTCCAAGTGGAGAAGCGCGGCCGGTTCATCACCAACATTGGATTTGCGAACTTTGTGACCGCCGCCGTCGACTCTGGCGATGACCGAATCAAAGGAAGCTGCATGGTCATTCTGGAAGAGGGTGATCCGGGAGTCTTCGATCGTGGCACGGCCACCCGGAAAATGGTCCACCAACTCTCCTCTACGGGGGATCCAATCTTCAATTTGCGCGTTCCGGCCAGCCGTATTGTGGGTGGATACGAGATCAAGGACGGCGTCCTGGTACCGCGCTACAGCCATAGCGAGGTCATCGAAGCGGTGTTCCGGCGCACTCGCGTGACCGTTGGTGTGATGACCGCCGCTAAGTTGCTGTCCGCTGTGGAACCGGTAATCCGCTATCAGCGCGGCAGATTCCGTGGCGCCGCCACGGCCACTCCTGGTTCGGTGCGGCACGAGATGGGTCTGCAGGCGCGCGAGGATGCCTTGCACCGTCTGGTGGATGTATGGGCCACGGGCGAAGCAAGCGCTTCGTTGGCATTTGCGGCCGCGCGGGCATTTGACGAATTGGACCCACTCGAGCGGGAAGCCGACCGGATCCTCGCGGAGCGCGGTGTGAGCGGCACGCGTGCGAAAGCCAAGTTCTTGCGCCAGGTTTCCGATGAAGCTGCGGCGCTTCTGCGGCTAATGCCGGGCGATCCCCGCAAGGAGAAACTGCAATCGGATACGTTGATGCGCTTTGTGACGCTTGATTCCCTGGCGGACATACTCTGCCCCGCCGCGAAGTTGTGGAACACGGGCTGGGGCGCGCAGATGATGCGCGAAGCTGTGAGCCTGATGGGTGGATACGGCATCACGGAAGACTGCCCCGGCTTCCTGGGCAACAAGTGGATGGACGCGCAGCTCGAAGCCACCTACGAGGGACCCGAAGCCGTGCAGCGGCGCCAGCTATCCGTGACCATGACGAACCCCGTCTTCCTGGCGCAGTTCCGCAACTGGATCAGGGAGATGCGCGGCATAGCCTCGGAGCGTCCCGGCACAGGGGCGTGCACTTTGGCAACGGCGATGACCATGTGGCTGTGGTCGCTCGAACACCTGCAGCACTCCACGGACAGCGATGGCGGCAAGCTATATCAGAGCGCAAGGCAGGGCGTCACCTTCCCGCTGGCCGACGCGCTCTGCTGGCTGCTGGCGGCGCGTTGCCAGATCCTCGACGTGCTGGAACTGGAACGCCGCGGTGCCCAGGATAGTTCGGTGGCCGAAGGCCTCTCTGGGCTGGTCAATTTCCTGACGGATCTGTGCCACGTGCAGACCGCGCGCGCTGGAGGCGAGGCGGCTCGCATCTGCGCGGAGCTGGTCTTTGGTTACAACCGGCACCCCGCCTGGGACGAAGAAGGCTTCCGGGGCTGCTACCAGCAGGACGAACTCGACGCCCTCGAAGGGTTCGTTCCCGGGATCGCCGCTTGTGCCACCGATGTGATCGCGGGAGACGGCTCCCACCCAAGCAAGGCCGGTCCCTGCGCGAAATGCAACGGCGCTGAGCAGTTCCTGACGTTGCAAAGCAAGCTGTCCACGTGCCTGACGGGCTCTCGATTGGCCAAAGACCGCGCCGCCGAAGCCGTCTCGAAGCTCATGATTCCGGAAGTGCTGGACTACCCCGCATGACCCCGGTCGGACCCGAGCCGGCTGCCAATTTTGATAGGCAGCAGATGGAAGTTGACATCGCCTGTGTCGGCTTCGGTCCGGCGATGGGCGGATTTCTCACCACGCTTTCGCGCAGCTTACTCAACCCGGATGGCTCGCCGAAATTCGAGAGCCGCTGCCTGCCCGGCTCGCCGCTCCAGGTGATTTGTTACGAACGGGCGGACGGTTTGGGGTTCGGAGTTTCGGGGGCGGTCACCCGGGGGCGCGGGATTCGTGCCAGCTTTCCCGGGCTCGACCCTGCACAAATCCCCATGGCCGCGCGGGTCAAGGAGGAGAGACTTGTCTATCTCCTCGACCCGGTTGGCGCCAGCCAGCGGTCCCGGTTGCTTCGTGCGGGAGACAAACTGATTCGCGCGTTGGGCTCTTCTCTCGGGTGTCGCGAGGAGGCCTTAGAGCTTCCCCTCATCCCGAGTTTCATGCAGAAGCACGATGGCTTCGTGATGTCCCTCGGGCAGTTCAATCAATGGGTGGGCGAACAACTCACCTCTTCGGGCTTGCTGCAGATCTGGCCGGGCACGCCTGTGAGCGCAGCGTTAATCGAGGATCGAGCCGTGAAAGGGATACGCCTGGCGGATCAAGGCACCGCCCTGGACGGCACCCCACAAGATGGTTTTTTGCCCGGAATGGACATCCGCGCGGCGTTGACGGTGGTGGGCGATGGGCCAGTGGGCGCTGTTGGCCGAGGCATCGATGCCCATTTCGGATTGCCGGCGGGGCACGAGCACTCCGAATGGGCGTTGGGCATGAAGATGGTGATCGAGCTTCGGGAGGATTCCGGCCTGGAGGCAGGAACGGTTCTGCACACGTTCGGCTTTCCGGAGCCGGAGATCTTCGGCTTCCTCTACGTCCATCCTGGCCGCATGGCATCCGTGGGCATCTTCATTCCTTCGTGGTTCCGCAGCCCCGTGCGCACGGCCTATCGTTATTTGCAGCTCTTCGTCCTCCATCCTTATTTATGGCGCCATTTGCAGGGCGGAACCCTGAAATCCTGGGGCGCGAAGTCGCTGCAGGAATCGGGGCGTCGCGGCGAGCCTTTCCTTGTGGGCGACGGCTACGCGCGAATCGGCGAAGGCTCCGGCAGCACCAACGTTCTCTCCGGCTCCGGCGTGGATGAAGCCTGGACCACGGGCACGCAACTTGCCGAAGCTGTCGTCGAGCTCCTCGAAAAGAAACTGCCCTTCACGCGACAAAATCAGGAAGAGACTTATGTGCGTCGTCGCCGCGCCAGTTGGGTGGACAGCGAATCCCGGGTTGCTGCCCATTCGCGCAACGGGTTCCCGCATGGATTGCTCAGCGGGCTTTTCGGAATGGCGCTCGCGGGCTTCACCGGCGGACGCGTGGTGATTCCTCCGCCATCTTCGCGGAAAAAGGGCGCGTCGCTGGAAGAGCGCTTCGGTGCGCGCATCCCTCCGGCCGAATTGCAAAAATTAAAGGACGAAGCGGCCGGACGCAGCCTGCCGTTGCATGACCAGATCATGAATCGCAGCGGCTGGCCGGAAATCCCATTCGATGGGAAACTGCTTGTCTCGCAACAAGATGCTTTGCTGACGGGCGGGAGCGTGCAAGCGCCGCCAGGATACGCCAATCATGTGGCGTTCCTCCGCCCGGATGTCTGCCGCAACTGCGAGCCAAAACTTTGCGTGGAGATGTGTTCCGGCCAGGCGATTTCCCGCAGCGAGAGCGGCGTGCCGCAATTTGACCGGGAAAAGTGTATCTTCTGCGGCGCTTGCCTGTGGAATTGCCGCGCCGAAGAAATTGGCGAGCCCGCAAACGTTGACTTCCGCGCGGGTGCCGGCGGCCTGCATTCCGCTCTGAATTGAGTTATGAAAGGCTGTTGGGAAGTTGGTCTCCGGGGGTCGGAGCTTTAGCTCCGACATTAAGTGCGTGGCTATCATTGGGCTTTCGCGCCTTTTGCGTCCGCCGGTTTCTGGCGGAAGCCCCTGAGGAATTGTTTTGTTCAAATGGGCAGTCTCGTTTTTCGGCACCCTATTTGAACCAAAATTCACATGCGGGAGAATTCACCAGCATGAATAATGGATACCAGATCGTAGTTTGCGGCAGCGTCGTGCCCGATCCGCTGCAAACGCTCGAACCCATCGAAACACCCGCCGGCCCGGCCCTCAAAAACGAGATGCTGCTCCCCGCCGTGCTCGATCCCTGGGCTGCGCACGCGCTCTATGAAGCCGCCCATCTTGCCGCCCACGCGCCGGGAAGCAAAGTATGGCTCGTCAGCCTCGGCGCCAAAGCCAAATTGCAGCAGGTGATGATGACCATCGCGCAAAAGGTCAGCTTCGAATTGATTCCCATCGATGGGCCTGCCAGCGGCTTCGCCGATGCGCATGCCACGGCGGCCCTTCTCGCCGAAGCCATCCAATCCATCAACGGCCTGGATCGCTCGCGGCTGCTCTTGTTCGGCGGCTGGGAGTCGGCTTCGCGGGGCGCGGGCGTCACGATGCAATTGATCGGTGAACGTCTCGGTATTCTCGATCAATTCCAAGGAGTTGATCAGCTCACTGTCCAGCCTGACGGCGCGTTTGAAATTCTGGAGCGCATCGAAGGCGGTCGTCACCAGGTTTCGCTCTGCCAGGGCCCGCCCGCTTTGTTCGGCTGGGCAACCGGCAATCTCCCGGAACCGCGCAACAACCCACAGATCGGCATGGCCAACATGCGCGCGATCATGCCCGCGTTGCAACGCGCCAAGACCGCTGCCCCCGCTCCGGATGCCATACGCTACCGAAGCGCCAGTCCGCCCAAACAGCAACGGCAAACGCGCATCGTCAAAAACCTTTCGGCCGAAGAGATTGCCCGGGAAATCGTTGCCTGGATCGAGAAGGCGTGAGGAACAGGCCATGACGAAAAACATTTTGCTCCTCGCTCATCTCGATGAATCTGGCAATGGACTGCCAAAGGCCGCAGGTGAAGCTCTCGGCGCCGCTGCTGAGCTGGCCAAGCAACTGAATGCGTCTCTCTCCATCGGTTTAATTGGCGGTGACGTGCAAGCTGCCGCGGATTCCGTGGCGAACAGCGGCGCACAACGTCTGCTCGCTGTCACGGGATCAGACTTCGCGCAGCCGCGCTTTGCCAGCGACCTTTTGGCTGCCGAAGCGTTGTGCCGCGCCGCTTCCGCCGGCTTGATCCTTGCGCCCGCAACTTCGCGCTTCCTGCGCGCGCTGCCCGGCTTGGCGCATCGCCTGAACGGCCGCGTGGACACGCACATCACTTCAGTGCAGGTAGTTGATGGCACCGTTTGCGCCACACGCTGGTTCTACCGGCAGCGCATCGAAGGAGTATTCCAGCGTGATGCGCGTCCCTGGATCCTGCTGCTCGATTCCGGATGTCACGAGGCGTATCGCGGCCCCTCGGGAAAAGCAAATATCGAAGAGATCGCCGTGGCTCTGCCCCCCGAGGCTCAGCGCACAACCATCGCGGGAATCCGCGCACCCAAATCCGATTCACAAACAATTCGCCCCGATGCCTCCCTGCTCTTCGTGGCCGGCGCCGGCTGGACCAAAAAGCAGCCCGACGGAAAGTCGCATCCCGAACAAGCCGAATCGCTCATCCTCGATTTTCTTCGTGTGTCCGGGGCTTCGCTCGGGGGCAGCAAATCACTAGTGGATCAGAGCGGGGAGAATCAGGCAGTGCTGGGATTCATGACGCACTTGAATCAGGTGGGCCAGACCGGGGCCACTCCACGCCACCCGAAAGGCCTTTCCACGTGTTGCCATGGCGAGGAACCCCACGTGGTCGGCTGGCGCTTCATTAACGAACGCCGCGCCATCAATCTCGATCCCAATTGTGGCTGGGCCCGCGGCAAAGCCGATGTGCTCTACGTTGCCGATGCCTTCGAGGTCATGTCCAAGGTGAATGATCTTCTGAAAAAGCCTCAGGCGTGATGGAGCACATTCGCCGCTCTGCGTCCGCGTACCGTCAATCCCTCTGACGAACGGCTAGTGGGTCAGTTTCTGATTGCGCCACTCTTTAATCAGACATAAGGGTCCCAGCACGAAGATGTTCGGTCACCCGACTCGCCGGGAGTTAGGACATTGCGCCATGATGGATGACGAGATTCGATATAGAATAGGCGACAAATGGCTGCCGTGGACTCAAACATCGCACGCACAATCATAGGCAGTGCAGTTCTTGTTCTGTGCTATGGCATTTCGCTCTGGCGCATCTTTAGGCAGAATCGCGGTGACAGGTTTATTGAAACTTCCAGCATGACCATCATGGTGTTCGTATTGACGATGGTTGCGATGAAAATTCACTCACCAGATTGGGTTGTGCAGTTTTTGCAATTGTTGGTGGGCGTGCTTACCTTTGTGTCGGTGTTCTTTGGCCTGCAACAAGCATACCGCGCTCTTCGCCACCGCAAGGCACACTGAGTCCTGATCCACGCCCTAACCGGACGAATGGCTCACAGTACAGACCCCTGTAATAAACCGACAGTTAAGACAGCTTTTGCCGTCGCAAATATTCCTTGACTGGCTTTGAAACAGTTTCTTCGTTTATTTTCTTCTCGCGACAGTAAGGCGTCTTGAACCAAGCCGACAGTGTCTTGGTTCCTTTGCTGGCATTGCAACCTCGACAGCAAACGGCCACGTTAAATTTCTTATCAAAAGGCCCATCATTATTGAAGTGCTCTATCGTTGCCCCGGACAGTCTCTTAGCATGCGAGTATCTTTTCAGTGAAATGTGGCAATACACGCAAGTTTTGTCTCTTGCCCGAATCTCTCGCTCGTCTTGCCTAGAAATACCGTATGTGTTGGACATTCTCTTCTATGACCTGTGCACAGAACAGTCTAAGCTGGCTCGAACCCGGAACAAAATCTTGTGGGGTTACGATTTAATGCCAACGCCTGATAAACGCAGCCCTAACCGGAAACTGACCCAGTACCGACGAACACGAACAAGCAGATTCTTCGCCGTGATCAAGTAGCACCCCGGAACTGGAACGCTTCCCAGTTATGTGCTAAATTGGCCTTAGCAAATCGATTTTGTTGAGGCTTTCCTCTGGTGCAATGCGAGGTAACCCCAAAGAGTTAGGAGTCTGCGCCGTGCCATCCAAAGTCCTCCGTTCGTTTGTATTGCTTGC
>Ga0326727_10024606_pt1 | contig 11363 bp, 13 predicted proteins | sample MB2enrmetagenome_FD_207643 | JGI IMG/M metagenome (GOLD analysis project Ga0326727, IMG submission 207643) | Lab enriched peat soil microbial communities from McLean, Ithaca, NY, United States - MB29MY | ecosystem: Environmental > Terrestrial > Soil > Wetlands > Peat | place: USA: New York... | reverse complement strand
TAAGTCAAAAAGCAGATGAACGTGATTGGCCGTTCCACCCGCGGCGATGAGCGAGAAGCCCTCGCCGCGCGCAATGCCGCCCAGGTAGGCGTAGAGTTCGGCGGTGCGGGCAGCAGGGATCAGCGGGCGGCGCTCTTTGGTGCTGAAGACGCAATGGATGAAATTACATACATACGTGTGGGCCATGAGGCACCGTCCCTACGGGACTCCGGGTGAATGATTGGTTGACCCATCCCCACCGTTGAAACGGTGGGCTAATAACCACTGCGCCTACGGCGCGGGTTCCCGGACATGCTGCATCCTTGTTACTCCACCAGCACCCGCCGGGTGCCCCAGGTCTCGATTTTAACCTGGAAAACAACGAACCGAATCCCGCTCTATTCGCCCAGCACCCGCTTGAAGATCGCATCCACATTGCCCAACTGGCGCGTGTAGTCGAAGGTGCGGGCGAGCTTCTCTGGAGTCAGCAGCGCGGTGATCGCTGCGTCCTTGGCCACTTCGTCGCGGAAGATCAGGTCTTCTTTCCACGAGCGCACGGCGAGGACCTGCACCAGCCTATAAGCGTCCTCGCGCATCATTCCAGCTTCGGAGAGATCGAGCAGCAACTGGCCGCTGAAGATCAGGCCGCCGGTGCTTTCCAGGTTCTTCTTCATGCGCTCGGGATAGACCAGCAGGCGCTCGATCAGGTCGGTCGTTTTGGCCAGCAGGTAATCCACCAGAATTGTCGAGTCGGGGAAGATGATGCGCTCGACCGAGGAGTGGGAGATGTCGCGCTCGTGCCAGAGCGGAATGTTCTCGAAGGCCGCCTGCGCGTTGCCGCGAAGGACGCGCGCCAGGCCGCTGATCTGCTCCGCGGTAATCGGGTTCTTCTTGTGCGGCATCGCTGAGGAGCCTTTCTGCTTCTCGCTGAAGTACTCCTGGGCCTCGCGCACCTCAGTCCGCTGCAGGTGGCGCACTTCGACCGCAATCTTATCCAGAGAGCTGGCGATGATGGCCAGCGTCGAAATGTACGCCGCGTGGCGGTCACGTTGGATGACTTGCGTGGCTACCGGCGCGGGCTTGAGGCCGAGCCGCGCGCAGATTTCTTCTTCATGCTCCGGCTTGAGGTGGCCGAAAGTGCCCACGGCGCCGGATAGCTTGCCGACGCGCATATCCTCGGCCGCCGCGTCAATGCGGGCCAGATTGCGCTCCATCTCGGCGTACCAGTTGAGCAGCTTGAGGCCGAAGGTCGTCGGCTCAGCGTGAATGCCGTGGGTGCGGCCGATGGTGGGCGTGTGCTTGAACTCGACGGCGCGCCGCTTGAGCACGACGAGCATGCCCATCAGGCCGGCGCGGAGCAGCGCGGAGGCCTCGGCAACCTGAAGCGCTTGCGCGGTGTCGACAATGTCGTTCGAGGTCAATCCATAATGCAACCAACGGGACTCGGCGTCCAGCCCCTGGTCTTTGAGCGTCTCAGCCACCGCCGTCGTGAAGGCAATCACATCGTGCTTGACCTCGGCCTCGATCTCCTGGATGCGGGCGACGGTGAAGCTTGCCTTGGTGGCGATGGCCTCGGCGGCGACGGCAGGAATCACGCCATCCTCGGCCAGCACGGTGCTGACTGCCGACTCCACCTGGAGCCAGCAGCGGTACTTGTTCTCTTCGGTCCAGATGCGGCCCATCGCCGGGCGAGTATAGCGGTCGATCAAGGGAAGCTCCTTGCCAGAGCAGCATTCCGCGGCCCTGCTCCAACTCTTCATTGTACGAGGGGAAGACACTCAGGCGCGAGGAATTCCCAGCTTCTCGTGGAGTTCATCCTCAAGCAGCCCGCGGCCCGGCTTGTAGGGCTGGAACCACTCGCCGTCGATCACCAGTTGCGGAACGGCCCGCTTACCGACACGGCGCACCAACTCGGCCGAGGCCTCCCGGTCGCGGTCAATGTCGATCTCGGTGAACTCGACGCCGTGGGAGGCGAGGAACTTCCGGGCGGCGCGGCAATCCCCGCACCAGGAGACGCCGTACATTTGCACCTTCATGGGATCATTCTACGCGGGTCCAGGCTGCTACGATCAGGAAGAATGACCGCCGATGAGATCAAGTCGCTGCTGAAGCTGGAGCCGCATCCAGCCGAGGGCGGCTACTTCCGCGAGACGTACCTCGCGCGTGAGAGAGTCGAGCTTCCGCGCGGCTCACGCTCCGTGGGCACGGCGATCTACTATTTGCTGGAGCCGGGAACCTTCTCGGAGATGCACGTCCTCGCCTCCTACGAAGTCTTTCACTTTTATCTGGGCGATCCGGTGGAAATGCTGCAACTTTTTCCAGATGGAAGCTCCGCGCTTTTTACTCTTGGACAGGATTTGAAGGCCGGTCAGCAGGTGCAAATCGTCGTGCCCGCCGGAGTTTGGCAGGGCGCGCGGCTGGCGGATGGCGGGAAGGTGGCGCTTCTAGGCTGCACGGTGACTCCCGGCTTCGACTACGCCGATTACCGCAGCGGAAATTATGCCGAGTTGGCCGATAAGTGGCCGCTGGAAGCGAAACTAATTAGAAGACTGACCCGGAGTTAGACCTATCGGCGCTCGCGGAAGAAACTGCGCAGCAACTCTGCGGAGTCATCGGCAAGGATGCCTTGCTCGACCTTCATCTGGTGGTTCAGTTGCGGGTGATTCAGCACGCAAAGCACCGAGCCGGCCGCGCCCGCCTTGGGATCGGCGGCGGCGAAGACCAGCCGGTCCAGGCGCGCATGAATCATCGCTCCGGCGCACATCGCGCAAGGCTCCAGCGTTACATAGAGCGTGCAACCCATCAGGCGATAATTGCCGATGGCAGCGGCTGCCGCGCGCAGCGTCACAATCTCCGCGTGGGCCGTGGGGTCCACATTTCGCAGCACGCGATTCTGCCCGCGCGCGATGATCGCTCCTTCGCGCACTAGAACCGCGCCAATCGGCACTTCGCCGGCCTCCGCCGATTGGCGGGCTTCATCGAGCGCGGCTTGCATGAAATTGAGATCGGTCATTCGAGCCAAAGACTCCGCAGATGCGTGAAGTTGATCACATTCAGCCCCCGCGATTCCAGGGAATTGCTCAAAGGGAAGTCGATAGTCAAAATGACATGGGTTGACGCCAAGGCTGCCAGTCCCGCATCGGTCAGACCGAGGACCATCAAAGGATCTGTAGCTATCGAATGTGCGGGAATCCATTCCTCCGCGATGATCTCGATCTGCCGAGAGAAGTACTCTGACCAATCTTGTTTTCTCCACTTTGGAAGAGAATTCGCAAGATTGGAAACCTCAGTCAACACATGAGGAGTGGTTCGGATTGCGGAGAATACCTTGAGCGTCTCAAGGAGCAGTTCAATATCTTCGTCCTGGAAACTGTTGAGGCGCTTAAAGGTACTTACAAGTCCCGGATCGAAGCTGGCGCACCAATATAGAAGAAGCATATTTGAGTCGAGGATCGCAGGTCTCCCAATATGCTGTTTCAGCAACGGATTGTCCGCTGCTTTCATGCCGCCCGCTCTCTGAGGGCAACGAGTTTTCCTTCCGAACCATCAACAACGACAACTTTGGCAATGCGCGCCAGATTTCTAGCGCTGCGAATCCCTTCCAGCAGCGCGTCGGGGCGGTAGCTAGGATTCGGAACGCTAAGAGTGATGGCCCAGTTCTCGCCTTCTTTCTCCAACTCCTCAAGACGAATATCTTCGGCACATGATTTAGGGGACGGGACGCCCTTGATAGGTGCCGGAGGAATGATCACAAGTTCAGGCAGAAGTTCTTTGAATTGCCCTCGGGCAATCTGAATCACTTCTTTGATATCCAGGCTCATTTGAAAAACCCTCCTGACAAAACCATTTTACCCCAAAACCGGAACGCCAGCCGCCGGCTGCTGCTGGGTCATGCAGTGCAGCGTGCCCAGACCCCAGACTAAATCGACGCTGTGGATGCCAACAACTTCGCGGTTGGGAAAAACATTAGCTAGTGTGTTCAGCGCGACACGGTCGTTGGGGTCATGGAAGGTGGGAACCAGAACCAGATCGTTAGCGATATAGAAGTTGGCGTAACTGGCCGGAAGGCGCTGGCCGCGAAAGACCACTGGGCGCGGCATGGGAAGCTCGACTAACTCAAACTGCTTTCCATCGAGGGTGCGCGCGGTCTTGAGGCGAGCAAGATTATCGGCCAGGGGCGCGTGGTTTGGGTCGTTCTTGTTTGGCTCGACGGCAGCGACGATGGTCGTGGGCGCTACAAAGCGGGCGATATCGTCAATGTGGCCGTGGGTGTCGTCGCCGGCGATGCCTCGATTGAGCCAGAGTACCTGATCGATGCCGAGATAATCGTGAAAGGCAAGCTCCAGTTGCGCGCGGCTGACGCCGGGATTGCGCTCTTGCACTTCGCTGAGCAGGCATTCCTCGGTGGTGAGCAGAATGCCTGCGCCGTTCACGTCGATGGATCCGCCTTCAAGAACGAGGCGCTGCGCGAGGCCATCGGCCAACTCAATCGTTGGCTTCCATTCAGGTAAGCTGAGTAACTTAGTCACTCGCCCCGGCACCTGATCGTCGAGCGGCCAGTCGTCGTACTTGGCCCAGGCGTTGAAGCGCCAATTCGTTATGGCAATCTTGCCCTCATTGTTACGGAGGAAGATAGGCCCGGAGTCGCGCGTCCAACTGCGGTTGGTAGGCCACAAGTGAAAGCTCACCCGGTCGAGATTCGCTCCGGCGCGCTCCAGAATTCCAAAGACGCGCAGCTCGGCTTTCGCATCCTCGACGAGAATATGCACGAACTCATGCGCGGCGAGCAGTCGCACGATCTCCGCGTAGAGCCAGGGGATAGCCTGAAACTTTCCCGGCCAGTCGTCGGGGTTGTGCGGCCAAGCAAGCCAGGTGGCCTCGTGAGGCTCCCATTCGGCGGGCATGCGGTAACCGAGTTCGCGCGGCGTCTTGTTCTGCATAGAAAAACTCAAATCTTATTGAGACTGAAAGTAACCGCGGATCCTTCGACTCCGCTACGCTCCGCTCAGGATGACAGTCTATTGAAGGATACGCTCATCATCAATCCGGCGATTTGCAATCTCCATCCGTGGGCCACACATTCACAGGATCAATGTAACGCTTGGTGATGGGTTCGTAGGCATCGATGCGGCGGTCGCGCAGAAAGGGCCAGTTGCGGCGCGTCTCTTCGATGAGGCCGAGGTCAATCTCGCCGATCAGAAGCTCCTCGGCGTCGTGCGAGGCTTTTGCGATCACGCGGCCAAAGGGATCGGCCAGGAAGCTGCCGCCCCAGAACTCGATGCCCGCGCCGGTAGCACGATTTCCTAAAACGTCGCCGTGCGGCAATTTAACGTCGCCATGCTCCAAGCCCACGCGATTGACGCTAGCCACATAGACGCCATTGGCGATGGCGTGGGAGCGCTGAATGGTTTGCCAGGCTTCGACTTGCGCCGCGCCGAACTCGGCCTTCTCCGCCGGATGCCAGCCGATGGCTGTGGGATAAAAAAGCGCCTCCGCGCCCTGAAGAGCCGTGAGACGCGCGGCTTCGGGATACCACTGATCCCAGCAGACCAGCGCGCCGATGCGGCCGCAATCCACGTCCACGGCCTGAAAACCCAGATCGCCGGGCGCGAAGTAATACTTTTCGTAGAAGAGCGGATCGTCGGGAATGTGCATCTTGCGATAAACGCCGGCGATAGCCCCATCGGCGTTCAAGGTGACCGCTGTGTTGTGATAAAGCCCCGGGGCACGCCGCTCAAAGAGCGAGGCGATGATCGCGACCCGCAACTCACGCGCCACTTCGGAGAGGTGCGTCGTCGAGGGGCCGGGAATCGGCTCGGCCAGATCGAAGAGGCGCAAGTCTTCGCGCTGGCAGAAATACTGCGTGCGAAAGAGCTCCGGCAGGCAGACGATGTTTGCGCCCAGCCGCGCCGCTTCGCGGATGCGCTCGATGGCGGCAGTGAAGTTGGCCTCCGGGTCCGCCCCCATCCGCATCTGCACGAGCCCAACGTTGAATTTGCTTGAATTTGTCATAGGATCAAGACAATCTTACTCACAAACGAGGCTGGTTTGGGTTCGTAGTTTCCCACCCATTTCACAAAATAACGTGAAATGGATGGGGCACGGAAGTTCATTGGGCAAAACAGCATTGCTACACAGCAAGGCCAACCCCGTTTGAGCGGAGTTGGCCCGAAAAGTCTGCTGCATGCAATGCCTACTCGTCCAGGATCAGCACGGCGGCGGCGATCGTGGTGGTCCACAGGCCGCGCTTGTCGCCCATCGCCGACTGCGTCACGTTGCTGGTGCGGACAATCTTGTTGGAGATGCGATAGATCTCCTTCTTCTCGTCCCAGCTCTTGTCCGGATCGAACTCCACGTCCAGGGTGGTGGCTAGCATCTCGGCGGCCAGTTCCTCGGCGTATTCGCCGGCCTGCTCCTCGGTTTCGCCAAAGCTGTGGTGCTCGCTCAGGTAGCCGTAAGTGTTTTTATCCGCGGGGATGGCCACGCCAATGCTGGAAACCAGCAGGCGGTGCGGCTCGCGCGTCGAGTTCTCAGCGATGACCGCAAAAACCACTTCGCCGGGGTACAGGTAGGTGAGGCCTTCCTTGCGCGTGATCATCTTGCAGCGCGGCGGAAAGATGGATGAAACGCGCACCAGATTCTGCGAGGCGATGCCCGCATCCCGAAGCGCCAGCTCAAAGGAGGTCAAACGCTCCTTGTGTTTGCCTACGCCCTTGGTGAAAAACAGCTTCTTCGGGACCATGCTTTTTCCCAATTTCTATGTGTCCTCCGTGGGTTTGAAGATCTGCAATTGCATACAGCGTACCCGCATGAGTTTATCGCATCTGGGCGGGTTGGAACAGAGAATTTCCGCACCGCATCCGCCCTTCCGCAAGCGAGGGTCGGGAAAAGGAAGAATCAAGCGCTTCTCAGGCGCGTTTCAACGCCCGTTTCAAGACCGTTTCCAGCGCCGCTTTGACCTTTGCATACTCGTCCGGCGACAGCGTTCCGGCGATCTTCTCGCTCTCCAGCGCGAAGAGTTCTTCCTTGAGCGCATTCAGCAGCGCCGCATTCTTATCTGCCGGCGGCGCGATGGCCTGTGCAACCCCGGCGTCCAAGGCCGCGACCGCTGCCGGTTTGCGCAGCAGGAAGGCCGCGGTAACGACCATCAGCAGCGCCAGTCCGCCCAGAATCCAACCCTTGTACTTGCTGAGGGGGTCGGGCGTGTTGATGGGAGTGCCGATGCCGCCGCCGGGCTGCGCGCCGGGAGCGCCTGCCTCCTGGCCGCCCATGTCGGAGGCTGGCTGGCCGCTCTGCCCGCTCTGGTCGTCGCGGGGCAGTGAACCGCTGCCGGAGATCGTAAACTCCAACGCCTTGCCGGGAAGTGCGTTGCGGGCCACGTAGGTTTGAAAGCTGGGGTCCTGCGGCGCGGACTGGAAGTTCGAACCCGCGCCCGCGGCGAAGGTCATGCTCTTGGGCATCATCACCCAGACGGTTCTGGCGGGGATCGAGACCTGGGGATGGAAGGTGATTTTGCCGCTGTAAGGCAGCTCATATTCGATCTGGAAGAGAGTGCCTTTGTCGGCGTCGTCGGGCTGAATGGGAAAGTTGAAGGAGTAATGTCCTTTTGGCCCGTCCGGGTCCAGCTTGACGGTGGTTGCCAGCCCTCCCGGCCGCTGTCCGCTGACGCTGTCCACCACCGCTCCATCCGGCAACACAATCTCAAAGGTGTGCGGCGTCCATTGGGTGCGCGGCGGCGAACTGGCGTTATGGACGGCGTAGCGCTCGACGACGCGAAGCTGGCCGCCCGTAGTTTCCACCACCCCAATCACATCCTCATCGATGCCGACTCCATCCACCTTGGCAGCCACGTCATAAACCGTGATGTCGCCCGGTCCGCCGCCCTGCGGAGCGGCGATGAAGTAGCCCGCGCCCTGGTGAGTGACCCGCACCAGGTACGGACCGCTGCCCGGTTCGGCCAGCGTGTAATGCCCATGGGCGTCCGTGGTGGCCTTGGCGGCCTCATTCATGCCGGCTTGCACGTCCACCAGGACCACATTATCGCCGGCGGCGGGCTTGCCGGTGGTCTTGTCGGTCACCGTGCCGGTGATGGTTGCGGCCTGCGCCAGCGAGCCCGCGAGCAGCAGGCTCATGGCAACGGTGCGGAAAATAAAACTGGTCGATTTCATCGTAGTAATGGAATCCTCTGGATGCGATCTGATTGAATTGCAAGAAGAAGAGCAAATAACAACCGCAGGTCCTTCGACTCCGCTTCGCTCCGCTCAGGATGACAGCACAAACAGCGTTTCAGGCCCGCTGCAAATGCTCAATCTCACCCAGCAACTGCGCCGTCTCGTTTTCCAACTGCGCGCGCTGGACGACAAAGTCTTCTTCAGGATACTTGCCCGCCTTGAACTCGAAGTTCAGGTCGCGCAGATTTTCGTAGAGCTGCTCCTTGCGCTCAAGCAGATAGTCCAGCCGCGTCTTCTGGCGCTGGCTTGCGAAGACGTTCTCCGGCCAGAAGGTGTAGACGAAGAGCACAAATAACAACAGCACTCCGCAAATCAATCCCAATGTCGGCGTCATAATGCAAAGACCTCCATAGCTCGGTTCCCTAGTCCCTTAGTCCCTAGTCCCTTAGTCCCTTCATTCCGTCTCCCGGCGAATCTTCTCCCGGAGCGCGTCCATGGCCGGATCGGAGGCTTGAGCTTCGCTCTGCGTCTTGCCAACCGACCATCTGCGCACCAGCAGAATCGTGCCCAGCAGCGCCGCGGCAAAGACCGCGAAGGGCGCAATCCACGCCACCAGGTCAAAGCCATGGGTGGTGGGTGCGGCCAGTACCACAGCGCCGTATTTTGCAACGAACGTGTCCAGAATCTCTTTGTCGCTAAGACCCTTGGCAATACCCGCGCGCAACTCGTTCAGCTCGCCGGTCGAGTTGGGGCAACCCACATGGTTGCACTCGCCCAGTATCTCCGCGCAGCCGCAGGTGCACATCAGCCTGTGGCTCAGATCGTTGAAGCGCGAGTTCGGTTCCGTTGCGCCCAGCGAGAAGCAGACGGCCATGGCCAGCGCCAGCGCCTGCACGCCCTTGATCCAAAAACTGGAAGCTCTCATGCATGGCCTGCTTTTTGCGCAGCCGGCTTCAGGCTGGGAACCAGCGCAATCAGCGTGCCCCAGAAGATGATCGCCACACCGGCCCAGATCCAGCTCACCAGCGGATTGAGGAAGGCTTTGATGATCGGCTGGCCGGTGTCGGGATTCGTGCCCTCGTAGACCACATACAAATCCCACTCGGGCCGTGAGTGAATCGCCACCATCGTCTGTGGCTGTTCGCTGGCCAGATAGACGCGCTTCTCCGGCGACATCTGAAATAGTTTCTTGCCGCCCTTGTACACGTCCAGCAGCGCGTACTCGGAGTTATAGTTGGCGTTCGAGTCCTGTGTTGCGCCGACGCACTCCAGCGTGTAGGGGCCGATGCGCAGCTTGTCGTGCAGCGCCATCTCGCTTTCCACGTTGCGATTGAAGGCCGCGCCGGCCAGGCCTACGACCACAATCACCACGCCGATGTGAACAATATAGCCGCCGTAACGGCGCGTGTTGCGGCGAATCAGCATATACTTCGCCCAAATCAGATTCCGCCCGCTCTGCCGGGCGATCACCAGGCTTCCGCGCAAAAACTCCGAGAAGATCGCCGTCAGTACGGCCGCCGAGAGCGCAAAGGCCACAATCGCATAGGAGTGGCCCTGATCAATCGCGCCGTCCTTCCACGGCTTCACGCCCACAGCCAGGCAGACGGCAACCGTAGCCCACAGCGCGACGCACGGCAGCACAAAATTGCGTTTGATGGCCTTGAACGATGTAGCCCGCCAGGGCAGCAGCGGGCCGACTCCGGTAAGAAAGAGCAGAAACAGCCCGATGGGGATGGCGACTGCGTTATACCAGGGCGCGCCCACCGTGACCTTGTTGCCGACGACATACTCGCTGAGGATGGGAAAGAGCGTTCCCCACAGGATCACAAAGCAGGCCGCCAGCAGGACAAGATTATTAAACAGGAAGCTCGACTCGCGGCTGACCAGCGACTCCAGATGGTGTTCGCTCTTCAGGTGGTCCCGCTGCAGGATATAAGTGAAGATGCAGACCGCCAGCACAATCCCCATGAAGACCACGAACCAGGTGCCGATGGACGACTGCGCGAAGGCGTGCACCGAACTCACCAGGCCGGCGCGGGTCAGCAGCGTGCCCAGCAGCGTCAGCAGGAAGGTGCTGAAGATCAGCCACACATTCCAGCTCTTCATCATGCCTTTCTTCTCCTGCATCATCACGGAATGAAGAAAGGCGGTGCCGGTCAGCCAGGGCATGAAACTCGCGTTTTCCACCGGGTCCCATCCCCAGTAGCCGCCCCAGCCCAGCACTGCGTAGGCCCAGTGCATTCCCAGAAAGATGCCGCAGGTCAGAAAGAGCCAGGTCACCATCGTCCAGATGCGCGTGATCTTGATCCATTTCTCGCCGGGATAGCGCATCATCAGCGCGCCCAGCGCAAAGGCGAATGGCACCGAAAAGCCCACGTAGCCCAGATAAAGCATGGGCGGATGAATCACCATCTCCGGGTACTGGAGCAGCGGATTCAGCCCGGCGCCGTCGTCGGGGATTGCTCCCTGAAAGAGCGAAAACGGCGGCGCGGCAAAGCATAAAATCGCCAGGAAAAAGACCTGAATCCCGGCCAGAATCGCTCCCGCATAAGCGTAAAGCTTCACATCCCGCTTGTGCGTCAGCCGCAGCACGAAGCCGTACATTCCCAGCAGCCAAGCCCACAGCAGCAGCGAGCCCTCCTGCCCGCTCCACATCGCTGAGAATTTATAAGCCGCCGGCAGCGCGCGGTTGGAGTGCTCCAGGATGTAAGTGATGGAAAAATCGTTGGTAAAGACCGACCAGACCAGCGCGAAGGCCGCTGCTGTGACAGCCCAAAAGCCGGCGATTCCCGCCCGTCGCGCCGTGTCCGCCAGCCGCTCGGGCGATATAGGCGCAGGCTGCCCGGTCGCGATCAACCGCAGCGCAACCGCCCCGGCCAGCAGGTTCCACGCGGCCAGCGCCAACGCGATAAGAAGAGCAAAACTGCCAAAGGCTGCCATGAAGACTCCAGAATGATTCTCGCACGCGACGGGGAGCGCTCGCGGCCTCCCGGCGAACCAATTCTTGTCCCATCATAGCCGCTTCCGGTGTGATCTGTATCACTCGATGGATTGAGGGCCAGCGACTATCCGAACAAAAACTCCTTCTCGGCGGGTGGCCACGGTCTTGGACAGAACTCTATCTAGTAGAGGGTGCCCCCGGTCCCTCGGCGGGTGGCCACGGTCTTGGACAGAACTCTATCTAGTAGAGGGTGCCCCCGGTCCCTCGCTGTT
>Ga0326727_10024605_pt1 | contig 11364 bp, 9 predicted proteins | sample MB2enrmetagenome_FD_207643 | JGI IMG/M metagenome (GOLD analysis project Ga0326727, IMG submission 207643) | Lab enriched peat soil microbial communities from McLean, Ithaca, NY, United States - MB29MY | ecosystem: Environmental > Terrestrial > Soil > Wetlands > Peat | place: USA: New York... | reverse complement strand
GACGGACGACAGAGTCGGCGGGGCCGGCGCGCTTGGCGGCGTTGGTGTTGGGCAGGAGGCTTGCGAAGGCGTGCAGTGAGTAGAGAGACCAGAGCGCAAGAGGAGCGACGGCTAGGAGCAGGCCAGCGGCGAAGGATGCGAGTTTGGAGGGTGAGGTTGGGTTTCCGGGAAGACGGCGCCACTGGGCGAGGAGGGGCAGAATGAGGAGAGCGGTGAGGAAGAACATTTCCGGACGCAGGAGGGGGGCGAGGCCGGCGAGCAGGCAGGCGGCGAGGAGGGTTTTGGTGGAGGGCTGTGCCTGCGTGGCGGCGAGGACGGCAAAGAAGGCGAGGCCGGAGGCGGCCAGCGGCTCCATTCCGGAGAAGATCCAGTAGCAGGAGTAGGGGTTTGCCGCGATGAGGAGCAGAAGGGCAGCGGGGAAGAGCGCAGCGTCGGGGTGCGAGGGGAGGAGCGCTGCGGCGAGGCGGCGGGCGAAGGCGTAGCAGCCGGCGAGCGAAAGGGCCGCGGCGAGGACGGTGAGGAGTTTGCCGGCGACGAGCCAGTCGGGAATGAGGGTGTGGATTGCGGCGAGCAGAAAGACCCAGAGGGGCGCGGTATCGCCGGCGACGACGCGACCGTTGAAGGCGAAGCCGCGGCCGGCGGCGAGGCTGCGGGCGAACTCGAGATGGATGTATGCGTCGTCCTCCCAGTAGTGCCAGGAGTGGACGAACCAGTAGACGCACCAGAGGAAGGTGAGGGCGAGGAGGAGGGCGGTCGCGATGCGAGCTTGCGTGGGACGGGGCTGCGCGGACGAATTTTCTTCGGAGAGCATCGGTTGGGGTTGATTATAAAGCTGTGAGTTGAAGCGGAGATTGCGCACGAGCGATTATTCTGGAGGGATGCAGCCATTTCTTGAGCTGGTGGATGTCAATGTAGCGCGCGGCGGGCAGACTGTGCTGCACGGGATCAACCTGCGGGTGGAGGCGGGCGAGCAGATCGCGGTGCTGGGGCCGAATGGGTGCGGCAAGACGACGCTGATCAAGACGATGACGTGCGAGTGCTATCCGCTGGCGCAGGAGGGGACGCGGGTGAGCATCTTCGGTCGCGAGCGGTGGGACCTGACGGAGCTGAAACGGCGGCTGGGGGTGGTGTCGGACGAGCTGCCGGGCAGGCCGACGCTGCGGACGACGGGGCGGGACGCGGTGCTGACCGGGTTCTTTTCCAGTTCGACGCTGTGGCCGAACCTGGTGGTGACGGCGGCGATGCGGGCGCGGGTGGAGGAGGTCCTGGAACTGGTGGGTGCGGCGGGGACCGCGGAGAAGCTGGTGGGGGAGATGTCGGCGGGAGAGCAGAGGAGGGTGATGATCGGGCGGGCGCTGGTGGGGTCTGGTGCGAGCGGGGGTTCAGGGGCAGGCGCGGAGGGGCGCGCCGACTCTGGCGCGAGCAACCAGATGCTGCTGCTGGATGAGCCATCGAATGCGCTGGATATTGCGGCGCAGCAGGGGCTGCGCGCGATGCTGCGGCGGCTGGTGCAACAGGGGACGGGGATTCTGCTGATCACGCACCACATTGCGGACATTCTGCCGGAGACTGGGCGAGTGATCCTGATGCGGGAGGGTCGGATTGTGGCGGATGGCGCGAAGGAAAAACTGCTGACGGCGCGGGTGCTGAGCGAGCTGTTCGGGGCGGAGGTAAGGGTGATGCAGCGGGACGGGTTCTATCACGCGTGGTAGAGGCGGGCCCAGGCCCTGCTCATTTCTTCCTCAGTTGAAGTTTTCTCAGCGCCGCTGGGGCTGGAAGCTGAAGGGGGATTTATTGCGGCTTCGCGGGCGCGACGACATACACATACTCCAGCGGCCCTGTTCCCGTGTTTGCGACGTTGTGACGGGTCGCGGGCGGGACATAGACAAACGCCGGAGCGATGAATGGTTTTTTCGCCTGGCCGTCGATGAGCGCCTCGCCCTGGCCGTGCAAGATCACAAGAGACTCCTCGTTCTTGCCGGTGGTGTGCCAGCCGACCGTCTCGCCGGGTTTCAGGTGTACAAAACCGCTGCGCATTCCTGTTGTTTGAGGGACCCCTTGCAGCAAGGGGCGGGAAGCTTGCACGCCTGCGAGCGGCACGGTGAGCGGTTGCGGTGTTGCCGTTTGCGACGAAAGGGACGCCGTGGCAAGCAACAGACCTGCCGCAATGCTCAACAGATATAGTTGCGAAGATTGTCTCATCCTTGTCTCCGTTGGTACGCTCTTTGATTCCGAAGCAGCATTGCGAACTGCTTCCTAAAAGTGCATGACGAAACCACCAGACCCGTTAATGCCCGGCATGGGATAGCCGGTCTGCACCTGGTAGCGATGATTGAGCAGGTTGTCCGCGGTGGCGAAGAAACTGAGGTTGCGTCGCACCGGCACGCTGAGCTTGAGGCCGGTCTCGGTGTATCCGCCAAGCTGCGCGGGGGCCATGGGGGCCTCATCGGTGGCGCGCCTGCCGACGGCTTGCACCGTGGTGTGGAGGAAGGCGCGCTTCAGATCGAGGTCGAGTCCGAGGTTGGCTTTGTTGGCGGGCAGCAGAGGCGCAAAGTTGGTGGAGGCAAGAAACGCGTAGCCCGCGGTCACGCTGAGACGATGGTGTCCCGCGGGGCCGACTCCCGACCAGCGCAGCGTTGTCTCCACGCCCTTGTTGATGGCGTTGCCGCCGTTCAGCGTCGTCATGTTGGGATAGAAGCCGAGAGTGACGATCTGGTTGGTCAGATCGGCGTAGTAGAACGTGGTCCACGCGGCGACGTTCTGCGAGACCCGCGCCTGCACCGTGGCCTCGTAGCTCCACTCGTGCTCGGGAAGCAGATTCGGGTTGGGCGCGGGGAAGAGATACAGCTCGCGGATGGTGGGGTTGCGGAATCCGCGGCTGGCGCTGGCGGAGAGCGAGAAGACGCGAGAGGCGTGCCACTGTGCGCCAAACTCCGGCACCGCGATGCCGCCGAACTGCGAGTTCTGCTGATAGCGCAAGCCCGCATTCAGCAGCGTCTTGACCGTGGGCGACCAGTGCGCGCGCAGAAAACCGGCGTCGTCCGAGATCTGGTGCGAGCCGCCGTAGTAGTCGGTTGTTGCGCTGGACCGCGGCACTGCAAAGTTCACGGCCGCGCCGCCGTAGTTCACAAAGTCGCCGCCAAAATCCATGGCCAGCGCATTCTGCGCGCGGCCTGGCTGCGGCGTCCAGGTCTGAAAGAGGCGCCCGCCGGTGATGCGGTCGGTGGAATCGAAGTTATTGTCCGTGTCGGAACGGTCCGCGATGGCGTTGTGTCCCCAGGTGGAGTAAAAGCGCGTGTAGCCGTTGAGCGCGGGCGTGGCGTTGCCCATGTCGGCGGTGAGCCCGCCACGTCCCACGCTGGCCGAGTTTGGCGGGTCGCTGGGTTGGAGCGGATAGATCGGGCCTGGGTCCTGCACCAGGAAGTGGCCATAGTTTCCATGCAGCGAGGCGTTCCAGATGGAGGTGAGCTGGACCTCCGCGCCCAGCGAGCCGTCCTGCGAGTGGTAAGCGGAGTAGGCGCGGTCGCCGTCGGTGTCGTTGATGCCGGCCGACGCCGTGTAGATGCCGCGCCCCGCGCGATTGCCCGCGAAGAGGCGGTTCTGCACCGTGGCAAACGATCCCATCGACGATTGCAGCTCGAACTCTGTTCCCTGCTTCGGCTTGCGCGGCTCAATCTCCACCGCTCCGCCCATCGCATTGCTGCCGTAGAGCACTGAGGTTGGCCCCTCAACCAAACGGATGCTGCCCGTGTCCGACAGGCTGTAGAAATCCGGCAGGGTGTGGCCCATCTCGCCCTGGAAGTCGGGACGGCCATCGAGGACGACAAGGATGTCTGTGTTGGGCGAGCCGCCAACGCCTCGGATATTGACCTCGCCGGTGCCGTTGGAGGAGATGCCGTATCCCATCACGCCGCGCCGGGTTACGAATACGGCGGGGGAGAGCTCTTCCAGAGCGTCGAAGACAGTGCGCGCGCTGGTTCGGCTGATCTGCTCGGATGTGGTTACGGACTCGCTGGACGCGTCATCTGGGGTCACTGCGACGTTGACCGTGGTCTGCACGCTGGCCGGGGCCAGCCGGTATTCGTGGTCGCTGGCGCAGTCCTTGAGCAGGGCGGTTTGCGGCTCAAATCCCAACGCGGAGAGGTGGAGGGTTGTTCCCGGCTGGCAGGCCGCGTGGGCCGTGCCAGTGCCGTCGGCTGCCACGGATTGAGACGAAGAACCATCGGAGGAGATCGAGACCACCTGCGCGCCGGGAATCGCCGCGCCGGTCTGATCGGTGACACGAATGGAGGCTGTCTGTTGGGCTGAGAGGCTGCCAGGCACACTGGCAAGGACCGCAAGAGAGAGAGCAACGACAGGGATTCGCGGCAAGCGGGGAGCTCCTACAGACAAGAATCCTTCGCGGAGTGGAAGGGCTGGATCAGTCAACAGTAGCACGATTTTGGAATTCGTATTCGTGACGGCTATCACATTGCCGGATTCTTGCTGTCTTGTCTTGCTCTGGGCGGTTATTTCCCATCTTCGACTGCGAACCGAGAAGGCGGGGATGCTTCCCGCCCCAGCCAGCAAGCTGGCCGGGGACCCCGTTCGCTGCGCTACGGAATGACAAGCAAAAACAGACAACGGGAAAAGCAGATTCCTCCGCTGCCCTACGGAATGACAAACAAAGAACAGGCAACGGCAGATACAGGGGTCCTTCGACTGCGCTTGGCGCGAGTGCGCGCCAAACTCCGCTCAGGATGACAACGAAAAACAAGCAACCGCCGGTTTCTTCGACAAGCTCAGGACAGGCTCTTCGACTGCGTGACTCACGATGAAGCTGTGAGTCACTTCGCTCAGGATGACAAACGACAGAACAGACCAGGACAAATACAGGGGTCCTTCACTGCGTTCAGGATGACGGTGGTGGGGGATGGGATTCAGCGGGGGATGTCGATGGGGCCGTTTTTGTCGTCGGGGGATTTGCCGGAGGGATGGATCTTGAACCATGCGGCCTGATCGGCGGCGAGCTGGGTGGTGTCTTCGCGGAGGTCGCGGAGGGACTCGAGGGCGAGGCGGCGGGCGACGGTGTAGGCGTCGTCGTCGGGAAGGACCTTGAGGGCGGCGGTCCAGCGGTCGGTGGCGGTGAGGATTTTGGGGAGGGCCTTGCGCAGGTCGACGTGGCGGGCGCCGTAGTCGTCGAGGTTGTCGGAGAGCTCGTCGGCGATGGAGGTGAACTGAAGGATGAGGTCGTGGGTGTCCTGCTCGCGGCCGGGGCGGCGCGCGGGGATGTAGAGGTCGTGCAATTCCTGGGTGCGGAGGTCGAGGAACTTGACGAAGAGAAGGACGCAGTCGGCGGGGTAGTAGCGGTACTCTCGAACCTGGTCGATCTCGGCCTGAGTGAGGGCTGAGTCGCGTGGCTGGGCGTGGAGGGGCGCGGCGAGGGCGAGAAGTACCAGGGCGAGGGCGAGTGCGCGGGGCATGAAGAGGACCTGAGACGGTAGTTTAGCGCGGAAACCCACCCATGCCGCAAAGAACGCGGCATGAATGGGGCACCCGGATTTTTGCAGATGGCGAGGCGGTCAGGCGGAGTTGGGCTGGAAGATGGCGATGGACGCGCCGGTGGGGTCGAGGAGGATAGTGAATGAGCCGATGTTGGGGATCTCCTGGGGGCCCCGGATGATTTTGGCGCCCAGCGCGACGGCCTTCTCGGTGGAGGCTTTGACGTCCTCGACGCCGACGTAGGCGAGCCACTGGGTGGGGACTCCGGCCATGGAGAAGAGGCCGCCGCCGGGGCCGGAGGAGGGCTTGAATGTGGAGTAGATGAAGCCGCCGCCCATGTCTTCGTCTTTGAAGGTCCAGCCGAAGAGGTCGGAGTAGAAGGCCTTGGCCTTGGCGGTGTCGGGAGTGGAGAGTTCGAGGTGAACGAAGGGGTTGGACATGAGGACTTCCTTTCATGTGTGTTTTTGATTTGTTGACCCAGGATGGAAGAGATATTACGCGAATAGGGAGGGGATTTGGGGCGGGCGGGGAGATTTTTTGGAGAATTATTGGGGTGACTCAGTGGATGGCGGGAGGTGAGCTGCCCGGTTTGACTTTTTTGAAGAGCCAGGCGATGGCGAGGCAGAGGAAGCTGAGCAGGGAGAGGGAGCGGAAGACGTCGACGAAGGCCCAGAGGGCGGCCTGGCGGTGGAGTTCTCCGTAGAGAAGGGACTGGGCTGGGTGAAGGGTGTTGGCGGGGCCGAAGGAGTTGGTGAGGGCGTGGCGCGCGCCGGCGAGGGAGTTCTGGAAGGGACGGCTGGTGATGGGGACGGAGTTGAGGATCTCGTTCTGGTGGGCGGCGGTGTGTCGGGTGAGCATGGTCTGGGCGATGGAGATGCCAATGGAGCCGCCGATGTTGCGCATGAGGTTGAAGAGGCCGCTGGCGTTGCCCATCTGCTGGTTGCGCAGGGTTCCGTATGCGGCGATGTTGATGGGGACGAAGACGAAACTGAGGCCGAAGCCGGTGATGAGGATGGGGATGAGCAGGGTGGTGGGTGAGATGCCGAGGGTGACGTTGCCGAAGTAGAGGGTGGTGAGGCCAAAGACGGTGAACCCGAAGGTGAGCAGATAGCGGGGATCGACCCGGTTGGAGAGGTAGCCGATGGCGGGCAGGCCGCAGATGGTTCCCAGACCGCGGGGGGCGACCACCAGGCCGGCGGTGAATGCGGTGTAGCCGAGCAGCTCCTGGTAGAAGAGCGGGAGGACGACGATGGTGGAGTAGATGGCGATGCCGAAGAAGAAGATGAGCAGGCAGCCGACGCCGAAGTTGCGATTTTTAAGGAGTTTGAGATCGACCATAGGCTCGTGCTTGCGCCAGGAGTGCCATACGAAGAGAGCGAAGCTGGTGAGGAGGAAGAAGACGGCCCAGCGGATCCAAGTGGCGCCGAACCAGTCTGACTCCTGTCCCTTGTCGAGGATGATCTGAAGCAGGCCGGTCCAGACGACGAGTGCGCCGAAGCCGAGGTTGTCGAAGGCGGGGACGCGGGCGTGCTTGATGTAGGAGGGGTCGTGGACGAAGCGGTTGATCATGTAGAGGGCGAAGAGGCCGACCGGGATGTTGATGTAGAAGGCGTAACGCCAGGAGTAGGTGTCTGTGAGCCAGCCGCCGAGGGTGGGGCCGAGGACGGGCGCGACGACGACGCCGAAGCCGAAGAGGGCCATGGCCGCTCCGCGCTTGCGCGGGGGGAAGGATTCGAGCAGGATGGCCTGGGAGAGCGGCTGGAGCGCGCCTCCGCCAGCGCCTTGGACGACGCGAGCGAAGAGAATGAAGGCAAGGGTGGGCGCGGCCCCGCAGGCGAAGCTGGCGAGGGTGAAGATGGCGACGCAGGACATGAGGAAACGCTTGCGGCCGAACTTGAGGGAGCACCAGTTGCTGGCCGGCAGGACGATGGCGTTGGCGACCAGGTAACTGGTGAGCACCCAGGTAGCCTCGTCGGTGGTGGCGGAGAGGGAGCCGGCGATGTAGGGGAGGGCGACCGAGGCGATGGCGGTGTCGAGCACCTCCATGAAGGTGGCGAGCATGACAGCTGTGGCGACGAGCCAGGGATTGGCGCCGGCGCAAACCTCGGCGGAGAGGTCGGGCGGAGCTGTGGCAGTGACGGCCATGCGTGGCGAGAGACTCCTTGGTCCAGGGGATGCGATGCTTCCATTCGATGCTTCAGGGCGATTTGGTGCGTCACTCTCAGGATATAGAGTTTTGCGCGCGGACACGGGCGAACATTCGCCGCGCGGGGTGGGGCGGAGGTGTGGTGGTTGGGATTTTGAGGCAGGACTACTGGAGGGTGAGGGTTCCGGTGAACGTAACGATGTCAGATGCCGTCACGGCAAAGGCCAGATTGCTGACGGTGATCTGCGTGGCGGCTGGATTGGTTGAGGCCGTGAGAGTGACCAAGGGGGTGACCCCGGGAGTAGGGTCGTAGAGGGTGATGCCTTCTCCGTTGACCGTACCGCTGATGGGAAGGGTGCCGAACTCAGTGCTCGAAGGGAATGTGATGGTACCGGTAAGCGGAAACTGGCCGCTGGAGTTGGGGGTGGCGGACTGGGTCAGCGTCAGGGTACCGGTGCCGCTCATGCTGGGCGAGGCGCTGTCGGTGAGGGACCCGGTGTAGGTGCCGTTGAGGGTGGCGATCTCGGTGCCGACCGAGGGGACCGAGGCGATGGCTAGGCACTCAGGCCCGGTATAGGTTGGAGGGTACACGCATCCTCCGATGACGCTGACCGGCACGAGGGTGTAGGGCGTGGCCGGCTGGGTGTAGCTGAATCCGTAGCCGAAGGTGGCCAGAGTGACGTCCTGTGTGGAGGGGTTGAACGAGCCGGAATAGTCCAGCGGCTGTCCGGTTGTTCCGGCGGCCACGACGGTGGTGAAGAGACCCTCCGCCTGCGTTCCCTGCACCTCGATCGCACCCAGAAATGAGGGGTAGGTATTGGGTGGAGAGGTGATGGCCGTGCCAGCTTGGATCTGCCAGTTGGTCCAGTTGCTGGAGAGGGGTGGGGGAGTGTAGGGCAGGGAGCAGCCGAGGAGGCAGGCGAGGGGAAGCAGGAGCGCAATGGAACAACGGGCGCGCATAGAGGGAATATACACCTGATGTCAAACGGCAAAACAACATTTCTGGGAGAGTGGAACCCTCTTTGGTGGGGATAGTTTCTGTAAAATGAGCATCCGTGGCGATATGGAATGCATCATATAACTTGACAATAAGTCACTCATATGTGAATCTAAGTGAGTCGATTGATGGATTGAAAGCGCGAACCGGCGGGTTTTGAGGGATTTGCGCATCTAACGGAATACAGAGATTCTGGCTGCGCCAGAATGACGACCTCAGGGCGCTGCGGCAGAATGACGAGTTTGGGCAGATTCTTAGAGTTTAGAAGTCAATTTGAAGTTCAGGAGCTGAAGGCAATGGGAAAGACGATTGGAATCGATCTGGGAACGACGAACAGCTGCGTAGCGGTGATGGAGGGCGGCGAGCCGAAGGTGATTCCCAACGAAGAGGGCGGGCGGACGACGCCATCTATTGTGGCGTTCACCAAGAGCGGCGAGCGGCTGGTGGGCGCCGTGGCCAAGCGGCAGGCGATCACCAACCCGGAGAACACCGTTTATTCGATCAAGCGGTTCATGGGGCGGCGGCTGAGCGAAGTGGGCGATGAGATGAAGATGGTGCCGTACAAGGTGGTGGCCAAGGGCGACAGCGTGGCCGTGGTGGCGCAGGGCAAGGAGTATTCGGCGCCGGAGATCTCGGCGATGATTTTGCAGAAGCTGAAGAAGGCGGCAGAGGACTATCTGGGCGGAGCGGTGACGGACGCGGTGATTACGGTTCCGGCGTACTTCAACGATGCGCAGCGGCAGGCGACGAAAGACGCGGGCAAGATTGCGGGGCTGGACGTGAAGCGGATTGTGAATGAGCCAACCGCGGCTGCGCTGGCCTATGGGCTGGACAAGAAGAAGGACGAGACGATTGCGGTGTACGACTTTGGCGGCGGAACGTTCGATATCTCGATTCTGGAAGTTGGCGAGGGCGTGATCGAGGTGAAGTCGACCAACGGCGATACGCACCTGGGCGGCGACAACCTGGACCAGCGGATTGTGGACTGGCTGATTGCGGAGTTCAAGGCGGACACTGGGCTCGACCTGCACGCCAAGGGCAACGAGATGGCGCTACAGCGGCTGCGCGACGCAGCGGAGAAGGCGAAGATCGAGCTGTCGACGGCGCAGGAGAGCGAGATCAACCTGCCGTTTATTACGGCAGACGCGAGCGGGCCGAAGCACCTGGTGCGGACACTGAAGCGGCCACAGTTGGAGCAGATGGTGGATGATCTGCTGCAGAAGTCGGTTGGGCCGTGCAGGCAGGCGCTGAAGGACGCGGGGATCGATGCGTCGAAGATCGACGAGGTGGTCCTGGTGGGCGGACAGACGCGAATGCCTGCGATCCAAGAGCTGGTGAAGAAGCTGTTCGGCAAGGAGCCGCACAAGGGCGTGAACCCGGACGAAGTGGTTGCCATTGGCGCGGCGGTGCAGGCGGGCGTGCTGGCGGGCGATGTGAAGGACCTGCTGCTGCTGGACGTGACTCCGCTGACTTTGTCGATTGAGACGATGGGCGGCGTGGCGACGAGCATGATTGCGCGCAACACGACGATTCCGACCAAGAAGACGGAGATCTTCTCAACGGCGGCGGACAGCCAGACCGAGGTCGAGGTGCACGTGATGCAGGGCGAGCGGCCGATGGCGGCGCAGAACCGGACGCTGGGCAAGTTCAAGCTGGGCGGGATTCCGTTGGCCCCGCGGGGTGTGCCGCAGATCGAGGTGACGTTCGACATCGATGCGAACGGAATTCTGAACGTGACGGCGAAGGACAAGGCCACGGGCAAGGACGCGAAGATCGCAATTACCAGTTCTTCGGGGCTGAGCAAGGACGAGGTGGAGCGGATGGCCAAGGACGCCGAGGCCCACGCCACGGAGGACAAGGAGCAGCGGGAGAAGGTGGAGGCGCGCAACGGGCTGGACTCGCTGGTGTACAACGTGGAGAAGATGATCAAGGACGGCGGCGAAAAGGTGGCGGCGGCGGACAAGGCGGACGTGGAGGCGGCGCTGGCCGAGGCAAAGAAGACGCTGGAGGGCGATGCGGGCGTGGCGGAGCTGAATGGCGCGAAGGAGAAGCTGACGTCGACGAGCCACAAGCTGGCCGAGGTGCTGTACAAGGCGGCTGCGGCGGCTGCTCCGGCAGAGGGCGCGGCAGGCACGGAGGGCGCGGCGAGTACAACGGAAGAGAAGAAAAAGGACGAAGGTGTTATAGACGCGGAGTACGTGGACGTGGATAAGTAAGACAGCCACGGAGCAGATGGGGATGGATGTGGATCGTTTGCATCGAGTCCGCATCCAATCGTTCAAGGGAAGGGCGCTCTGGTTGAGTTCGGCGAATGGGCCGGACCGGTTGGGGCGCACTTCTTTTAGAGGTACGAGGTTCAAGGTTCGAGGTGCGGGGATTGGGAGGTGGGTGCGATGACGGAGCTGACGGTTTGGAAGTGCGAGCAGTGGGTTGGGGGAAGCATCAAGGAGCAGAACCTGTTTCGCAGCGAGGAGGCTGCGCGGGAGTTTGCGCGCGCTCTGGCCGGGGTCGCTCCGGACCTGGTGTTCAAGATTGAGCCGATGCCGATCGAGCATGTGTGGAACTGAGGGTTGCTGAGGGAAAGGGGTCTCACATGCGTTGATGGAAGAAGTGGCTACGCAATTGCTTCTGTAACAGGGGTAAAGGTTGGCGGGATATTTCAAGGGGGGATTCAGGCTGGTTCCCCACAGGAATTCTCAAGTTGGGACTGTTGCGCGAGGCAAGGACGTGAGAGAGTGTA
>Ga0326727_10024604_pt1 | contig 11364 bp, 10 predicted proteins | sample MB2enrmetagenome_FD_207643 | JGI IMG/M metagenome (GOLD analysis project Ga0326727, IMG submission 207643) | Lab enriched peat soil microbial communities from McLean, Ithaca, NY, United States - MB29MY | ecosystem: Environmental > Terrestrial > Soil > Wetlands > Peat | place: USA: New York... | reverse complement strand
ATCGCTAAAGCGATACCCTGATACGAAACCGGAGTTTTTCTGCAAGCTGGGAAGTCGCGGCCTTCCCAAGAACCGATTGTGCCAGCCTATAATGATTGCTCCGCCATGGCCTCTCCTCAGCGCACGGTTCCGCCACGATCTCGATTGCAGGACGATGCCCGGCAGTTCTGGTATCGGGTGAGCGAGGGGCTGGAGCTGAAACAGCTCTGGGCGCAGTTTGAGAAAGACGCGCGATCGAGCTACCGGCTGTACTCGGCGGGGCTGGACAATTTGCAGGCGGAACCGTCGCGATTGCGGCGAGCCTGGCAAATCACGAAAGCGCTGTTCTGGGCGATCCTGGAAAAGCTGACCCCGGCGCGCCGCGTGCTGCTGCTCGTGGCGCTGATTCTGCTGTTCTTTCCTGGCGGCGGATTTACTTACACCAACGGCGACAATCATGTCGAGATCCATGGACTGGACTTGCATTTCTGGGGCGGGCTGTTGATGTTCGTCGTCCTGCTGCTGGAGCTGGCGGATCGCGTGGTGATGAAACGCGACCTGGAAATCGCCAAAGACATTCAGGCATGGTTGTTGCCGGGCGCGCCGCTGCAGATTCCGGGATACCAGATCGCATACGTGACGCGTCCGGCAAACACGGTGGCGGGCGATTACTACGATGTGATCCTGCGGCCGGGGCGGCAGTTGAGCGAAGACCGGATTCTGTTTGTGGTGGCGGATGTGGCGGGAAAGAGTATTCCGGCGGCCATGCTGATGGCGACGTTCCAGGCCAGTCTGCGCACGTTGTCGACGAGCGGCGCCGGGCTGGCGGAACTGGTGGCCGGCGTGAACCGCTATGCCTGTTCGAATACCGAGGGCGGAGTTCGCTTCACGACCGCCTTCCTGGCCGAACTGGATGCGGCGACCGGAGACATCGCTTATGTCAACGCGGGACATAACGTTCCGATCCTGCGGAAGAAATCGGGCGCGGTGGAACGGCTGGAAGCGGGAGGCATCCCGGTGGGGATTTTTGCAGAATCGTCTTACGCGGTGGGAACGACTCGCCTGGAAGGGGGAGACTGGCTGGTGGTTTTCACCGATGGGGTTGTCGAGGCGGTCAATGGGAAAGATGAGGAATACGGCGAACCGGAATTGATACGACTGGTGGATCGCGAGTCGGGGGCGGCTCCGGCAGAACTGCTGCGCAGGCTGCTGGCGGAACTGGATCGGCACGTGGGGAACACTCCGCAGCACGATGACATTACTTGTTTGCTGCTGAAGCGAACCTGAGCTTGCACCGCCGAGACGCCGAGTCGCCGAGAAAAGGCGGGGGGAAACAATAGAGAGTCCAACGTTTTTATTCCGCCGTTGCAGTGTCCCTTGGGGTTGAAGATCTTTGATTTTCCTCTAGTTTTCTCGGCGTACTCGGCGTCTCGGCGGTGAAAATTTCTTATGGCCGGCCGGCAATGGAGAGAAATTGTCCGGCGGCGATTTGAGCCTGGATTAAATCCGGGGAGATCTTCCGGGCTTCGGCCGAAGCGAAGCCGGCTTCCGCAGGACGGCCGGCCCGGCGCAGTGCTTGCGCGTAGAGAAGGAGATTGACATCGCTGGGATCGATTTTCACGGCATGGGCTAACTGGCGAACCGCCGCGTCGGGCTGCTCCTGCCGCAACGCGATCAGGCCCGAACCAATGAGCGCCATTTCGTCCTCGGGATTCAGGCGCAGAGCCTTCTGGTAGCTGTCGGCGGCCTGATCGTAGTGGCGCAACTGCAGGTGAGCTTGACCCAGCTCACTCCACGCGACAGCCTGAACCTTCGGATCGGCGGCAGTGCGCAAGACCGAATCGCATTCCTCGATCACCTCCTGAGGATGGCCGACCCGCAATTCGTACAAGGCGAGGGTAAGAACCTGGTTCGCGGGATACTTATGTAGTGCCGAGGCCGCCTGAAACTGAAAGACCGCTTCCTCGGATCGTCCCTGCTTGGCGAGAGCGATGGCAAGATTGTCGTGCGCCACGTAATTCCGCTGGGTGACGCTCAAGGCATAGCGCCAGAGCGTTTCATCGTCGCGCCAGTGACCGAGTTGGCGATAGGTGAGGCATCCCAGACTGAAGACCACGAGCAGGGCGGGAGCGGCGCGCCACAGGCTGGGGATTCGAGACTCAGAGGCCCCCGCGCCCAGGGTCCAGGAGTTCAAAGTCCAGGCATCTAGAGTCCAAACAACCGCGACAAACACGCCGATAAAGGGGATGTAGGCGTAGCGGTCGGCCATCGCCTGCTCGCCAACCGTGACGATTCCGATCATCGGGACTAGCGTTCCCAGAAACCAGAACCATCCGACGAACAGATAGCGGCGGTCGCGGCAGTGCACGACGAATGCGGACAGCAGAAACAGCAACGCGGCCGCGCCCGCCACTTGCCAGGCGGGCAGCGAATTCCCCGGATGGGGATACATGGGAGCAAGCCGGGACGGCCAAAACGCATTCCCCAGATAACGCACGTAGGAGACCAAGACGTTCTCGAAGCGGGCCGACAGCGGGACTTCCTGAGCGGTGCGTACCGCGGCCGCTGCGCGTTGCGCAATCACGGTGACGATGGAATCCGCAGCGGCAAGAATGAAGAGGGGGACTTTTTCCCAAACCAGAAAGGAAAACGAGCGCGGGGAGGGGGCCGCAGCCGGGCCGCCGACCGAACCCATGCGCTGGAGCGGCCAGTAATCCCAGAGCAGAAGCACAAAGGGCAGCGTGACGACCTGCGACTTCGCCATCAGACCCAAGGCGAAAAGAACGGCGACCAACCCATAGAGATAACGCCGGCCGGTTCGAGCGTAGCGGCCGTAAGCATGGAGGGCAAGTAGAAAGAACAGCATGCTGAGCACATTCTTGCGCTCCGCGGCCCAGGCAACCGATTCCACATTGACGGGGTGGAGCGCAAACAGCGCGCCCACCACCAGACTGGGCCCGGCGAGTCCGGTCGCCTGCTGCAGCAGCAGGAACAGCAGCACAGCATTGACCGCATGCAGCAGAAGATTGGTGTAGTGATGACCCAGGGGATTGAGGCCAAAGAGCTGGCAGTCCACGGCATGCGACAGCCAGGTCAGCGGGTGCCAGTTTCCGACGTGAAAAGTTGTGAACGACCACTTCACGGTGTCCCAAGTGAGGCCGCGCTGCACCTGGGAATTTTCCAGGATATAGGACGAATCATCAAAGTCGATGAACCGGTTATGAGTGATGGGATTGTAGAAAGCAAGGGTGGCCGCGACCAGCAGGAGACTGTAGATGACGACCCGCTTCTCGTGGGAGACTGACATGTCGATAGCTGGAGGCGGCTTGGCTGGCTCTGGCTTAAATCAACATCCCTCCCCTTCCGGCCGATGACGATTCTAACGCGATCTGGGTTGACTTACACGATTCTGTGTTGCTCGGGACAAATCGACGGTAACCAGTGGCGGCTGTGCTTTTTTTCACCGCCGAGACGCCGAGTACGCCGAGAAAAATCAAGAAAAAGCAAAACCTTGAACCACAGGGGAGTTTTCTCCGCAGCCTGCCAGTGTGTGTTTCATAAATGCCTTTCAGCTTAGAAAGCGCGTCCCTCAGGGGCTAAAGCCCGCATTTCTAAAGGTCCTAATCGGCACGGCTAAAGAGGCTGCGGAAAAAGTAAATTGCCGCTGCCCGGCCCCTAAAGGGGCGTCTGATTTTGAAGGGCTTCCAGTATCGCTAAAGCGATACCCTGATACGAAACCGGACTTTTTCCGCAGCCTGTAAAGCCGTGCCCTGCCCAAAACCAATTTGTGAAACACTCTCTCGTTACCTCAGTGCCGGTTGGGTGCGCGCCCGACTTCATGCATGACCTCAAGACTGGTATTTTAGTTAACGAAACCAGGTTCGCTGACGAAAACGGGCTATCCTGAGCCGCATTGATCGGCGCGCAACCGGCACAGGTGGAACCTCGGAGAATCATGTCGCATCCCGCTAACATGGTCAAAGCGATGCTCACGCTGGCGCTCCTCGCCAGTGTGTTTGCACTGGCGTTGAGCGCGGACTTTTACAAGTCTTGCATCGTGGACGTGTTCATGGCGCTGGTTTTGGCCGCGGCTCTGGTAACACTGTCGGTCATCCAGCCCTCGTGGATAAACTTCGCCAGCGTGGTTGTGTGCGGCCTCGTCATGGCGGAACTCGACTATCGAGTCATGGGTTTCCGGTTCCGCTCCATGGCTCCATTTGCCTTCGCGGGATTGGGCAGCCTGGCGGTGCTCGGCACGCGGACGATATGGGCGCGTGATCGGGATCGCACGCTGCTGCTCTATGCGTTTCTGCCTGCGGTTGGGTTCGTGGCTTCGGAATACTTCGCTCCGATTTTGATGAATTTCACGGAAGCGCTGCATCCCAAAACCTTGGATCTTTATCTGTATTCCTTCGATTGCAGTCTCCGCATCCAGTTCAGTTTCCTGGCCGGTCAATTGTTCGCGCGCCACGAGTGGCTCCATTTCGCCGGCATATTGTTCTACATTGCTTTGCCGCTGCCCTTGGCATTGGTGTACGCGGCCAACCTCCGGCTGAAGGGCAAGGCTGCTTTCCCCGTAATGCTGGCGTTCCTGGTCACCGGTCCGCTGGGTGTGCTGTTTTACAACGTGGTTGCGGCAACCGGGCCCATCCACATTTTCGGGGAACGATTTCCGTGGCACCCTTTGACGATGGCGCAGGCCATGAACCTGGTACTCGAAACGATACCGGCCAAGGGAGCGCGCAATGCAATCCCATCGTTGCACATGGCCTGGGTGCTGCTGATCTGGTGGAATTCCAAGGGACTTGCGCGGTGGATCCGCCTGGTCGCACTGGCTTTTGTGATCTTTACCGTGCTGGCGACTCTGGGGATGGGCGAACACTATTTCATCGACTTGGTAGTCGCTTTTCCATTCGCCCTGATGATGCAGTCGTTATGCCTGTATCCATTGCCGTTCCAGCACGGTTACCGGCGGGCGGCATTTTTGTTTGGTACCCTGGCGACTCTGGCTTGGATGGCGGCGCTCAGCTTTGCCACGCCGTTGTTTTGGATTTCGCCGGTTATCCCATGGGCAATGGTGATTGCGACAATTTTCGTCTCCAGTTGGCTGGCGCACCGCCTGCAAAGCGCTGCGATGGGGAATGAGCGGGTACAATTGGAGGCTGTCCCCGAAACCAGCTCCCTGGCCGTGACTGGGTAGAAGTCCCATGTCGGAGCGGTTGGCAGTGGTCCCGCACATTTCACCCACCCGTCACTTTAATCTCGAGGGCAGGGATTCATCTTTAGGCATGGAACAGACGCAAGAAGCTCGGGGGCGAGCGTTCCCAGAATGGGAGTTGCGGGGTCGGACGGGCGTTTGAAGGGAAGATGGAGACGAGGGGCGACTGGCAAAATTTGTCAATCTGGGTCCCTGAAAGTGTCATACTGGGAGTATTGAGGGTGGCTGAAGGGGTGACTATCCCGCAGAAGACTGCTGAAAACGCTGGGTTTTCAACCGGAAGGACATCTGACTTCCGTCACTTGGGCCTCTGGCCCTTAGAGTGCGATAGTACGGGCGAGTTGGTCATCCAACCAAACCAGTCAAACGGAGACGAGGACAATCTAAATGCGGAAACAAAAAGGCTTCTCACTAATCGAACTGCTGATCGTGGTGGCGATCATTCTGATCATCGCCGCGATTGCTATCCCGAACCTGTTGCGCGCACGTATTGCGGCGAATGAATCGTCCGCCGTGGCGTCGGTTCGAACCATCAACACAGGAATGATTTCCTACAACTCCGCCTACCCGACGGTGGGCTTTGCAGCCGCGCTGGTCAATCTGGGACCGGGCGGGGTCACCACGGCCTGCCCCACAGCCGGTCCGACCTCGACTGCTTCCTGCTTGATCGACGGGCAACTGGCGTCAGGCATCAAGAGCGGTTATACGTTCACTGCGGTGGGCTCGGGTGGTCCTCCAGCCTCGGCCTATCAAGCGATCGCAACGCCGCAGACTGCGAACCAGACGGGCGTGCGCTACTTCTGCTCGTTCGCGGATGCTGTCGTACGATACAGTGCGGCTTTGATCTCGACCTGCGACGGAACGGTGCCCGCACTGCAGTAAGTTGGGTTTTGGCAAAGTACCTGGGGGAGGGTACAAGCCGGAAAGAAGCAGAGGAGAAATCCTCTGCTTTTTTTTGGTTGCAAGTTTCCCCAGTTCTTGCCGCGAAGATGGCATGCGATGACAAAATTTGGCAGAGTGATCTACGAAGAGCTGTCAAATTTTGTCAACCAACCCGCAGAGGCGGGACGCCAAAGGCCGCTCCAGCATCGGCGGCATAAGCGATTGCATAGAAAATACAGGCTTTGGATGGGATGGACCCCCGGTAATGCACTGGTAGGAGCGGTCCAACAAGTGCAACTGGTTTAATGTCTGTCGTGGTTACGTGGGACCCCGGATGGGCGGAGTTAATCAAGAAATGCGTAAACAAAAGGGGTTTTCGCTGATCGAGCTGCTGATCGTGGTAGCTATCATTTTAATCATTGCAGCGATTGCTATTCCGAACCTGCTGCGGGCGCGTATTGCGGCGAATGAATCGTCCGCGGTGGCGTCGGTTCGAACCATCAACACAGGCATGATTTCCTACAACTCCACCTACCCGACGGTGGGCTTTGCAGCCGCGCTGGTCAATCTGGGGCCGGGCGGGGTCACCACGGCCTGCCCCACACCTCCCACCTCGACTGCTGCCTGCTTGATCGACGGGCAGCTGGCGTCGGGCACCAAGAGCGGTTACAAGTTCACTGCGGTGGGCTCGGGTGGTCCCCCAGCCTCGACCTATCAAGCCATCGCAACGCCGGCGACTCCGAACCAGACGGGCGTGCGCTACTTCTGCTCGTTCCCGGATGCTGTCGTGCGATACAGTGCGGCCTTGATTACGACCTGCGACGGGACGGTAACCCCGCTGCAGTAGGTTCGATTTTGGCAAAGTACCTGGGGGAGGGTACAAGCCGGAAAGAAGCAGAGGAGAAATCCTCTGCTTTTTTTATTGTGGGACGTTTTTCAATGGTTGCTCGTTTCCCAGCCCGGAAATCCACTGACACAAAATGTCATTTCCGATGCGGGAGGACTGAGGGAAGCGGCGAACGAGGAGTCAAGGGGGGTGAATTGCATTGCATTCCCAAGGACTTACGGTTGGTGTTTATGGGCCGAGTCCGGCATACAAAGTGCAAGGGTTGTGACTGGAACTTGATCGGATGCGCTCATCCGGGACCATCGTCCGGGATCAGGGAGATGCGATGCGAAGGGCCCGAGGATTTTCTCTCATTGAACTGCTGATTGTAGTGGCCATGATTCTGATCATTACGGCGATTGCGGTGCCCAGTTTTCTGCGTTCGCGCATCGCGGCCTACGAATCGGCCGCCGTGGCAGCGGTCCGGACCTTGAACACGGCGCAGATCGCGTACAATTCGGCATACCCGACGGTGGGTTATGCGGCCACGCTGTCGGCTCTGGGTGGCACAAGTTGCACGCCGCCGAATTCGACGAGCGCGTGCCTGATTGATACGGCGCTGGCTGGGGGCCAAAGGGGTGGGTATAACTTCACGCTGAGCAATGTAACCGGGACACCGAATTCAACCTACAACGTTATCGCTACCCCGATATTGTGGAACTATTCAGGGATACGCTATTTCTGTTCGTATGCCGACGCGGTGGTGCGCTACAGCATGACTACGATCACGACCTGCGATAACACGATCAGTCAGCAACAGTAGCTGGGGGTGGCAAAGATCTGCGGGACCAGCCCTGGTCTCCGCTGGCGGTTTACCTTGGTAACCCCTCAGGCGGTCAGATAGCCGCATTACACACGAGCATTGCTTATAATTCTTTTCATCAGGTTCCATTCACATTTCACTCTAAGGGGCTGGGCATTGCGCGCATAGGCATGACTGCGATTGAAATTCTCGACCTGGAAAAAAGCTATCTCGTCGGATTCTGGCGCAAGCGGGCAAAGCTGGCGCTGCGTCCGCTGCGCCTGACGATCGAAGAGGGAGAGGTGTTCGGCTTCCTGGGCCCGAACGGCGCGGGCAAGACGACTACCCTGAAGCTCCTGATGGGGCTGGTGTTTCCGACGGCGGGGAGGGCTCGGATTCTGGGGATGGAAATCGACGATCCGCGGGTGAAATCGCAAATTGGATTTCTACCCGAGCAACCCTACTTCTACGACCATCTGAGCGCGAGAGAACTGCTCAACTATTATGGGCAGCTTTCCGGAATGGCGGCCAAAGGGCGGTCGGCGCGGGTGGAGCAGATGCTGACGCGGATGGGATTGAGCGATGCGGCGGGGATGCAGCTGCGGAAGTTCTCGAAGGGGATGTTGCAGCGGGTGGGGCTGGCGCAGGCGATCGTGCACGATCCGAAGGTGGTGTTTCTGGATGAGCCGATGTCGGGACTGGACCCGATGGGGCGGCGCGAGGTTCGGGATCTGATCCAGCAAATGCGGTCGGAAGGCAAGACGGTTTTCTTTTCGACGCACATTCTGTCGGACGCGGAGGCGCTTTGCGACCGGGTGGGGGTCATCCACCAGGGTGAATTGCGCGGGGTGGGGGCGGTAGCGGAATTGACTTCGGGGAAGCAAGGCAAAGTCGAGATTATTTTTTACGCGCCCAGAGTGCCGGCGGGTTTGACGAGCCTGGGGGCGGAGGCGCGGGTCAGTGGCGACATGGTGAACGCGGTATTGCCGGAAGAGCAGCAGGATGCGGCACTCGAAGTGCTGCGGCGCGAGCGCCTGAAACTGATTTCGCTGACGCCGGTGCGCAGCTCGCTGGAGGAATATTACATCCAGAAACTGCGGCCCACGGAGGGCCGGGACAAAGAGAGCAGCAAAGGGGCGGGTGTATGAATTCGAGGATCGGTTATATCGCCTTCAACACTTTTCGGGAGGCGGTGCGCGACCGGGTGCTGTATAACCTGATCGCGTTTGCGCTGCTGCTTTCCGGGGCGGCGATTCTGGTGGGAGAAGTTTCGATCGACATCGAGCGCCTGGTGGTGGTGAACCTGGGGCTGACGGCGGTGTCGCTGTTCGGAGTGGTGATCGCCATCTTCATCGGGATTGGCCTGGTTTCGAAGGAGATCGAAAAACGCACGCTGTACACGGTGCTGTCACGGCCGGTTCACCGATGGGAGTTCGTGGTGGGCAAGTTCTTTGGGCTCACGGGAACGCTGGTGGTGAACACGTTCCTGATGGCGATCGGAGTGTTTCTGGCGCTGCTCTACGTGGCGCACAAGTTCGAGAAGATGGATGGGTGGGTGCTGGTCGCGTTGTACTTCATCGTGCTGCAGTTTCTGATTGTGTGCGCGCTGGCGCTTTTCTTCTCGTCCTTTTCGACGCCGTTGATGTCGGCGGTCTTCACCTTCGCGCTGTTCGTGATCGGCAGTCTGGCGGAGGATCTGCGGGGCTTTGCCAGAATCACGCACGGGGTGGGGGGGCGGCTGGCGACGGCCATCGCCTATGTGGTGCCGAATTTTTCCGCCTTGAACGTGATCAGCCAGGTGGCGCACGGGGACGCCGTACCCGGACGCCTGATTCTGTACAACAGCGTATACGCGCTGCTGTATTCGGCGATGGCCATCGCGGGAGCGGTGCTGATCTTCCAGCACCGGAATCTGAAATGAGCGCCACGCGACGCGTGAACCTGGTGGCGGCCGCGGTGCTGTCGTTCTCCATGGCAGGCGCCATGGCGGCGCTCCATGCCATCGACCACATGGGGCGCGGACCGGTAGCGCAGGGAGCGCTTTATGTGCGCTCCTCGAAGGCGCTGCGGCGGATGAGCCTCGGCTACACCGGCCTGCTGGCCGACATTTACTGGACACGCGCGGTACAGTATTTCGGAAAACAGCATCAAGGCGGTACCGGCGATTTCCGCTTGCTGGCGCCGCTGCTCGAAGTCACGACGGAACTGGATCCGAAGCTTTTGCCGGCATACGAGTTTGGGGCCAACTTCCTGGCTCCGAAGCCACCCGGCGGCGCGGGGTCACCGGGAGCGGCGCTAGCTCTGATTAAGTACGGAATCGAGCACAATCCCGAGCAGTGGCGGCTTTACTACGACCTGGGATTTCTGTATTACACCGAGCTCAAGGACTACGCCCATGCGGCGGATGCCTTCAAGCGAGGGGCCGAGCTTCCGGTGACCAACCCATTCATGCCCATTCTGGCGGCACGGATGGCGCAGCATGCGGGCGAATTCGACACGGCGCGCATGTTGTGGGTGACCACTTACCAGAACACCAAGGAAGAACAAATCCGGCAGAACGCGGTCCAACATTTGCTCGCTCTGCAAGTGGATGAAGAGGTAACGCGGCTGGAGCAGGTGGTTGAACGGTACCGCGAACAGAGGGGACGATTACCGGTAACCATGGGCGATCTGGAGCGTGCGGGATTCATTCGTGGGACGCCTGCCGACCCGAAGGGGCATCCGTACAAGCTGATGCCGGATGGGCGGATCGAAGTGCAGGATCCGCAGGACATTTACTTCATCACGAAGGGGCTTCCGCCGGGTGCGGCGCCACCGCAACCACCGCGAGTGGACAAGGCAGCTTCGAAGTAAAGCGCTTCTGGCTTCTGGCTTTTGGCTAAAGGGCCAAACGCTAACAGACTGTTTCTCCAATTTGTTAGCATGCAGGCGTGTCCTCAAATTCCCCCCGACAATTCTGGACCGCGTTACTTGGCTGGTGGCGCGAGCAAGCTAGAGAGAAGGGCGCTTGGAGCGCGAGTTCCCTGCTGGCGGGGAATCTGTGGACCTTTGTGCGCGAGTCGACGCCCGAGCGACGGCGGCTGCGCTATGGCGACATGGAGTACGACTGGGAGCATCGCGTCAACACCACCAGCGGCACGGTGGGCTGGCACGCGCGGCTGCTGGGATTGTTTCATTCCCCTTATCAGCCAACCGATCCGGCTCTGTTTCGGGAGATGATGGCTCGCCTGCCCATCGCGTTCGATACATTCACCTTCGTCGATATTGGTTCGGGCAAGGGGCGCACGTTGCTGATGGCATCGGAGTATCCGTTTCGGAGGATCGTGGGAGTGGAGATTCTGCCCGCGTTGCACCTGGCCGCGCAGGAAAATCTGGCCAGCTACAAAAGCGAATCGCAGAAGTGCTTTGCGTTCGAAGCGGTCTGCGGCGACGCGGCCGACTTTCCTTTTCCCGCCGAACCGCTGGTGCTCTATCTTTTTAATCCATTCCCAGAGTCGGGCTTGCGGCGGATGCTGGATAACCTGGACAGGAGCCTGGACGCTCATCCACGCGCAGTGTACTTGGTGTATCACAATCCCCTGCTCGATCACGTGATCGGTGAGCGCACAGTCTTTGCCAGAGTCGGCGGGGTCAGAGTCGGCGGGACTGGGCAGTACT
>Ga0326727_10024600_pt1 | contig 11366 bp, 9 predicted proteins | sample MB2enrmetagenome_FD_207643 | JGI IMG/M metagenome (GOLD analysis project Ga0326727, IMG submission 207643) | Lab enriched peat soil microbial communities from McLean, Ithaca, NY, United States - MB29MY | ecosystem: Environmental > Terrestrial > Soil > Wetlands > Peat | place: USA: New York... | reverse complement strand
GAACGCTGGGACCTGGACGAAGGCCAGATCTTTCAGGTCGTCGATGGCTTACTGGACATGGTGGGAGTGCACGATATGCGCGACGTGCTGCCTTCCGATCTCTCCACCGGAATGAAGCGCTCGGTGGCCATCGCCCGCGCCCTGGCCGCTGAGCCCCAATGCATCCTGTACGACGAACCCACCACCATGGTCGATCCGTTGATGGCTCACCTGCTGGGCGATGTGATCCAGAAACTCAAGCAGCAGCTGCACGTTACCAGCGTAGTGGTGACGCATGACATGCGTCTGGCACAAAAACTTGCCGACCGCATTGTCTTTCTCCATGAAGCCCGCGTCGCCTTTTTCGGGACTCCGGAAGAAATGCGGCAGAGCCAACTCCCCATCATCCGCGACTTCCTCCACCTGGATGAGCTGACTCTGGGGGATTTCGGGGCGGCGAATTGAGAGAAACGGTTTGCAGTTTACAGCTTGCAGTTTACAGCCAGCCGTTCTGAGTCAAGCGGTTTTGCGGCTCTCTTTGGCTGCAAACTGTGAACTTTCTCAAAACCCCTTCAGCACCAAGCGCTCCTTGGCGACCGCGGCGCCATCGTCTCGTTTCAGCCATTTCTCCAGGTACTTGGCCACGATGTCGGTCTCGACGTTCACCGGGTCGCCCGGCTTCAGGGACGCCAGGTTCGTCATTTGGACGGTGTGCGGAATGATCGCAATGCTCACCTTCATCCCTTCCAGCCTGGCGACCGTGAGGCTTATGCCCTCGATCGCAATAGAACCTTTGAAGACCACATATTTTTCCAGTTCTTCGGGAATCTCGATATGCATCCAGAAGTCCTGTGCCCCCGGAATGGGTTCGAGGCCGAGGAATTTTCCTGTTCCGTCCACATGGCCCTGAACAATGTGGCCGCCCATGCGGCCCTCCGCCCGCAGAGGCAGTTCCAGGTTGACCAGCGCACCTTCGTGAATTCTGGATAAGGCCGTGCGTTCCCAGGTTTCCCGGGCCAGGTCCGCGCAGAAAGAAGCCGGAGTAATATCCAGCGCAGTCAGGCAAACACCACTCACCGCCACACTGTTGCCGGTCCTCAACTCCCGGGTAACGTTCGCCGCTGAAACGGTAATGCGCCGCTTCCCTTCGGCCTCGCGGATGGCGATAACTTTCCCGACTTCTTCAATTAATCCGGTAAACATGTTGCCCTCGCATTTGCTTTCAGATCTCGGCCTCGAACAACGGCGTCGTCCCTACGGGACTTACCACCTATTTAACACACACCCAGCGCTAAAGCGCTGGGCTAACGAACGGTCGCGCCTGCGGCGCTCACATCCCGTCTTCTCTCAGATCCAGGCATTGCCACGCAGTGGTACCGCCTGTATCGCCTCTAGAATCGACGCCTCTCCAGACCAAGTCCTGTCTGGGTTTTAAATTTGAGATTACAAATTACCAAATTACAAATTTGTACATGGGTCTCGCAAATAGCCTTCGACGGCAAAATCTTCGCCAAATTCGTGCAACGTAATGGAGTGCACCCGCCTGGCTTCGCTCAGGGAGCCAAAACCGGCGCCGGCGGCAAACGGCACGCCGCTGTTCCCCAGAATCTTTGGCGCGTAATACAAGAACACCTTATCGACCACACCGCTCATGAGAGCAGCCCCGTTGATGCGCGAACCGCCTTCGATGAGCACGCTGGTGACTTCCATCTCGCCCAGGCGCGCCATCACTTTGCCCAAGTCCGGACGTTCGGAGGCGCGCTCCGCATCGAGCTGTTCGACGCGGATTCCGCGGCGCTCGAGCTCCTGCCGGCGTTTGGCATCTGCGGCCGTGCAAAATACGACAACGTCGTTCTGTGCCGACGCGACCAGCTTTGAATCCACCGGCAGCCTCAACGCGGAATCCAGCACCACGCGCAGCAGCGGACGGCGCCGGGGCAGACGTGAACGGTCGGTAAGCAGCGGATCATCGGCAGTCACGGTGCCCCGGCCCACCAGAATTGCGTCCGTCTGATGGCGGAGCAGGTGCACGTGCGCGCGGGCAAGCTCGCCCGTCACCCAACTGCGTTCCCCGGCTTTGGCTTCCGGGGGTAACGCCGCGATCCTTCCGTCCAGGGTCATGGCCGACTTGAGCGTCACCAAGGGCTTTCGCGTGCAAATCCACTTACTGAAGGCTTCATTCAGCTTGCGCGCCTCTCCCGTACCCACGCCGGTGGAAACCTCGATGCCGGCCTCGCGCAGACGCGCAAAGCCCTTTCCCGCCACCTCCGGATTCGGATCCGCCATGGCCGCTACCACGCGCTCGATACCGGCGGCAATCACCGCGTCAACACAAGGGCCGGTCCGGCCGGTGTGGCAACACGGTTCCAGATTTAAATACAGAGTGGCCCCGCGAGCGTTTTCCCCAGCTTGCTCCAGGGCCAGAACTTCGGCGTGTTTCCGGCCCTCATAGGTATGCACGCCCTCGCCCACTATCTTGCCTTCCCGTACCACCACCGCGCCTACATGCGGATTGGGAGAGGCCAGGGCTATTCCCTGGCGCGCCAGCTCCAGCGCTCGCGCCATGAATTGCTCATCCGTTGATGGCGGGGACAGGCTCATGATTCCTTATGGTTGCGGATACTCAGGCGAAAAGCGATTCGACAAATTCTTCCGGATGGAACGGCAGCAAATCGCCCACCTTCTCGCCGACACCCACGTAACGAACCGGCACCCCCAGTTCGCGGGAGATGGCCACCACCACGCCGCCCTTGGCCGTGCCGTCGAGCTTGGTCAAAATGATGCCCGTGACGCCCGCGGACTCGGTAAAGAGCTTGGCCTGTTGCAGTCCATTCTGTCCGGTGGTGCCGTCGAGCACCAGCAAAGTCTCGTGCGGCGCTCCGACAATAAAACGCTGTGCCGTGCGCCGCATTTTCGACAACTCCTCCATCAGACTGGTTTTGGTGTGCAGTCGTCCCGCGGTATCCACAATCACATAATCCAGATTGCGGGCCTTGGCGGCCTGCAGAGCGTCGAACAGCACTGCGGAAGGATCTCCGCCCGGTTTGGTCTTGATCACTTCCGTGCCGGTGCGCTCGCCCCAGACTTCAAGCTGCTCAATGGCGGCTGCCCGAAACGTATCCGCGGCCGCCAACAATACCGTCTTGTTCTGGTCCCGCAGGCGTTGCGCCAGTTTGCCGATACTGGTGGTTTTCCCGGTGCCGTTGACTCCCACCACCAGGATGACCTCCGGATCGCCTTCCTCCGCCGCCACCGGTGGCGTATTCGCCCGGCTCAGGATGTTCAGGATTTCCTGCTTGAGCAGGCGCTTCAACTCGGCGGCATTGGCAATCTGCTTCCGGTCGGCCTTCTCGCGCAGCTTTTCCAGAACTTCCCCCGTCGTCTTCGTTCCCAAATCGGCGCCGATCAAGGTTGCTTCCAGCATGTCGAGCGTGTCCCGGTCAATCTCCTTCCCAAACGGAACCACCGACACGACTTCCTCGATGCGTTCGCTGAGGTTCTCGCGCGTGCGCACCACCGCCTGCTTCATCCGTTCGAACAGGCCCGCCTTCTTCTCCGGCGCTTGTTTGTCCTCTTCCTGCTCGTCCCGGCTGCCGAACAGGGTCAGAATCTTGCTCATCATTGGCCTCTATTTCGGCGTTCCCGTAACCAGCAGCTTCAGCACCTCGTACGGAATGCCGGAGAAGTTTTGAATGCGCCGGCCGTTAACGAACAGCGTAGGAGTGGAATTGACGTCCACCTCCTTACCCAGGGCGAGGGAATCGCGCACACGAACCGCCGTCGCCGGATTGGTCACGCAGGCAGCCACTTTGTCGGCATTCGCGCCGGCTTGCGTCGCAAAGTCCTTCATCTTCTGATCCACATTGTCCGGGTTCACGGTTTCCTGGTTGTCGTAGTCGGCCTGGAGAAACTTCCAGAACGCATCCGAGTTGTTCTGGGCCACGCATTCCGCATATTGCGCGGCCTTGAATGCCCAGGGGTGAATCTGCTCCAGGGGATAGTTCTGGAAGATGAAACGCTCATTGGGAAAATCGGCCAGCAGCTTCTCGATGGTGGGTTGTGCCGCCTTGCAGGCAGGACACTCCAGATCGCTGAACTCGATGATGGTTACAGGCGCATCGGCTGGCCCGCGCGCCGCTCCATGCGCCTTGGCGGCAAAAATCGCATTGGTGGGGGCGAACGGATCGGCCCCAAAAGGCATAAGGTCGCCGGCAATCGCCCAACCCTGATCGGGCATCACGTAGAACTGCATCGGCTGCATCGGCTCCTGCGCCTGTTGCTGGTTCCTTACGCCCACAATTACTTCCGCTACGTGCGGAGCCTGCGAAGGCCGGATTGCGAGGATCTTCCATTGGATGTTCGAGTCATAGCCGAACATGTGTTGCATGAAGGCTTCGACCGTAGCCGTAGTTGGTTCTGTCTCTACAGGCTGCGGCTTATCCGTGGACCCGGATTTAGGGCTGGCCGGGGACGGCTTTTGCCCGGCGGCGGGTTGGGTTCCTTGTGCCCATGCGGTTACGGCAAGAAGAACCAGGAATGCGGTAATTATGACTCGGCGCATGTCTATCCTTTCGCTTTTGTAACTTGTAATCCTTAATTCTAAACTTCGTGCCGGGCGGCGATCGGGAATCGGCGTCCAACCCCGAAGGCCTTCTCGGTAATCTTGAGCCCGGGCGCGGCTTGCTGGCGCTTGTATTCCGCTTTTTCCACCATGCGAACCACCACGCGCACCAGGTCCAAATCGTAATTATGCCGGGCCGCAATCTCCTCCGCGGTCCGGCAATCTTCGATGTAATCCTCCAGGATCGTATCCAGTATGTCGTACGGCGGCAGCGAGTCCTGATCTTTCTGGTCGGGCCGCAACTCGGCCGACGGAGGTTTCTCGAACGTGGCCTCCGGGATGGCCGGCCGGAGCGAATTGGCGTGCCGGGCGAGCCGGTACACCAGCGTCTTGGGAACATCGGAAATCACCGCCAGGCCTCCGGCCATATCGCCATACAGCGTGCAATAGCCCACCGCCAATTCCGACTTATTGCCGGTGCTCAAGACCAGCGCGCCAAACTTGTTGGAAAGCGCCATCAGGAGATTGCCGCGAATGCGCGCCTGAATGTTCTCTTCGGCCACGTCCGCGGCGCGCCTGGCAAACACCGGCTCCAGCGCCTGCCGGTACGATTCGAAGATGCCGGTAATTCCGATCAGTTCGAAGCGAATGCCCAGGTTCGCGGCCAGCGTACGCGCGTCCTCGATGCTGCCCGGCGAGGAAAAAGGCCCCGGCATTCCCACTCCGGTGACGTTTTCCGCGCCCACGGCATCGGTGGCAATGGCCGCGGTGAGCGCCGAATCGATGCCACCGCTCAGCCCCACCAGGACCCGCTGGAACCCGCATTTGCGCACATAATCGCGCGTGCCCAGAACCAGCGCCGCATACGCGCTGGCGTCCGCTCCGGCAACCTGCTCATGCTGGTCACCACTGAGCGCGTCGCTGTCAAAGAAAATCAGGTCCTCTTCGAACGACTTGGCTTGCGCCACCACTTCGCCCCGGGCATTAAGCACCAGGCTGGAGCCATCGAACACCAGACTGTCATTCCCGCCCACCTGATTGCACATCAGCACCGGCATGGCGTGGCGCCGGGCCAGCGCCGCCAGCATATCCCGCCGCAATTCGCGCTTTCCCACATAAAACGGCGAAGCGGAAATGTTGAGCAGTAAATCGCCACCCAGGCGCGCCAGTTCCTCCACCGGATCGATCTGGTACAACCGCCGGTTCCAGAAAGACTTGTCGTTCCATGCGTCTTCGCAGATGGTGAGCGCCATCTGCCGGCCGCACAGCGGCAGTATGGATTGCCGCTCGGCGGGCGCGAAGTTTCGCATTTCGTCGAAGACGTCGTAGGTAGGCAGCAGCCGCTTCGATTGCACCATCACCAGCTCGCCGTCCCGCAAGACCGCAGCAGAATTCATCGCCGGCTTTCCCGCATTATTCTTTACCGGACTGACAAAACCGCAGATCACGGCGATCCCGCGCGTTTCGCGGGCGATTTGACTGATGCTTTCCTCGTTCCGGACGATAAAAGCCGATTTCTCCACCAGGTCGCGCGGCGGGTAACCGCACACCGAAAGCTCGGGAAAAAGAATCAGCTCCGCCCCCGCCGCGGCCGCACGCCGGGCGAACGCGACAATCTTCGCGGAATTGCCGGTGAAATCACCGACTGTGGAATTAATCTGACCGAGGGCAACCTTCACGCCTTTAAGTTTATCAAGATTGTCCGCATCGCAGGCCTTACTGCTGAGGCTGGGAGGGCGGATCAGGCGGCAAAAGCACCGGCGGTGCGCTTCCCTCCTCCGGTACAGATCCGCGCGGCAGAGGTTTTTGCGGCTGCTCCGGTTGTTCCCCGGGACGACGCAATGTCGGAGCCGCTGTGGGGGCGGCCGGTGGCGCTTCCGCCTGCTTTCGGGCCACGAGAGCGCTCAGGTCAACTTCCTTTTCTGTGCGCACGATCTTCTGGCCGTCCACCGGCATGATCTCCAGGCGAATCACTTCGTCCCCCTGAAAGCGGACAAACTGAACTTCCCCTGGAGGCTCGCCGTACAGCCACTCCTCGTACTCCTTGCCGCTCTGGTCCTTTTCGCGGATCTTCTTGTCCGGCCGGCCCTTGGCATAGTTCACCATCTCGCGGTTCATGCCGACAAGAATCTGATGGCTCTTGATGGCCTCTTTGGCTTTCACCGGTATGGTATCGAGATAGGCCTCCACGGCGGATTTTGAGCTGAAATCGAGTACCGGGGCGAGCAGTTGGCGGACTTGATCGCCCGTAAGCTCGGGCACGAACCTGGTGTCGAACAAAAGAGCGATGACGCAGCCGTGCGGATTAGCGGCCGCTGGAGCCGGCGGCTGGTCCGGCACGACAGTTCCGCCGACTCCCGAAACCTCGATGTGCTGATACCACTTATTCTTCCGCTGCGGCCCGCCGTTGAGTTCAAAGATAATTCTGTCCTTCTTGATGTCCACCTTGGTGATTTGCACGCGGTCACCTGGTTTGGCCGCGGCGCCAAAGGTCTCCACCAGGGAATTTACTTCGGCCTGGGTAGGAGATACGAACTGCCGGTTTCTGATCGTCATTCCTTTTCTGCCCGCCGGTAAGACATGACTCGCGAAAGCCAGTTCGGAATTCAGGCTGCGGATTACAAGCAGTTGCGTCTCGTGCGACATCGGCCGCGGCGCTGCCGCGGTTCCCGCCGGCTGAGACGGGGGCGCGGGCTTCGAATCGGCCACGAGACTCGTGCCCCATATCAGCAGTGACACCAGCACCAAAATCGACCTTGGGCACCGCATAGCAGCCTCTCACTACATATTTGGATGCGGCCTATGAGTTGCCGAAGCCTTCCCCGTCCGGCGAGCTGTCTGGATCGGCAGGCGGCAACGCCAGCGCGGAAGCTTTCGGTTCCGCATTTGACTCCGGTAACATTTGTGTCTCCCCGGCCAGACCGCCGGACCCGGGTAATTCCGGTTGTTCCAGGGCAGCCGGAAAATAGCCTGTCTTCCTCGATGGGACAAAGGACGCCAACAAGGCAATACCCGCGACAATCACGATCGCACCGACGGCACTGGCTTCGATCCCATAACCTCCACCCGTCAACCATAAGGGGCCCTCCACCCGGCCCCGCGTGACCACCGAAAATCCGTACAGCCCGCTCACCGGCAATCCAAAGATCAGTCCCAAAGTGGCATTCCACCAGAAATGAATGGCAATCGGCATCCACAGCGACTGGGTGCGCAAGTATGCCAAAGCCAGCATAATGCCGATCAAAACGGTGTTCAGGAATCCCCACGCCGAGGCATCGGGATTGATCAGGTGCACGGTTCCGAAGAGGATGGAGAAAATCGCCACCGCGGGACCCGCTCCCACCGCGACCACCAGACGTTGGAACGGATACCCGCGAAAACTTATCTCTTCCGCCATGGCGCCGGTAGCCAGAATGACGGCCACCACCACCGCCCGGATTACCGCATCATGGCTGGTGTTCACGGTAATGACCAGCCTTCCCATCAGGGCAATCACGGATACCGCTACGGCCACCATACCCGCGCCCAGCAATCCGCCTACCCACAGATCGAATAACCACGGACGCCGCATCGCCAATCCGATGGCCGCCAGCGGATTTCCGCCAACCCGATCGAACGCGCTCACCACTATGCTGAACCCACTCAACAGGAGGACCAGCAATAGCGGACGATAGACCAAATTGCTGCGCAGAAAGGGTAAGTCGCGCGGCACGAAGCCGCTGGCGATGAAGTGCGCCGCTATGACCACCGCGATTCCCAGCAAGAACCGCGAAAATGCCAACCCACGCCGGTTCAAGGTCTGCTCTCCTGCCCCAATCTCAATGATTCACCAGGGAGGCACGAAGACACAGAGGAAAGCAAACCGGAACCCGTTTGGCCGCAAATTAACGCAGATAAACACTGATCAGAACAAAACAGCATGGATATTCCTTCTTTCCGAACTCCTTCTATCTGCGTTCATCTGTGTTGATCTGCGGCTGATTTCCGCTTTTCCTCCGTGTCTCCGTGATGAATCAAGTGATTCTCACGCCCGAGCGCGACACCTTGAACGGCAGCATGCTGCCCCCGGCGCGGGCAATGGCGTCTGCGACCCGCTGGCGGGCTTCCGGTTCAACCATAAAGACCACACATCCGCCGCCACCAGCGCCACACACTTTGGCCGCCAACCCGCCATTCTTACGCGCTACCGTCATCAGCCGGTCAATGAGCGGAGTCGAGATGTGAGGATGGTTGCTGCGGCGCAGCTTCCACTCCTCGCGCAACAGTCGGGCAACCTCCGTCCAGTCCGTCTTAAGCAACGCTTCCCGCATGCCCGCCGCAATGCCGGCAATCCGGCTGAAGTTGCGAACCACATTCTTTTCCTGATCAATGTGCCGCTTGAATACTTCCCAGTTATTGATACCCGATTGGCGCGGCGCGCCGGTGTAGGCCAGCAAAAACCGGCGCGCGATTTCGCCGGGCGCAACCGGCAGCGCCTCCCGCCGTATTCCTCCGGGATCCAGATGAATGGCGCTTACGCCTCCGTAAAGCGCGGGATAATAATCCTGGCAACCGGTGGGCACGCGAATGATCTGCGCTTCGACATTCTGGGCTACGACCCGCATTTCTTCGCGCCCGAGTCTGCGGCCCGTAAAGCGCGCCAGCGCGGCGCTGGTGGCAATCATGAGCGCCGAGGAACCTGAAATGCCCGCACCCGCCGGGGACTGTGAGTGCGTCTCCAGCAGAAATCCGCCCTGGGGTTCGAAATACCGTACCAGATACGCCCCGATGGGATGGCGGTACGAACGCGCCCGGCTCAGCTCTTGAAAAGTCGCAAACCGCTCTTCCCGGCCCGTATCGATCGAGCGCAGATGAATCGCGCGGCCGGTGCGCGGCTCAATGCGGCACGTGGTCAGAATGCTGAGCGCGAAGTTGAGCGAGACCGCGCCGGGATGAAACAGATAAAGCGGCCATAGATCAATCGTCCCGCCCGCCAAGTCCGCCCGGCAGGGCGCTTGCGCCATAACTGCATGCTTATCCATGGACATGTGGAATTTGTATCATGAAGGGACAAAAAGTTTACAGTTTACGGTTCACAGTTTACAGCCAAACCGGCGGACACCCGCGCTTGCTGTCGCCTTCCGTTTGGCGAAAAACTGATAACTGTAAACTGTGAGCCCTTTGGAAGGTGCTTTGAAATTTATCCCAGATTCAGCGCGCGCTTGAACGATCCGCGCTCATTCTGGATCTTCTGCTGGAGCAGGGTGATGGCATAAATTAACTGTTCCGGCCGGGGCGGACAGCCCGGAACATAGACGTCCACCGGAATCACCTGGTTCACCCCTTGCACCAGCGCGTAATTATTGAAGACCCCACCCGAGGTCGCACAGGCGCCCATGGAGATTACCCATTTCGGCTCCGGCATCTGTTCCCAAAGCTGCCGGATCACTGGAGCCATCTTGTGCGTAACGCGCCCGGCAATAATCATCAGATCCGATTGCCGGGGGGAGGGACGGAATACTTCGGCGCCAAAGCGGGCAATATCGAAGCGCGAAGCGCCCATCGACATCATTTCAATGGCACAGCAGGCCAATCCGAAGGTCATGGGCCAAATGGAATTCTTGCGCACCCAATTTACGACGTTATCCAGCGTAGTCAGCAGCACGCCTTCCGGCGCGCGCTCTCCGAACACCAGTTCCCGCACGTGCGCAGTGCCCTCGTCGGCACCCACCAGATTGTCGAACCGTTCTTCGCCGTTCATGGATTTTTCCCTTACTCAGCCATTAGATGCAAAAACCATTGTAAACTGTGGGACCCCGGTTTGCAGCTTACAGCCTGAGAACGTCCCGCCGGATGCCGGCGCTTCCCGCTGCTTCACGGGTTGAGCACAATCTTCCCAAACATGTCGCTCTTTCCCAAACGCTCGTGCGCCGCCCGGGCGTCCCGGAGCGGAAAAGTTGTATCCACCACCGGCTTTAATTTGCCGCTGAATACGTGGTTCAGCACTTCGTACAGCTCTCCCATGTTGCCCATGAAGGATCCCAGAAACGACAGCTGGCGCGCAAACAGGAAATTCAGATCTATCCCCGTCTCATTCCCGGTCGTTGCGCCGCAAGTAACGATGACACCCCCGGGCTTGAGCGACTTCATGCTCTCGCGCCAGGTGGCCGCGCCCACATGTTCAAATACGATGTCCACGCCCTGCTTGGCGGTAATTTTCTTCACTTCCTCGGAGATCTTCTGCTGGTAGTGATTCACCACATAATCGGCGCCCAGTTCCCGCGCTTTGGCCAGCTTCTTATCGTCGCCGGCGGTGGCAATCACCCGCGCCTGAAACAACTTGGCGATCTGAATGGCCGCCGAACCGACGCCAGATCCCGCACCCAGAACCAGCGCCACCTGTCCCGGCTTGATCTGCGCCCGGCTCACCAGCATGTGCCATGCCGTCAAAAAGACCAGCGGCACGGAGGCGGCATCGTCATATCCCAGGGCATCGGGAATGGGAATTACGTTGACTCGCGGTACCGCAATATATTCGGCGTTGCCGCCGTCACTGAAATACCCCAGCGCGGTGAACTTGGGACAGAAGTTCTGCCGTCCACTCACGCATGCCGGGCAGCAGTTGTCGAACAGCATGGGCGCAAGCAGGACTCGCTCCCCTTCCCGCAGGTCCGTGATGTACTCGCCGACGCCCGCCACATCGCCGGAAATATCGCTGCCGTTGATATGCGGAAGTTTGACGCCGGGAAGACCCTTCCTGATCCACAAGTCCAGATGATTCAAAGCGCAGGCACGAACCCGGACCAGAACCTGGTCTTTGCGCAGATCGGGATCGGGGACCTCTTCG
>Ga0326727_10024599_pt1 | contig 11367 bp, 9 predicted proteins | sample MB2enrmetagenome_FD_207643 | JGI IMG/M metagenome (GOLD analysis project Ga0326727, IMG submission 207643) | Lab enriched peat soil microbial communities from McLean, Ithaca, NY, United States - MB29MY | ecosystem: Environmental > Terrestrial > Soil > Wetlands > Peat | place: USA: New York... | reverse complement strand
TATCGGGTAAGAAGATAGCGGCTCGGTAGTTCTGTGGGTTCAGTTCGGTTCTTTACGATGGGTCATGCTGAGCCCGTTCTTGGCGCAGCATCCCCGTAATGCCGGATGCGTGAGCGCCGTCCCAGGCCATCTTCCCGAACAGCAGACGCAACCAGCCCGCGGATGGATGGCTTGAGCTGCGTTGGTAGTGCAAGCCTCGCGGGGATTCTTCGGCTTCGCCTCAGAATGACACCAATCTTCTCCCATGCTTTCCCACATGCAGCCAGGTACGGGCTGCATGTGGGAAAAGCCCTACTTCTCTTCCGGCTTCCAGCGCAGCACCGGCTTGCGCGCGGCGGCGGTTTCGTCGAGCCGTTGCAGGCGCGTGGAGTGCGGTGCGTTCTTCACCAGCTCGGGTTCCTCGATTGCCTCCCGCGCGATTGCCTTCATCGCGTCGATGAAGAGGTCGAGCTCTTCGAGCGGCTCGCTCTCCGTCGGCTCGATCATCATCGCTCCGTTGACCACCATCGGGAAGCTGACCGTGTAGGGATGGAATCCGTAATCGATCAGCCGCTTGGCGATGTCTCCGGTGCGGAGGCCGAGCTTCGATTGCAACTTGTCACTGAAGACGGTCTCGTGCATCGTCGGCGTGGAGTACGGCAGTTCGAAGGTGCCTTCCAGTTGCTTGCGCACGTAGTTGGCGTTGAGGACCGCATCTTCTGTCGTCTGGCGCAGGCCGTCCGGGCCGTTGGCCATGATGTAGGCCAGCGCACGCACGAACATCCCGAAGTTGCCGAAGAAGGCGCGCACGCGTCCGATGGAGTGCGGGCGGTCGTAATCGAGGCGCAACTCGCCGTTCTCTTCGGCGATGACGGGCTTCGGCAGGAAAGGCTCAAGATGCCGCTTGCAGGCCACCGGGCCGGAGCCGGGACCGCCTCCGCCGTGCGGCGTGGAAAACGTCTTGTGCAGGTTGAGGTGCATCACATCGACGCCGAAGTCGCCGGGACGCGCCTTGGCGACCAGCGCATTCATGTTGGCGCCGTCCATGTAAAGCAGGCCGCCCTTCCGGTGCAGGATTTCGGCAATCTTGGCAATCTGCTCGTCGAAGATTCCCAGGGTGTTGGGATTGGTGAGCATGAGGCCGGCGACCTCATCGTTCATCTGCGCTTCCAGCGCGGCGAGATCGACCATCCCTCGCTCGTTGCTGCGCAGGTTTTCCACCTCGTAGCCGACCATCGCCGCTGTTGCCGGATTGGTGCCGTGGGCGGAGTCGGGGATGAGCACCCGCTTGCGCGGATTGCCCTGCGATTCCAGGTAGGCGCGCATCAGCAGGATGCCGGTGAGCTCGCCGTGAGCTCCGGCGGCGGGCTGCAGGGTGATGGCGTCCATGCCGGTGATCTCGATGAGCTGATCGCTGAGCGCCTTCATGATGCGCAGCGCGCCCTGCGAGATCTCGTCGGGCTGATAGGGATGCGCCCCGGCGATGCCATCCAGCCGCGCCACCGCCTCATTGACGCGCGGATTGTACTTCATGGTGCAGGAGCCGAGCGGGTACATGCCGTGATCAACGGCGTAATTCCACGTCGAAAGCCGCGTGAAGTGGCGGACGATCTCAACCTCGCTGACCTCCGGAAGCGGTGCGGGATCGGTGCGCAGCATGCTGCCGAGCTCGCTGGCGGCATCGACGGAAGGCACGTCGAGCTCGCGCAGGCGAAATGCCTTCTTGCCGGGCGAGGAGTGTTCGAAGATCAAGCCTTCGTTCTGCGAGATGTGCGTGCCGGCCTTGCGAATATCTTTGCTGCTCATCGCTTCACCTCGCTTCCCGCAAGATCGGGTAACGCTGCGCTGCCGGCCGCTGGCGCGTGGCCGCCCGCTGGCGCTTGGCTTATCTCACTCGCGGCGGTGTCGATGGCCTCACGAGAGGTGAGCTCGGTGGCGCACCAGACGGCGGCGTTGCCGAGTTCGGGATAAAACTTGCGCAGCGGCAAGCCACCGACGATTTTGTGCTTGTCGGCGAGCCGGTGCGAGAGCTCGCAGGAATCCTCGGCGGTTTGCAGCACGAATTCGTTGAAGCGCGGCGCGCCTTCGAAGAGCAGCTTGCCGCGCGCGCCCAGCGCCTTGCGGGCATAGGCGGCCTTGGCCAGGTTCTGCTCGGCGAGGCCGCGAAGGCCCTCGCGTCCGTAAACATCGAGATAGATGTTGACCATCAGCGCGACCAGCGCTTGGTTGGTGCAAATGTTCGAGGTCGCTTTCTCGCGGCGGATGTGCTGCTCGCGAGTGGAGAGCGTAAGGACGAATCCGCGCTTGCCGTTGCGATCGACGGTCTGTCCAGCGAGGCGTCCTGGAATCTGGCGGATGAACTTTTCGCGGGTGGCGATCACTCCCGCATAGGGGCCACCGTAGCTGAGCGGCACGCCGAAGGACTGCGCCTCCATTGAGACAATATCGGCCTCGGCCGGCGGTCGGACGATGGCCAGCGAGAGCGCCTCGGCGATGGAGACGACCAGCAGCGCGCCCTTGGCATGAACGACTTCGGCGACGGCGGCTACGTCTTCGATGGTGCCGAAGAAGTTCGGCGACTGGATCAGCACACAAGCGGTCTGATCGGTGATGGCGGCATCGAGGGCGGCGAGATCGACGCGTCCGTTCTCGGTGAACGCAACCTCGCTTAATGGCAGTCCCTGATATTTCGCATAAGTGGCGATGACCTCGCGATACTCGGGATGGACGCTGCGGGCGAGGATGCCGTGATGCCGTCCGGTGATGCGCATGGCCATCATTACGGCCTCGGCTGCGGCGGTCGAGCCGTCATACATGGAGGCGTTGGCGACCTCCATGCCGGTCAGCTCGCAGATCATCGTCTGGAACTCGAAGATGGCCTGCAGCGTGCCCTGCGCGATCTCCGGCTGATAAGGCGTGTAAGCGGTGAACCACTCGCCGCGCGAGATCAGCGAGTCAATCACCAGCGGGCGATAGTGGTTGTAGGCCCCGGCGCCAAGCAGCATCTGGTAGCCGCTGCCGTTTTCGGCGGCACGTGCGCGGAACCATTCAACGATCTCGCTTTCCGCCATCTGGCGCGGAATGTTGAGCTCGTGGTTGAGGCGGAACTCGGCGGGAATCGGCGCAAACAGCTCATCGATGGAGTTGGCGCCGATGGCATCGAGCATCTGCCGTCGTTCGGCGGGAGACTTCGGAAGATAGCGCACTACTGTTCCTCGGCGACAAATTTCTCATAATCCGCGGCGGAGAGAAGCCCGGCGAGCTCCGCGGGATTGGTGAGAGTGACCTTTACCATCCACGAGCCGTGCGGATTGCTGTTGACCTTCTCAGGCGCGGTGGCCAGCTCATCGTTGACGGCGACAATAGCGCCGGAAACCGGTGCGTAGAGATCGCTGACGGCCTTCACCGATTCGACGGTGCCGAAGGTCTTTCCGGCGGTGAGCGTCGAGCCGGCCTTGGGCAGTTCAACGAAGACGATGTCGCCCAGCGAGTTCTGGGCGAAGTCGGTGATGCCGATGGTTCCGGTTTCGCCTTCCACGGCGATCCATTCATGCTCTTTGGTGTATTTGTATTCCGGCGGATAGGCCATGACGATCTCCAAATAAAAGTTGCGCGCCGAAAACGCCGGCGGTCCTGCGGGACAAAATTCGGAACACCTAATTTTACGGCTTTGGTTTCTCCGTGCGCGGCCGTTTATAAAACGGCAGGGGCACGACTCGGCATTTTACGATCTGGTTACGAACTTCGACGCCCAGCTCCATGCCCTCGGTCGCATGGGCTGGAGGGACAAAGGCAGTTGCAATGTTCTTCTTCAGGAATGGTGCGGGCGAGCCGCTGGCCACGCGTCCGACGGGGCTTCCATCGGCGGTGGTGACGGTGTAGCCGTCGCGCGGAATGCCGCGCTCGATGGCCTCCAGCCCGACCAGGACGCGCTCCAATCCGCTCGCCTTCTGCGCCGCCAGTGCGGAGCGTCCGATGAAGTCGCCCTTCTCCATCTTCACAAAGCGATCGAGGCGGGCCTCCCACGGGGTGATGGCATCGGAGATCTCGTGTCCATAGAGCGAGAGTGCGCCTTCGAGGCGGAGCGTATTGCGCGCGCCCAGGCCGCACGGCAGAATGCCGAACTCTTTGCCGGCGGAGAGCAACTCATTCCAGACGCGGGTGCTGGTGGCCTCATCGCTGGGAATGTAGATCTCAAAGCCGTCTTCGGCTGTGTAGCCAGTGCGCGCGATCAGGGTGTTGGGCAGTCCGCAGACGGAGCCGTAGGTGAACCAGTAGAACCTCACCTGCGCGAGATCGGCATCGGCGAGCTTCTGCAGCGTGCGCCAGCCGTTTAGTCCCTGGATGGCGATCTGGGTGTAGCGGTCGCTGAGATCCTCAACGGCGCAGTCGAACTCCGAGGCGGCGTCGCGCACCCAGTGCAGGTCCTTCTCGCGGGTTCCGGCGTTGATGACCAACAGGAAATCCTGCTCGCCGAGTCGATGCACGATCACGTCGTCGACGAAGGTGCCGGAGGGATAGAGCAGGGCAGAGTACTGTGCCTGCCCGATGGCGAGGCGGGCAGCGTCGTTGAAGGTCATGTGCTGGACTGCGGCCAGAGCCTGCGGGCCATGGAGACGGATGTCGCCCATATGGCTGACGTCGAAGAGGCCGGCGGAATTGCGGACGGCCAGATGCTCGGCGATCAGTCCGCCGGGACGGCCGTTCGAACCGGGATACTCGACCGGCATCTCCCAGCCGTTAAAGTCAACCATGCGGGCGCCCATCTGCCGGTGTGCGGCGTTGAGCGCGGTCTTCCGAAGCGTTACCAGGGTGTTTGACACGGAAAAACCCTCAACGAGAACCTTAGAAGGTAACACGCTGGGCAGCGGGCAGGCAATGTGGCCGAGGGGCTTGCAGAATCACAGAAATCTGGGTAGAGTTCGCGCATGGCCAGGTTCCTCTGTCACGACTGCGAGAAGGTGGAAGAGAAGTGCGAGTGCGAGAAATACTGCTATCTCTGCCTGAGCGAGCACGATGTGCGACTGGTGGAAGACGGCTGCTATTACTGCCTTGAGTGCCGGGAGGCCTGCGACTATCTTCCCGAGCCCGACGGGGTAGGAAGGCATAGTGAATAGGGAAGTGGGAGAGAGAGCGCGAATCTTCCCATCGAGTATCGCCCATGCCTTCCCGCGGCCTTGAGCTTGACCTGACCGGCGCCATTCGTAACAGATCTTTGTCCGATTCCCCCCTGATACAAAGACGCCAGCCAGGTCAGTATGACGATAAGGCAATTTCCGGAGTGAGGGAGCGGCATTCCTTAAACTGTTCTGATTTCGTAACACCACGGTGCCGCCGGGTCGAGCCTAGAAGTTGAAGCTCAGTCCCGCCCTGATCACCCGCGTTCCCTGAACCAGGTACACGGTGCTGCCGTCTGCACTGAGGACGGGGCGATATCCCTGCGCCAGCAGGTTGCGCACGTCGATCAGCGCCTCAAGCCCGTTGGGCAGCAGATGCATCGAGGGAATCGGCTGCCGGATGAAGAAGCTCAGGTACGGATCGGTCTCTCCCGCCGAGGCGTTAAATGCGTCCACCGGGGTCAGGCTGCTGCCGCTTAGCCAGCGATAGCTGGCAATCACATGAGTTTTGCTGCCGTGAACCGTACCGGAGAGCTTGCCGGCCACGGATTGGCGCTTGGCGGTGACGAGCTGATCGCCGCTGGGTCCGAGTTGCACCAGACTCTCGGGAGCGGTCAGCACCTTTCCAAAGCTGTAATCCGCGGTGGCGTCCAGTCCGCCGCCAATGGGGTGAGAGTAGACGGCGCGCAGGCCGGTGGAGTGCAGGTTCCCACCGTTGAAGTAAAAGTTGCCGGAGAATGGATCGACGATCAGCGCGTTGGTGTCTTGTGTGAACGTTGCACCCGCGCCGGTAACGGCGGCATTGTGCACCGTATCGGAGAAAGCCGCGATCTGGAACTTGTTCTTCCCAATTCGCTGCGAGAGGGACAGTTCGTGATGCAGATCGCGCTCGACCTGCTGGCCTCTTGCGGAGATCGTAACGTGCGGATCGCTCTCGCTGAGATCGGCCGGAGCCGTATCAAATCCCTTGGCGCGCCGGAGATTCGGAGCGCTGGTGGCGTAACGGTACTGCAGGATCGTGTTCTTGCCTGGATGGGTGGTTACGGTGGCGAAGGGGCGGAAGCTGGTAGCGGGATCACGGAACTGGAGCATCTGCGTCTCGCCGCCGTAATCGAGCTCCAGGTACTCGCCAAAGGTCATCGCGTTGGCAATGGAGAGAGCCAGCGCCTGAATTGCCGGCTGATTGGGATTGAGCGAGGCAAAGTGCCGGGCGGAGAGCGCGATCTCCGGTGTGCTGCCATCCGGCATCTGCCGCGAATATGCCGCCCGCAGTACTGCGCTCGGATTGGCGGTGTTGCTCTCCATGCCGCCATTCAGCGACCAGTGTTCCGGGGTCAGACTCTTCTTGCCGAACATCGACTGTTCGACCTGGAAGTTAGTGTCCATGCCGGAGGAGCTGAAAGCGTCATCCGAACCGGCCAGGAAAGAAACCCGGGCCTTGAGCTGCCCTTCGTTCGCATCTGATTTCTGCACAACCACCAGGGGCTTGTCATCTGCGAGTCGCAGGATCGGCCGGTTGGCCATCGAGCGCAGAGCCCAGCGCCAGTCGTCATCTTCGCTGGAGGAGTCTCTGTGTTTGGGAACGAGCTGAATCGCTTCGAAGAGCGTATTGAGCGTGATATTCAGCAGCAGATTTGCCCCCGGCTGCAGCCGAACCTGTTCGCGTATGGTGGGCAGGAAGTTGGGAGCGGTGACTTTGACGGTGTAGAGGCCCGGAAGGAGTCCCTGAACGGTGAAGCTGCCTTTGTTGTTGGTGACGGCAGATTCGGAGCGGGCGGCGGGAGCGGCGAGGACTTCGACCACGGCCCCCGGCGCCGGTGTGCCCGCACTGTCATGAACCGTGCCGGAGATCGTTCCAGGGTCGATGGCTGCCGACGCTCCCAGGCAGCACGAAACGACAAGCGCCAGGATTTCGAGCTTTCGCATCATTGAGCCTCCCTGCGCGATCAACACATCTTGCGTGCCTTAGAGGCACGCCCGCGGAACCCACCAAGGATTACTGGAACGAGAATTGTATCCTATTCGACCTGAAAACGTGCCGACGGACTTACCGTCTGCTTTGTCACCTCATCGTTCACCGTAACCTTGAGGATGTACAAGCCCGGTTCCAGGTTGGCCAGCGGCATCGACTTTTCTATTGTAATCTGATCGCCGATGTTTCCGTAAGCCCCTGAATTTTCTTCAGCATGCAGCACCGACTTGTTGGTCTGGATATTGGTAATGTCGTACTGGATGCTCGCCTTGTTCTTCTTGAGCTGCGGGTCCTGCTGCAGGTTATAGACCTGCATCCAGATGTTGAGCCGCTGATTGCGCTTGAAGCTGGCCGGCTTGCCGTCGGCGGCATCCAGGCGTGGACGAACCTTGGTGTCGCCGATGATGAAGCTTCCGGCGCCTATGCTTTTGGCCGGCACGCGCTCCATGACGTCGGCCAGAATGAGCGAGGAGGTATCCAGCTTCTCCTCATCGTAGTTCGGGACAGGGATGGAGCGAACCAGCGTGCCTACGCGGTCGCCATTCACATCCTTCACCGCGACATCGATCTTGTACATGCCGGGCTTCAGCGGCACGGCCTTCCAATAAACCTGCTGGGTGGTGAGCGCCTGCTCCAGAAGGTCGTTGGGAACGTCGACTCCGACGGTATCTTCAAAGGTTGATGCGACCCGGCCGGAGATGGTCGTGATGCGGGCAAAGATATTCGCCGAGGCCCGCTGGATGCCCTCTTTCTGGACAAAGGTCAGGTCTTTGGTCTTCAACTGAATGGTGATAGGAACCAGTACGGTGTCCGAGGTGACCTTCACGAAATCGGAGCGCATCTCGAAGGGCATCAGGTTGTAACGAATCTTGGAGCTGACCTTCTCTTCCAGATCCTTGAACTTGATGGGCGGCGGAGCGGTGAGCTTGGCAAGTCGCTCGATGGCTTCGAATTCACGGCCAGTGCTGTTGTTGCCGTAAAGATCCGAGCCGCCAGGTGTTCCGTTCATGCGATCGCTGCGGTTACCGCGTCCCATCTGCTCGTTGATCGTCGGGCCGCCGCCGGGGGTGTGCAGCAGCGCATCCTTTTCATTGGGATCAATCGAGATGTGATAGTCGTTGCACATGCAGCTATCCACGAACTCGATGATGATTTCGTTGCCGAGTCCCTCGAGGTAGCGATAGCGCCAGCGCTCGAAGGGGAAGGTCGAGGTGGTGCCGCCGCCCTCGTTCATCTCGCGCTGATAGGTGCCGCCAGAGGGGTGGGACTCGATCTCATCGGGCGGACCCCAGACGATATAAATGCGGCCGCGGTCGGTCCTCCATCCGGGAATGCCGGCGGCGAAGTGCTCATTGGCGTATTGAATGCGGCGGTAATGCTCTTCGCGGAACTCGTTCTCCTCGGTATCTGGCGTGGGATCGCGGCGAAGCCAGAACTGCTCGATGAACTGGTCGCGCTCGGCGTCGGTCCCCAACAGCTTGAAGGCCTGCTCTTCTTCCGGAGTGATGATGTAGCGGACGTCCTGGTCGAGCCAGTTCTTGTAAGTCCTGCTGACCTCATCTTTGTAGCTTTTGAGGCGCGCTTTCCTTTCCTCGGGAGTGAGCTCCTTGGGCTCGGCAGGTGCTTCCTTCTTCTTCGATTTCAGGTCTTTCAGGGAAGTACCTTCATCCTTTTCGCTGTCAGAATCCTGCTGCTGGGCAACCGAGGGAACAGCCAGCAGCACCGCGGCTGCTAAGACAAGGGAAAAAGTACGAAGGAAGGCAAACCGCATCGGCACACTCGCTCCTGAGGACTGGTTGGCTGGTCAGATTGTAAGGATTCAAGTGAGTCAAGGCAAGGATTAGGGCCGCAGCGGTGACTAAGAGCAGAATGCGCAAGTCGATGATGGCAAGGCGGAATACGGGATGAACCAGAGATGACCTGGCAGCTTGACCCCAACGGGAGTTTACAATGTTGAGAAAGAACGCCGGAGTTGGAACTTTCGATATCGCGAGCTCGTAGAAGAAAATAGGCGGTGTGACCCGTCAAACGGAGCTAGGACGAGGACCGATGAAAACCTGGAAGAAAGTATCGCTTGCTCTCGGCGGCGTGGTCTTGGTAGGCGGAATTGTCTTCTTCAGTATTCAGCAGAGCCGAAAGGGCGTCGTAGAGGTTCAGACCGGAAAGGTAACCCGCCAGGAGCTGGTTTCGCAGGTTACCGCCTCGGGAGAGATTCGCCCCAAGACCTTTGTGAATGTCGGCGCGAATGCGATGGGCAAGATCGTCCATCTGTACGTGAAAGAGGGCGATCACGTGACCAAGGGCGGGTTGCTGGCGCAGTTGGAGAACGTGCAGGCGGGAGCCGACGTCCATGCCACGGAGGCATCGCTTACGGCTTCCGAGGCCGATTATGCTGCCGGAATCGAGACGCTGAATACCAATATCGCCGACCTGGATCGCGCCAAGGCCGATCTCGAACAGAAAGAGTACGACTGGAAGCGAGCCGAAGGACTCTATCGCGATCAGCTTATAGCCAAGAAGGATTACGACGCCGCCAAGAACGCTTATGAAGGGGCGGTCTCCGGCGTGAGCATGGCGAAGGCGCGCATCGCGCAGTCGAGGGCCGCCGCCGAGGCCTACAAACGCAGGATCGCGGTGCAGAAGGCGAACCTGGTGCATTTCAGCGACGTGCTTAGCAAGACCGAGTACCGGGCGCCGTTCGATGGCGTGGTGACCAACCTGCCGGTGCGCGAAGGCGAGACCGTGGTGATGGGAATCCAGAACGCGCCGGGCTCGACGCTGATGACGCTGGCGGATACCTCGGTGATCACCGCCGAGGTAAAAGTGGATGAGACCGACATTGTGAACGTGAAGCTGGGCCAGCCCGCCGAGGTCAGCATCGACGCAATTCCGAAGAAGAAGTTCAAGGGAGTGGTGACCGAGATCGGCAATAACGCCCTGCTTCGCTCTACCGGCGTCTCGACCTCGCAGTCGACAGGCAGCACGCAGGAGGCGAAGGACTTCAAAGTCGTGGTCACCTTGCAGGAGATTCCCGAGAATCTTCGTCCGGGACTTTCCGCAACCGCGAAGATCACCACCGCGACCAAGGATGCGGCGCTGTCGATTCCGATCCAGGCGCTGACCATCCGGCAGAAGGGCGACCTGGCGCCGAAAAAGAAGAAAGACAAAAGCGCGGTGCAGGCGGCTGAGAAGCCTGAGGATCTGAAAGCCGCCAGGGAAGAGATCCAGGGAGTATTCGTGATCCGTAGCGGTAAGGCGCAGTTTGTGCCCGTGCAAACCGGAATCACCGGAACCACGGACATCGAGGTGGTGGAGGGGTTGAAAGAGGGCGATGAGATCGTGACCGGCAGTTACAAGGTGCTGCGCACGCTGAAGCCGGACGCCACCGTCAAGATCAACAACACGGCGCCGAAGAAGGAAGAAGAGAAGTCGTAAAGGTCACCGGGAATCATAGGGAGAGTACACCGAATGGCTACGCAAATCGCAGGCATCGACCAGGAGCTGAAAGCGCCGGCGCCGGATTGCATCATCTGCACGCAAGACCTGTGGAAGACCTACGACATGGGCAGCGAGCAGCAGGTAAACGCGCTGAGCGGCGTCGATATCTCGATCCGGAAGGGCGAGTACGTGGCCATCATGGGGCCGTCGGGCTCGGGAAAATCGACGCTGATGAACCTGATCGGCTGCCTGGATACCCCGACCAAGGGCGTGTACTGGCTGAACGGGCAGCTGGTGAGCGAGCTGGATGACGACGAACTGGCTCGCATCCGCAACAAGGAGATCGGCTTCGTCTTCCAAACCTTCAATCTGCTGGCTCGGGCGACGGCGCTGCACAACGTAGAGTTGCCGCTGATCTACGCTGGGGTGCCTTCGGCGGAGCGGCTGGAGCGCGCCCGCCAGGTGCTGACCAGCGTGGGCATGGGCGAGCGCATGAATCACAAGCCCAATGAGCTCTCCGGCGGACAGCGCCAGCGCGTGGCAATCGCCCGTGCGCTGGTCAATCGGCCCTCGATCATCCTCGCCGACGAGCCTACCGGCAACCTGGATTCCAAGACCGGCAATGAGATCATGGCGCTGATGGATGAGCTGCAGGCGCGCGGCAATACCATTGTGCTGGTGACGCACGAGCATGATATTGCCGAGTATTCCCATCGCGTCATCCACATTCGCGACGGCAAGGTTGCAGGCGACGAGAAGACGGCGAGGGCGAAGAACTAAGATTTCGAAGGTTTCACAGGCTTCTAAGGTTGAAGGGCAAAAGCCAAGACCAAAGGTCGGCGTTTCTGCTCATGGCTTACT
>Ga0326727_10024597_pt1 | contig 11368 bp, 13 predicted proteins | sample MB2enrmetagenome_FD_207643 | JGI IMG/M metagenome (GOLD analysis project Ga0326727, IMG submission 207643) | Lab enriched peat soil microbial communities from McLean, Ithaca, NY, United States - MB29MY | ecosystem: Environmental > Terrestrial > Soil > Wetlands > Peat | place: USA: New York... | reverse complement strand
TGCCGCGCGGCGCCATGATTTCCGCGGCGGTGGCGGCGGCCGGAGTCAGCGCATTCCGCAAGTCGGTGACTGGCGAACCGCGCGGCCCGCTCTGCGGAATGGGCATCTGCTTCGAGTGCCGGGTGACGGTCAACGGGCGCGCGCACGTGCGCAGTTGCCAGGTGCTCTGCGAGGCCGGCATGGAGGTCCAAACGGATGACTGAGCACCGCGGCTCCGATCGGAGCCGCGCGCGTAAGCAAGCGGTTCCTGCTCACTCCATGGCTGACACCGTTTACGATGTCGTTATCATCGGCGCCGGCCCAGCCGGGCTGGCCGCCGCCAGGAGCGCCGCGGCCTGCGGCGCCACCGTCGCGCTGGTGGACGACAATCCGCAAACCGGCGGCCAGATCTGGCGCGGCGAGCCCCGCTTGCGCGTTCCCCCCGGCGCGTCTCTGGTATGTGGCGCCCGCGTCTTCGCCGCCCCCGCTCCCGGCCGCCTTTCGCTGGAAATGTTCGATCGCGATTTTGAGCTCGGCTATCGCCGTCTCATCCTGGCGACCGGCGCTCGCGAGCGCTTCCTGCCGTTCCCCGGATGGACTCTGCCCAACGTGATGGGTGCGGGCGGCTTGCAGGCGCTCGCCAAATCCGGCCTCCCGGTGAGGGGCAAAAAGGTCGTGGTCGCCGGCAGCGGCCCGCTGCTCCTGGCGGTCGCCCGATACCTGCGCGCTCACGGTGCCGACCTGCGGCTGATCGCCGAGCAGGCCAGCCGCGCCGCGCTCGTGCGCTTCGCCCTGGGGCTCTCGCGCCATCCCGGAAAACTGTGGGAGGCCGTTCAACTGCGCGCCCGTTTGCTGGGGACGCGCTATCTCAGCGCGTGCTGGCCCATCGCCGCCGATGGCGGCGCCAAGCTGGAGAGCGTCACGCTCTACCGCGCCGGCAGAACCTGGCGCGAACCCTGCGACTACCTGGCCTGCGGCTTCGGTCTCGTCCCCAACGTCGAACTCCCCGCACTGCTGGGCTGCCGCCTGGGTAAGTCCGGCGTCGCGGTGGACGACCACCAGCAGACCTCCGTCGCCGGAATCTACGCTGCCGGCGAGGTCACCGGGATCGGAGGCCTCGACCTGTCGCTGGTGGAGGGCGAAATCGCCGGGTTCGCCGCCGCGGGAAAGCCCGATTCCGCGCGGCCCCTCTTCGCCGCCCGCCAATCGCACCGCCGGTTCGCCGCGGCGCTCGATCGTGCCTTCGCCCTGCGCGAGGAGCTCAAGAACCTGCCGCAGGACGACACCCTGGTCTGCCGCTGCGAGGATGTCGCCTTCGAGCGCATCCGGCGCCGTTCCGGATGGCGCGACGCCAAGCTCCAGACCCGCTGCGGCATGGGACCGTGTCAGGGCCGCGTGTGCGGCGCGGCGCTCGAGTTCCTGCTGGGCTGGAAGCCGGACTCCGTGCGCCCGCCCGTTTTCCCGGCGCGCATCGCGAGCCTCAGCGGGCCCAGATGTCCCCCACGGTGAAGCCGTCGGGGAACGGGTCTTCCGGATCCACCACGTATTGCGCGAAGCCCGTAATCCATGCCTGCCCCGAGAGCGCCGGCACCACGGCCGCATAAGGCCCGACCCGCGTCTCTTCCATCAGCTTGCCCGTGAACGTGGTCCCCAGGATCCCCTCGTGTACGAAATCCTCTCCCAGCGGCAATTGTCCCTTGGCGTGCAGCGCCGCCATCTTGGCGCAGGTGCCGGTGCCGCAAGGCGAGCGGTCCAGCGCGCCGGTCCACGAGGATGGCAGCGACCAGTCGAAGGCCCCGGTCGAGACCACCACCGCATTCTTGCGGTGTGCGCCGGGCCGCGAGGGTTCGCCCGAGATCTGCGCGATGGTGATGCCCCCGATCCCCGGATTGTCCGGGTGAGTCACCGGCAACTGCTCGCGGGCCGCCGCCTTGATGGTCTCCGCCACCCGCACGATGTCGCGGCCTTCGTCCGGCGTGAGGCGGAAGCCCAAGGGAGCCGCTTCCGCAATCGCGTAGAACATGCCTCCGTAGGCCACGTCCACCGTCACCGTGCCCAGTCCGCGAACCTCCACCGGCGTGTCCAGGTGAGTGGCGAACGCCGGCACATTGCGGAAGGTGACCTTCTTCACTTTGCCGTGATGCACTTCGGCTTCCACGCCGATGAGCCCCGCCGGCGTCTCCAGCTTGAGCCGCGTGATCGGCTCCTCCGCCGCGACCATCCCCGTTTCGATCAGGACCGTTACCACGCAGATGGTATTGCTCCCCGACATCCCCGGATACTCCGTCTGCTCCATGATGACGAACCCGGCGTCGGCCTCCGGATGAGTGGGCGGCAGGATCAGGTTGCAGTTGGCCGCCGGGTAGCCTCGCGGCTCGCGCAGCATGCGCAGCCGCAACCCGTCGGCCCGTGTCTCCAGGTGCCGCATCTTTTCGAACATGGTTTTGCCCGGCACATCCAGGACACCCCCCGTAATCACCCGCCCCGGCTCACCGCACGCGTGGGCATCCACCGCTGTGATCATGCTGGAAAATCGCACCGCTCGCCTCCGTGGAATGATCAATATAATACGAAGTCGGGCGAATTTGAGCGGCTCTGAACCCTCGCACCCGAAAATGGGGATACTGGTGAAGGAGGCGGCGGGGAGCGGCCCAAGATGAAAATACCGATGCGGGAGGCGGTGGAGAGCCGTGGCGAGGCGCGATAAGCCCTTCATCGCGCGAGCGGCGGAATATACGTCGTTGGCGCTGGTGCTGCCGGCGTCCACCTTTGTGGGATACCTGATCGGACACTGGCTCGACGGGAAATTCGGTACTCAGTGGTTGAGCATCTTGTTCCTGATTTTGGGGAGCGTGGGAGGGTTCATCGAACTCATCCGGCAGATCATGCGGGATTCCAGGGATGACGACGCCTGAAGACCCAGTGACCTACGATCGGGCGGTGGAGCGCATCGGGCGATCGATGGTGGCGGTCGCCATTCTGGGAACGGCTCTGGCGTGGGTGGCGGGCGGCTGGCGATGGGGAGCGGGGTTCCTGTTCGGAGCGCTGATTTCCGGCCTCAACTTCCGCTGGCTCCGGCGCCTGGTGGAGAGCCTGGGCCCAGCTTCCCTCCAAAAGCCCAAGAAGCTGACCTACCGCAGCGTATTCCTGGCCTTCCGCTACCTGCTGCTCGCGGGCGCGGGGTATGTTATATTACGGCTTTCTGAGATCAGTTTGCCGGCCGCGATAACCGGACTGTTCGTCCTGGTGGGGGCGGTCTTCATCGAAGTCGTATTCGAGATCGTGCATGCCAGAAAGTGAAATTTGGATTACCCGGATCTTCAACGACTACCTGGCTGGAGTCGGAAATTTCTTCCTGGGGCTGGTAGGGATGCATCCCGATCCACGTCCCTGGACGGACTACGTGGTGATGGAGATCGTGGTGGTAGCCATACTCATGACGGTAGCCGCTGTGTTGCGGCCCCGCCTGTCGAGCGACAAGCCGGGCACCCTGCAGCAGATCAGCGAGCTGATCTACGACTTTGTAAAGGGCCAGTCGGAGGACCAGGTGGGGCACGAAGGCGCGCCCCACGTGCCCTATTTCGGCACGATTTTCCTGTTTGTTCTGTCGGCCAACCTGATCGGTCTGATTCCCTGCTTTGAATCGCCGACCAGTTGGGCATACGTGACCTGCGGCTGCGCGATGGCCACGTTTGTCTATTACCACCTGGCGGGCATACAAGCGCACCACTTGAAATACGTGCTGCACTTCATGGGGCCGATGTGGTGGCTGGCGCCGCTCATGCTTCCGATCGAGATCGTGAGTCACCTGGCCCGGCCTCTGTCCCTCACCGTTCGTCTTTACGCCAACATGTTCGCCGGCGAACAGGTGACGCTGGTGTTTTTGGGAATGACCAAGTTTCTGGTACCCGTGGCTTTCATGGGACTGCACATGTTCGTGGGGATCGTGCAGGCTTATATTTTCATGCTGCTCACCATGGTTTACGTGGGCGGCGCGGTGGCGCACGAGCACTAATAATACGGCTTTATGCCGCAGGAATACGGCTTTATGCCGCCTTGCAGTGTGAGCCCGGCTGTAGGGTGTCCGGGAACCACCTCCTGGGGCGATTCATCAAGGAGAATCGAATGACGAAGAAGTTGCTGATGTTGCTGGCGTTGCTGCTGCTCGCCAGTTCCCTGCTCCCGGCGCAGACGCCGGGCGACCAGGGCGCCGCCATGGCGCACTGGAAAGGAATCACCGCCGGCTTTGCCATGGCCATTGCTTCCAGCCTTTGCGGCCTGGCGCAGGGCAAAGCCATTGCGAGCGCCGTGGAAGGCATGGCGCGCAATCCGGGCGCGGCCAAGGCCATCCAGTTGGCGATGCTCATCGGCCTGGCGTTTATCGAGTCACTGGCCCTTTACACGCTGCTGATCTGTTTCGTTTTCGAGAAATAGCCGCAAGGGGGCAGGGAAAGACCCTGCCCCTAAACCCACATCCCTCCCGGTAGTACTGATTCCTCTCGCCTAGTACAAGAAGCATATATCCCCACAGCAGGTCTATTGACCCTCCTCTAATGCGCGCTTTAGTATGAGACTACATTTGCATGGAACAGCGTAGAACCAGGCGGTTCAAGCTCGAACTTCCGCTAGCGATCACGCGTGCGGGCGCGGAACGGGTTGCTTTACCCGGGTTGACTAAAAACATCAGTTCCTGCGGTGTCCTGTTCACCACGGGCAAGGAACCGGACATCGGCGGTCCCATCGAATACATCATTACGCTGACGCACGACGGGCCCCAAGTGGTCAACCTGCGTTGCGTCGGGAAGATCATGCGCAGCGAGCGCGCGCCGGGCAAGGACGAGAAGGGGCCCAAGGGGTATCAGATCGCCGCCACGCTCGAGCGGTACGAGTTCGTGCGCGACCGCGAGGCGGGCGCGGGCAGGTAGGCTTGCCAAGGCCTCGCTCTTGAAAACCGGGTTGACGGGCTGAAGCCTGTCCCACACAGGCAGGAATGCTGCCACACAGGCAAGAATGCCTGTGCTACTGGTCAGCCGGCAAACGGCCAGACGCGCTCGGGGGTCTTGCTGAGAATCCAACTCAAGTCGTCGGCATTCAGAAACTTCATCTCGTCACGCACCACGCTGAGCGCCCGGGCGTAGGTGGAAGAGCCTTCCACCACCGGCCAGTCGGTGGCCCACATCAGCCGCTCGGGCCCGAATCCCTGGTGGAGACGCTTCACGTACTCTTGCGCGTCGAGCCAGGGATAGGGCTGTTTAGAGATTGACCAGGTGTGCGAAATCTTGACGAAGACTTTGGGGTAGCGCTTGAGGGCGATCAGTTTCTCCAACTCGGCAGGCCGATCGATGGGGCAGTCGGCCATGTGATCGATGACCACCGTCAGGTCCGGGAGTTTCTCCAGCAGCGCGCCCACCTCCGGCATGCGCGTGATGGGAGCCAGCACGGTCATGGGAACTTTGAGTTCGGAACAGCGCTTCCACAGCGGGGGCATGAGCGGCCCGTGAAACCAGTCGCCGGGCGCGTTCCCCGCGGGGCTGAGGCGCACGCCGTGAAATCCCTGGGCGGTCAGCCGGGACAAGTGGTCGGGCGCGGCGGGGTCCAGCGGGTCGACGCGGCACACCCCCTGGAACATCTTGGGATACTGCTTCAGCACGGACGCCAGGTAGCGGTTGTCATAACGATAGTGGATGACCTGGATGATGACCGTGCGAGCCACGCCGTTGGCCTTCATGAGATCGAGCAGCATTTCCGGCGTGGCGTCGCGTTCGGGCGGATTGGCCCCTGGGGCGAAGGGAAACGCCGGGTCGTGCTTCCAGACATGGACGTGCGGATCGATCACTCGATAAGGGCTCATGGCGCTCCAGAGGGGCTTTACGGCGGCCGCACCGGCGACGAGCGCCCGCCGCGAGATTCGCGACCCCGGGATTTCAGGCATAGATGGACTCCAGTTTGCTGGTGACGTACGCGCCGCAGCGCTCGTAGCTGGCCCTGGGGCCCTGGCGCGCGATATCCAGATCGACGATCAGCCACCCTTGAAACGAGATCGACTGGAGCACGCGGTGGCAGCCTGGAAAATCGATTTCGCCGTCGCCGAGATCGAAGATGCTGTTGCGGTCGAAGGAGTCCGGCTTGGTGGTTTCGAGGCGCCTGGCATCCTTGTAGTCGGCCAGCATCAGGCGGCTCTTGTATTTGTCGAGAGTCTTGACGACGTCGCACCCGGCCAGGTGAAGATGGGCGGTGTCGGGGGAGAGATAGAAGAGCTTGGGGTCCGTCATGGCCATGGCGCGGTCCACTTCATCCGGATTCTGGACGATCTGGCCCATGTGATTGTGCAGGCCGGCGCGAAAGCCCATTTCGCGGGCCGCCGACCCGATCTCGTTAAAGCACTCGCACATGGATTGGAAGGCCTTGGGGGCGGCGCCATCGCGGCGGTTGGGAGAGAAAACCACCAGGTGCCGCGCGCCGAAATCCTTGAGGAAGTTCATGGCGGTCTTGGCGTTGGCGACGACCTCGGAACGGCGCGCCGGGTCGTGGGCGGGGCCGTTGAAGGAAATGGTGACGATGGAGCATCCCCGCCGGGAAGCCTCCTGCTGCATTTGCGCGGCGGTGATGCCGTAGGTATTGAGAATCTGCGGAAACTGCGTGACGCGCAGCCCGATGAAGCCGGTATCCTTCATGACGTCGAGGATGTCGGTAAAGGGCACGCGGGGAAAGTAGTTCCACAGGTTGGAGCCCAGGCCCCACTTCACGTTGCGGTTGGCGGGCAGGCGGGCGGCTGCCCGGGCAAGAGACGCGGCCATCGAGGCCAGTATCTGGCGGCGAGTCATAAGAGCCATGCTACACCATCGGCGTGGCACAGCGCGGCTTCGCCGCGAGCTTTCAGCGGTCGGCTTTCAGCGATCAGCTTCCGATCTGTGACAAGTTCGCCGGTTGGGCATCGTGGATCTCCTTCAGCGAGCCGGAAGTTCCGGAGGTTCAACGGCCGAGCGCTGACCGCTGATCGCTGATCGACTCAGAGCTTCTCCATCAGCAGGTCGCGAATCTCGTTGTCGTTGAACATGCCGTCGGTGCGCAACGCGTAGGCGCAGTGCATCTCGAGCACGCCGCCCGAAAACTTCATATTCATATCGGCCTTGCTTTTCACGTTTTTGAGCTTGATCAGCTTGAGGCCTTCACGCACGGCGTCCTTTCCCAGGTCGTCCTGGCAGATCACGCGCAGCGCCATGTTCAGCCGATGGCAGGAAAGGTTGTCGATGAAATTGAGCGCCTCCATGTCATCCTTGAAACTGTCCCAATCCACCTCGTACGGGATGGGCTCGCCACAGATCTCGGCAATCTCCTTCACCCGCTCGGGGAACGTGGTTTCTTGCAGTTCCTTAATCTTCCGCCGCTCGTTCAGGCCCATGGTTCACCTCACCGAGTCACGGTAACACAGAACTTTACAAAGAAAACAAAGAACCTTTACGCGGATGCTGAGTCCGCGCGCGGCACGGCGCGTCCAAGCCAGTGGAGGGCACGGAAATGGCCGGACTCAAAATGCTGTTGGACGCCACGAAGATCGGGCGGGAAGCCGAGAAACTCGAGGGCGATCTGCGCAAGCGGATCGTCGGCCAGGACGCGGCCATTCGCCAGATCGTCGACCTGTACCAGACTTTTGCGGCCGGCATGTCGACGCCCGGCAAGCCGGTGGGGAGCTTTCTGTTTTTGGGGCCGACCGGCTCGGGCAAGACGCGCACCGTGGAAGCGCTTGCCGAGAGCCTGTTGGGCGATCCGCGCGCGGTGATCAAGGTGGACTGCGCGGAGTTTCAGCACAGCCACGAGATTGCCAAGCTGCTGGGCTCGCCTCCGGGATACCTGGGACATCGCGAAACCCATCCCATGCTGAGCCAGGACGTTCTGGACCAGTTCCACACGGAGAAGATGAAGCTGAGCCTGGTGCTGTTCGATGAAATCGAAAAGGCCAGCGACGCGCTCTGGAACCTGTTGCTGGGTATCCTCGACAAAGCCATACTGACCCTGGGAGACAACCGGCGGGTGGATTTCTCACGGGCCATCATCTTTCTCACCAGCAACCTGGGCGCGGCGGAGATGAACTCACTCCTGCGGCCCAACCTGGGGTTTGCGGCCGGCGCCGGCATGGCCGACGGGAAGCTGAACGAAAAGGTTTCCCATGTGGGTGTGGATGCGGCGCGGCGCAAGTTCACGCCGGAATTCATGAACCGGATCGACCGCATGGTGGTGTTCAAGCCGCTGGGGACGGACGAATTGTACCGCATCCTGGACATCGAGTTGCGGGCCCTGCAGGAGCGCATCGGGCGCGCCGCGGGCGTCCATTCGCTGACCTTCGAGGTGAACGATGAGGCCCGGGATTTCCTGCTGCGGGAGGGCACCGACGAGCGCTACGGCGCGCGGCATTTGAAACGCGCGGTGGAACGTCACCTGGTCCAGCCTATCTCGAATCTCATGGCGACGGGCCAGGCGCAGAGCGGCGACCGGCTGCTGGTGGATTTCGACGCCGGGCGCGGGCGCCTGATATTTCTCAAGGAATCCGGGGAAACCGCGCCGGAAGTGGCGGTCGCGGCCGTCTCCGCGGCGGGCCAACGCGCGGCGGCGTGACGGCGCCTTGCTTGGCTTGACGGAAGCGGCTTCAAAAGCCGCGGGCAGCGTGGTTTGCGCGGGGCGGCTGGCGGCGAGAGCGGCCGTGGCCGGCAGGCCAATGGCAAGAGTCATGATTCCCTCGGATATCCCGTTTTAGACACCATTCCGGGGTGTCGAGTTCCTTGACATCGAGATGGGAAAACCTCTTGCAACGCGCGCCCCGGTTGACGCAAAATCAGAACAGGCGAAATTCGGAGTCCCTAATCTCGATTCCGCGCCCCAAGTAGGAGGTTTATCGTGAAGCTGCCCGCCTTGAGTCTGGCCATTCTTCTCCTCGCCGGCCCCGCCGTGGCCGCCGGCACCCTGGACGAGGGAATGCAGGCTCTCAAAGATGCCGTGGCGAAGAAGGATGTCGACCAGGTCAAGAAACAGGCTCCGGAGTTGTACGCGCAGGCGCACGAGGCGGCCGCCGAGCCCGCTCCCACCGACGCAGACGAAAAAGGCGCCTGGACGAATCGCGTAGAGTTCGCCAAGAGCGTCGAGGAGTACAGCGAGTATGCGCTGTACGCCACCGCTGTTCAATCCCCGGCCGAAACGCAGGTGGATCTCTTCGCCACCCTGGAGAAGATGAGCCCCAAGAGCAAGTATCTCGATGAAGGCTATGGCGCGTACCTGGTGGCGCTGAACCAGACTGGGGCGAGCGCCAAGGTGCTGCCCATGGCCGAGAAGGCCCTGGCGAACTTCCCCGAGAACGAGGACCTGTTGCTGCTGCTGGCCGATTCGGCGCTGTCCAAGAACAATCCCGACCGCGCGCTGGCGCTCGCCAACCGCGTGATTGCCGCTTACAACAAGCACACGAAACCCGAAGGCATGAGCGCCGCCGACTGGGACAAGAAGAAAAGCGCCGGCTTGGGCCGCGGCTACTGGATCGCCGGCGTGGTCTATGGCGCCAAGAATCAGTACGTCAACTGCGACAAGGACCTGCGGGCCGCGCTGCCGCTCATCCAGGGCAACGCCGCCATGACCGGTCCGGCGCTGTTTTTCCTGGGGATGGCGAATTACAACCTGGGCAAAATGACCAACAGCAAAGCCAAGGTCCAGGAAGCCGCCAAATTCAGCGAGCAATCGGCCGCCATTCCCGGCGCCTATGCCGATCAGGCGCGGCACAACGCATTGGTGATGAGGGACGAAGCCGCGAAGATGCGGTAGCGGCACAGCGCGGCTTCGCCGCAAGCTTTCAGCGATCGGCCTTCAGCGATCAGCTCCTCGAAGACCTCCGGTAAGGGGTGAGCGCTGCTCCTTATAGGCGAGGCGCCTGTCCCTGCGGGCGAAGAGCTGACGGCTGATCGCTGATCGCAAACCCGAGAATCTTCGCCCACCGCGAAGATTCTCGGGTTCAGTGGCACAGGCATTCGTGCCTGTGGCTATTTATCTTCGCGAACCTGTTGCGAAAGGTAGCGCTCGTAACCCATCTCGTGGATCTGGTGGACCTGGGCCTCCAGCCAGTCGACGTGTTCCTCTTCGTCCTTGAGCAGCCGCTCGAACAGCTCGCGTGAGGCGTTATCGCCTTCCTCGCGAGCCAGTTGAATCGAGCGGTTGTACAGGCCGACCGCGTCGATTTCGAGCTTGAGGTCGCTTTCGATCTGTTCCTTTACATTTTTGCCGACAGTGAGTTGCATCAGTTCGGTCAGGCTAGGGGTCCCATCGAGGAAAAGGATCCGCTCGATCAGCTTTTCGGCGTGTTTCATCTCGTCGATGGACTGCTTCTTGATGTAGTCTCCCAGCCGGCCATAATGCCAGTTCTCGCACATCTCGGCATGCAGAAAATACTGGTTGATGGCCGTCAGTTCTTCCTTGAGGGCCTCGTTCAACGCGGCGATTACCTTGGGATTGCCTTTCATATGGGGGGATTTTAGCACGGAACCTTTTGCGGACTCGGGAGTATTGAATGATATGCACAACGATATCCGGCTGGCCCTGCGCCAGTTGATGGCGGCGAAGGGCTTCACCCTGACCGCCCTGGCGACGCTGGCGCTGGGAATCGGCGTCAATACGGGGATCTTCACCCTGGTTCACGCGCTTATGGTGAAGTCGCTGCCGGTGGCCGATCCGGGCAGCATCCTGCGCATCGGCGACGGCGACAACTGCTGCGTGCTCGGCGGACTGCAGGGAAACTTCTCGATCTACTCCTACGCGCTGTACCAATACCTGCGGGAGCACACGCCGGAATTCGAAGAGATGTCGGCGTTCCAGGGCGGGCTCGACAAGGTCGGGGTGCGGCGCGCGGGCGGCAACGTATCGGAGCCGCTGGTGGATCAGTTCGTCTCGGGGAACTACTTCACGCTCTTCGGGCTGCGCGCGTTTGCCGGCCGGCTGCTGGGGCCGGCGGACGATGTGCGGGGAGCGCCGCCCGCCGCGGTGATGAGCTATCGGGCATGGCGGCAACATTTTGGCGGGGACCCGTCGATTGTGGGCGCGGGGTTGGTCATCGAGGGCGCGCCCTTTACGGTGGTGGGGATTGCGCCTCCGGGATTTTTCGGTGCGGCCCTCCGCCCGGACCCGCCGGACCTGTGGATGCCGCTGGCCGCCGAGCCGGCCACCCACGGCACGAATGCCCTTCTGGATCAAAAGACGAGCCATTGGCTGTACCTATTCGGCCGCGCCCGGCCGGGGATCCAGGTGGCCCGGGTGGAAGCGGAAGTCAACGCCGAGTTGCGGCAGTGGCTGATGGCCAATCAGCCGCCGGCCGATGAACGCGACCGGCAGAACATCGGGAAGCAGCACATCTCGCTCG
>Ga0326727_10024596_pt1 | contig 11368 bp, 15 predicted proteins | sample MB2enrmetagenome_FD_207643 | JGI IMG/M metagenome (GOLD analysis project Ga0326727, IMG submission 207643) | Lab enriched peat soil microbial communities from McLean, Ithaca, NY, United States - MB29MY | ecosystem: Environmental > Terrestrial > Soil > Wetlands > Peat | place: USA: New York... | reverse complement strand
CACGCGCAAGACTTCCTTGTTTTTCGCGTAATCGTCGTGAGCTCCGGTAGGCGACTCCAGGAGCCAGAACCAGTGCGTGGCGTTTTGCACGTAAAGATTCACCACGTTCACATCGCCGATGGGAGGCACACGCCAGGTGAGCAGATCGCTCGGATCGCTCCAGGCAACCACCTGGATCTTCTTTCTGGCAGCATCATTTCCGGGATGCACGCTACTCTGGAATTGGGCTTGAACTTGCGCCCATTTGCCGATCAGTTGGTTGAAATGGGCGGCGCGGCTGGTCTTCTCTTCCAAATTGGTGAACTCCAGCAAGGGAAGCTGATTAGCGAAGAAATATATCAGCGAGGTGCGCGCGAAAACATACTGGACCGCGTTATCTTCCAGGGTCTTTTCGCTTGCATTTGCTGGCGCGGAGGGCGAAGCGGCAGAAGCGGCCGGAGATGAATAGCCTTCAAGGTTTAAGGTGTTGAAGAGGAGATAACTTCCCAGGCTATGCGTGACCCCAATGTACTCCCTGTCCTCGGATTTTCCCTCGCGGAGCATCTTCTCCCAGTTGTAAACTTGCCGCGTCTGATTCCCTGAAACAGTAGCGTCGCTTTGGCTGGCATCGAACTCGACAGACTTTACGATCAATTGCCGCAGTCCCTCGCGCAGTATGTCGCCTAACGGGCCAACCGCCAGCATGGCATCGGAAAATCCCCAGTCGAGGAGGCCGTTCTTCAACGTGCGGTTGATCAGTACGGCGCGTGCCGGCTTCTTGGCAAGCTCATTCGCTTCGGCCACTGCAATCCACGGGTAGAAACGCCCCAGGCCGCCGGGATCCTGCTTCGACTGCTGCGAGCAGACCTGGAGCAAACTGTTGTTGGGGCCGGCTAGATAGGCCTCGCCGGTGACGATGTTACGGCACTTGAGCGAGAGAACCAGAGGCCACCAGTTGATCTCATCCACGACCAGGAGCGAAGGATGATTTCTCAGATGCACGACCCAATGCACGACAAAGGGAGCAGCGGCATGCCATTCGCTGGCATTGTTCCAGACCGCGCTTCCCAGGTAGTCCAGCGGCGGAGGGTTGGAACCGTCGGCGAATTCGCCTTTATTGGCGTACTCCGTTCCGGCATTCTTCCAATCTTCCTTCTTACAGAGTTTGAGCTCAGCGCAGATCGAGTCCCTGAGCAGAGATGAGTCGCCCGCGCCCACGGCATTGATTCCGTGAATGTAGAGAATATGCACCGGGTGCTTATCCGGCGCGTCAAGGGCATCGCCGATGCTGGTCAGGCCTTGAAGAGAGCCGGGGACGTCTTCCACAACTTTCGCGTGCGCCGCAACACCACGCCCCAGTCCGGACACGATGAGAAGGGTGCAGAGTAATTTACCGGTTTTCATCCGATCAGACCTCCTGCGAGGAAAGATACGTCAGCCGGGTAGGAATCTTCAAAAAGACACGTAAATTTTCGGTGCAAAAGATGTTGACATCATGATGTCTTTTAAATTAGCATCATGATGTGCGAACCACTCTTACCATCGACGACGACATTGCCGTGCTCGTGGAGCAGGAGGTGCGGCGCTCGGGCGACTCCTTCAAGGGGACGGTGAACACTCTGCTGCGACGCGGCCTGACGGTCAAAGACAATAACGTCGAACGAGCACCGTTCGTAGTGACGCCTCATTTTATGGGATTGCGTCCGGGACAGAATTACGACAACATCGAGGCGCTCTTGGAGGAACTGGAAGGGCCCTATCACAGATGATCGTTGTCGATGTCAATCTGCTTTTATACGCCTATGACGGCAGAGCAACTCCGCACGACCAGGCGCGGCTATGGTGGCAATCGGTGATCTCCGGGCCAGAGCTGATTGGTTTGCCTTGGCAGACGATTCATGGCTTTCTGCGTATCTCCACAGATAAGCGAATTTCCGGCAATCAAGTGACGATGGAGAGTTCGCTCGCTTTGGTGGAGCAATGGATGAATCTGCCCAATGTTCGAGTTTTGACTCCCGGAGATCGCTACTGGAGCTTGCTGCGCAAGATGCTTCTGGAAGGACAGGCCAGAGGTCCAATGGTGACCGATGCGCAACTAACGGCATTGACAATTGAGTACGGTGGAGTGCTGCACACCACGGACCGCGATTTTGCCCGGTTTCCCGGGCTGCGGTGGGTCAATCCGCTGCTGAAATCCTGAAATTTGCTCCTTGCATTGCGGCGGCTCGCAATGATCCTGGCCGGAGCAGCCTTCGTCGGGCCGATTCGATCCGCACCAATGATTGATAAATTCCCCGCAAATTCTGTTTCCAGCCGTCCGAATGCGATAAACTCATGCGGGAACCCTTTCCAAGAGACCCATCTTCAAACCCCAGGGAGGACACATCGAAATTGGGAAAAAGCATGGTCCCGAAGAAGCTGTTTTTCACCAAGGGCGTAGGCAAACACAAGGAGCGTTTGACCTCCTTTGAGTTGGCCCTCCGGGATGCGGGGATCGCCTCGCAGAATCTGGTGCGCGTCTCCTCCATCTTTCCTCCGAACTGCAAGCTGATTCCGCGCAAGGAAGGCCTCAAATACCTGAGCCCCGGCGAGGTGGTTTTTGCGGTGATTGCGGAGAACTCGACGCGCGAGGCGCACCGGCTGCTGGTTGCCAGCATCGGCGTGGCCATTCCCGCGGATAAAAACACCTACGGTTACCTGAGCGAGCATCACAGCTTCGGCGAGACCGAGGAGCAGGCCGGCGAGTACGCCGAGGAGCTGGCGGCGGAGATGCTGGCCACCACCCTGGACGTGGAGTTCGATCCGGACACGAGCTGGGACGAGAAGAAGGAGATTTATCGCATCTCCAACAAGATTGTCCGCACCAGCAACGTGACGCAGTCAGCCGTGGGCGACAAGCGCGGCAAGTGGACCACCACGATTGCCGCCGCCGTCCTGATTCTGGAAGAGTAGGGATTGCATCCGGCGGAGATTTGAGGCCAATCTCGCTTGGGCGGGATTGGCCTTGCGCATCGTTGCGGAGGAATGTACAGCGATTCATGGCAAACGCGCGTAAATTCAAAGTGGGGTTGGTGCAGATGCGCATGGGCGCGGAGCCGGAGGCCAACTTTGCCTCGTCTGTCGGCCACATACGCGAGGCCGCGCGGCTGGGCGCCAACATCGTTTGCCTGCCGGAGCTTTTCCGCACGCAGTACTTTTGCCAGCGCGAAGATCTGCGCCTCTTCGATCTGGCCGAGCCGATTCCGGGGCCATCCACGGCGAAGTTGGCCGAGGTGGCGCGAGAGTTGAAGGTCGCGATCATTGCCTCGTTCTTTGAGCGCCGCGCGCCGGGGCTTTATCACAACACCGCCGTCACCTTGAACGCCGACGGGGCCATCGCCGGCGTCTATCGCAAGATGCATATTCCCGACGATCCGCTCTACCACGAAAAGTATTACTTTACGCCGGGCGACCTGGGTTTTCGGGCGGTGGACACTGCTTTTGGCCGCGTGGGCGCGTTGGTTTGCTGGGACCAGTGGTATCCGGAGGCCGCGCGGCTTACGGCTTTGCAAGGCGCCGAAGTTTTGTTTTATCCCACCGCCATCGGCTGGCATCCGGCCGAAAAGGCTGAGTTTGGCGCGGCGCAAGTTGACGCGTGGCAGACCATTCAGCGGGCGCACGCTATCGCCAACGGGGTTTATGTGGCCAGCGTGAACCGCGTCGGCCTGGAGCATGGCGAGGTTAAATTGCCGCATGGCGATGTTGCTGGCAATCGCGTTGAGGGGAAGGGAATCGAGTTCTGGGGCGGCAGCTTTCTGGCCGATCCCTTCGGACGCGTGATCGCCAAGGCTTCGCAGGACGCCGATGAGATTTTGATCGGCGAGATCGATCTCGGCCTGATTGAGGAGACGCGCCGCAACTGGCCCTTCCTGCGCGACCGCCGCATCGACGCCTACGCGCCGATCGCCAATCGCTTTACTGATCCCGTGAGCGCGTGGACGGCGGATGGAGATGCCAAGTAGAAATGCCTGCTCCTTTGCCCGAAAAAACGCCGCGTGAACTGGGCTACCGCATGCCCGCCGAGTGGGAGCCGCACGAGGCCACCTGGCTGGCTTGGCCGCACAACCCCGACGACTGGCCGGGAAAGTTTCAGGCCATCCCCTGGCTCTATGCGGAGATTGTGCGGCTGCTTGCCCGCCATGAGTTCGTGCAGATTCTCGTCGAGAACGCCAAAGCCGAACAGCGCGCAAGCAGAATTCTGGAGCGGGCGGGAGCAAATCTCGACCGGGTGAACTTCCACTTGTGGCCTACGGATCGCTCTTGGACTCGGGACTCAGGTCCAATCTTCGTCCGAAACGCAGAGGGCAGTGTCGGCCTCACCAACTGGCGCTTCAACGCCTGGGCCAAGTACTCCGACTGGCAGCTAGACGACCAGTTGCCGGGGCGCATGGCCGAGTTGCTCGGTTTGCCGGAGTGGCAGCCTGCGGTTCGGCTAGCAGACGATTCTTTGCGAAGGCTGGTCCTCGAAGGTGGTTCCATCGACTCGAACGGCGAGGGCATTTTGCTCACCACCGAGGAATGCCAACTCAGCGAAGTGCAGCAACGCAATCCCGGCGTCAGCCGCGCCCAACTGGAGCAGGCTTTTCACGATTATCTCGGCATCAATCAGACCATCTGGCTCAATCGCGGCATCGCCGGCGACGACACCCATGGCCACATCGATGACATTGCGCGCTTTGTTGGACCAACGATGATTGTGGCCACGGTCGAACAGGACACGAGCGACCCCAACCACGCGCCGCTGGCTGAAAGTCTTCAGAGACTCAAGGTCGCACGCACCCTTGACGGCAAGCAGTTTGACTTAGTCGAGCTGCCAATGCCGCGCCCGGTGGTCTTTCGCGGTCAGCGGCTCCCGGCGAGTTATGCCAACTTCTATATCGCAAATGAACTTGTCCTCGTTCCCACCTTCCACGATCCCAACGACCGCGTCGCGCTGAAAACACTGGCGGAGGTCTTTCCGGGCCGCGAAGTGATTGGCATCCACAGCGTGGATTTGGTCTGGGGCTTGGGGACGCTGCACTGCATGACCCAGCAGCAGCCTGCCGCAGCACAAAACGGGGTATAATTCAGTCTACGGAGAGTGGCCCATGCTTGCACCGAGCGAAGTGATTGGCAAAGCGCAATCGTATCTGGGCGAGGTGATTCCTGATTTTGCCGCGCTAGAGCCCAGGGTGGAGGAGATGGAGTTGGATAAGAATTCAGCCAACTGGAATATCACTTTTTGCGCACTCAGCAGCCCAGAAAAGACGCACGAGAATTCGCTGGCGGATTTGCTGCGTCTGCATAAGATCAGGAAGATTGTGTCCATTGGGGCTGATGACGGTTCATTCATCGCAGTCAGAAACCCAGCTCCTTTTTGAGATTGTGCCGATGCTGCTGGAAGAACAGATTTTCGCGCGTCATGTAGGTAAGAAAATCCTTCTGGATTCTAACTTGCTGCTCGTCCTTTTGGTAGGCAAACTCGATATTCGGCTTTTTGGGAGTTTTAAGAGAACCAGTGCATATTCGCTTGAAGATTATGAACTGCTTGAGCATTTAGTCAGAAAGTTTTCCGTTCTGTTCACTACACCTCACATCCTTACTGAAGTCAGCAACCTCGCCAATAGTCTCACGGAACAGTGGCGAGAGGATTTTCTGCGCAATATGGCGGCATTGATACTATGTCAGAACTGCAAGCCGTTTTTTGAGGAATGTTGGACTCCGGTCAAGCAACTAGCCTTGAATCCTGAGTTCATTACTTTTGGCCTCACAGACGCGTCGCTCGCGCAGCTATCATGCAATGCCTTGATCGTTACCGATGATTTCAGGCTCTCTGGCTTCTTACGTCGGAAGGGTGTTTCAGTCCTTAATTTCCGTGATCTGCGGAAGATGCAGAGTTATTAGAGGATCAGGGATGATGTCGGACATTGACTCCATGCAAGCCGCACTCGATGAAGCCCGCCTTGCCGGGGAGGCCGGCGAGGTGCCGATTGGCGCCGTCGTGGTTTTCGACGGCGCGATTATTGCACGCGGACAGAATCGCGTGCTGCGCGATCTGGACCCTACGGCCCATGCGGAGATTGTCGCTCTGCGCGCGGCGGCAGCGGCGCTCGCGAACTACCGGCTGCCAGGCTGTACGCTCTATGTGACGCTGGAGCCCTGCGCCATGTGCGCCGGAGCCATGATTCATGCACGGATCGACCGGCTGGTCTTTGCCGCCGCCGATCCCAAGGCGGGCGCGGTCGGGTCAGTGCTCGCGGTGCTCAATCACCCGCAGCTCAACCATCAGATGGAAGTGGAGCAGGGAATTCTCGGTGATGAGGCGGCGGAGTTGTTGCGAAGTTTCTTTCGCGAGCGGCGGTAGTCTTAGTCCCTTGTCAACGCTCTGATCCGTGCCGCTTCCTGTGGCCATTTTTCGGCTAACTCCGCATAACTCGCGCTGCGGTAATCGGCATAGTCAAAGCCGGGCGTTACCGTGCAGCCGAGCAGTGCGGCTTTGCCGTTGCCGATGAGTTGTGTGCCTTGCCAGACTCCGGCGGGGACGACGAGTTGCACGTGCTGGCCTGCTTCCAAATCCGGTCCGAGAATGAAAACAGCGGAGCGCCCGTCGGGGTAGAGTTGCAACATCTCCACCGGGTCACCGAGATAGAAGTGGAAGACCTCATCGGAGGCGAGCACGTGCATCTCGGAGAAGTTTCCCGCCTCCAACAGGTAATAGATCGCCGTGCCGGCGGAACGCACACCGCGCGGCAGCGACACTTTCTCTTTGCAGACGTACGTCTGGCGGAAGAAGCCGCCCTCAGCCGGGTGCGGTTCCAGTTTGAGCAGCGACTTGATCTCGCCGGCGGTCATTCTCCAGATGGTAACAGCGAAAAGGCAGTAGAATGACCCCATGAAGGTCGAAATGTATGCGGTTTCCTGGTGCGGGCATTGCCGGGCGGCGCGGAAGTTTCTCGACTCCCACGGCATCGAGTACACCGAGATCGACGTGGACCGCGATCGGGAGGCCTCGGCCGAGGTGGTGCGCCGCGTGGGCAAACGGGCCGTTCCGCAACTGGTGATCGATGGCGAGTGGTTTCAGCCCTACACACCCAGTCGCGGGTTGCTGGTCGATGAGTTGAATGAGCGGCTGAAGATTCCCCGAGGTTGAGCCGATCCAGGTTAGTGGTTTCCCACCCATTTCGCAAAGAACACGAAATGGATGGGGCACCCAGCATTTCTCGAACAACCCAGCATTTCTCGTACAATATAGGGTTGGAGCAGGGCAGCCAATTCGGCTTTGGCAAGGAGTCTCCCTTGATCGACCGCTATACCCGCCCCGCAATGGGCCGCATCTGGAGCGATGAGAAAAAGTACCGCTGCTGGCTTGAAGTGGAGTCGGCGGCAAGCGCCGTGCTGGCTGAGGACGGTGTGATTCCCGCTGCCGCCGCCGAGGCTATTGCCACAAAGGCCGGCTTCTCCGTCGCCCGCATTGAGGAGATCGAGGCGGAGGTGAAGCACGACGTCATCGCCTTCACTACGGCTGTTGCCGAGAACTTGAGTGCCCAGGGACTGGACGCCCAGTCACGCTGGCTGCACTACGGGCTGACCTCCAATGACGTGGTGGACACGGCGTTGACTCTGCAAGTGAAAGAGGCTTCTGCGCTGATCCGCGCCGGACTGGTGGAGCTGCTGGCCGTGCTCCAGCGGCGGGCCGTGGAGTTCAAGCACACGCCCACCATCGGCCGCACCCACGGGATTCATGCCGAGCCGACGACCTTTGGCCTCAAGCTGCTCAACTGGTACGCCGAGATGGAGCGCAATTTGGCCCGCTTCGACGCGGCGGCTGAGGATATGCGCGTCGGCAAGTTCAGTGGCGCGGTGGGGACATTCGGCCATCTGAAGCCGGAGCACGAGGAGAAGATCTGCGCGCGGTTGGGGCTCGAGGCCGCGCCGGTGAGCACGCAGGTGATTCAGCGCGACCGCCACGCGGCGTTCATCTCCACGCTGGCGATTATCGCCAGCACGCTGGACAAGATCGCAGTCGAGGTGCGCCACCTGCAACGCACCGAGGTGCGCGAGGCGCAGGAGTACTTCAGCGAAAAGCAAAAAGGCTCTTCCGCGATGCCGCACAAGAAGAACCCGATTACCGCGGAGCAGATCAGCGGCCTGGCGCGCGTGCTGCGCGGGAACGCACAGGCGGCCTTTGAGAACATTCCGCTGTGGCATGAGCGCGACATCTCGCATTCGTCCGTGGAGCGGATTATCTTCCCCGACTCGACGATTCTGGTGGATTATCTGCTGGCCAAGGCGACCGACCTCATCGATCGGCTGCTGGTCTATCCCGAGCGGATGAAAAAGAACCTGGAAAGCACCGGCGGGCTGATCTTCAGTGGCCAGTTGCTTCTGGATCTGGCTGAGGCCGGAATGTTGCGCGAGGACGCCTATCGGCTGGTGCAGGCCCACGCCATGCGGGCTTGGAAAGAGGATTTGATCTTCCGAGATGAGGTGGCGCGGGATGAGGCGATTACCGCGCTGCTCAGCCTGGAAAAGTTGGCGAAGACCTTCGACTATACGCGGCAACTGGGCAATGTGGATGCGATTTTCAAGAGGGTGCTGGGAGAGTAAGTGCCGAAGATGATCCGCACCAGGTTGTCGATCAGCGCGAATCATCGACCGCGACCGCGCGCAGGCAGGAATCCGCGCCGTAGGCGCAAGGTTGGTTAGCCCCGCGCTTCAGCGTGGGGATGGAATCATTATTGTAAACCGGGAGTCCCGTAGGGACGGTGCACCATGGCCCACACGTACGCGAGCAATTTCATTCATTGTGTCTTCAGCACCAAAGAACGCCGCTCGCTGATTCCCGCCGCACGGACCACCGAGCTCTATGCCTACCTGGGCGGCATTGCGCGTGGCGAGGGTTTTACGCTCATCGCCGCGGGCGGTACGGCCAATCACATTCATCTGTTATTCGACTTGCCGGCCTCTTGTTCTCTTGCCCATGCCGTTCAGAAGCTCAAGGGAAGCTCTTCCCGGTGGATGGGAGAGGGGTTTTCCTGGCAGGAGGGATATGGAGCCTTTAGCGTCAGTCCCTCGCAGATTGAGGTCGTGAAGGAGTACATTCAGAACCAGGAAGAGCATCACCGCAAACGCGATTTTGAGCAAGAATTTGTCGCGCTCTTGCGCAATTGTGGAATCGAATACGATGAGCGTTATGTGTTTGGATGAGCGGTATTTGCGCCGTCCCTACGGGACTCCGGATGGTTTGGTGGTTGCGCTAACCCCACGCTGAAGCGCGGGGCTAATCAACATTGCGCCTACGGCGCGATCGCTCTGGACCTCCATAAATTCGCGTGGTAGAAGAGAAGAGCAGAACAAATCCTTGGAGGGGACAGTGACCGAATACGAAATTCAGTGCTAAAAGAAAATATCGACAAAGCAGTTGAAATCCAAACAATAGACGGTGAACTACTAATCGCAAAGGTTCTATTCGTCACACATGACCAAGAATACGACGAACATGAAGTGCTCTATGAAGTGGTTTCCTCAAACATGATTCAGTCTTATGTGCATCTTGAGAATGCAGGCGGCTACGCCTTGGATTTTGAAAAGATCGTATCGGTAAGACCGCTCAGTTGAAGTCGGCCAGGAATCCGCGCCGTAGGCGCAAGGTTGGTTAGCCCGCGCTTCAGCGTGGGGTACGGAGGAGTTGTTGTAAACTGGGTGTCTCGTAGGGACGGTGTCCATCGATGAATCTCACCGTAGCACTTACCGGCGCATCCGGCGCGGTCTTTGGCCGCGAGATGCTGCGCGCGCTGGAGGCGGATGAGCGCGTGACCCGCATTCACTTTGTCGCTTCGGAGAACTCGCTGCGGGTGCTGGCCGAGGAGCTGGGCGTGAGCGGGCGCAATGATCTGCTAGATAAACTGTTAGGCGCGGAATCCAATGAATCCCACCATAGCCGCAAAGACAAAGACACGGCGAGGGTGGGGCACCCAGTTTTTGCGGGCCGGAGTAACAAGATTGTCCAGCACTGGGACGCGGACATTGGCGCGGCCATCGCCAGCGGCAGCCATCCCTCCAGCGGAATGATTATTTTGCCCTGCTCGATGGGGACGCTGGCGGCTATCGCTCACGGCCTGGCCAACTCGCTGATTGCCCGCGCCGCCGACGTGACGCTCAAGGAGTGCCGTCCGCTGCTGCTATGCGTGAGGGAGACGCCCTTCAATCGCATTCATCTCAGAAACATGACGCTAGCCGCCGAAGCCGGCGCAGTCATCTTCCCCTGCATCCCCCCCTTCTATAACCACCCCATCGACTCGACCGAGATGGCGCGCCAGTTTGTCTGCCGCGTGCTGGCGCACATCGGCCTGCCCCAGCCGGGAGCCAGCGTGTGGAAGGCGGACGAGTGAGATAAGAGAGCCGCTTAAAAGGTCCTACTCATGTGCGGCGGGGTCGATCAGTGCTAAATCCGTCTCTGGATCGAGCCGACGGTGCATCGCATTCGGCTCTACTGAAACTATGACTTCCAGGGTAGGCCTTACATGCGCTTCCAGCACATGACCGCCGCGCGTGGACCCGTCCGGAAATCCGACCACCATATGCGTGTGTACGGCAGGCTTGCCTTTGTAGAGCGCAATGTCGCCTATCATCGAAAGCACTTCTACCTGGCTATCAATTGAAATCTGCTTGTACATCTTGCGGGTTGGGTCGAACCAAGCCAGTCTGGCGCTTTGCAGCGCGCCAATCGCGGTAAAATGCGCCGCTGTGACATGATACCGGCGAGCAAAATCCGTCAAACCGGAGAATGCTTCGTCGCCCTTGCTGAAGATGACTGCATAAGTCTTCCGATTGCCATTCACGCTCAAAACTTCCACCTTCATGCCAGGCGCCATGCCTGTCGCGACCGAATGCGACGGAGAGACCCAAACGTCCTGGCCGGCCTGTTCATTTCCCGCTTGTGCTCCGGCCGTTGCCAATAGCCCGATTGCCAGTAAAACCCCTCCAGTTGCGCTCCATTTCATACTCTTCTCCATGACAAGATTTATACGCCACGACAATGACTACGCTGGACCCATCCGCGGAAAATTACTCATCGCTAGTTTTATCGGCGACTCGCACAATCTCGTCTTGCGGCCCTTGCCGTGATCTTCGTTCCGCCGCAATCCTGCGCGTTGCCATCCGTCTGCGCTGGATGCGCTCCGCCTGATAGGTGCGAAAGGCTTCGCGGAAGAGTTCGCTGAGGTTGCGGCTCTCCTCATCGGCAACAGCGATTACCTGTTTTGCCAGCTCCTCGGGAAAGCTGATGGTAAAGACGCGGGAGGATCGGAGGCGTTGAGTGTTCATCCTATTATTATGACAAATTAAGACAATATCATACAATTGTCAAGAT
>Ga0326727_10024594_pt1 | contig 11370 bp, 10 predicted proteins | sample MB2enrmetagenome_FD_207643 | JGI IMG/M metagenome (GOLD analysis project Ga0326727, IMG submission 207643) | Lab enriched peat soil microbial communities from McLean, Ithaca, NY, United States - MB29MY | ecosystem: Environmental > Terrestrial > Soil > Wetlands > Peat | place: USA: New York... | reverse complement strand
AACCTCCAAAGCCTTGTCGTTGTTGTCCTGCGCCTGATGGCGCTCGATTTCCTTTTGCGTGTGGCTGTCCAGTTGACGCCAGTGATGCTTCTTCACTTTGGGATGCATCGGCGCTCGCCAGTTGATAGTGCGCCAAGTGTGTTGCCGTGGCTTGTTCTCGCAGCAATCTTTGCGTGCGCGATTCTGCTCTGGTTTCTCGCCTTACCCGTCGCTCGAATTATCACACGCGGCGTCTCGCACGATTTGTCTTTTGGAGCGATGTCGCTGGTCGATTGCTATTCTATCGCGTTCATGTCAGTTGGACTTTTCTATATCTCCAGTAATTTGCCGCAAGTTCTGAATTGGGCGCACTACCTTTTCAAGATGGCAGCATCCAATTCTGGCGGCTGGTGGAAGGAGGAGGTTAGATGGTATGACGTTTCACAGGCTTTCATTCCATTCATCGTTGGCGTAGTTCTGTTTGTGAATGGTCGCGGGTGGTCGGTGACACTTGCACGTTGGCAGACGGAGAGTTCAGCACCGGTTACGACAGTTAGTGAGAGACATGAGGCTGACATTTAAACCGCGCTGGAGCCAACAGCCATTGCTGACTACCTCTTTATTCTTCTCGCCGGACCGCAAGAACTGATCATTCCAAGGGCGCAGGTTCAGGAATCAACGATTCCAGAAGTGAAGGCGTATGTTGAAGCCAACATCCCAACCAAACCAACAGCCGTGGTTCAAGTTTGAGCGTCGAATTGGAGGAGTTGTGTAAAATGCCGCGAGGTTTCGGAAGAGTGGACAGAGGTTTACGAAGATTTAACGCGGCGCAAGGGCATTTCATAAAGGGCAGAAGGGTCAGTCCTTGTATTTTGCTGTTTGTGTGAAACGGTCCTAGGAGTGGTAAACGAAACGGGGTCACCCATTATCGTCATATTACAATACCATTAACTGACCCTGAACTTAACGATTACGAGTAAGATTATGATTATGAGCAGGTTATGAAGTGGCTCCGCCGCCGATTACGGCGCGGCAAGCTAACCTTGACTTGGCTTGACTCGCCTTGACTCGGAGGGAAGTGTAAGACGCCGCGAGGTTTCGGAAGAGTGGACAGAGGTTTCGGAAAATGGAACGCAGCGCAAGGGCATTGCATGGTCTGTGCAACAGCTGTGTTTAGCTGCATAGGGCACCGAGATTGAGGAGTTTCCATGTGGCGAAGCTCTCGGCTTGGCTGTAGCCGGGGAGGGAACCGGCGTCCGCGGGGAGATCGACGGCGACGGTCTGGCCGGTGTAAGGGATGGCGCCGATGGTGACTGTGCCGTCGCTGCAACTGGTCGGGGTTTGGCCGGTTGGGGCGGGCTGGAAGACCCCGGCGGCCCAGTCGAATTCCGGGATGTTGTAGTCGCAGGGGCAGAAGATGAGGGCCTGGGCGCGCTGGATTTGGAAGTAGAGGACGCCGGAGCCGGTCCAGGTGATGGCGGCGCGGGAAAAGGGCTGGCCCAGGGCGGCAAAGAGGTTGGTGTTGTTCCAATAGTTGACGAGGGTTTTGGTGGTGCTGCCGTCGGGATTGTATTGAACGTCCTGGGTTGCGCCCCAGGGGATGGTGGTCATGTCGTAGGCGTTGACGGCGGCCAGGGCGGTGGCGTATTGGGCGGTGGTCAGCGACTCGTTGTATTGGTTGAAGGCGCTGAGGAAGCGGGTGAGGATGCAGGGGACGCCGCGGACTGAAAAGGTGGTGCTCATTGAAAATTGGTCATTGGGAATTTGTCATTTGAGGTTTGGAACACCTCTCCCCGGCCCTCTCCCCGCTTCGCGCGGAGAGGGAGAAAGAGCTAGGGTGTTTTGGTTGTCATCCATAGATGCTGGTGGTGTAGAAGTCGCTGCATAGGTAGAGGCGGTAGCCGGTGGTCAACGTGCCGCTGATGTTGTCGCATTCGGGGATTTCGCGTAAAAAAACCTGGTGGGCGACGCCGTTCATGTCGGTGAGCGCGATGCGAATGTAGCCGTGGGTGGTGTCGCCGGCGTTGTTAAACTGCGAGGGCTGCAAATCGATTTGGCCGCTGGCAACGAGGCGGAGGAAGTTGGCGACGGCGCCGCTTCCGCCGGTTTGCAAGTGGATCACCGGGACGTTGGGGGCGGGGAGGCCGCCGTAGGCGATGGCGCCGGCGGCGTCGTGGGTGATGCCGGGGACGCCCTGGGTATAGGCGCCGCTGTTGGCGTTCCAATCGGGGAGGCTGGCGGGTTGGACGTTGGTGGAGTTGGCGGCCTGGTTGGGTTGCGGGGCGTGAAGGGGGGCGTTGGTGCTGAGTTGGCTGCCGGCATTGCCGCTGGCGTTCACGAGGTTGGAGCCGATCTGGTAATACCAGCGGGGGCCGCGGTTGACGCGGAGGCGCTCGACCAAGTCTTTTGCGCCGAGATGGGCGGGGGGGCCGAAGGTGAGGGTGGTGCGTCCGGCGGTCAAGTCGTAGTCAACGCTCTGGACGCAGGCGTTCATTGCGGCCCATTCGGCGTTTGCGCTGCCGGTGACGTTGAGGTTGTTGCCGAGGGGGCATTGGTCGGTGATTTCGGTTTCGACCAAGGTGTAGCTGCCTTCAAATTGGGGGATGGATTCGATGGCGAAAACATAGCCAGCCAGCCCGTAAGGGATAATCTCCCCTGGCGTTCCAGTCTCGTAAACTCCGGGGGCAAGGTTTGTGAGAACGATTTGGGCGCTGTGGGTGTGGCCTTGAACAGATTTGTGTGGGACATTGTTTGATCCTATTGTTTCGGTGTAGCTGAAGGTTCCTTTGACGGTGCAGCGGATGGCGGCTCCGGGCGCGCCGCTGGCGGCGATCATCCAGGGGGCGAAGCCGGAGCCGTCGCGGAGGCGGTAGGGGTAGGTGGTCAGGTTGACGGGGTTGCCGGATTCGTCGGTGATGGTGATGGGGGAGTTGGTGTTGTCGGAATTGGCCAGGTTCGTGACGTTTGCAAGGGCCGGGAAAACGGCTTTCAACCACGTTGCAGCCGGGCTGCTGGTGGCGGGGTTGGCGGCATAGACGGTGTCGCCGGTGACGGTGGCGATGAGGTACTTGCCGCCTTCCATGTCGAGGGTGGTGCTTTGGGCGGCGAAGGTCTGGGCGGCGGCTTGGAGGGCGGTGATCGTGCCGCCCGCAAGCAATGTGGTGGGGTTGAGGACTTGGGCGATGGGGTAAAGTGCGCCAACGAGGCCGAATCCTTCCGTTGGCGCGCCGCCGACGTTGGCGGCGATGTCGTGAATGACCTGGGTAAAGCTGCTGTTGTTTGAGGTTGTGGTGACGCGGAATTTGAGGGCGATGGCGGCGGGAATGAGGTCGTCGCGGCGTTTGATTTTCAGGGTTTCGGTTGCGCCAACGGCGGGCAAATTGACGGCGGGGAGAAGATCGCGCGTGGAGATGCGCAGCATCGGCGGGGTTTGGGTGTAGTCGAACCACACAACGGGCGTGCCGCAGGCGCCGACCCAGCGGAGCATGTAGCGGATGGCGTCGGCGCAGGTGATGTCGTTGGCGGCGTGGAGCGGGGCGCGAAGGACCTGGCGCGAATCGACGTAAGGAGTGGGGGCGCTGATGGCGGTGGCGAAGGGCGGCGCGAGGTCGGGGACGTTGATGGCGGTGACGCCCAAGTTGGAGGTCCACGAGGTCGGATAGAAGTCGTAGAGGGCGGCGTTGACATCGCTGCTGTTGGTGTCGGATTGGAGTTGGGGCGAACCGTAGGCGGCGGTGGTTTGGGCGATGCAGTATTGGATGATTTCAATGAGTTGCTGGCGGATGGAGAGGAGGCAGGTGGCGCTTTCGCCGGGAAGCGTTGCGCCGGGTGTGACCTGGGCGTTGGCGGACATGCCGAGGATGACTTCGCTTCGCCAGTCGGCGACGTTTTCCGCGCCGTTGAAGGTCCACCAGAGTTTCTGGAAGACGAGGCGCTCGAAGAAGAATTCCCAGGGGCCGGCGAATTTGTAGGCGAGTTTTTCGAGGGCGGGGGAGCCGGTGCGGAAGGTTTCGACGCGGTAGCCGATGAACCATGTGCGGCCGCCGCTGAAGTTTGTGTTGCCCGGGATGGGGAGGCCGCTTGGACTGATTGGACCGATCCGACCGATCTTCACCGTGATTTGCGCGCCGTAAGGGAAAGGTTCGGGGGAAACGTCGGCGGCGGCCAGCAAATCAAAGGCAAAATAATCTTTGGCTTGGTTGGCGGCCTGGCGGCGGGGGTTGGTGATGGACCAGTCGGCCAGGGCTTTTTCAACGCCGTTGTAGGTGAGGGTGGTGAAGGTCATAAAACCAAAAACTGAACGCAGAAATTGGGAAAGCAGAAATCCTCAACGAGAGGTGCCACAGACGTGCATAGTTGAACACAGATTCTCGCCCGTTGTCTGTGACAATCTGTGTTAATCTGTGGCTCTGCGCGGAAGTTGCGGTTGACGGACGGGTTCATGGGCTTGTTCGGTTGTTATCGACTCGGCTGGCCAATTCATTTATTTGCACGCGCAGTTCGTCAATTTGCGCGGCAAATCGTGAGGTCGCGTCCTCCTTGGCGCGCACCAGGTCCAGCAGTTCTTGCAGCAGGTCGAGGACTTGCTGGAAGTCTTCAGTGCTCACGTGCGCGGGTCGCGGCCCGCCTAATGACCCGATTTCCGCCCGCGCCCGGCTGATGACAGGGTGGGACTCAACAGAAGTTGACGATGGGAACGAAGCCTTCCTCCCCATTTCGCTCCCTTCGCTCTTTCGTGTTGTATCTGCGGATTGCGGCGCTGCCGGTCGATCGCCGCTTTCCCCACGTTGCGCCGGGGCGGGGAGAAACAATTCGTCTCCGGCGCCGGTGTTGTGGCCGGCAAAAGAGGGAGACTTGGCGGATGACAATGGTCTTCCACCATCTTCGTTTTCTTTATTGTCTTGTCTTGCATCTCCAGGTGATGGGGCGGCGACAGCGCCCGTCCACGGTATCAGACGGGCTCGGGCGATTTCTCCCAGCCTCTGCAGTTGCTCGCCGATTTGGCCTAAAGCATCCCAGACTGTGCGGATGTCGCCGGGGGCCTCGGTGTGTGCGGCGCCGCTTCCTTCCGTCGTGGCGCGGGCCTTTTTAATATCCTCGTTCGGTTCTTCCAAAGTGCCCAGCCAAGCCTGGGTTTCCCCGATTGCGTTCGGGGCTTCGGCCTTGAGCTGGATTTCAAATGCGGCGCGGCTGATAGGCATGGGAATTTACGATTTGCGATTTGCGAATGATCGAATAGTCATGGCGCACAAATCCTCACTTCCACATCGGCCTGAATGTGCCAATAGTTCGTCGAGTCGGTGGATGTGAAATATGACCCCCTGACGTTTCCAGAGTTGTAATCCCCGATGGAGGCGCCGGAATATTGCGCGGAGGGGGCAGTATATGTCCAATGTGAATCGGCAGGCCATTCCGTGCGTTTCAGTGCATCACAAAAAGCAACGCTGGAATTTGTTGGGCATTGGGCTAATACAGTGGTTGTAATGTCAGCGAGGTTTGTCCCCGCAAAATTATTCGTGTAAAGAATGATCTGCGCGGAGTTTATGTTTGTGGCATAAAAATTCGTGTGATAGAGATAGTGATAAGGAGTAAAATAGAAATATCCATTAAGACTCGTGCCGATGTATGCGCCGGAGTTGGTCTGGTTGACGATAGTGACGTTGGTGGCAAAGCCGTTGGAGGTGGCGACGCCGCCGCCCGACCCGCTTGGCGTTGCCCACGTTCCGTCCCCGCGCCAATAGGTTGAAGAGCTTGCGCCCGTGCCGCCGTTGAAGTCGCTGATCGCAAGCGCGCCGTTCAAGTGGCCGGCGTTAATCGTTCCCGTGGTGTCGCCCTCGCCGACGCCGAAATCGAAAGTGCCCTCGGAAACAAAGCTGACCGTTCCACTGAACATCACGTCCATGCCGTCAACCTGGCCTTGGTTGTCCAGCGCATAATAGCGGCCGCCCTGCCCGCTGCCATTGGTCATGTTGCCGTTGAAGCTGACGCTCGAATTGAAGTTGACAGCGGACGCGTTGTGGTTCGTCACAACGCCGGTGGTCATTGGGAAAAACTGCGGGTAGATATTCGTGCCGTCGGTCGTCAGCCGCACGCCGGTTTGGCCCGGTAGCGCAAGATTGGTTGTGGAATTGTCCATGAATGGGGAATGGTCCGCGAGGCAGACGTTGAGGGCTGAAGAACCAACGTTTTCAAGCGTATAGTCGAGCGTGAACCACAATGGCCCGGCGGGCGCGCCCCCTGCCACCCGGCTGCGATTGAATGTCCATGCCGCTTTAGTGGTGTTCGGCTGCCCAATTGGGCCGATGGCAGGCAATGTGATTTGACCAGGGCCGGCGCAGTAAATGATACGGTCCGCTATATCCGCTGTGTAGGTGGACAAGGAGTTCAGGTTGGTGAATCCGTTCCACCAAATGTTGGCTTCCACACTGCCGTTTGGACTGATCGCCACGGCATACCGATTGGAATATCCGACCGCAACCAACTGCTGGTTTGACCAAGGATGGTAAAAGTCTGGCACTGAGATGTCTATTGTTTCGGGGAAGTTTTGGTTTCCTGTCCAATCTCCGTAAAACTGTGAAAGTCCGATTTCATTCGGAATATTCGGTGGATAACCTACGTAAAGCAGCGTGCCGATGCTGCCTGTTTGAGTTCCGTCAATAATCATGTGGTTCGAGACTTCCCAATAATCGGCGAATCCGCCGCCCCAAATCGCCGTGGGCCACGAGTCCGCGAGAGGGTTGGCGCCGAAGGAAATGCCACCGGCGTATGTCGAATTAGTGATGATGGAAGCGGTCATTATGCCTATGTTGGTGGCGTTGGTAAGTGTCGGGTTGGCAAGGGCGGCGTTTGTCAGGAACGTGTTGCTACCTTTGCCGCCGACGCCCGCTATGCCAGCCGTGCCCCCGGTGGAGAAAGTGTTGTTGGCCCACGCCACAAGGCCATTGCTGGCGCTGGTGAGATTGAGGAGGGTCGCAAAGACGTTTGTGGTGGTCGAGCCTTGCGCCTGGAGGGCGAGCAGCGTGGCGAAGGTATTCGTCGCCGCGGCGCCTTGGGCGGCTAAGCCGGCTTGGGTCGCGTAAGTGGCGCTGACGTTGGTTGAGTTGAAGAGGCCGAGAATGGTGGTGGTGCCGGTGTTGGTGGCGTTGATGGCGGTTGGATTGGCCAGCGTGGCGTTTGTCAAGAAAGCGTTGGTGAGGCCGGCCCCGGGGGCGATATAGACCTGGCCGGCGTTGGTGGCGAATTGGGCGCTGAAATTGTTTCCGCCGCCGCCGCCGCCGGAACTGCTCCAGCCGGCGGCGAGGAGGGCCTGCTCAAGCAGGACCACGTTCGTGCTGAAGAAATTGGTCTCGTTGGGGGGAAGGACATTGTTGGTGTTGAGCATGAAGGCTTTGTTTGTGCTGACGCCGGCGCTCAATGCTTGGCCGCAAAGAAACGCAAAAAGCGCAAAAAGGATTCCCCATCCGTGCCATCCGTGGAATCCGTGGTTGGTCTTCATTGAAAATTGGCAATTGAAAATTTTAAATTTCATATTAAGCGTGCCGGTCAGTAGCCTTGGTCGGAGAGTTGAAGGGTCAGGACGCCGGCGTCGTTATAGATCGCAAGCGTGTGGTAAAGGCCGGTGGTCGTGTCCAGCAATTGCGGGACGATCTGGCCGGCGACGGTGTAAAAGCGGAATTGGGCGCCCGTGGGGGGACTGGCGACGGAGACGGGGCCGTCGCGGACCGTGATGGGGCCGTCCAGCAGAGTGATGTTTTTGGCGGGACTGTCGGTTGTTTGCGCGGTAATTCTGAGCCAGAAATTGACGCTGGCCTGGCCGTTGAGACTGACGCCGGTCTGGCTGTTGGGGAAAAGGAATGCCGCGTGGGAATTGGCGCTGCCGCCGGCGGTCCAGTTGACTTGCGTCAGGGCCAGATTCATAGCGGCCGCAAGCACGGTGCAAGACATCATCGGGGCGTTGGTGTCATTTTCCGACACGAAGAGTTGGGCGGTGACGGAGGCAATGCCACCTGCCCCGCTGGAGGCCAGGCCGGTGAGAAGAGCGCCGTTTTGGCCGATGCCGATGTCAATCTCGATGTCGTCACCGCGGTAGAAAAAGGGCGGCTGGCCGCGATTCAAGTCCAACAGGCTGGACGGCGCGGCCAGGTCGCACAATAGGCGGATGGGCAGGGGTGTCAGTGGGGTGCTCATTTGAATGCGGAAGTTAGCGGTGCGATGTGCAAAGTGTTCATGGGCTGGTTTGCCACGCTCCGTTGCCGGAGATGGTGTACTGGAAGCTGCAACTAAGCCCGACATGCTGGACGCATTCGACGGACTCGACCACGGCGTTGGGCAGGTAGCGCGTGACCTGGCCCGTGCCGCTTTGGTTGGATACGGTGATCTCGCCCTGCACAGGGACGTTGTCCGGGTGAAAGGCGATGAATTGCAGGCAGGCCTCAACGGTCTGGAAGGAGCGCTGCACCGTGAAGGAAAAACGGTTCTCCAAGTTCAATCGGGGCAGGTTGAGCAGGTAGGCCGCGCGGAAGAGGGGGGATTTCTGCGCCGCGCGCTTTTGTTTGTTGACAAAACCTTCCTTGACCTGGCCTCCGGCGCCGGCGGCGAATTGGGTTCCGGCGACCAGCGACACCGTGTCGTCGGCCAATGTGAACGGCGTTCCGCCGCCGGGGGTGATGGTGATTTTCATCCTGATATTTCAAATTTGAAATTGGAAACCTGAAATCATGGACCGGCGGGCGAGGGCTTTTCGACGTGGCTGGCGTGGATTTCGACCTGGTTTATGGCCGTCATCAAGGCTCCCTTGGCGACGCCCAGCCAGCTTGGGTTTTGCTGGTTCTCTTCCGCCTGCTTTTTGAGGACGGCGACTTCGTCGTGAATCAGTTTGATCGCGGTGATGATTTCTTGTGTTGTCATATCTATTTGTGGGTTCAGGTTGAACAGAAGGAAACCAAGGGAACGAAGGGAAATCCCTTTGTGATCTTCGTTTGCTTTTGTTGAGTTTTCTTCATTAAGCGAGAGTGAGGGCGGGGACGGACGGGGCGCCGCCGCCGGCGATGCCCAGGGTGCTGATCCAGCCCAGTTCGTCCGGCCGGAGAGCTTTTCCGCCAAAGATAAATCCGGCGCTGACTAGGCCCGCGTTGCCCAACGTGACACTAATGCTGCTGCTGCCGGAGATGACGAGATTGGCGGCGCTGGTGGAGAGGCGCAGTCCGCTGGCCACGCCCGCGCCCTGCATGTTCAGGGCGGCATTGATTTGGCCCATCGTCGGCCCAAGCGGTTTGCACTTGGCCATCACGCGGTAGCTTTCCAGGCGGAAGGCGCGTGTGCGGCCTTGGATGGTGACCGGCGTCAACTGCAATTCGTGTGAGATGCTCCATTTCTCCTGCGCCTGAAAACTGGTGAAGCCGGGGACGCTGCCCCATGCCGCGCTGAATTCCTGGCGTCCCACGACGGCCGTGCCGGGCATCGCCGGGTTGGCGTAGGTCTGGCCGGTGGCGATGGTGAAATAGGCGCTCGCCGCGCTGGGGTCATCCGCGTTGCCAATAATGCCGGTGATTTCCATCGGCCCCAGCACCGTCCCGCTGACGCCCAGTTCGAGGTCGGGCATTCTCGTCACCAGCGCGCTGGTGAGGGTCACAACGTCGCCATTGTTGGAATTCCATGCGCACGCTTTGTCGGTCGCGCCGGGATAGACGGTGCCAATGACGGCGCTGAGATACGGGAACATTGTGGCGATCTGGGCCGTGTCGTAAAACAGTGGCGTGCCGCTGGCTTTGACAAAGCCGTCGCGGAGGGTTTTGTCGATCTTGCCATAGAGAGAAGTCTCGACGTCGTCCCAGACCTGGTCGAAGACGACCTTGCTGTCGGAAGCGAATTGGATGTTGACGGAGTTGAAGGCGGCGTAGGCCGGGCCGCCGGTGAGTTGGGATCGTGTGACGCTCATAGTTTAAGTGCGGGGGTTGAACAGAAGGAAACAAAGGCAACGAAGGGGGAATCCTTTGCGTCCTTCGTTTGCTTCTGTGGAGTTTTCTTCATTGATTTAATTGACAGTGAATGTATCGACCATGCTGCCTTGCAAACCGGGGTAGTAGGCGGCGGTGCGGACGATAGTGCCGCTGGCGACGGTGAACGGCGTTGTGTAGATGATGGCATTCGGGTTTCCCGACCCGGGGAAACTGCCATCGGTGGTGTAATAGATCGTGCTGCCGCCGCCGGGTTGTTGATCGGCCAGGCTGACCGTCTGAGCGGCGGCAGTGGCGGCCGGAGCGAGGGTGCGTGCCAGGGCTGTCAAAACGAAAGTTGCCTGCAATGTCACCTCCACGCATAGATACGGCACGTCCGCCCCGGCTTTGGTGTATTCATAAAAGGTCGGCGCCACGTAAAACCCTTGCAGGGGACCTCCCAAAAAAAACAGTTGGAAGGTCTGCGCGATGGCGACGGCGATTTGCTCGGCCGTCAACCCCGTCCCATTGGCCCCCAAATTGACTGTCGGCTGCTCCTTGACCACAAATCTTTGCTCCAAGGTGCAAACAGGTCCCGCCGTGTCCGCTTTGGGCGCTTTGAGCGTCGGCATCAATACCTCGATGGACGCGCCGCCCTTGCCATTGCGCCCTTTGAGGCCGGCCAGCGCTTTGTTGACTTCGCTCTCCAGGCGCTTTTCCCGTATCGTGAAAATGGCGACGTTTTGGAAATACGCCTCCGAAAGCAGCTTGTTGCAGACATCCGGTTGCACCGATTCGATTTGAGCGGCTAACGACATGGTCTTCCTTTCCGTTTAGGTTTCTCCCAGCTTGTCGAACGAATGCGTCCTCACCCGGTGCCCGTGCCGCGCCAGTTCCACCCGGAAGCTCGGGCCGGTGACGTTCTGCGGATTGAGCGGGATTTCCACCTTCTCTTTTCCCTCGCGTATTTTTTCCATTCGCTTCATCGCTTCCTCGTATTGCCGGCGGCGAAAGTCGCTTTGCAAATCTGTCTTCGGCAGCGAGCTGAACCATTTCCAGCGCGCGATCGAGATGGCCTCCTCCCGGATTTGGTCGGGCACGGTTCCGCTCTGGCCGATTTGATTGCCGCCGACCAGAATGCCGGCCTGCAGTTCCGCAATCACGTTGGCCAGAATGCTGGCGAGGATCGACGCGGATCCTTCGATGCTATTGATCGCGGCGGTTTCATCGGGCAGTATCTCGTTCTGCACGTCGGTGGGGGCGAGTGTGTTCCAGGGCATAGGTTCAATTCTCAGTTTTGAGCTTTCAATTCCAAGTGCGCCGGCCCCGCCATGGCGAGACCGGCGCGGCGGGAGCTAGCTAGGGACTCACGCTAGCTTGTACGAGGACGTTAATATTACTGATGGCGCCGTTGCTCACGCTGGTGATGCGAAACGCCGTCGCCGGTTCCCACGTC
>Ga0326727_10024593_pt1 | contig 11370 bp, 16 predicted proteins | sample MB2enrmetagenome_FD_207643 | JGI IMG/M metagenome (GOLD analysis project Ga0326727, IMG submission 207643) | Lab enriched peat soil microbial communities from McLean, Ithaca, NY, United States - MB29MY | ecosystem: Environmental > Terrestrial > Soil > Wetlands > Peat | place: USA: New York... | reverse complement strand
AACCACGAGCAATGCGCTCGTGGTTACATTTGCGCACGAGGATCGTATTATAGTGCTGCAATGCAGGGCCCCCAACATCTCTAAGTGGCGTGACTCATTACATTTGCTGATTTCAACTCACAAATAGCATTATAAACAATAAGTCTGATTACCTACTACGGCGATCGGCGGAGAAATGTCCCAGATCAAGCGAATAGTCCTAGACGTATTGAAACCTCACGAACCTACTAACGTAGAGGTTGCAAGCGCGATCGGAGATATAAAAGACGTCGACGGAGTCAATTTGAGCCTCTACGAGGTCGATCAACAGACTGAAAATGTAAAAATCACGGTTGAGGGCACCGACGTTAACTTCGACTTGGTTCTGCAGACTATTGAGAATCTAGGGGGCGTCGTTCACAGCGTCGACGAGATCATTGCTGGCAAGAAAATCGTCGAAGAAGAAGAAACGCTTCACGATCGTGGATGAACTTCAGTCGGTTTTTCTCTTTTGCTGAGTTCTGCAGGGAAGCTACCCCAATACTATTGCGTTCATGAGCTTCAATATCGAGGAAGGGCGCTACGTAATCCTTGGATCCATCGATGGACTTCTTGCCACTCTTGGAATCATTATCGGCGTTTCAGTGGTGAGCGCTTCCAACGCGATTATCGTCAGCGCCGCTTTTGGAGGGGCGATCGCCCTCGCGCTAACCAACGGCGTAGGGTCCTATCTTGCAGAGAGCACAATTGAGCACGGCAAGCTTGCTATGACCGAGAAATCGCTTCTGCGGAAGCTGAACAACACGTACGTCGAATCTCAAAGCCGGCGAAAGATCGCAAAGGACGCCTTATCATCAGGAGGGGCCAGCTTTATTGGAAGCTTAATTCCGTTAGCACCGTGGATCTTTTCAGTGGGTTCGGTTGCTGCTTCGGTCGGGTTGAGCTTGATAAGTCTTGTTGCCTTGGGAATGTATGCAGGGTACATTTCAAGGCAGAGCTATGCAATCTCAGTGATCAAGATGGTGGCGTTGGGGGCGCTTATAGTGATCGCGGTGCAACTGCTCAGGATTAGTCATTTAGTCCAGTAAGCGCGACTCGTTTAGTGTGCTGCAGGCATAAGCTTAACAACCGATTCACGCTCTGTAATATCACTAAGAATTGAGGGCATAACTCTTGAAAGACGAAATCGCGAAATGTATGGGGTGGCTATTCAAGCGGGGTTTCACATCGACGTTGAGCGGCAATCTAAGTGCACGGGTCGATGACGTGGTTTACATCTCCCCAACGAAGGTTCCCAGCTATCGAGTTCGGCTCGAAGATGTATCCGTGGTGACGATGAAAGGCGACCATCTCGCGGGCAAATCGCCATCGAGCGAAATGCCGACGCATCTCGCAATCTACAAGATGACAGACTCTAAAGCAATTGTGCACGCTCATTCACGATTCGCCACGGCACTATCCTGTTTGGGGGGTGACTTGCAATCACCAGACGTCGAAGGCAAACAGCTCTTAGGGCGCATACCGTTGATTCCGTACGCGCGACCAGGCACTAGTGAACTGGCGGAAGCCGTATCGAGTGGAATTAAGGGTTTTAAAGGCGCACTTTTGGAGAATCACGGGCTAGTTGCTGTCGGAGCAGACCTCGAGGCAGCCTATATAGTGGCCGAAGGCATCGAAAGAGCCGCTCAGCTTGTCTTCGACTTGAGCTTGTTTAGTCGCCGATGAATTGGACTATGATCGTTCGGTTGCGAGGCCGGACATCGAGTTCGATGAACACGAGCTGCTGCCACGTGCCCAGCATTAACGCGTTGTTCGAGAAAGGAATTGTCACGCTTGGCTTCAGAAATGCTGCCCTGATATGAGAATGCCCGTTTCCATCGTGCCATCGCTGGTCGTGTTCATAGTGACCGTTTCTTGGGGCGATGCGGTCGAGTGCTTTCGTCATATCCGCGACGAGGCCGGGCTCATATTCGATCGTCGTCACGGTTGCTGTAGAGCCCGGGACAAAAACTGTAGCCAACCCTTCTTGGAAGTCGCTCTTTGCAAGCAGGTCGCGAACCTCGCTTGTTATGTCGATTACCTGAATACCGGCCGTGGTGTCTATCGTGATGTGTTCTGTCTTAGTTGTCATATGTACGCCGTGCGCTTACGTGGACCATGTTGGTCGTGGTGTAAAAAGTTCCTCAGCAATAATTTGCCGTGCAGCGTTTATTCGTAGGCAGCAATTCTAGTCCCTGCGATGCTTACAATTATGAGAAATATGAGTATTACGAGTATATACCCGAGCGGCCCGACGCCAGACAGCGTGACGGAGAGCAACAAGGCCGCGAAAAACGCGACAGAAATAATTAAGGCCACTACTTCGAGCACCATCCTTTGCATAAAGGTTAAAAACACTTACAGTGAGATATGTTTTGCTGTATACCCAACTGAAGGGGCGTGATAATCAAGATGAGTTTATTGCCGAAAAAAATATTTTTTACTACCGGCGCTGGAACACACAAAGAGAACCTTGAAAGCTTCGAAATGGCTTTGAGGGACGCGGGCATTGAAAAGTATAATCTTGTTAGTGTTAGTTCGATATTGCCGCCAAATTGCGAGATTGTTATTAAGGACAAAGGACTCAGCGAGCTGCGTCCAGGAGAGATTGTTTTTTGCATCATGTCGAGACACGCATCGAATGAGCCTAATAGGAGAGTCTCGGCCTCTTTAGGCTGCGCCATTCCTAAGGATCCAAATGAATTTGGCTATATATCGGAACATCACGCTTTTGGCGAAACCCCAGAGAGTTCAGGCGTGTACGCCGAAAAACTCGCTTCGAGCATGTACGAGACGTGGACCGATTCAAAGCCGAAAAAAACCTTTAACATTTCAACGTCGGAAGTCGTCCGTGAAGGCGGTTTATGGACCACCGTGGTGTCTGTCGCAGTAATGGTTTTGTAGCCAACGCTAAAGGCAGGGGGGATCAGCAGTGGAGTTTGAGTGTCTAAACTGTAGTGAACGAATTAGCGGAGAAGAGCTGATTGACGGTCGCTGTCCCATATGCGGGTGGCGTCACGATGAGCATAGCTCGAAGGTGCCCGAGATTGACCCTGGTCTGCTGATGCTTTTTTGCCAATTTGTCAGACGCATAGAGGATTCACTTGCCAATCAAGCTCCCATTGACAGCAGGCGGCAAAAAGAGGGCCGCATGTTGTTCAAAAATCCCGCAGATCGAAAGCCCCTGCACAGCTTCAATTTAGTAACGACTCGATTCGACCAGATAAGAATTAAGAAATGTCACTACTGTGGGCGGCATCATTTCAGGGTTGGAAACAAGCTGTTGCAAGTGCAAGAGTCGCGCTCAAAGTCAACGTATCGTAAAGTCTATGCCTGTCCGAAGTGCGAACAATCACGTTCAGTCGGCCATGCATACTACGTTAACCAAATGACCAACCCTTAGTCTGTCCGTTCGCCGAAAGGAAAGCGGCATAGTATCCTCCCGCGCGCATTATTTTTTGAACGCTTCAGATGCGAAGTCTAAAAAGCGGTTGTCGGCACAGATCTGTTTTGACGATGCACCGCCTTGAAGACCTTCTCCAAGTAAAATCGAGTCAAACGCGATTGACACAGGAAGGGCACCCATAAACACGGTGGAGTTCCATCGTCGACGTGGTTAACAATAGCGAAATGAATCCATTGCGAAAAAACTGCGACTTAAGCCCTTCGGCGATCGAACGTTTTCGAGAGATGATCTATCAACATTATCGGAAACAGGGTCGAATACTGCCATGGAGGCTGACCCGCGACCCGTACAAAATACTGGTTTCAGAACTAATGCTGCAACAGACTCAAGCCGAGAGAGTTGTTGCGAAATATGAGTCGTTTTTGCGCGACTTTCCGAATTTTGCCGCGCTCTCGCGCGCTCGATTACAAAACGTGCTCGAAGTGTGGCACGGTTTAGGGCACAACAAGCGAGCGCTTGCCGTAAAACGTATAGCGCAAATCGTTGGCACAAGATTCGACGGTAAGCTGCCGTCTGACTACGCGGCTCTCGTGGAATTACCAGGCGTTGGACGGACCACCGCCTGCGCCATCCGCGCTTTCGCATTTGACGCGCCCGAGGTTTTCATCGAAACAAACATTCGAGCAGTGTTCATCCACACATTTTTCGCTGACGCGGAAAGCGTGAAAGACGATGAGATCTACCCTTTCGTTGAGTGTACTCTCGATCGATCAGATCCGCGCGTATGGTACTATGCGCTCATGGACTATGGTGTGATGCTCAAGGAGACGTTCAAGAATCCAAGCCGAAAGAGCGCTCATCATAAGAAGCAAGCCCCCTTCAAACGCTCTAACAGGCAATTACGCGGGCAGATCCTTGCTCTAATCATGACTCACCCAGACATGACCGAAACTGAGCTGCTGCGGCGGCTCACCGCTGATCCTGAGCTGATCTTGCGCAATCTAAAAAAACTAGAAGAAGAGGGCTTTTTCAAGCGCCAGCAGACTAAGTTCGTTATCGGTTAGTCAGGCACGAAGAGCAAAGGCCGCTTGCGTTGTCCCTCCATTCGCCTGTGCAGGTGTTGACGGATATCCTTTATAGTAGTAAGAGGAAAGTGCGATCAATGAGCAATTTTGAAAGAGAGCTCGTAAAGTCATTTAACGGCTTTTTCAAGCAGCGCGGCATCGACGCTATTGCATATAGGATGAAACAACACCGCTTTTCGCAACAAATGCTTGATGTTCTAGTGGATTCATCCGACCGTGGGCTATACCTTGGCATAGAATGCAAGAGCATCTCGCCCAGCAAAGGTGCCGCAGCGTTGTACTTCTCACAGCACTTTTCTGTAGATAAGAGGGGAGAGCATCAGGTCGCCAAAATGCAGGAATTTATTAGGAGATCAGGCAGAGCCGGGTATCTGGCCGTAGAACTGAGGATGGGGTCAGGCAAACCAAAGACGGCATATTTCATCTCGTGGCCAGATGTGTGGCGTCGCTATAGCTCGGGGCAAGCGGGTTTCTCGACTGAAGAGATACGAAGAATCAATCCAATCGCACACAACGACGGAAAATATGCGGTTGAGGAGCTGTTTGGCCGCTGACCAGACGCGAGTCGAGGAGGTGCGCTAAATGACGCTGAAATTCATGTCGTCGAGAATTGAAGAGCTCATTTATGGTATTACTTTTGACGCAAGGACCGCTACGGGGACAGTCGCATTCAATACCGCAGTGGTAGCTGAAGACGATTTGGAACGGGCGCTGAGCATTTTTAAGCTCGTGTACGCTGCGGGGCTCAACGTCGGCCCCTACGTGCGAATTCTTGACGGCGGTGAGAGTTTCAACGGCGTCTCAATTCAGAAAGGTTTCAGCGGTATCCTTACCATTTGCAGCATCACCATTGACGGCGTACTCCTAAAAGCTGGTATCCCCGTTAAGCCCGTTTGCGGAGGCATCGTGCAAGTGACTGAAAAAATACCCATTAGATTCACAGAAACCCTGCGGTACGACGCGACTACACTGGACCCTCTCGACGTGCTGATGTCGCAAGAATTGACGTCCGTGTTGGAAATGATCAATACGGGATCTGGCAAGGTGCTTGCAAGCGTCCGAGAAGTGCCCATGGCAGCGAAGAACCACCTTGAGAATCTGCTGTCGGATTTGATGGAGGCAGAGTTTAAGGGAATATTGGAGGTTGGTGAGCCCAACTCAGATCTGTTAGAAATGCCCGTAAACAGGGGGCATATCGGCGTAGCAATAATAGGCGGGATAAACTCTATGGCCGCCGTCAGAGAAAGTGGCGTAGAAATACAGACAAATGCGATTTCGGGGTTGACGGATATTCGCGATATGAACCATAATCTGCTGTCATTATAAGCCGCTATGACAGCTGTCGTCCGACCAATTTGTTCAGATTTTTCAGAAACTCTGCTTCGGTCCCTTCAGGGATTGTAGCGCCAGCCGCAATGTCGTGACCGCCCCCGACGCCGCCGACTGAATGGGCGGCTTCACCCATAGCTCTTGCAAGGTTTAAGTGGCGTTCAACGAGACTTTGGCTTCCCCTGGCGGACACTTTGACTCCATCGTCTGAGTTCGCAAAACCTATAATCGGCAAGTGCCTATCTACGCCTTCTAAATTCTTACACATTCCAGCGACGATCCCGACGATCGTTTCGAATATGTGGTCGCCTGCGTGGAAATACTGCAAGTTTGAAAGCGTCGTCACGCCTGTTTGCTTGACGTAATTGAGCCCTCGAGCCAGATTCTCTCTATGCATCAACAGGAGCTCGTTTGCTTTTCTGTAGCTACCAGCTCGGTCACCTAGACAAACGTCGACCCCGATCTTCTCGAAACTATATCGCGCGGTAGCGTTAAGTAGCGTAGCATATTCGGATGCATCCCGAAGTGCAGTGCCAGGTTCCTCTTTTAAGAGGGTGTACACCTCTCCAACCAGGCTCTGCACCCTTTCAGGGGGCATGCCTTCAGTCAAGCACCTTTGAATGAGGGCAGAAATGATAGTGCGCTTTTCGGCGTTGCTAAGATCCACCCATCTCTTCCATTCGCCCGCTTCTTTGAGCTCAATGTTCAAACTAGCTAAAAGCTCCAGGATTTGCGCACCGTTTCCCGTTATTCCCGGGATAAAAGGGCTGGACGCATATTCGAGGAGCTTATGAACGGGTCGCGTTTGTCGGCCAAAAGCCTGCAAATCCTTTTCTGCCCTAACTATCGCGTTTTTTTCGGCTTCGTCGAGTATCAACCTGTTCACTCCTCTCAGTCGCCCTTCTCTCACGTGCTGTAGATCGCCGACGGCACCTACAACAGCTAAGTCTGAAAGCTCCACATTGTCTCCGAGAGCTCTGGCGATCAAATAAGTGGCCCCAGATCCACTCAGGTCGGTAGCGCCGTTATACCCAAAAAGGTGGGGGTTGAGGTGAAACGCCATCTCGGAGCTTCCTGCTGGTTGGTGATGGTCAGCGACTATGCACATTGGTCCTAAATCGTCCATTAAATCTAGATTCCCGCTTCCTAAGTCGGTGAACATCACTGCGTCAGCGCCCGAAACAGTCTGCATAACCTGGAGGTCCAGTTTCTTGACGATTTTAATTTCATTGCCGATTTCCATCTTGTTGAGCGCGCGGCAGATTATACCAGCAGCAGCAAGACCGTCTGCGTCAACGTGAGAAACGATCGTTATTTCGTCCTGCTTCTTGAGCGCTTCCGCGCATTCTCGTGCACGTTTTAAAAGTTGTTCCATCAGAACCCCTGGGTTAGGCGAACCTGTCAAAACGATGCGAAGCGGCTGAATCTGTCGCCCATTCTGTATTTGCGGGGAAGCCGATATAAAGCTTACCTGACTTGCCAAAGCCGCACGTCTTCCCACAGATCCTCTTGCGATCTCCATTCGCGTGCCTCGCTTCGCGCTAGATGAGCGAAGCTTGTACTCAGAAGAAACTTATGAGGTCGACTCGCTTAACGACTCCGAAACTCTCGGAGATGAAGCGATACGTGGAGCAAAAGATGCTGTTAAGTGTCATACGACGCCTCCACCAGAAGACTAATCAGTAGCGGGCGCCCCTCAGTGCGGGAGATACTGCTGGGCCTAAGAAGGATGCTTTTTCCAACGGAACCTCCTTTTTCTCAATGTCAGTCCCCAGGCTATGCATCCAAGACCAAGAATGATTAGTATCGACCCAATGTCACTGGGCGTACTCAATGCGTATGGTAGCAACGCTATAACACACAAGCCAGCACCCAGCAGCATGAAAAGATGTCCGACGTTGTCGCCTACTTTGAGCAGGTAAATAGCCAAAATTAGTGCCAATAGTGGGAGTGCTAGCAGTGCCACTAGATTCGCGTTCACCATATTTGCCGCTTAACGATTGAAACCGGTCAAACAGGTAGACCTGATTCAACGGTTCTCGTTGTGGAACGATATCGCCTGACTCCTTGTGTCGGCGTGCCAGCCACTCTTGATGTCTTTGCTGCCCGTGCGTAGCTGCCGGCTATCTCGGGGTCATTTCCCTGCCAATTCTTCAACTTCGCGTTTGCCGTGCTCTAGCTCATCAGCTTGTTCGATATCTACCTGTAAGAGAAGAGCTTGGAACTCGCCAACATGGGTTTTTTCTTCTTTCGCAACGTCTAGTAGGTTAGCTTTAATAGCTTCACTTTTAGTCAGGGAAGCCATCTGTTCGTAAAGATTGATTGCATCAAGCTCAGCAATAATGCTAGCTCGTAAGATCTCTCTATCAATGTTTTTTTTGTCAATCTCATTTAGATCCATGGGAATGGTAGATAACATGGTCAACCTCGCTCTATATACGCAACCGTTAAGGTAAAGCTTTCGGATATGCCCTTCATCCGCACGGACGAGTCGGTGTGGCACAAATCATCCTTTGAGCGCAGCCTCTCAATTTGAGGGCGGTGGCAGCATTGCGACGCCTATATCGCAATTACCGCAAGATTTATTTGAAAATGCAGTAATGCTGGTGTCAATGAAACTGTTTAAGGCAGTCCTAATTATCCTCCTCATCACGGGTTTGGCATTGGCGTCCTCCGGATGCACGGTCAAGCTAGAAAATCTCGCGCAAAATACAACTTCGCAGACTGGCAATGCGTCACTTAACGTGCCGGTATATCCTAATGCGAATAGAACGTCGTATTCAAATATCCGATTTGTCGGGCAAGTGATAAGCTACCAGACGAATGACACCCCCAAACAGGTTTTAGAGTTCTATAGGTCTCAAATGGAAGAACGAGGTTACAACATCAGCAGAAACCTCACAAGCGCCAACGAAACTGCAGGTTTGATCATATTCGCTAAGGGACAAGACACTGTGTGGGTGACAGTCGGGGAGAATAACGGCAAAACGATTATCGCTCTGCGTACTTCATTTCAGGCTTAGGATCCAAAATAATCTGCGCAGGCATTAGCCTATCCGGCTTGATTTTGTCTTGGGCTCCTTTGGTTTCTCTCTGACGGCAGTGAGACAAGGAGCGACGTTGACGTTGTGGAGCGGAGCGCTATTGAAAAGCCCGGAATCGCATGAGTTCTACAACTAGAAACCGTACTAGATTGAACGAACCACAGCCTCTAGTCAATGAACCAGCGCTGACCGTGGGTAACACGCTTGTATTAGCTGATCTGCATATCGGAATTGAACACGAACTTGCGTTAAGCGGAATAAATATTCCGTCGCAGATAGACCGACGTATTGACCGAGCCCTCCGATATTTGGCTACCGCCAAAGCTCAACGCGTCGTACTTTTGGGAGACGTAAAGCATACAATCTCTAAAACCTCAGCACTTGAACGTCACGATATCCCCCGTTTTTTACGATCGTTAGCTGAATGCGCGCCGGTCGACATTCTTCCGGGAAATCACGACGCTGGCATCGAATATTGGCTCCCACGCGACTCCCGCTTCCGAATCGAAATCCATCCATCAAAGGGCTGTAGCATCCACGGCGTGGGGCTTGTGCACGGGCACACGTGGCCTTCGACCGACCTGCTGCATTGCGACTACGTGATCATGGGGCATAATCATCCAATCGTGCGCATGGCCGATCCGCTCGGCCATATTAGTTCTAAGCCAGTTTGGATCCGGACCCGCTTTGTTAAGAGCGTATTTCGAGAACGATATCCAGAAATCGACGGCTACGCTAATCCACGCGTCATAATTATGCCGGCCTTTAACGAGCTTGTTGGCGGAATCGCGTTCAACGAAGCCTCTTACGAAACGCTGCTAGGACCGCTTTTCTCAAATCGAGCTATCGCGCTTGAAAAGGCACAGGCGTACCTCTTAGACGGCACATACCTGGGAACCGTTGAGCAATTGAGAGGCATTGCGCCAAGCCACAGAAAGTTACGGACGACTTCATCATCCCGAAAAAAGAACGAGCACCAAGCTCGTGACTAAATAAAGCAAGCAACTTGGCTCTGTGGATCGCGCGACCTGTTATTCAGGAATCTGGCTCCAACTCTTTGCGCGCAAGGTGAGCCCGTTCTATCATTTTTTTGCAATAGCTGCTGCTCTACAACTCGCAAACTGTAACTAGCGTAACATCAACTACCAGGCTACAGGCAGCGCAATGGCAGTGGAATGGTTCTATTTTGCATTGTTGTCGTCATTATTGATTTCTGGCGTAAACATCACCGACAAGATCCTTATTTCCGACTACAGAATTCCGCCGCTCGTGTATGTGTTAGTAATTAGCGCCACCAGCCTTATGCCGTTGGTCATTCTTCCTTTCGTCACACTGACTACGCTGTCGTTCGGCGTACTCATATTCACCATTGTCGTCGGTTTCGTTCGCATCTACTACACGTTGCCATATTTCAAAGCACTCTCAGTGGAAGAGGTGTCGAGGGTCATACCTCTTCTTCAGCTCACGCCTGTATTTGTGTTGATCCTCTCTAGCCTCTTGCTTCGCGAAACACTCAAACCGGAAGAGTACGTTGCAGTCGGGCTCTTGGCTCTTGGAGGGACACTTTTCGCGATTCGACTTGGCAAAGGAATTCGTATCTCCCTCGCTTTTTATCTTATGATCCTCTCGTCCTTCTTATTGGCTGTCTACAGCGTCTCTTTGAAATATTTGTTCTCGACCCAGGACTTTTACACTATATTCATCTGGGTGCAAATCGCCGGGTTCATGGCCTTCTTTCAGTTGCTTTCATTCAGGCCCTTGAGGGGCTCTCTTGTTACGACTTACAAGGCTACGAGCAGGAAAATTGGAGTCATTCTCGTTGCCGAGCAGGAAGTGGCATACGTTTCGGTTTTTGCGTACAGCTACGCCATAGCGCACGGGCCAATATCGCTGGTAAGTTCTGTTGGTGCGACACAGCCTCTCTTCGTGTTACTTTTCGCGACATTATTGTCCTATCGCTTTCCGCGGGTGCTGGGAGAAGAGCCCACGAGGATGGATCTCGCTCTCAAGGGGTTCGGACTTGTCGCGATCTTTTCAGGAATCTATTTGATCCAGGTCTTGGGAGCTTCTGTGGTCTAATGCTCTCTAGGTTTAGCAGAACGCGGCTTCAGTTCGCATAGGCTCCTGTATCATCTTTAAAGTTAACGTAATCAGAAATGATATCAGGCCTGATTCTATCGATCTTTCGCCCAGCGTACTCGGCCATCTTCCCGGAGGCAAGCAAAATCACGTTGTGGCCCGCGCCGCGTATTATGTGGACTTGTTTATGACAGCGACTCCGAAATCAAACTTAATGGAGTAAGTCGTGTGCGGCGCACGTCGTCACTGAATTCGCGATCCCCCTCAAAAAAACGCGTTGGCTCTTAGTCGTGCGAACGTAGCATACAAGTTTTTTTTGCAAAAAAAGCTGTTTTTTGAACACCGATACATTAATATTCAGGAAAAAAGAATTATTCGCCGATAACTCCTCATAGGTTTTTCATTGTGT
>Ga0326727_10024591_pt1 | contig 11371 bp, 9 predicted proteins | sample MB2enrmetagenome_FD_207643 | JGI IMG/M metagenome (GOLD analysis project Ga0326727, IMG submission 207643) | Lab enriched peat soil microbial communities from McLean, Ithaca, NY, United States - MB29MY | ecosystem: Environmental > Terrestrial > Soil > Wetlands > Peat | place: USA: New York... | reverse complement strand
AGTGCCGATTTTCGGCCAGGTAGGCAATGGCGGCGTCGACGCCGCCGTTGCTGTATGGCACGCCGGCCACCTTGAGCGACAATTCGACCGCCGCCAGCGCGCCCAGGACCATCGGCTCGTTGAGATCGCCGAGATGGCCGATGCGGAACGCCTTGCCCGCCAACCTGGCGAGCCCGCCGCCGAGCGAGACGTTGAAGCGATCAAGCGCGACCGAGCGCACCTTGTTGGCGTCATACCCTTCGGGCACCAGCACCGTGGTCACCGAGTCCGAATAGCGGGACGGGTTGAGGCAGAACAGTTGCGGGCCGCCGTTGCCGGCCCACTGGTTGACCGCGCAACGCACCGCGCTGGCCAGGCGGGTGTGGCGGGCGAACACGTTCTCCAGCCCCTCCTCCTCCAGCAGCAGGCGCAGCGATTCCTGCATGCCGTAGAACAGCGAGGTCGGCGGCGTGCCCATGAAGCTCTTATGCGGCAGCTTCATCATGTTCGCCCAGCTGAAGTAGGACTTGGGCAGGGTGGACTGCTTGCTGGCCTCCCACGCCTTCTTCGAGATGGTGTTGAAGGAAAGGCCGGTCGGCAGCATCAGCCCCTTCTGGCTGCCACCCACCGCGCAGTCCACGCCCCAGTCGTCGTTGTGGAAGTCCATGCAGGCGAGCGAGGAGATGGTGTCCACCAGCAGCAGCGCCGGGTGGGAGGTGGCGTCCAGCATGGCGCGGAAGTCGCGCGGATCCAGCGTCATGCCGGTGGAGGTCTCGTTGTGGGTGACGCACACGGCCTTGATCTCGTGCGCCGCATCGGCGGCCAGCGCCGCCTTCACCTCGGCGAGCTCGACGCCGCGCCGCCAGTCGCACTCGATGACCTGGGTGCGCAGGCCGAGGTCGCGGGCCATGGCGCCCCAGCGGTCGGAGAAATTGCCGGCCTGCGGATAGAGCAGCAGGTCGCCGGGCGAGAACAGGTTGACCAGGGCCGATTCCCATGCGGCATGACCGGAGCCGGTGTGGAACACCAGGTCGTTGTCGGTCTTCATGACGCGCTTCAGGCCGGCCCGGCATTCCTCGTAGACGGCCATGAATTCGGCGGGATACCAGTCGACGCTGACGTGTGCCACCGCGTGCATGATCGAATCGGGAATATTGGTCGGCCCCGGATTCGCAAAGAACAGCCGCCCGCGCGGTTTCCGGACTATTTCAGTCATATTTTTTGCTCCCGAGGGGCTGGCCTGAGCCAGCGCCGTGCTATGGCGCCGATAACGCTAGCAGGGTTGGCCGCGAACCGCATAATGCGGACATTGCGGGGCAGCCGGTTGCCGTATAACGGGTTGCTGGACGCGGGCACGCCGGCGGCCGAGCACGACCACCCGGAGCGGCCCGGACAGGCAGGAGAGCCGGATGAAGATCGCCGATATCGTCGCCTACCCGATCACCGTGCCGGTGCCCCCCGAGCGACGGGTGGCGCTCGGCATCGGCACCATGGTGAAGCGCGACACCGTGGTAGTGAAGGTGACCACCGACGACGGGCTCGTCGGCTGGGGCGAATCCCATCATGGCCGCGCCCACCTGGCGATCGCCACCCTGATCAACACCACGCTCCGCCAGCTCGTGCTGGGGATGGAGGCGACCGACAGCAACGGCGTGTGGGCGCGGATCTACCACTTCCAGCTGGCCAGCCACGGCATGGGGGCGGCCGCGGCGATGGCGATGAGCGGCATCGACATCGCGCTGTGGGACATCCGCGGCAAGGCGGTGGGCTGGCCCATCTACAAGTTGCTGGGCGGTGCGAGCCGCGCCATCCCGGCCTATGCGGGGGGCATCTCGCTGGGGTTTCAGCCGCCCGAAACGCTGCTGGACGAGGTCGCGGGGTTCGTGGCCAAGGGCTACGGGGCGGTCAAGCTGCGCACCGGGGATACGCCCGGGAGGGATGTGGCGCGCATCCGCGCAGTCAGGGGGGCGTTCGGCGCGCTCGACATCCTGACCGACGCCAATACGCAATACACCCTGGCCGATGCCCGCCGCGTGCTGCCGGCGTACGAGGAATGCCGGGTCGGCTGGCTGGAAGAGCCGTTCCCGGTGCAGGACGAGCGCGCGTACCGGGAAGCCAGGGCGCTGTCGCGCGTGCCGCTCGCGGCCGGCGAGAACCACTACACGCGCTTCGAGTTCGCGCGCCTGATCGAGCAAGGGGTGGTGAGCATCCTGCAGCCGGACATCTCGAAGACCGGCGGCATCACCGAGACGCTGCGCATCGCCGCGCTGGCCTCGGTGCACAAGCTGCCGATCCATTGCCACACCGGCATGGGGCTCAACATGGTGGCAACCACGCACACCATGAGCGCGATCGAGAATGGCGGCTATTTCGAGGCGGACTGCTCGATCGACAACCCGCTGCGCGACGAACTGCTCGCGCCCCCGGTGCGGGTGGGACCGGACGGCACCATCCGGCCGAACGAGGGACCCGGGCTCGGAGTCGAGGTGAACGAGGAGTTCATCCGCCGCCACCCCGGCACCGCCGGCGCGGCCTACGTGTGAAGGCCAGGGGGCGCTGCCCCCTGGACCCCCGCCAGGGGTCGGGCGACCCCTGGACCCGGCTATCTGGAGGGGAGGTGAGAGAGGGGGGTGAGGGGCGGGTGCCAGATCTCCTCACCCCCCTCTCTCAACTCCCCTCCAAACAAAATGGGTTCCAAGGGCCTCCCGGCCCTTGGCGGGGTCCAGGGGCAGCACCCCTGGCCTTCACGGCAGGGCCGGGGCAAACAGGGCGGCGAGCGCCAGCCCGCCGATGGTCAGCAACAGGCGGCCCGCGGCGATCCCCCAGCCGGTGTTCTGCGGCAGGGTGCCGAGGTCCAGCGCGATGACCGTCAGGCAGCAGGTCCACAGCGCATAGCGCCTGGCGCCGACCAGTTGCATGGCGGTGAGTGCGACGGCGACGATCGCGCCGTGCAGCAGGGCCGGAAGCCGGACCGCGAGCAGGCTGGCGGCGATCAGGGCGCCCGCGGCGGTGCCGGCGAAGCGCTGCTGCAGGCGCTGCCAGGTGGTCTCCCTCTGCGGCCGCATCACCCTGAGCGCCGCGGTCAGCAGCCACACGGCGTGCGGCACCGGAAGCGCGGCGGCGACGCCGCCGCCGATAAGGCCCGCCGCGGCCATGACGCCGGCGAACCGTCGTGCGGGGCGCCAGCTTGCGCCGAGCGCGGCGAGATCGGCCGTGAAGGTGGTGGTGCTCGCCCGCGGGCTGCGCGCGCAGGCGAACTGCACCGCGCCCTGCCACACCGCACCGACGGCGAAGGCGGCGGCGTATTCGCCGGCCGGGAGATCCTCGCCCACGTTGCCGCAGGACAGCAGGGCCGCGAGCACGCTCATCGCGGCCGGCAGCCTGAGGCCGGTGGCCGCGACCTCGGTCAGCGCCTGCCATGCGGCTAGGGCAATGGCGAGCGGCAGGAAGGTCCAGATCCGCATGCCGCTGATCGCGCCCACGGTGGCGCCCAGGCTGAGCATGGCGACGGTGAGGCCGATGCGGCTGCCGCCGCCCCGCGCCGGCAAGACGGGATGGGTGACGGTGACCAGGTAGGCGCCGAACGAGGCGCTGAAGCCCATCGACACGTTGCCGAGCGCCGCGCCGAGGATGATCGGCAGCGTGGCGGAGAACGCCGCCCCGAGTGCTCGCGGCAATCGGGCGGACAGCGGAGGAGCGGTGGCGGGAGGGAGCGGACCCATCGGGATCGGCTCATGTGATGTTGGCAGCGTTACGATGCCAAGTTTCGCAACGCACCGAAAGGGGAAGCTGACAGCGGCGAGCGCTCACCTGCCCGGAGCCGCGCCCGCTTCATCCCCACAGCTTCATCGGGTTGGCCTTGCGCCGGCGCGTTCGGGCAAGGCGTCGAGATCGAAGCGGGGCCGGTTCCTGGCATGCATGTCGATGGGCCGCGGTGCGGACTGCGGCCTGGCCCCGCTTCTATAACAGACGGAACGACAGGCGCGACCTCACTTCGCCTTGTCGGTCAGGAAGCGGTAGACGATCTTGCCGGTGTACCATTCGCCCGGCTTGAGCGTGGTGGTGGGAAACTCCGGATGGTTGACGCTGTCCGGATAGTGCGAGGCTTCGAGGCAGAAGCCGCTGCGGAACTTGAAGACGGCGCCGCCCTTGCCGACATCTTTCGGCGCACTGCCATCGAGGAAATTGCCGGAATAGAACTGCACGCCCGGCTCGGTCGTCCACACTTCCAGGATGCGGCCCGACTTCGGCTCATGCACGCGGCCGGCGAGCAGCAGCCCGGTGTTGCCCGGCTTCCAGCCGTCGATGACAAAGGAGAAGTCGTAGCCGCCGGCCCCGATCAGCTCCGGCACCTTGGTTTCGATGTCGCGTCCGATCGGCTTGGGCTTGGTGAAGTCGAGCACCGTGCCGGCCACTGGTTTGACCTTGCCGTCGGGAACCAGGGTGGCGTCGCTCTCCAGCACCTTGCTGGCGTTGAGGGTGAGCACGTGGTCGTAGATCGACGAGCCGAGATCGCCCGAAAGGTTGAAGAAGGTGTGCTGGGTGTAGTTGGCGACGCTGGTCTTGTCGTCGGCCGCGGACTCCCACTCGATGGTCAGGCTGTTGTCGTTGCCGAGCGTGTAGACGACGCGCACCGGCACGGTGCCCGGGAAGTTCTCCTCGCCGTCCTTGAACACGTAGGCCATTTCGACAGAAGAGGGAGAGAGCTGGCGAGCGTCGAACACCACGAAGCGCGAGCCTTTCTTCCCGCCGTGCAGGGTGTTCTGACGCGGCGGGGCGGGGGCGGTGGCGAGGTCGTTGATGGCGAGCTGGTAGCTCTTGCCCTCCAGGGTGAACTGGCCTTTGGCGATGCGGTTGGCGTAGCGGCCGATGAAGGCGCCCATCGACGCCTCCCCCTGCAGCACGCCGTCGATGCTGGCGAAGCCCTGGGCGATGTCGCCGAGGCGGCCGTTGCGGTCGGGCACCAGGATCTGCTCGATGCGGGCGCCGTAGTTGGTGATGGCGACGGACAGGCCGGCACGATTGCGGATGACGTAGAGGGAGACCGGCTTGCCGTCGATGGTCTTCTGGAAGTCGGCCGGCTTCAGCACGGTGTAGGCCGGGGTTGCGGCCGGCGGCGAGGCCGCGAGCGCGGCGCCGGCCAGGCCGGCGGCGCCGATGGCCAAAAGCAGCGATTTCATTCTGTTCTCCTCCCGTGGGTTGACGGCTGGGTTGGGGGGTTGGTCGTGACGGCGTCGGGCGCTGGTCCGGGTGGATCATCGCCGACCTTCGAGCGTCGATCCGCTGCCGGCTCATTGCAATGGCTTGCTCCTGGACGCGAGGGGAGTAGGCCACGGGGCGCGGAAGCGCTTCCAATAGCGTCATAATGCTGGCGGCGCGTTGAGCTAGGTCAATCGCGCGCGTCCCGGCCGCGGGTGAGGCCGGAACTGGCGCGGAGTCCACGAATTTATTCCTAAAGAAAACAGGGCCAGACCCGCGAATTGCTTGCCCCTCGATGCCAAATCCGTTGCCCAGCCAGGCGAATTGAGCCAATGTTATGCAGCCGTTGCAGTGCCGGTTGGGATGTCCCGCTCCAAGGGGAGAAACGATGGATCTCGGAAATACGATGGACGTGGAAAGACGCACGATAGCCAAGCTCAAGCCTCGCATCCTGCCGTTATGCATAGCGGCCGCGATCATATGCTTCATGGACCGCGTCAACATCGCCTTCGCGGCCCCCACCATGATGAAGGATCTGGGCTTCACCGCCACGGTCTACGGCTTCGGCGCCGGCGTGCTGTTCCTCACCTACATCCTTTGCGAGGTGCCGTCGAACGTCATGCTGTCGAAGGTCGGCGCCCGGATATGGATCGCCCGCATCATGATCAGTTGGGGCATCATTTCAGCCGGCATGGCATTCATCGTCGGGCCGTACAGCTACTTTGCGCTTCGCCTGCTGCTCGGCGCCGCCGAGGCCGGACTGTTTCCGGGAATCCTGTTCTACCTGTCGCTCTGGTTCCCCGCCTTCTACCTGGGTCGGGCAACTAGCCTGTTCTACCTGGCGCTGCCGCTGGCCAACGTGGTGGGCGCGCCGATGTCGGGCCCGATTCTCAACCTCGACGGGCTGCTCGGACTGCACGGCTGGCAGTGGCTGTTCCTGGTCGAGGGGGTGCCGCCCATCATTCTCGGCGCCATATTCCTGGCGTACCTTCCCGACACTCCGGAGAAGGCCTCGTGGCTCGCTGAAGACGAGCGCGAGTGGCTGATCAGGCGGCTGGAGGTGGACAGGAAGGCGACCGATATCGGCCACCAGAGCGTCTGGCAGGCGCTGTCGAACTGGAAGGTGATCGGCCTCGGGATCGTCGTCATCGCGGTGAACTGCACGAACTATGGCCTCGGCTTCTTCCTGCCGCTGATCCTGAAGGGGTTCGGCCTGGGCAACATCGGCACCGGGCTGGTCGCGGCGATCCCCTTCGTGATGGGCTCGCTCGCCGCCTATATCTGCGGCAAGACCTCCGATTACCTGAAGGAGCGGAAATTCCACGTGGCGGGCTCGATGGCCATGGCGGGGATCTTCCTCGGCCTGTCGGTGGGCTTCACGTCGCCGGTGATGCAGATGGTGATGATCTCGATCGCCGGCTTCGGAATGTATGCCTATCTCGGGCCATACTGGGCGATGGCGATCTCCTACATCCGGGGCGCCGGGGCGGCGGGGGCGGCGACGTCGCTCGCGCTGATCAACTCGATCGGCAACCTTGGCGGCTTCGCCAGCCCGTACGCGATCGGCTACATCAAGGACGTCACCAACAGCTTTGCCGGCGGGATCATGGCGATCGCCGCCGTGTCGATGACCGGCGCGGTGCTGACGGTGCTGCTCGGGTTCGTTCTCGACCGCTCGGTTCGGCTCGTCGCCCCGGGTGCGGAAACGCGGACGGCGAGGGGCTGAAGGCGCGGGTTCGGGGCAGGCTATGCACGGCGCCGAAACGTGCTGAACTGAAACCGTTGCGTCGTGCCCCATGGGGTCACGTGGTCATGCCGGCGCCTCTCGACGAGGGCGAAGGCCGCGCCGAGAGTCTGACCCAAACTCTCGGCGTCGTGCCGCGCCACGGGCAGGCCGCTGCATTTCTCGGGGCCGTCCGGCGCAAACGTACCGATGATGACATGGCCGCCCCGCCGCAACGCCCGGCGGAGGCGAACAATGTAGGCGGACTGATCGGCTGCGTCGGTCAGGAAATGGAACGCCGCCCGGTCGTGCCATACGTCATACCTGCGCGACGGCTCCCATGTCGTGGCGTCTTCCGCGAGCCAATGCACCGCCTGCGCCCTCGCTCCGAGGCGCAATTTCACGGCACTGAGCGCGGCCGTCGACAGGTCGAGCACTGTCAGGTCTTCATAGCCGCGGGAGACGAGAGAATCGACGAGACGCGAAGCGCCACCGCCCACATCGATGATCGCGGACTGCCTGCCGGCGCCAGTGAGTGCGATCAGCTCCAGTGAAGGCGCGGGCGTGTCCTGGAACCAACTGACGCCTGTCTCTCCCTTCGTGACATAGACGTTTTCCCAATGGGCCTGCCGATATGTCTTGCTCATTCTCACCACCGTGTGACCAGCGTTTAAGATCCAAAGTCCCGGATCAAGCCATTTTTCACTCCCAAGTTATCACTATTACGGACCCGGAGAATCTATATCTCGGTGCGACGTTGCCTGCTCCGACGGAGCGGCAGGCCCATGAAACCCAACAGTGAGAGGACCGCGATGCAGTCGCCAGCGACACGACGTGTGGTTTTGACTTCGCTCCTTTTGCTTGGCGTGGGGGTCGCGTCCCGCGCCCACGCGGCAACCGCATGGGCGAGGAACCATCCTCGGCGCCACGAGGTGAACCAACGCCTGGCGAACCAATCGAGGCGGATCAACAAGGAAGCAAGGGAAGGTGAGATCAGCCATCGTCAGGCCGCGAACCTGCACCGGGAGGATCATCAGGTCCGCCAGGAAGAGCGCGACATGGCGTCGCAGGATGGCAGCCACATCACGAGCCAGGAGCAGCGGACGCTGAACCAGCAAGAAAACACGATCAGCCAGCAGATCGGGCGATAAGGCCAGGGGCGCTGCCCCTGGACCCCGCAAAGGGCCGAGAGGCCCGCGGGTCCCATTCGTTAGGCGCTTCGCGCCATCCTCGCTGCGGCACGAAATCATGGGGTCCAGGGCGGAACCGTCGCGCGAAGGCGCGCGCCGGGCCTGGCGGAGCGTGAGGCGCGCCTCGCTGCACTCACTCAGACGCGCTGCGCCTTGAGGATGGCATCATCGCCATTGTCGAACGACAGCTCGATTTCGAGAGAGCCGTCCTCCTAAAGTTCAGCGGACGCCTCGCCGGAAATCTCGTCGCCTTCGTCGAAGCCGTTCCAGCGGAAGTACACGGTCCTTCGCCCATATTCGATCGCCCCACCGGCCTGGAGCGCGCCGAAGGCGAATTCGGCCCAGCCATCGTCGCTGATCCTGAGGTGAGCCGGACCGACAAGATCGAGATAGTCGCTGTTCCAAAGATCGGCCTCGACGATCCGCCAATTCCCGATGATCTCACACGTGTCCGGCCCGGTCATGCTCCTGCTCCGATCGGCGTTGGCGCCGGCCGGGGGAATACCGCTTCCTACTCCCATTCGATCGTCCCCGGCGGCTTGCTGGTGATGTCGTAGGTGACGCGGTTGATGCCCCGCACCTCGTTGACGATCCGATTGGAGACCCGCGTCAGGAATCCCATGTCGAACGGATAGACATCCGCCGTCATGCCGTCCGTGCTGGTGACCGCACGGAGCGCACAGGCCATGTCATAGGTGCGGCCGTCGCCCATCACCCCGACCGTGCGCACCGGCAACAACACCGCGAAGGCCTGCCAGATCGCGTCATACAGGCCGGCCCGCCGGATCTCGTCGAGGAAAATCGCATCCGCGCGACGCAGCAACGCCAGCTTCTCGCGCGTCACGGCGCCGGGAATGCGGATCGCCAGCCCCGGGCCGGGGAACGGATGGCGGCCGATGATCGCCTCCGGCAGGCCAAGCTCGCGGCCGAGCGCACGCACCTCGTCCTTGAACAGCTCGCGCAACGGCTCGATGAGCCGCATGCGCATGCGCTCGGGCAGGCCACCCACGTTGTGGTGGCTCTTGATGGTGGCACTCGGGCCGCCGGTGAAACTGACGCTCTCGATCACGTCCGGATAGAGCGTGCCCTGCGCCAGCCACTCGGCGCCGCCCAGCTTGAGGGCCTCCTCTTCGAACACCTCGATGAACAGCCGGCCGATGGTCTTGCGCTTGGCCTCGGGATCCTCGACGCCCTCGAGCGCGGCGAGGAACAGCGACGAGGCGTCGCGATGCACCAGCGCGAGGTTGAAGCGGTCGCGGAAGGTCGCCACCACCTGCTCGGCCTCGCCGGCGCGCAACAGGCCGTGGTCGACGAAGATGCAGGTGAGCTGCTCGCCGATCGCGGCATGGATCAGCATGGCGGCGACCGAGGAATCGACGCCGCCCGAGAGCCCGCAGATCACCCTCCCCTTCCCCACCTGGGCCCGGATGCGGGCGATCTCGGCCTCCCGGAAGCCGGCCATGGTCCAGCCGCCCGAACAGCCGGCGATCGAGTGGGTGAAGTTGCGCAAGAGCGCGGCGCCGTCGGGCGTGTGCACCACCTCGGGATGGAACTGCACGCCCCAGATGCGGCGCGCCTCGTCGGCGATGGCGGCGAACGGCGCGCCCTCGCTGGTGGCCACCACGCGAAAGCCGGGCGGCAGGCGGGTGACCCGGTCGCCGTGGCTCATCCATACCTGCTCGCGCGCACCCGGCGACCACACGCCCTCGAACAGCGCCGAGGGCTCGCGGATGTCGAGGAAGGCGCGGCCGAACTCGCGATGCTCGGATGGCTCGACCTCGCCGCCGAGCTGCGCGCACAGGGTCTGCTCGCCATAGCAGATGCCGAGGATCGGCACGCCCACGTCGAAGATCTCCTCGGGCGCACGCGGCGAGGAGCCCTCGGTGACGCTGGCCGGGCCGCCGGAGAGGATGAAGGCGCGGGGATTGAAGGCGCGGATGCGGTCGGGCGCGGCGTTATACGGCCAGATCTCGCAGTAGACGCCGCTCTCGCGCAGCCGGCGGGCGATCAGCTGCGTGACCTGGCTGCCGAAATCCAGGATCAGCACGCGATCGGCGGTGGCGTGGGGCGGGGTCATGCAAGGTCTCCGTCTGATGATGCCGCCTGCCTCAGTGTGTCGATGCGCGGCCACACATAGGCCAGCTGCGGCACCGCGTGGCCGGCGACCTGCACCGTCGACTCGGCCGCCATGCGGCCGGAGAGGTGCTCGTAGAACCAACGGCTGGGGTTGTCGCGCAGCACCCAGACGAAGGCGGAGCGGCAGCCGGCCGCCGCCAGGGTGTCCGCGCCGGCCCGGATCAGCCCGCGGCCGAGCCCGCGCTCGCGCCAGTCGTCGAGCACGTAGAGCGTCTCGATCTCGCCCTCGCCGAGACCCGGCGTGCGCGCCGCACCGACGGTGACGAAGCCGACCACGCGCGGCGGCCCCCCGCCGGCGTCGGCAGCGGTGGCGACGTGCACGCCCGCGCCATGCCGGATCGCCGCCTCGTACAGGGCCGCATGCCGCCGTGGCGACAGCCGCGCGAGGTAGTCGCCGGGCAGGATGCCCGGATAGGCGCTCCGCCAGGCCGCCACGTGCACGGCACCGATGCCCGGGGCATCGTCCGGGCGGGCGGGGCGGACGGCGATCATGGCGCGCGCTCCAACACGGCGGCGAAGAAGCCGTCGGTGCCGTGCTGCCGCGGCGTCAGCCACAAGGTGGGGCCGGGTCCGGGCGGTGGGCCGGGCAGCTCCCAGGCGCGGGCGAGCGGCAGCAGGGCGAAGCTGGGATGTCCGGCAAGGAAGGCGTCCACCTGGGCCTCGTTCTCCCCTTCGAGCAGCGAACAGGTCGCATATACCAGCCGCCCGCCGGGGGCGACCAGCCGCGCCGCGGCGGCGAGGATCGCGGCCTGCTTGGGAATGAGCTCGGCGAGGTCCTCGGGCGGCAGCCGCAGCCGTGCGTACGGGTTGCGGCGCCAGGTGCCGGTGCCGGTGCAGGGGGCATCCACCAGCACACGGTCGAAACTGCCGGCCCGGCGCTTGGCCCACTTGTCGGCCGGCTCGACCAGGTGGCGCTCGACGTTGTGCACGCCGGCGCGGCGGAGCCGGCGCACCGCGGCGTCGAGCCGCGGCCCCGAGACGTCGCAGGCAGCGAGGTGGCCGCGATTGCCCATCGCCATGGCCAGTGCAAGGGTCTTGCCGCCGGCGCCAGCGCACCAGTCGACCACCCGCATGCCCGCTCGCGCGCCCACCAGGGCCGCGACAAGCTGGCTGCCCTCGTCCTGGATTTCCACCAGCCCGGCGC
>Ga0326727_10024590_pt1 | contig 11371 bp, 17 predicted proteins | sample MB2enrmetagenome_FD_207643 | JGI IMG/M metagenome (GOLD analysis project Ga0326727, IMG submission 207643) | Lab enriched peat soil microbial communities from McLean, Ithaca, NY, United States - MB29MY | ecosystem: Environmental > Terrestrial > Soil > Wetlands > Peat | place: USA: New York... | reverse complement strand
ACCGGATGCTTAAAGTGCCGATGACTTCCGGAGGAATAAAGATACTTCCAACCATCTTTCTCCACCATCTTAATGACATCCCTAACTTTCATGCGAAGCCGAGCCTTTATACGACGGTCAACTGCGGAACGCCTTCCCGTGCAAACGGGCACGGCTTGCCGTTCAAATGATCTTCAAACTCCTTGCGAAACTTCTTCAAGAACGCGATGGTGGGCATGGCGGCGGCGTCGCCCAGCGGGCAGAAGGTGCGGCCCAACATGTTTTCTGCCAGATACTGCATATTGTCGATGTCGCTCTCGCTGCCGAAGCCGGCGTGGAATCGCGTGAGAGATTTCTTGAGCCAGTCAGTGCCTTCGCGGCAGGGAATGCACCATCCACAGCTCTCGTGCGCGTAGAAGCTGATGGTGCGCAGAGCGAACTCGACGATGCAGGTCTGGTCGTCGATCACGACCACTCCGCCGGATCCAAGCATGGAGCCGGCTTTGCCCACCTGGTCAAAATCCATGCCGATATCGATCTCTTCAGGCAGCAACACCGGCGTGGATGAGCCGCCGGGAACGACGGCCTTGAGTTTGCGTCCGCCGGGAATGCCACCGGCAATGTCATAGATCATCTTCTTGAGGTTGTAGCCCATGGGCAACTCGTACACGCCGGGCCGCTCCACGTGGCCGCTAATGCAAAACAGGCGCGTGCCGCCATTGCGTGGGGTGCCCAAACCCGCATACGCCGCCGCGCCCATGGCGATCACATGAGGCACGGTGGCGATAGTCTCGGCATTATTGATGACCGTGGGACCACCGTAGAGGCCGACGACCGCGGGGAAGGGCGGCTTGATGCGCGGTACGCCGCGCTTGCCTTCGAGCGACTCCATGAGCGCGGACTCCTCGCCCACTTCGTACGCGCCGGCGCCGGTTTGGGTGATGATCTGGAACTCGATGCCGGAGCCGAAGATGTTCTTGCCGAGAAAGCCGCGATCGTAGGCATCGGCGACGGCGCGCTCCATGATTTCCAGAAGATAGCGGTACTCGCCGCGCAGGTAGATAAAGCCCATGCGCGCGCCGACTGCCAGGCCGGCGATGATCGTGCCCTCGATCACGGCATGTGGATCGTGCAGGAAGATGAGGTGATCCTTGCAGGTTCCGGGCTCGCTTTCGTCGCCGTTGACGAGGATGTACTTGGGCTTGGCGGATTGCCTGGGCACGAAGGACCACTTCATGCCCGCCGAGAAGCCCGCGCCGCCACGACCGCGCAGGCCGCTGGTCTTCATCTCCTCGATGATCCACTCGGGGCTCTGGGCGAGGCACTTTTTCACGGCCTGATATCCGCCCAGTTCCAGATAGCGGTCGATCTTTGCCGCACCCATGCCGAAGCGCCGGGAGACGATCTTCACCTCATCGGGATGCGAGACGAGCTTAGGCATCGCTGGCCTTGCCTTTCGCCTTGGCACGGCCGCGATAGCCGCTGAGGATGCCGGGGACGAGATCGGGCTTGAGCTCGTCGTGAAAGTCGTAGTTCACCTGAATGGCAGGCGCCCAGCAACAAGCGCCGATGCACTCCACTTCTTCGACCGAGAAGAGGCCGTCGGCCGAAATGCCCCTGGGGCCGACGCCGAGTTCCTCCTGGAAACGCTCGTAGACTTCGTAGGCGCCGCGCAGCATGCAACTGATGTTGGTGCAGACCTGAATATTGAATTTGCCGGCGGGCTTGAAGCGCAGCATCGAATAATAAGTGGCGACGTTGCGCACTTCGAGTTCGGTAATGCCGATGCGCTGCGCGACTTCTGCGACGACCAAGTCAGAAAGATAGCCCACCTCATCCTGCGCGTAGAGCAGCATGGGGATGAGCGCGGAACGCTTCACGGGATACTTCTCGACGAGCGCATCGAAGCGCTTGGCCAGCTTGGGCGAGAAGACCGACATGGTTTCGGAGCTTTTCTTTTTCGCGGTCATTGCATCAACTCTCTTGCCCAGGCTTCGGCCGCCAGGTCCATCTCTTGCTCGCTCATGCCGTCGCGCAATGTTCCCATTTCGGTGAATTCCATCTTCCTGCTACATCTATTTTCTCGCGTCCAGGTAATGATTGCGCCGTCGCGCTCGAGGCGGAGCCACTTTTCTCCGTGGGAAACTATGATTTTTTCTTCGCCCGCCTCGACGGTGGCGTGGCGGTTGCTGTGCAGTCCGTGTGCCGCGGTGTAGCTGCGGAGCAGGGAAGCCAGCGAGATCCAAAGCTCTGCAAAAACACGCGCATCCATGGCGTCCGGATATTCTCCGCCAGCAACATCCATGGTCCTGCTTGCGTCCACGGTCAAGAGAACTCTCCCGTCAGAAGTCCGGAGACAATCTCAACTGCTATCTGTTCGGGGCGGTACTCGTTCAGCGCAAAATCTTTTCTTGAAATCTCCTGTTGATTCGGCGGGCCCGTGATTACGGCCGTGACAAGTCCTTTGGCTTCGTGCAAATCCGCGGTGCAGAGCAATGGTCCGAAACTTAAACAGAGCCTTCCCTGGTAGGAGGGCAGGAAGAGACGTTCGATATTGACAAGCCGCCGCTTGCGCAATTCCGGGTTGGCTTTTTCGATCTCGTGGGTGACGAGGAGCTTGACGCGTTCGTAAATGGCAGCGGGATCGACTCTCCGATCGGCTCCCGGCTCCTGAGCCGACCGGGCATGGGATCGCTGGTTAATCAATTTGTCCGCCAAATCGCCGTAATTGGTCACATGGCCCTCCTATCGGTCAATCTCGCCCAGCACGATGTCAATGGAGCCGATGACGGCGACCAGGTCGGCAATCAGACGGCCCTTGCACATGGTCTCGACGGCCTGCAGCGTGGCGAACGAGGGATAACGCATGTGCACACGGTAGGGCTTGGCGGTGCCGTCGGAGACGACGTAATAGCCCACTTGTCCGTGTCCGCATTCGATGCCCTGATAGACCTCGCCGGCAGGGACATTGAATCCCTCGGTGACGATCTTGAAGTGATGGATCAATGCCTCCATCTGCGTTTTCATTTTTTCGCGGTCGGGCAAAACGATCTTGGGCGCGTCGGCTTTGACTGCTCCGCCGGGCATGCCGTCGAGCGTCTGCTGGATGATTTTTGCGCTCTCGCGCATTTCCACGAGCCGCACCTCGTACCGTGCCCAGGTGTCGCCCACCGTGGAAATGGGCACATGGAACTGGAATTTCTCGTAGCTGGAGTAGGGCATGTCGCGGCGCAGGTCGATATCGACGCCGGAGGCGCGCAAGGGCGGGCCGGTGACGCCGAACGCAATGGCATCGGCTGCAGAAAGATAGCCCACACCCTTCAAGCGATTCATGAAGATGGGATTGCCCGTCAGAAGGTTCGAATATTCGTCGATCTTCTCAGGAAAACCGTGAATGAAGGCCGCAACGCGATCGAGCCAGCCGAGGGGTGGCTCCATGGAGAGGCCGCCGATGCGGAAGTAGCTGGTCATCATGCGCTGGCCGGCGACGGCCTCGAAGAGCCTGAGGATTTCTTCGCGCTCGCGGAAGGTGTAGAGGAAAACCGTGAGGGCGCCGATGTCCATGGCGTGCGTGCCGAGCCAGATGAGATGCGAATTGAGCCGGCTCAGCTCGGTAAGCAACACACGGATCCATTGCGCGCGCTCGGGGATTTCAAGGTTGAGAAGCTTCTCAACGGCAAGGCAATAACAGAGATTGTTGGAGAGCGGATCGAGGTAATTGATGCGGTCGGTGAGGGGAACCACCTGCTGATAGAACTTGGCCTCGCAGGTCTTCTCGATGCCGGTGTGCAGATAGCCGATCTCGGGGCGGACGCTGACGATGATTTCACCGTCGAGCTCGACCACCAGGCGCAGCACGCCATGTGTTGCGGGGTGCTGCGGGCCCATATTGAGGACCATGCGCCGTTCGCCGGTGCTTTCGGAGGTGGGCAATTCGAGGACGGGCGCGCCAGGATTGTCGCTCATTAGCGGTATCCCTCCACGGGGTAATCCTTGCGCAGGGGATGACCTTGCCAATCGTCAGGCAACATGATGCGGCGCAGGTCGGGATGACCGGCAAAGTGGATGCCGAAGAGATCGAAGACCTCGCGCTCGAAAAAGTTGGCGCCCGGCCAGACCGGGGTGATGGACTCGACGCTGGGCTCGGCTTCATCGAGCATGACGCGCAGCCGGATCCGCTCCTTCAACGTGTGGGAGAGGATGTGGTAGCTCAACTGGAAACGAGGCGCGAGGGGATACCAGTCCACCGCTGTCATGTCCTCAAAGAAGTTGTAGCCTGCAGCCTGCACGGTGGCGCAGGCAGCGCGAATCTCTGTGGACGCGACGGTGAGGGTCAGCTCGCCGAAATCGAATTTGGCATCGGTCAGGGCGTCAGGCTTCCAGGCGAGCAGCGCCTCGATCGCAGGGTGGCCGGGCATCTCCGCGAGGACGGCGTGCAGGCCCGATAAAGTGGGGGTTTGACTCGCCATCCTAAAGATCCGCCTTGTCATGGCTCCAGTTGAGGATGCCTTTGCGCACAATGTAGTAGAGACCGACGGCGACAAAGCCGAGGTAGACGAGCATCTCCCAGAAGCCGAAAAGGCGCGAGCAGCCAGTGAGCGCGGGCAGACGCCTGTAGATGACCGCCCAGGGCATCATGAAGACCATTTCCACATCGAAGAGGATGAAGAGAACCGCAACCAGGTAGAAGCGCACGCTGAAACGGCCGCGCGCGTCGCCAGTGGCCGCGATGCCGCATTCGTAGGCATCGAGCTTGACGACCGTATTGCGATGGCGGCCCACAAACCATGAAGCTGCAACCATGCCCACGCCGAGCAGGAATGCGGCAAGAATCTGCATCAAGAGCGGGAGATATTGCCAGTCATACGGAACCATGGCCGCCCAATCTGAAAGAAATCGATAAAATTGCGCCCTTTGTGCCTGAATGGAGCTCCGGACACGCAGGATTCTAGATTGAGATTAGGTTTTCATGCTGATCCCGTCAAGGTATCGAGCCGATAAGCAATTGGGAAGTGCTTTATTGTGCATGGGATATTGCGTTTGATTGGATTGGGGGGTATTTGTTGTGATTCTTGAACTGTCTAAAGTGAGCTACGTCACTAGACTTCCCATATTGGAAGGTGCATAAAGTAACGTGTACTGAATTGAAAAAGTACTTTAGTGATCTATGTGACGGATTACGCAGAGCCGATCATATGGGTGAGGATAAGAACCATGGCAGCATCTTCAACAGCGTGTGGGTTCCCGATCCGGACGGCGGCACCGGCGGCGGTAACGGGCCGCGGCGGGTTGCGTCACCGCAGGATCTCGCCTGAGGCGGGCCGCGCGCTGGAGATTCTGGGGCATGCCATCGAGTACCTGACGGACGAGTTTGTCTACGCGGGCGGGTCCTTTTCCGCGCACGATGGGCAGGTGGAGGCCGTGCAGTTGCTCATGGGCCTCAACCGCGAGGTCTACTTCGACTGCCCCGAGGTGCCGACCTTCGCAGAGCGCTTCCGCGCGCTTCTGCATCCGCGCATGGCGTAAGCCGCGAGCAAGAGACTGAGAGCCAGCAGCTAGAAACTGTTATTGTCCCAGCAGCAAAACTCCAAAGAGCACCAGCCAGGCCAAGCCCATGGTGTGCCAGAACCATGCTGTCGAGTCCACGGCGATCTGGCGGGATTCCACGCGTTTGAGGCGCGTGAGAGCGCAGAGGCAGAAAAGCAAAGCCAGAACGCCGATCATCAGGTGCGCGGCGTGAAGGCCGGTGATGATGTAGAAGAAATAACTTGCCGGCGTGGCCCAGCGATCGAAGCGATATCCCTGCGCAGATAATTGCTCCCATGCCATGGCCTGGCCGCCAAGGAACATCAGTCCCAGGACGAGAGTGAGCGCGATCCAGGGCAGGGTGCGGCGCAGCGCCGGGCGGCCCAGGCCGAGCCACTCTTCCAATACGTCAATCTCGCGGAAGATATGCCACCGCGCCCGCTCCATGGTGAGGCTGCTGAGCAGCAGGACCGCGGTATTCACGATGAGGATGTGGGGCAGCAGAATCGGATGCCAGTCGCCGATCTGGCGCAGGGTTCGCGGATCCATGTGCGTGCTGGCCTGGCGCGCATAGAAGGCAACCACGAGCACCACGAAGAACATCATGTCGCCGGCGAGCGCACAAAAGACAAATGCGCGGGTGCGGTGCAGCAGTTCTCTTGGGCCGCGCCGCGGTTTTCTCCAGTCGTCGTCGCCGCCGCCGCCGCCGCCGCCCGTAGGCCGGCGATCAACGGGTGGTTTGCCCCCGGTTCCGGGCGCTTTCCGTTCGATTTCGGCCGGAATGGGCGAAAAAATGGACGGCATAGAGCTCCCCGTGATGATGAGGTTACTCTTACTCTTTATTGGACGCACTCGAAATCGGAAAAGAGGGCTGGGGAATGAGAAAAGAAGGCCGGCTTGCATGATGGCTGGCAGCCGCTCTATGAATTATATCCGCTTAGATTATTTTTCCGAAAACGGATTGAAGAGCCGGACATCGAAACTTGTGAAGTCTTTCACGTTGCGGGTGACTACGACGAGTCGATGAGCGCGTGCGGTTGCCGCAATCATCGCGTCGGCAGCGAGATGGTCGGGTTTGCCGTGCATCAATCGCGCCCATTCGCGATAAACGATCTCGTCTGCAGCAAGAATTGTGTAGTAGGTCACGACCCGGTCCAGCCAGGCTTCGAGTTCCTCGGCTTTAGACGGGTCCTGTCTTCGGGTGATCTCGATGCCCTCTTGTATTTCGCCAATAACCACGGCGGGAATTGCAATCTGTTCAACGGGAACCGACTTCCTCCAGGCGACGACAGCGCCATGTGGACGGTTCTTTCTGAGTTCCGAGACGACGTTATTGTCGAGCAGGAATGTCACGCCTATTCACCGTCGTCGAAGGAGAATGGGCGCAGCTTGAAGCTCCTGCGTGGGGCAGGAGGAATGTCGTGCGGCCCGTTCGGGTCGAGAAGCGGGTCTGGAAATGGCGGCTTGAAGCGATCTTTCAGCCGCTTCCATTCGTCGATGGGAACCACAACGGCGGTCTCGACTCCGCGGCGGGTGACGATTTGCGGGCCGTCTTTGAGCGCGGTGTCGAGAAGTTCGCTAAAGCGAGCCTTTGCGTCGTAGACCTGCCAAGCCATGGGAGGGAGCTCCTTCTTATATAGTCATATAACTAGTCAGATGACTATGTCAAGCCACCTTGGGCTAGGCTCAGTGGCCTTCGGCTGCGGGAATCAACGGGATGGGTTGCAGGCCTTCTCCAGAAGAAGGCAAAGGGGCGGGGCGCCGGCAGGGCGCAATTAAGCCGACACGTACCTCTCGACGGAGATGTCCTTTGCGCGCTCCCTGATCTTGGAAACGTCATATGCGAGCTGCATACGCAGGAGATGGTCCATCTCCGGGCCGAATGCTTTTTCAATGCGCAGCGCCATGTCTGGTGTCAGGGCAGACTTGCCGTTTAGAAGATCGGAAAGCGTAGCGCGGCGCACCTGCAAAATCTCCGCGGCCTTCGATACGCTGAGGCCGAGCGCTTCGATGACTTCTGTCTTGATTAGGCTGCCTGGATGGGGCGGGTTCTTCATGGGCATTTCAGCTTCCTCAGTGGTAGTCGATCAGGTCGATCTCGGTGGCTGCATGGGCAACCTCGTCATAGCGGAAAATCAATCGCCAGTTTCCGGTAACGGTCAGGCTCCAAAACCCCGTCAGATCGCCCTTGAGCGGATGCAGCTTCCAGCCGGGGAACTTGCCGAGTTGGTCCAACGTCTCGGCGGTTTCGATGGCGAAAAGCAGCTTGTCCAACTTGTCAGCCATTGCGGAGGGCAAAGAACGCGCGTTTCCGTTTTCGTAGAATTGCCGCAGGCCCTTGTGGCGAAACCGGACCAGTTGCATGACCCCTCACGTATTTATAATGTACGGTATTACCGTACATGTCAAGTGGTCCGGCGGGGATCCTCGGCGCAGGAAACGAACGGTGACATCCTTCCGCCCTTCGCTGGAAAGAAGTGAAGGGTGTTGCGCCGGCGGTACGATTCGAAGGAATCAACGCCAAGAAAGGAGATTCTGGATCGGTATGCTAACCAACCAAGAAATCTTCGACGAAGCAGAGCTATACCTGCTCTCATTTCCCGACATTACGCAGGATGTCCTCGATAAGCAGCTCGCCTTTCCTGAACAAAATCGCCCCAAAACGAAGAGCGATCTCTTCAGGAATATGATCGAGCACGCCCAGAATAGGCAGGGGATGCCATATGCAATCGGAGATATAGCCCGTCTTGGACCCTTCCTTGGGCACTTCGATGCTGATGCGGTCAATTCGGAATATCAACGATGGGAAGACTTATTTGATGCAATAAAGCAACAATACACGCCGCCAGGAAGAATGGAACGAACAAATCCGCGTAACTTCTGGGTGATTTTCTGCAAGTCAATACTCTCGATCGCACAATATGTCTGTCGTTTCAATACTATTGAAGATTTTAACGACTACGTTAACCAGTTTATAACCAGTACCCCTGATACCAGGCTCGCGTTGCCACTTATCTTGAAAGAGGAAATTTTCGGATATCAATTTGCGCTTGCGTGCGATTTTGTGAAGGAGAATATTTCACCTGAATTCGTAAAACCAGATGTGCACATCAAGACAATATTCATCGGGATTGGAAAATCTCCCAAGGGATCTACTGACTACCGAATATTTCGCGACGTCGTATTGTTCGCGGGGTCCATTGGGAAGGCTCCGTACGTTGTTGACAAATTGTTTTGGCTTATCGGTAGCGGTGATTTTTACCGGAGCAGAATAAAGATAAATACGCAAAGGCAGCTATTCATTGATCGAATCAATCACCGGAGACAGTCCAGGCAGGGAGCGAGCGAATAGCGAGCGCCCGCCTGGACAGCCAGTTCACCAGCCGCGGGTTTGCAAGAGCTGCGATTCTTCGATGGCCGCAGCGGCCAGACCCTTCATGGTGCCAGTGACCTGAGCGCTGACCTCGGCCAGAATCTTGGGATCGTTGGCATGCGTGGTGGCTATCACGATGGCCTTGGCGCGCGAGACTGCTTCTTCGCGCTCCTTGGAGTCATTCTCCACGTCGAGCGGCGTGGCGCGTTCCTTCATGAAGATACCGGAGCCGACAAAAATGGCTTCGGCGCCGAGTTGCACCATCAGGGCGGCGTCGGCGGGCGTGGCAATGCCGCCGGCGGAGAAGTTGGGCACGGGCAGCTTGCCGGTTTGGGCAACCATGCGCACCAGTTCGTACGGGGCCTGCAGCTCCTTGGCCGCGGCGTAGAGCTCCTGCTCGGTGAGCACCGTGAGCACGCGCATTTCGCGAGTAATCTGGCGCATGTGCTGGACGGCATGGACGACGTCGCCGGTGCCGGCCTCGCCCTTGGTGCGGATCATGGCCGCGCCTTCAGCGATGCGGCGCAGTGCCTCGCCCAGGTTGCGTGCGCCGCAGACAAAGGGCGTGGTGAAGGCGTGCTTGTCGATGTGGTGCGCCTCGTCCGCGGGGGTAAGGACTTCGCTCTCGTCGATGAAGTCCACGCCCAGTTCCTGAAGAATCTGCGCTTCGGCAAAGTGGCCGATGCGGGCTTTTGCCATGACCGGAACTGAAACGGCCTGAATAATCTGCTTGATCAAACTGGGCCGGGCCATTCGAGCCACGCCGCCCTCGGCGCGGATCATGGCCGGCACACGCTCGAGAGCCATGACGGAGACAGCGCCGGCCTCTTCAGCGATGCGCGCCTGCTCGACGCTCATGACGTCCATGATGACTCCGCCCTTGAGCATCTCCGCCAGGCCCACTTTCAGGCGCAGGCTGGTTCCCGTCAAGCTCTTGTTTTCGGTTGGTTCGGGCATGATTTTTGACCTCGAGAGGCGGCAACATCCGCTCCCGCGAGGAGGGAAAAGCCGCATCATCTTCCACATTTCAGTGTAGCAGCGATGCGGTTCGGTTGCGTGATGGATGGGAATGGGACAGTGCGCCCGCGCAATTCTTAAACCAAACCAATCTTCTCCATTCATCTCTGGTTCTCTTTCTGCAGGTGCCTTTTCCGGAATGGCGACAGCACATCCACAGCCGGCATCTGCGGGGGCAGCACATCCGGGCGCAGCGACTGCGGAGCGCGCACCGGCCGGGGAGGCTGTGCATGCCCTGGTTGCGGCGCCGCAGCAGAGCGAAGAGGGGCCGGTTTTCAGCGCACCGATTCCCCAATTGCCTGTGGAGCTGGACGTGACCATTCCCGTGCGCGAGTTTCGCGTGCGCCAGTTGCTGGCTCTGGCTCCGGGGCAGGTGCGCGTTGCAGCTGTTCGCGCCGACAAGGTTGCTGCCGTGCAGGCGGCTCTGGCTGCGGGGACCTATAGTGTGCCGGCATCGGCGGTAGCTTCGCGGGTGATCGATTCGATGTTGACAGCTGGGCTGGCTCGAGGCCAGTCGTAGAAGGATCGGAAAGCTGCCGATCGAGGAGCCTGAGATGCGCCCAGCGAATCCGGATCTCAAGGAACTTGTGGTGGAGGCGTCGCGCGCGCTGGCGCGGTTGGACGCGCCACGGCTCGAGGAGCTAGCGCTCTCGTGCCAGGCACTTACGGGGGCGCGCAATCCCGAAGATCCGGACGAACGCACGCACATGGCGCGGCAGGCGCGGGAGGCCGTGGGTGATATGGCGGTCTTTGCCCGGGTTCTGGAGGCGACGCGCGCAAATCTGAACGTCATGATGCGGCTGCGTGAGCTGCGAGCTGGGCGATTGGAATACACCGAACGGCAGGCTCGCGGCGGCGGGGCGGAGGGCGGACATGGGGACCATTAACTCTGCACTGAGCCTGACCACGGGAGCTCTTGACGCCGACCAGGCAGCTCTGAGCGTGGTGGCGAACAACGTGGCCAACGCCAACACGACTGGTTATACCGAGGAAACGCCGGACTGGCAGGAGAATCAGCCGATCAACGTGGGTGGAATCGAGGTGGGCGATGGCGTGACGGAAACCGGGGCCACATCGCAACGCGATCGCGTTTTGGAAGAGCGGCTCGATCAGCAGCAGCAAGTGGCCTCGGCCTCGAGCGCACGGCTTACCGCGCTCAACAGCATGCAGGCGCTGTTTACGCCGGACTCCGGTTCATCCAGTTCGACGGCCGGCGACATTGGCAGCGATATCACGAGTTTTTTCAACTCGTTTTCCTCGCTGGAGAGCGATCCCACCGACAATGCGTTGCGCGAGCAAGTGCTTTCGTCAGCGTCGACCTTGGCCGGCGACATTTCGGGGGCCGCAAACAGCCTGAATGCGCAAAGCGCGTCGCTCGATCAGGACGCGTCGGGAATCGTCAGCCAGGTAAACTCGCTGACCGGCGCCATCGGGCAACTGAATCTCGAGATTCAATCGAGCTCGCCGAACGCCGAT
>Ga0326727_10024589_pt1 | contig 11372 bp, 3 predicted proteins | sample MB2enrmetagenome_FD_207643 | JGI IMG/M metagenome (GOLD analysis project Ga0326727, IMG submission 207643) | Lab enriched peat soil microbial communities from McLean, Ithaca, NY, United States - MB29MY | ecosystem: Environmental > Terrestrial > Soil > Wetlands > Peat | place: USA: New York... | reverse complement strand
GGCGATTTGGGTGGGGTTCATCACGCCACTAAAAATGTCTATTTCAGAAATCTCGCCAACCAGTCCATCCCCTCCCCCTTCATTGTTGCCAATACGAGTAATGGGTGAAGTAAATGTCGACGCTCCGGTCGCGGTGCCGTCAGGTGATCCATTCAGTCTGAACGAGCCGCCGGCAGAAGAAACGGCCAGATCAACCAAGCTGAAGCTCGTGATGGGAATAGTGGCCGTTCCGGCGCCTCCACCCCCGACATACTCCTCCAAGTAATTCTGCTGGCCTTGATAAAAATTATACTCCAGCGCTCCCGGACTTGACCCTCCGGTGAGGGCATAGCGCGACCCACCGCTAACGACGGCAGGGGCAACAAAAGCGAATATGGTGTAACCGCTGCTTGCTGCCAGAGACGAAGAAAGGAGAAAGCTGCCATTCCCGGCGGTAATGTCCACCGCGGGGGAACCGTTCGGAGTCGCTCCATTAACCAAGGTCGGGAGTACTTCCGCCCCACCGGTCCCTCCCACCTTTCCATACGTGGCGTTATCGCCGGTACCACTCGTATCCGTCCAGACGCCGGTCGTTGGATTGTAATTGGCAGCGTCAAGTTGCAGCACAAGACTTTGAGCACCGGCGGGCAGACCGCACGCCAGAATCAAGCCTGCGATGGCACCGCCCGGAACAGCGAAGGGAAGTTTCTTCATAGATTTAGAATCTTGGTTGTTGTTTATTACAGCTGATTTACGGCATTCAAGCCGCGATGGGTTTTACAAGCGACATGATTGTGGCGGAGCATTCAAATTGTGTGAATCCCCAAATGCAATCGCGGCCACATCCCCCATATTGAGGATGCTATGACCGGCGCTTAAAAAGCCTCCAGGAGTTGTCGCGACGGATCGTGGTAAATCAAAAAAGCGCTATCTACAAGTCAAAGGAAAAACGGTCTGGCGCCAGGCTGGCGGTAAAACAAATGAAGAGTCATAATCTGTGAGGATTGTGAGGGCAAATCACCAAGCATTAAAAGAAGTATCGTCCGGCCTTTGTCTTCCGACGAGAAAGGTCAAAAAGTCACGGATACGACAGTCGGAAGAAAACGTTGCCGCCAGTCGGATAAATTGGAAGACTGATCTGGTTTGTGAGGGCCGAGCCGGTCACGATGCCCCAGTTCGTAGTGAGACCGACAGTGGGTGAGTTGGTCTGCATCTGAAGCGTCCAACCGGTGTGATCTGACGGCCAGGAAAATTGAATCTCTTCGCCGGTGATTTGCCAGGCGAGTAATGGTGAATTGGTTGCGATAACCAGCCCCGCCGCATTCCAACCGTTGAACTGCAATTCCGCCACGTCGCAATATCCATTCGCTGGTCCCAAGTAACGGACATAGCGGAATGCGTTGGTGCTGGTGATGGCTTGGGCCGTCAACACTCCTTGGGGAGGAAGCGCGGTAATCGTAAAGAAGTTCACTGCGCCCGTGAAATCGGCGGTATTGGCAGCCTGGAAAAGACCATTCGTCATGCGGTCGGGATTGCCGGGACGCGGGCAGTAAAACACCTCCGATATGGCATTGCTCACGCCGGCTCCAAAATCCAGGCCCACCCAGTCGCCGGTCGCATCTGCGCCGTCGTAATAAGAGTCCAGATTTCCGTCCAATGCGTTTGCGATGGTGTTGCCTAGATCGTCATACGAGCCAGCCGAACCAATGATGGTGCCGCTCAACTTCTGGCTACCGGGCGTGGCGAAGGCCGGCAGCGAATGGCTGCCCACGCCTGCGCCGTTGATTCCCGAAACGACGTAATAATAAGTCATCCGGTTGACAACGCCTGCATCCGTGTAATTGGTGGCGGCGGTACTGCCGATGAGGGTTGCAAAAACTCCGTTGTTCGTCAGCGAGCGGCTGATATTGTAGCCTAGAGCATTAGTGGCGCCATTCCAGTCCAGAGACACAAAACCATTCCCGGCGGTGGCCACCAGGTCGGCGGGTGCGGTCGGAAGCACTTGGGCAATCTGCACGTTGTCTAGAAACACCGTGTTGTCTCCGCCATGCGTATCCGTGCCGACGAACGCCAGCGTCTGGCTGGGGGCGGTGGCCGTGAAACTCGCGAGGTAGTTTGTATAGCTGGTAGCGGACCGCGGCGGGGCGAAACTGCCGACGACCTTGCCGTTAATGGTGACATTCCACGTCTGCCCGCCGTTTTGCTGGTAGTTCCGTTGAGCGGCCGCAAAGGTCACGGTGTAGTCCATGCCACTGACAAAGCCCTGGATGGCCTGCGCGATGGTGCCGGTGCCTTGCAAAAAGGCCACCTGAACTCCTTGGGGAGCATTGGGATTGGCGCTGGTGAATGCGCTGCCGTTGGCCGCAATGCCCGAACCGGTCGCGCCCGACAGCGGGGTGAAAGTCCACGCCGCCCCGGCCGGATCGTATTGGTATGCGCCCACACCGGGAGTTTCAAAGCTGTAATTTGCCACCAATGAAGGCACGCTTGGCGCGGCCCTGACTTCGATGGAGTTGAAGCTCTCGCCATTCGTGCGCACCGCCGAGACCACATAGTAATAGGCGCCGCCATTGGTCACCGTGACGTCCGTGAAGTTCGTGCGCATCACGCCGCTCCCAACCACGACATAGGGGCCGCCGGAAATCGAGGCGCGTTTCACGTTGTAGTCGATGACATTTGCCGCCCCATTCCAAGTTAAAAACACCTCCCCGTTGCCAGCGGTGGCGTCCAGTCCGCTCGGGGCGGGATAAACTGCATAACTGAACTCGTAGCTGCCCGAACCGACATCCCACACGGCATAGGTTTGCGTCGCCGAGCCTTCCAAATGATCAAACGTCACCCCGGTGGAACTTTCGGCGACGGCGCCGTTCTGCATGATGGTGACGCCGCTTTCCTGAATCAACAGATTATTGGTCGCGGTGCCCAGGGTAGGCAAATAGACCTTCCCGTTGGCGCCCGGCGGGATCACGGGATTGACCGTGGCGAAGTTGTTAGTCAGCGCCCAGTTGTTCGTGATGGATCCCATCACGGATAAATAGCTGGAGTCAAGCCAGGAAACATTGCCGACAAAAGCCGGTTTGATGATCACATTCCTGAATCCGGGCGCGGACGGATCCGATTGGATTCCAGCCAAATCGTGGTAGAACCATTCGATGATGTTTCCCCACATGAAATGATCCAGGGAATCGCTGGGGTCGGCATTCCAGGCCTCAGTGGCCGAAGTGGCTCCCTGACTCAACATATAGCCGTAGCCGCCTGCGTTTGGCGAAAAGTTCGTGAGATCATTGATATCAAAGACCATGTCCGGACGCCCGGCATCCGTCAGCGCGCGCAACAGGTAGCGGTGGCCGATCTCGCCGGCGGTTGAGCCCTGCGAATTCACGCTGGCGACCAGGGTGTCCAGCACGGAAGCCTGGTTGGTTGGATTGACGATACCCAATTCCAGCGGCATGGCCTGGGCAGTCTGCGAGCCCGTGGCGTAATATCCGTTCGTCGCAGAATAGAAGGAGCTGTTAAAGGCCGCCGCAATTTTGGCGGCCAGCAGATTGAACCGGTTCGCATCACTGAGATTTCCAAGTTCGGTGGCGATCCGTGCCAGTGTTTGCGCATCCTGAAAGAAATAGGCGGTGGCAGTGACTCCCATCGGCGTCAACTGCTCGTAACCTTCCGAAGCGGGCCCGATGTCATACCAGTCACCCAGCCCGTAACTCAGCATATAACCGGCAGACTGCCTTTGAAGATAGGCCAGATAATTCGTCATCGCGCCGTAATACTGGCGAAGTAACATGTCGTCACCGGTGAACTGGTATTGCTGCCAAGGGACCAAAATGACCGAACTTCCCCATTCGGGTGAATCGCGAAAGGCCCCGCTGAAAACGGTGAATTCCGGGGCGATGTCCGGTACCAGACCGCTGCTTAATTGCGAGTCCGACATGGCATCCGCGGTGCAGCGTGTAAATTTGTCCAGGTCAAATTCATACCGCAGCGATGGGCCGTTCAAATGCGCCTCCTCCAGCCAGCCGAGCCGCTCGCGGTGAGGACAATCGGTCAGGATGCTAATCAGGTTGTTGCGCTGCGCCCAGCGGATCAGCGTTTCCGTCTCGTTGAACAGGGGAACGGAGCAGGAAAAGCTTCCCACCGGCGGAACGGCGCTCTGAACAACCACACCTTGGAGATTGTCCACCGCCGGCAGTTGCGAAGCACCCGCTGCGGAGATCAATTGCACCTGAAGATAGCGGCAGCCATGATAAAAAAACCGGGGAATCCAGACTTCTCTGCCGGTTCCTGCCAGCGTGTATTGCCAATAGGCGGAACCGCCGCCGACGGAATCGCGGTTGACGGTGCCGTCGGAGTTGGTGATTTCCGCCGGGATGATTTGAACGACCGCGCCGGCCTGCCCGTGCGTGGTCAGGGTTGGAATAATCGCGGCGTTTTGACCCAGGTCAAAAACAATCATATTGGTGGAAAGGAAATTGGTCAGGACTGGCTGGAGCGTTTGGATGGCTTCAATCGGAGGAGCGGCGTGCGATTGGCCGCGGAGCGCTCCGCCCGGGCCATTCGTCTCCGTGGGCGCCATCCACGTTGAAGCGTTGAATCCCGCCTGATTCCAGCCGGCGGGCAGCAACCGAGCGTCGTGGTCTTCGCCGCCGTAGACGCTGGAGAATGTAATCGGCCCGGAAATGGTGAGCCAGTTCGTATCGCTGACAATCACCTGACTCGCGCCATTGGTATAAAAGCAATGCAATTGCACAATGAGTTCAGGCGGCCCAAATGAGCCGGTGAATTTGGCGTAACGCGAACTAACGGGAACGTTATACATGCCATTGCCAAGCGTCACTCCGAGGGCATTGTCGCCGTTAGTGAGCAATGAAGTAATATCGAGGGTGTCGTAAAGACAGGTCTTGGGGTACATGCTCCACCCGGGCGCCAGCAGCGCATTGCCAACCTTCGTTCCGTTGGCGGACAATTCGTACTGGCCGAGACCGCAGATGTAAATACACGCGCGCTGCAAGCCGGGCTGAACAACAAACTCACGCCGAAAAATCGGCAGGGCGGACTTGGTGGGCGGGCTGCAGATCCAGCGGCCCAGCCAATTGGTTGAGTTGAGCAATCCCATCGTCCAGGTCGCCGGCGGGCTCCAGCCCGACGGCTGATCGTTCTGATCCCACACCTTCACTTTCCAAAACACCTGTTGCTCTGAAACGAGCGGCGTGCCGCCATACGCAATGCAGGGCGACGTGAGATTGGTCTGGCCGCTGTCCCAAAGGTCGCCAACATTGTTGGCCAGCAGATTGGTGGAGCTGGCCGCCAAAACCCGGCAAGAGGATTGCATCAGTCCGCGCTGTCCGGGTCCCGTTGCCTCCAAATGCCAGCTCAAACGCGGATTGGCATCATCCACCCCCAGCGGATCGGACCAGTAACCGCATTGCAAATTGGTTGCGAGGATTCCGGCGATCACAGATTTTGAAGCCAACGTCACCGCCAGACAAAGACTGTTTGCAATTGAAAAGCGCATGTAATTATTGGACAACAAATTGGTAAGTCCCGGAGCCGATTTCATAAACGACCCGGTCATTTTCCTGGCGCTGGAAATGCACGCCCGGAGCTTCCCAAGCGTTCATACCGCTCTCCGTGACCCTGTCGTCGCCGTGTACAGGCAGGTAAACGGTGGCGGTGGTGTTGGCGGGAATTTCCAAATGCAAGTTGAACTTGCCCGCGGCTCTTTTCCATTCGCAGGCAATGCGACCGCGTGGAGAATCGTAGGCCGCCTTCACCCAGGTGACATCGCCGACAGGTTGCGGGCGTATGACGATTTTCTCAAAACCCGGACCGGCGGGGTCGGACGCTATACCGGCAAGATCGGCGTAGAACCATTCCATGATCTGGCCCAACATGAAATGGTTCTGGGACGATGAACGGTTTGCGTCCCAAGCTTCAGTCAAGCTGGTTGCGCCCATTTTCAACTGATAACCGTAGCCCGGATTTTCCGACTGGTTGTTCATGTCAAAAATCTTGTCCGAACGCCCGCCTTCCGCCAGGGCTCGCAGCAGGTAACGGTAGCCCACGTCACCGGCGGTGATGGCGTTGCCGTGCCGGCGCACGTCGGCCACAATGGCGTCGAGAACCGCCGCGCGGTTCGTCGGATCGCACAGATTCATCACCAAGGGAATGGCGTTGGCGCATTGCGATCCGGTGGCATAGCTGCGATTGGTCGCGTTGAAAAATTCGCGGTTGAAGGCGGCGCGAATTTCCCCAGCCTGCGTGGTGAATGTTTTAGCCTCGTCCGGGATCCCGAGCAGGGCGGCTGTTTGAGCGAGAATCCACGTGTCGTAAAAATAAAAGGCCGTGGCGGTCAAGGGGATCGGCGTCAGTTGCGAGTAACCAGGGGCGTTCGGCCCGCGGTCATACCAGTCGCCAAGGCCGTGCGTCACAATGTTGTGATTGGCTTTGCTGCCGAGGAAGGCAACGTAACGCTTCATGTCATTATAGTAGCGGCGGAGCAACTGGCGGTCGCCGGTGAATTGGTACTGCTGCCACGGCACGATCACAAAGGCGCTGCCCCACTCGGGTGAATCTCGGAAACCACCGCTGAACACGGGATACTCCGGCGCGATGTCGGGCACGAGGCCATTGGCCAGTTGTGAATCGGCCATGTCATTCATGCCCTTGTTAAATAAACGCGAAAGGTCAAATTCATATCGCAGTGACGGGCCGTTCAGATGATATTGCTCCAGCCAGCCGAGCCGCTCGCGGTGCGGACAATCTGTCAATACGCTCACAATATTGGCGCGTTGCGCCCAGCGGATGAGAGTGTGGATGCGATTGAACAGTTCGTCCGAGCACGCAAAATCCCCGACCGATGGCGAGGAGCCTTGAATTACCTCGCCGGCCAGGCTGTCCACGAAGGGCAATTGCGATGAACCCGCTGCGGGAAACAACTCCACCTGAAGGTAACGGCACCCGTGGTAGAAAAAGTGCGGAAACCAGTTTTCCGTGCCCGTGCCCGCCAGGGTATATTGCCAGTAAGCCAGGCCGCCGCCAACGCTCTCGCGGTTGACCGTGCCATCGGAGTTGGTCAATTCGGCGGGAATGATCCTGACCATCGCACCGCTCTGACCATGGACCGCAAGGCGCGGAATAAGCGCGGCATTCTGGCCTAGATCGACCACCATTTTGCCCAGTGATATCACATGGGTTTGAATGGGCGAGAGCGTCTCAGTGGCTTTGATCGCTGGCGCGGCGCACGACACTCCGCGCAGAACTCCACCAGGACCATTGGTAACCATGGCGGGCACCCAGACTGCGGCACTAAAACCGGGTTGATTCCAGCCGCCGGGTTCAAGCCGGGCATCGTGGTCCTCACCGCCATAGACGCTGGAGAAAGTGATCGGTCCGCGCGCGGTCCGCCATTGTTCGTCGGTGGCGATCACGGTGCTGGTTCCGTCCGCATAGAACAGGCGCAGATGTGCGATCAGTTTCGGCGCGCCGAACGAGCCGGTGAACTTCGCCAACCGCTCACTGACCGGCACATTGTACATGCCATTGCCGAGCATGACGCCGATCGCATTGGCGCCAACGGAAAGATATGGGGTTATGTCCAGAGTGTCATAGAGGCAGGTCTTGTCATATTTCGACCAACCTGGAGCCAGCAGCGCATCACCAACTTTCGCGCCATTCGCAGATAATTCGTACTGGCCAAGCCCGCAGATACAAATCAGCGCGCGCTGCAGACCGGGCCGAACCGCGAATTCACGACGGAAAATCGGCAGCGCGGCATTGTTTGGCGGGGCGCAAATCCAATGGCCCTGCCAGTCAGTTGGGGTGAGCAACCCCATGGTCCAGGTCGCCACGGGACTCCAATCGGAGAGTTGGCCGTCCTGGTCCCAGACGCGCACTTTCCAGAAAACCTGTTCTTGGGAGGCCAGCGGCGCGCCGGAATAGGGAATGTTTAAGGATGAGTTGGAACTGACCCGGTCGCTGTCCCAGAGATCGCCATGGTTGGCAGCCAGCGCGTTGGTGGAGGCTGACACCAGGATTTGGTAAGCCATCTGTGACTGACCGCGTTGACCCGGCGTCGTCGCGCGCAATTGCCAACTCAAGCAGGGGGCCGCCTCGTCCACGCCCAGCGGATTGGAGGTGAAATCGCAGAGGAGGTTGGACACGGCAACCGCGGCCCAAAGGGGCTGAACCGCCAGAAGAAAAAACGCGGCCAGGAAGCGGCGAAGCCAGGTGGTCCGCAAGTTGGGAAGATTCATCTATAAAATCATGCCATTGATGGCTGCTACCTGAAAAGCACACAATCCACTTTGCGCGCCGCTGGCTGGTGACCAATGGAGGGTGCATTCACCACGGCCCGGTGCCCAACGAGGCCGGGGCATCATAGTAGCTTTGTTGATTGGCAGAGTTCACTCCCGTTATGATAATATATTTTTGCGTCCCGTCAAAACGGGTCCAAGCCACGTGCCCGTCTTCATAAAGAAAATTGCTGCCAAGAGGCACTCCGCCGCGACCAGCGTGATTGGCGCCCGGACCGTTGTACGGTATTGCCGGTATATCCACCCGCCATGGTGAAGGAGGCCCGCTGGTCTCAACCGAATCCGCCATGATTGGGGCGTTGCGGTATGTCTTGCCAATCTTAGTCCGGCTATACCACGGTGCATAGGCCGTGGTATAGTCCAAGTTCCCCGTTATCGATCGGGCCGGGAGCCAATGGTATCCAATCAGGCATGTCTGTCCAGTGGCCTCTTCGTATTTCCGATGCCAGGTATCTGTGGGACAGTAAATCACGTCGTTGGGATTGCGCTCGGTAGTGGCGGAACCAGGCCGGTTTTTATACAAGTAGCCGTTGTATAAATTGGTGAAGCCGGGACTCACCCAAGCGGAGCCCTCGTTGGGCGGAGGATTATGGATGTTGTCCGGGAACATATCCCCAAAATCGCCGGTGTACATGCTGACGCCAATACCCCATTGCTTCAGATTGCTGGCGCATTGAGTCTGAAAGGCTTTGGCTTTGGCTTTCGCCAATGCGGGCAATAGCAGTGCCGCCAAAATGGCGATGATGGCGATCACGACCAGCAGTTCAATCAGCGTAAATCCCCTGCGCGGCCACGCAGTGTTTTGCCAATGTTTTTTTGTCTCAGGCATCTTCATCCTTATAAATTCGTTTGGACCATCAGGGCGGGAACACTCGAAGCGTTCCCGCCCTTTTTGGTCGCCGTTTAATCCGGCATAGGCGGGACGTGACAGGTCAAATTCATGCTTAATGCTGCAAACGATAGAAAACGCTGCCATTGCTGGGGACAATGGGAACGCTAATAATGTTTGTTCCGGTTGAATTGGCCACGGCAACCCAGTTGGTGCCCAGACCAGCCTGGAGTGAATTGGTCTGCACTTCCAGCGTCCAACCAGTGTGATCCGCCGGCCAACTCAATTGCAGGCTGTTGCCGCCAACCACGGTCGCGGTGAGGTTGGTGGGGTTGGTGGCCGTACCGACGGCGATCCGCAAGGTTCCGTCCGTTGCCAGCGTGCTGGTATCCCACGCCAGGCCCGCCCCCGGACTGGCCGGGCTGACGGCGATAAACGTCCCGGCGTAGCTGCCGGCCTTGAAGATCGGGAACTTGTCCGCGGTCGTCAAAGTCCCGGACAAGTTGCTCACCACGAGCGTGCCGCCATACGTGAGGACGGTCAACCCTGCCAGTGTGTCGTTCGCGGCCGCCGTCTTGTTGATTTTCACCTTCGTGAAGCTGCCAGCCGCAAGCGTCAGGCTGTTGTTGATGGTCATGATCCCGACATTGCCACCCGGCAATCCTGGCGCGATTGTGCCGCCAGCGGCCACCGAGACCGGGGCCGCCAAGATGGCGTTATTGCCACCCAAGGTGGCGCCTGTTTCAACCAGCACATTGCTCGTACTCGTATTTTGATTGGTGACCAGCAGGGTGCCATCCTCGACCGTGATGCTGCCGGAATAAGTGTTCCCGCCGCCCAACGTCCAAGTGCCGGCGTCGCGCTTGACAATGCTCAACGGCATGAGGCTGTCAGCCAAGATTGCGTTCCAGACGCCGGTGGCCGCCCCTTGCAAATTCAAATCGTTGGGATTGTTGTTGGCATTGTTCGCCAGCACGCTAGTGGCATCTATGATCAGAGTTCCTCCGGCGGTCTCCACATTGATTTCCGAGCCGCCCTGGCCGTTATTAAAGGTCAGAGAACTGGTGATGATATTCGTACCGCTCAAGTTGGAGACATGCGGAGACGTGGCCTCAAGACCAATGTCCAGACGCGGATCGAGTTCCAAAGGCTGGGTCCAGGTGATGTTGTTGGAGAAATAAAGGCCGCCGAAATTATCCTCACCGCTAACATCCGTATCCCCTGCGTTGGGATCGCCCAACGCGCTTGGATTGTCCACGATCACTTGCGACCAAGCGAGCCGGTTCTGGCCGGTGAAACTGCTCACCCCGGTCAACAAGGTGGTCTGGAATCCCGTGAAGGCAAAATGGCCGCTGCCGGTAATCGCATTGGGAATGGCGAGCACGCTGGCCGCGCTGTTTGGCTGCAACTCTGCGTTATTGGTGATCTCCCCAGGTTTGGGAGTACTGGCGATCAACAAGACGCCGGAATTGATTGAATTGATGGTGTAAGAGCTATTGGTCGCCGACAGAACAATCGTTCCCGCACCGTCCACGCCAAGGGCGCCCGAGCCGGTAATGGTCGCGGAAATAGTCAGCACGTTGGCTGCATTCTGGAAGTCAATGAAGCCATTATTGGTGATAAGATTCGCTCCGAAGGCAGGGGCATCAACACCGTTGAATCCAACATCCAAGGTGGAACCGTTGGCAATGGTCACGGTATTAAGGGAAATCAGTGTTTCCACGCCCAATGCGCCGGTGCCGTCGCCAGTCAACAGCAAGTTCTGCCCGCTGACGCTCCCGGTGCCAGTCAGCGCATATTCATCTCCGCCGTTCACATTCACCGTGGCGTTGTTGAAGCTGACGTTGTTGGTTACCGTGATGGTGGAACCACCGGCGTCATAACCCAAACCATCGAAGGTCACGTTGTCGCCCGACGAGAATACGGTCTGGCGGTTGCCGCCGTTGGTAGTCCAGTTGGGAGTGACCGTGTCCCAAGTGGTGAAATCGGCGAGGGGATACCAAGTAGGGTTGTTTGGGATCGTGACGGTTAGCGTGGCCACGGAACTGGTGATGACATTCAGACTTTCCAGGCGATTGCTGACCACGACTGCAAACTGATCATTATTATCGCTCGTGGAGGCTGAAAGCAGCGTGTAACTCTCATTCGTTGCGTTGGGGACTGCCCTGCCATTCTTATACCATTGGAAGGCGGGACTCCACCCCAGAACCTCGACCCCAAAGGTAGCCGGAGCACCGGACGCGACTGTT
>Ga0326727_10024588_pt1 | contig 11373 bp, 4 predicted proteins | sample MB2enrmetagenome_FD_207643 | JGI IMG/M metagenome (GOLD analysis project Ga0326727, IMG submission 207643) | Lab enriched peat soil microbial communities from McLean, Ithaca, NY, United States - MB29MY | ecosystem: Environmental > Terrestrial > Soil > Wetlands > Peat | place: USA: New York... | reverse complement strand
CGCCTTATCTTGCGGGAATCTCGGCGTGGGGACTCGACTTCTCTCGTGACGGAAAGTGGGTCGCTTACAATGACTCCCCCGATGGCGCCATGTGGCGAAGTAAATTGGACGGAACCCAAAAGCTCCATCTTACTTTCCCGCCCCTGCAGGCTTACCTGCCGCGATGGTCTCCAGACGGAGAGCAGATCGTTTTCTTTGGACACCCGCCCGGCGAACCCTGGCAAATCTATGTTATCCCCGCCGCGGGAGGTTCACCTGAACTGCTCTATCGCAATGGAAAAAACCTGGCGGACCCGAACTGGTCGCCGGACGGCAAATCGCTGGTCTTCGGAGAGTATGCGCTCAGCAATCAGGGGTCAGCGATCTACGTGCTCGATTTGAAAACGCGAAACACCTCGAAGCTTACGGGGTCCGATGGCCTGTTTTCGCCGCGCTGGTCCCCCAACGGACGGTACGTAGTCGCCTTGACGCTGAATTCTCTCCAGCTCATGCTTTTTGATTTCACTACCCAGAAATGGACCGATCTCGCCCGGATTTACGCAGCCTATCCCAACTGGTCCCGTGACGGAGATTACGTATGCTTCAACGGGATGCAGGATAATGACCCGGGGTACTTCCGCGTTCGAATCAGCGACCGCAAAGTGGAGCGTATCCTCAGCCTGAAGGCGTTTCAGGCGGCGGTTGGAGCCCTTGGACAAACAAGCGCCGCCCTCGGACAATGGAGCGGCCTCGCTCCCGATGGATCTCCACTGCTGGTCCGCGACGCCAGCATCCAGGAAATCTATGCCCTCGACTGGCAAACGCCCTGAGGGTGGGTCCCGCCGCTTCGGCTCGCGCTTCCGGGACCACCTGCGCAGTATGAGCTTCCCGCCGCAGTTCGCTTCGCGCCTAAGCCATCTGATTCTGATTGCGCACGGCGATATCCGTGCCGGACTCCGAGGGGGTCGGGTACGGGTGGAGCAACAACTGGACGGGAGCTTGGCGGTGAAGTTTCGTCAGCACGGCCTGACGGTGGGCGTGGGATGCATGGCTTGACCAAATTGCTGGTGGTTGCCCCTCATCACCTTCTTTAATCACGGATCCCTATTCCACCTTCTCTACCCCGCTGACCATAGCTTGGTGTGCCGCCGCCGAGTCGCGCCGCAGTTCTTGTGAGCGCGCCAGAGCCTTATCGGCGAGTTCCAGCTTGCCCAACTTACGGTAGGCCACGTACATCTGGTAATGAATGTCGCCGTAGAAATCGATATCGACGGCCTTTTCCAGCTCGGGGATAGCCTTGGCATCTTGTCCCAGGCGCACATAGGCGGTCCCCAGCAAGCCGCAGGCTTCCGGCAGGTCCGGTTGATAGCGCAGCGCCTTCTCGAGGTAAGGGACGGCCTCTTCGTTTTCGCGTTTTTGCACGTGCAAGCGCCCCAGCAGGTAGAGAGTGTGGGCGCGGGAGGGATCAAGCCGCAGGCTGGTTTCCAGTTCCGCCTGCGCCTCGTCATAGGTTTTCTTTTTCAGAAAAAGTTCTCCCAGGGCTTCATGCAGCTCCGGTTCGTCGGGACGCAGCAGCAAGGCGTCTTGATATTGCTGGATGGCGTCGTTCGTGGCGTCACGCAGGTTGAGGCCCTCCGCGCGCAGCTCCAAAGTCCGCCAGGAGTCCGGAAACGACTCCACCAATTGGTCATAACACGCGGCGCCCAGCGCCTGATAGGTGAGCGCCAGCCAGTAGCTGGCCTCCGCGCTCACCTTGTCAGTGGCTGGCAGCAGCTTCCCCAGGCTCTCCGCCGCGTCGCCGTACTGCTGTAACGTGTATTGGGTCTTTCCCAGCAACAAGAGGTCCGAGCGAGAAGTTGGCTTCCGGGATTCCAACCAATGCGCGCACTCAGCATATTGGTGAGTGGGACAAGGGCCGCCAACCACGGCCCCGGCGGTGCGCCGGTTTCTTTGCCACGACAAAAAGTCTGATTGAAAGGCTTTCCATCTCTCGTCGGCCTGAGCGGAGTTTCCCGCCGGCGTGTAAAGGCCCGCCAAGAGAAAATCCTTGGCGGCGCCTTCCGGGGCGGCTTGGAGGGCCGCCACCAAAGCCTTGGCGGCGTCGGGAGAAAGTTCAATCGTAGGAAACCTTCGTGGCAGGGCCATAAACTCGGGCGAGGCTTCCCATGCTTTGCCCACCGCTTCCAGGGCTGCCGTGGCCTGACCCTTCACCAGTTGCATTTCCGCCAGCCCCAGCCATGCCGGTTCGCTCTGGGCATCGCGCTGGAGCTCCTGGTGAAACTCCGCCTCGGCCTGATCCGGTTTGCCTGCTTGCAAATATGCCTTGCCCAACGAAACACGCAGGCCGGGCTCTCCCGGGTCGAGAGCAAGGGCCTCAACGTATTCTTCCGCCGCGTCTCGCCAGCGGTTGCGTTGGAACAGGTTATCCCCGAGAAAACGATGGCCCCAAGGCGAGTTAAGATATAAGTGGGATCCTCGAAACGCCAGACGGGCGGACAGCTCCAGGTAATCGTGGCCCAACTTAAACCAGGCGCCCGCCTTGTCCGGGTCCAGGCTGGCCAGCTCCCGATATTCATCCGCAGTTTGCCGGAAGTCCCCCCGCGCCAGGTAACACCTGGCCAACGCCCGGTGCCCCTCCAGGTTGGAGGGATCCAAGCGCAATGCCCGCTGGAGAACCGGGATGGCCTTTTCCATCTCGCCCAGTTTGAGGTAGTCAATCCCCAGGATCAAGGTGGGCCCCGGCAGGTTGGGGCTTTGGCGCAGTCCTATCGACAGGTTGCTCGCCGCCAGATTGTATTCGCCGAGGGCGTGATAGACCAAACCCAGGTTGACGCGCGCCTGGAACAAGCTGGGATCCAGCTCCAGCACTTTCTTAAACTCTTTCGCGGCCTGAGTAAGTTCCCCCTGCTTGAGCGCTTCTTGCCCCGCGCGGAAGTGCGCAGTCTCCTGTTCCTCAACCGTTTGACAGTTTGCAGGACGCTGAACAATAGGCCAGAAGGCCAGGAGGAAGACCAGCGTTGCGGTTTTCAACCACCACGCGGCATGAAAGAAGAGGGAATCGTCATTGCAGGAACACCGAAAGACGGTGAAATAACGTCTATTTTCCAAATCTCTGCGCCTCCTCGTCTCCGCGGCTTAGGAAGTCTTGCCACCTACTGTTTGTCCTGTTGCGACAAGCGCTCGTAAGCCCGCCGATAGGGGGGGGCCTGGGGATTGAGTTCGTAAGCGGCGCGATATTCCTGCAAGGCACCCTCGCGGTCGCCTTTCTTCTCGAGCGCCACGCCGAGGTCGTAATGCGCGAGGTGGTTGCTGGGGTTCAGTCGCAGCGCCTCGCGGTACTCCGCAATTGCGTCGTCACGATCACCTTTTTGTCCGAGCATGGCGCCGAGGTAGACGTGAGCCGCCTCGTCCTTCGGGTCCAAGCGCAGCGCTTCGCGTTCCTCGGAGATGGCACGATCCCAATCACCCTTATTGACTAGCGCCAATCCGAGGTTTAAGTGGGTAATTTCGTCATTCGGATTCAAGCGCAGAGCTTCGCGGTACTCCGCTATCGCCGCATCGACGTCGCCCTTCCTCGCCAGTCCCAGGCCGAGCTCGCGATGCGCCTCTGGATCCTGCGAGTTCAAGTGCAGAGCCTCGCGCTCCTCCGCGACCTCGCCATCCCAGTCGCCCTGGTGCCCAAGCGACGCGCCAAGATGGTAATGCGCCATCTCGTCTTTGGGGTCCAAGCGCAGGGCCTCACGATATTCCGCGATCGCTCCGTCAAAGTCGCCCTTCTCCTTGAGCTCCGCCCCGAGGTTGACGTGCGCCAATTCGATTTGGGGATTCAGGCGCAGCGCTTCCCGATACTCCGTGATTGCTGCATCCCCATTACCTTTGGAGGCGAGCGCTACGCCCAGGGCGAAGTGAGCATTCGCATTCTTGGGGTCAATTTGCAAAGACTTTTCAAACTGTGTCCTGGCCTCATCGATGCGGTTTTTGCTGGCCAAAGCAAGACCCAGGTGGTAGTGGAGGTCCGCGGATTCGGAGTCATACTCCAAGCCCCTCTCGAAAGCAAGAATCGCACTATCCGACCGTCCTGCTACCAGCAGAGCGCGGCCGAGGTTGAAGTAAGCCCTGAGGAACTCGGGGTCCAGCTCCAGCGATTTCTGAAACTCGGGGATCGCTTCCGCGGGCCGGCCCGCCCGCGTCAGAGCGGTGCCCAGGTTGTTGTGCAACCGGGCATCATCAGGATTGGTGGCAAGGAGTCCTTTCCACCCGGCGATGGCCGCATCGATCTGGCCCTGGTTTTCCAATGCCGTCACACGGTCGATTTCCTTGTACACGTCGACGGCGGGCGTGCTGATGGCCACCAGGCCGTCTGGCGGAATGTTCACAAACTCCGGAATATTCACGGCGCGATTCGCCGCGGTGGAGTTATCAATCAGGATCGCGGGGCTGTCGTTGCCCTCCGCATCGAGGTGCGTCAGAAAGAGCTGCGTGTAGGGCGAACGGCTCTTGGAGGAGAAAACCAGCCAACGGCCGTTGGGCGAGAAGCTGTGCCAGGAGTTCATCAAGGTAGTATTGCAGCGCATCCGCCGCGCCACGCCGCCTGCCGCGGGCACAATGTAGAGCTGGCTGTCGGGGCGCATCAACTGCGCGTTGCGGCACTTCACAAAGACGATCCAGCGGCCATCGGGCGAAACCTTGGGAAAGCTATTGCTCATGCCGTTGTGGGAAGCGCCCACGATCGGCGCCGGCTGGCCGCCTTGGCCGTCATTGAAGGGGACGCGGTAGAGGTCATACTGGATTTGAGGTTCCTCCGGGTCGTTGGCATGCTCGGGCATCTTATTGCCTGGGGGATAGGGGTCCTTCGCTTCCGCCCGGACAAAGACCACGTATTTGCCGTCGGGACTCCAGACGGCGTTCGTTTGCACGTAGCGCGGATCATCCGCGCCAGGCAAGGGCTGCTTGCGGCCCGTGGCGCGGTTGTACCACGCGACGATACTGCGCGTCGGGTAGAACACCTGGAGGAAGCGGTAGTCCTTGAAATTCACGGTGAAGTAGCCTGTGGAAAGGTCTTTTGTCTGCCCCCGGTAATTGGTCAAGACGTACCGGCCGTCCGGCGAAACCTGGGACATGAAACCGATTCGGGATGTCGAAGCCGTATCATCCCGGAGGGAACTCCACGAGATCACGTCCTGATTGCGGATGGATATTTCCGGTTTGACGGAAACGATCGCGTACAGCCCCTTGTTGTTGGCAGGGCCGTCGAGATCCATCCCCATGGTCTTCCCGTCGAGGGAAAATGAATGGCAATTGCCGCAGGTGGGCATCTCCTTCAGAACGACGCGGCTCTCGGGTTTTCCGATGTCGCGAAGCCGCCACTGCACCAGGTGGAGCGCACTGGGAGCCAGAGGCTTGATGATACCCTTTTCCGTTTCAGACGGCATCAGGGGCACGTCGCGATAAAAGATGGGCGCCCCGACGGGGTCCATCGACGTGCTGAGGGTCACGCGGCCGCTCGACACCGCGTGCTGGGCGTCTTGCCCGGTGAACCCGCGAATGGTCACCGTCGCTCGACCCGCCACGGAGTGTTTCTTGATCGCCTCCCAGGCCCCCGCCTCGGGAATCCAGGTGTGCGCCCGGGCCTGCTCCGGCGTGAGCTTGGGCAATTCATTCGTCGAAGAGACACAGCGTGGGTCGATCTCGCCGATAGCCAGCCGCTCACCGGCGGATTGGAAGTGCATTTCAGGCGAGCCATCGGCGAACGCGATGTCGATCTGCCAGCGAGTGGCGCTCTCCGCGGCGTCGCGCCAGATGAAAGTTGGCGGGGTAATTTCAGGGGGGAAAATCGAACCGTCCAAGGGATAGTCGGTTGTGATCACGGCCAGGTGCGCCGCCAAAGCATCTTGCCCGCTTCTCGCTTGCGCCGCCGGGCGCGCGCCCGGCATTGACACGGCCGCGAGGATGGCACCCAGGATGAGCAGGGTGACTCCGTTCCTGGAAGCATGGAACGAGAGCTGAAAGGGCTGGGTTGGTTTCTCACCCACCGGGTGTCTGCCTCCAAGGCGCCTTGAGCAAGTTTAGCACAACTGACAAATAACGTCCGAAAGTGCGTTTGCGAGGTTCAAAAAGGAAACAGGGGTGATAAGAATGGGGCGAGCGACCCATCCCGTTACTCTCATTGCCGGGATAGATCGCTCGCCCCTGAAGGTCGATCAAAAGGCCACCACTAGAGATCTAGAAGGTGAGCCTCAAACCGAACTGGATAAGGCGTGGCAGATTGTACTGCGAAGTGACCACGCCAAAGTTGGCATTGCCCACACTCGTGTTCGGTCCGGCGAACTGCGGGTGGTTGAAGACGTTGAAGAATTCGGCACGGAACTCGAGACCCAGCCTTTGATCCGGGCCGAACGTGGTTTTCTTGAAGGCCGCGAACTCCATGTTCTTTTCCCCATCCATGCGCAGATCCGGCTCGACGCGGGAATCGTTGCCACGAGTGAGGGATGTGGTGTTGACGAATGTGGAGGTATTGAACCATTCGCTGAGCCGGGAGGTAGCGGATCCGGAGGTTTCCGACTCTTTGCCAACTCGCGTCACGCGACAGCCGCCCCCATTGGAGATACCGAGATTGCAAAGAGCATTGCTGCCGCCGCCGATTTCCAGGGGGAATCCCTTCTGGAGGGTGATGATGCCATCAACTCCCCATCCGCCGACGACCTTATCGGCAATCGGGGACATGCCGCTGCCGAACTTCTTGCCCTTACCCACGGGCAAGTCCAACACATAGCCAAGAACAAAGCGCTGGGGAACGTCAAACCCGTCCAGGCTTCTCTCGTTGTGGAGGTTATAGGCGTCGGTGTCACCCCAAGAGGGTGCGGCGTCGCCCAGCCAGTTGATCTCATTGTCCGTATCGCTGATGAGTTTGGAAATCGTGTAGCTGGCCATGACCGTCCCGCCGTGGGAGAACCGTTTGTCAACCTTGATTTGCACGGAGTGGTAGATTGAATCGCGGTCGTTGGGCTCGGCGATGGAGACGTCCGAGTACTGGGGATAAGGCAGCAATAACTGTCCTGCGCTTACCGTCGAACCGGTCAAATTTCCCTGAACCAAGCCATAGTACGGATTCGGAACCGAAGCCGTAAGTTGAGCTGCGGTGTTGCCGGCCGATCCGCCCGGCATGTTCGCGTCGGTCATCTGGTCCACGTCCTGGCTGTGCATGGGCAAGTGGGTACCCTTCGATCCGGCATAAGCTACGTCAAGCAGGGTGCCATCGGGCAGCTCGCGCTGGATGTCAAAGTTCCACTCTTGTGAATAAGCGCCGGGATTGTTTCTGACTGGCCCGCTGGGCCCGCCGGCTTGTTGGTTAATCCAGGCTTGATTGCGCCCCGGAGGCTGAGTAACCCCAGCCGGGAATGGAGCGGCGAAGGTATTGAGCGGAACCACATTGGCGTTATTCACGTAGGTCAGCCAACTGGTGCTGTACGTATTAATGAACAGGTTGTGGGGAGCGTTATTCCATGAGACATCGTTGGGCAGGAAGAAGATCCCATAGCCGGTCCGGATGACCGTCTTGTCGGTTACGCGATAGGCGAGGCCGAGGCGGGGGTTGAACTCTGTCATAGGCATATCGATTTCGGTGCGACTCGGATTTCCCGGACCATCGACCAGAAGGAAGGCGCCCTTGAGTCCGCTAGGGGTAGTCAGTCCGTTCGTCGGGTTGGTCACACCCGCCAAGGGACTGGTCGCATTCGGCTCCCAATCGAGAATCCGGTTGTAGCGCTCCGTCCAATTCCCTTGTAAATCGTAGCGAACTCCCAAATTCAGAGTCAGCTTCTTGGTGGCTTGCATGGTGTCACCAACGTAGAAGGCGTTATAGAAGATTTGGCTGGCCATTTGCGAAGGCGTGACCACATCACCACCGTTGGAATTGGAGCCGTACCCGAGCAGGAAGGAAGCCATTCCGTCCCCCGTTTTGATCCCGGAAGCTAACGGAACGGCAGCTAACGGATTCGCCTCCGTCGCGTAGTAGTCGAAATTGTACGAGCCGGTGGGCTGATTGGACTGATAGTAATTGTTGCGCAGCAAGCGGAATTCATACCCCATCTTCAGGGTATGCTTTCCCTTGATTTTGGTGAGGTTGGGCTCGAAGCTCCAAGTGTCGTCACCGGCGCCAATTTCGCTCCCGGTGCCGTCGGAGCAGAAACCACCACCATAAAACTGGTCACCCGTGTTCTGCGATACGCAGGCCACCGGGAGGGGAGTGGAGTTGAACAGATAGGAGCCCCATGCCCCGCCGAGCGAGGACATCGAGAACCCGGCGGTGAGCGGAGTGCGCACGTAATGGTAACGTGTGTAGCCCAGGTGCAAGTCCAGAATCGTCGTGGGCGAAAAGCTGATGGTGTCGCCCAAAGCGATTTGTTTGGTCTTGACGGTTTCCGTGCAGCGGTCAGTACAGATGTCTTTAATGGGGCTGTCGGGAAGGTTGAGCAGCTTGTAATAGGTGAAACGCGCCATGAATCGCTGCTTGTCGCTGACGTTCCAGTCGACCTTCTCGTTGACCTGGTCGGTGTCGCCCCCCGTGCCATAACCCGTTACGAAGTTGTTCGAGGTTTTAGTGTTGGTAGGTGCCGGGAAGTAACCCGCGAGAACCTTAGAGGCCGTGGGAAAATTGGCCGGGGTAAGTTGGCTGCCACCACCGGCCGTGGGGCCGATTTGCGTGCGGCAGGGTTGCGACGGGACTGCGGCCGTCGTAGAGGTCGCCGCTGAGCCTGCGAGACTAAGACAGGATCCCGTACCGCTGGCGATGCTGGTAGTGGGATCATAAATGGGTTCGGCAAAGGTCCCCTCGAGCTGCGCAGCGGTGGGGACGGTCGAGGTGAAGGCTGCGGACGAACGTACGCGGTAGCCCTCGTAACTCGAGAAGAAGAACAACTTATCGCTCTTAACTTTCCCGCCGATGTTGGCGCCAAACTGGTTCTGGGTCCAGGGACCCACAGCGTCATTGCCCTTTCCTCCTGCTGCATTGAGGAAAAAGCTGTTGGCGTCAAGAACCTTGTTGCGGAGAAATTCGTAGGCGCCACCGTGCCAGGAGTTCGTGCCCGACTTGGTCGTCATGTTGATGATTCCACCGGCAAAACGGCCAAACTCGGGTCCCATGTTGTTGGTCTGCACTTTGAATTCCTGGATGGCATCCTGTGTCGGAATCATGGTGATAACGTTCAGGTAGGAACCATTGGTCGGAACACCATCAATAAATATCGCGTTTTGGCCGGCTTGGCTTCCACCTACTTGGAAGTCGCCAGCCGCAAACGGGTTGGCGCCGACGGGGTTGCTCATCGAGGAGTTGCCCCCCGATGGCGGGCCCTGCGGCTGGATGCCCGGCGAGAGTTGGGCCAGGGAGATAACGTTGCGTCCGTTCAAGGGCATTTCGGTAACTGTACGCGCTTCCACCACCGTCCCCAAGTCGGAAGTTTGCGCTTGGAGCAAAGGTGTCTGCGCCGTCACCTCGATGGTCTGGGTGACCGCGCCGACTTCCATCGCGAGGTCGATCCTAAGTCCGCTTCCGACCTCCACGACGACGGGCTCGCGCTTGAAGTGTTTAAAGCCGGATTTTTCTGCCTCAATCCGATAATTGCCCGGCAGAATGTTAACGAACGTGTAGGCGCCCGCGGCATCGGACTCTATGGCGCGCTTGTCCGAGGTCCCGAGATTGGTCAGGGTGACGGTCGTACCGGGAATTGCCGCGCCGCTTGCGTCGAGAACGGTTCCGGCAACGGATCCATATACGGTCTGACCCCAGCCAGCCCGAGGCCAGAGCGCCAAGAGGAAAACGACTACGACTGGCACGAACATAAGCTTTTTAAGATATGACATTCGACACTCCTATCAATCAAAGTTTGTCAACTATTGACTCTTCGTGTGTGGTCCGAAAACCGCATCCACCCAAAGCAGGCTGACTTCGATAGAGTCGGGCGGCATTGATTCGTTTGGCTAAGCGCCACCGCAGACCTGCCGATCAACGCGCCCGGGGTGTCCGCGTTCTCCAGATTGTTGCAAGGGTTGAAGACCCGAGAATGGCCATAACTGGTTGACCAGTCAATAAGTAGCACTGCAAGTGCAAGCAAGAGATTCAAGGAGGGAGTAATCTTTCGGTGCTTGTTCCCGCTAACTGACTTGGCTCGAGTATCGACAAACCAGTGCCCTGCTTGCTGTCGTCGATGACGACACAGCATATTTTGCTCCTAGCAAGGCCCGACGCTAATAGGAAACGCTCTCTGCCAGTTTTGGGTCACCGACAGAGCGCGAAAGGTATCCGCTGTCTCGCCTCCTGCAACACAGGCCAGACAGCAGCAAGTGCGATCAAGGGAATGGGAGGTAGCCAGTAACTACACACCAATGAAAACTCAGCAAGTCCCTATGGGACCGCCGCGGTCCCGCCCCCATGCACATCTTCGTTCGCGCTGATTCTTACAAAATTGTTAGCAGTAACACAAGGTTAATCCTGTTAATCTTTACTGACTATCCGTTACTCCAGTAACCTTTTTGATTTCAATGACGTACATCTCAACGTTCAAGTGTAACAGCTAAGACTTCCAAAAAAAACATTCTAGTGATACACTCGATCAGGTTTTTCATCCTCAGGACAGTGGCTATGACGATGGCTGCTTCTACTCAACAAGAGAGAAACGAACTTGAAGAGGTCCTAGGGTCCGGCATCCTTGCCAAAGCCCCGCGACAGGCAAAACTTCTTAAGTATATTTGCGAAGAATACTTCCAAGGCAGGACTGACCAAATCAAAGAATACACACTTGCCACGGAAGTCCTGGAAAGAGGAGCAGAATTCGATCAGAACCGGGACGCCATCGTGCGCGTGGAAGTCCACCGGCTGCGCAAGAAGCTAAAAGAGTATTACGAGGGCGAGGGTGCGGGACACTCCCTGGAGATTGTAATCGACTCTGGGCAGTACGTCCCTCGGTTTGTCACCCGCGGAAAGACCCCTTTCCTTGAGGCTGAGGCGAATTCGGAAACTGCCCATCCCCCGGCAGGTCGGAACCAAGAATCCCCTCAACCCCCGCCCCATGGGGCCACAGGAAGTACGAGGTGGGCGCGTTTTCGCACCTGGCCAATGGCCGTCGGAGCGCTGGCCCTCGTGGCAGCGCTGGTTGCACTTTTCCTGGGGTTTGGAACCCACTGGGGAACTCGGACGAAGGCATCGCCTACGACTAGACCCTCAGCGCTGGCAGCTTCGACGGGGATGGCCGGATCGTTGGATTCCGTGCGTATCCTGTGTGGTTATCCCCAAGACAAGTATATCGACCGCGCGGGGAATGTCTGGCTGGGTGACCGGTACTATTCCGGGGGCGATGCATCGGTTCAGCAGTTGCAATTTCTGCCACGCGCCCCGGACAC